>Ga0208196_1002163_pt1 | contig 18795 bp, 15 predicted proteins | sample AD_JPNNA7_MetaG_FD_184443 | JGI IMG/M metagenome (GOLD analysis project Ga0208196, IMG submission 184443) | Active sludge microbial communities of municipal wastewater-treating anaerobic digesters from Japan - AD_JPNNA7_MetaG (SPAdes) (version 2) | ecosystem: Engineered > Bioreactor > Anaerobic...
TTTGCCGATGTGGACGCGGCTCTGGATGGTCTGGCGCCCCTCATGGCCCAGGTGCCCGAAGCACAGATGGACGGGCTTGGCGATGACGGTGCCATCGGCCACGGTGATGCGGGCGGCGATGCCGTCTGGCAGCTCATCGGCCTCGATGGTCACCCCGGGGAGTTCGTGGTGGGCCAAGACCTTGTTGGCGTGGACCACCACGTACACCGCGTCGTCCTGTCCCAGAAGGCTCCCGGAGCCTTCTCCTGCGGTGCGTTCGGCGATGTCCACCAGGGTCTTGTATTCGTCCTGCACGCTGAACATGGCTAACACACCTCCTTGGGGACGGGTAAGGCGGCCGGGAGTTCCGGAGCGACCGGAAGGAGGGGCGTTTCGGTGCAAGGAGAGCACTGACTCATGAAGTATCGCTTTACGGCTTCGGCGCTGCCCTCCAGGATGATGCGCCCGTTGCACATGAGATAGGAACGGTCACAGGCCGCCGCCACGTCCTCCCGGTGGGTGATGAGCAGCACGCCGTTGGCGCCCCCCGCCAGATCGCGGAAGAGGTGCATGATGTCCCCCAGGGCGATGAGGTCCACGCCGGAGTCGGGCTCGTCCAGCATGGCCAGCCGGGGCTGCATGAGGAAGATGGAGGCGAGCTCGATGCGCTTGCGCTCCCCCCCCGAGAGAGCCTTGTCCACCATGCGCTCCAGATAGGGGGTTTCGAGCTGCACCCGGGAGAGGGCGTCCTCCATGTCCGCCTCTTTGACCCCCTGGGCCGAGAGCCGGAGGTACTGGCGCACGGTGATACCCTCGTACCGGGCGGGGTGTTGCCACGCTAAAGTTAGTCCTCGCTTGGCCCGCTGAGAGATCGGCTCTCCGGTGATATCCTCTCCGGCAAAGAAGATCTTCCCCGACGACGGGGTGTAGCGATGGGTGCCCATGAGGGCGTAGGCCAGGCTCGACTTGCCCGCCCCGTTGCGCCCCAGCACTCCCACGATCTCTCCGGGGTTGACCCGGAGCGTCACTCCTTTGAGGATGGGGTTCCCTTCTCGCGTCACGTGGAGATCGTCCACAAAAAGTAGGTTCTCTCGCATGATCCTTCCTCCCTGCGCCGCCCGGCCGAGGGGCGGGGTCCGTATGTTTGGTGGAGAAACGCCCTATCTATCGCTATTATGGGGCTTCGGGATGGGAGTGTCCAGGGCCTTCGGGGATAAGGGGAAGTAAGGCTATCAAAAAGACCGAAATTATACGGATCCCTTCCGGATCCCCCTGTGATATACCGATGAGGCCCTTCGCCGGGGGCGACCCCTTTCCCGGGAAGGTTTTTCTCGCCCTGCGGGAAGGGCCTTTTGGCAGTCAAGGTAAAATATTTATCAATTTTTCGAAGGGAGGGGATCCTCGTGGATCAAGGCAAAGGTTCTTCCCATCGAGGTGAGCGCAAAATCGTCCTCGACGTGGAGGGGATGCACTGCGCCTCCTGCGTGGGCAACGTGGAGCGGGCCTTGAAGGGTGTGGCGGGGGTGAGGGACGCGGTGGTGAACCTGGCGACCCGTCGGGCCTCGGTGGAGGCCTCGGAGGAGGTTTCGATCGATGAACTGGTGAAGGCGGTGGAGCGCCTTGGCTTTGCCGCCTCGGCGCGGGAGGAGGCGCCCCCTTCCCTCTCCAGGAAGGTCTTTGACGTGGAGGGGATGCACTGCGCCTCCTGCGCCATGAACCTGGAAAGGCGCCTTCGCCAGGTGGCCGCCGTGAGCTCGGTGGCGGTGAACTTTCCTCAGAAAAGGGCCGTGGTGGATCTGACGGGGGTCGTGGAGCCCGGGGCGCTGGAAAGGGCGGCCCAGGAATTGGGTTTTCGTATGGAACCCCACCGAGAGAGGCGGGCCGAAGCCGAAGACTACGCCGCCCGGGAGCTCCGCGAGGCCCGAAGGCGCTTTATCTGGGGCTGGATCCTGGCGGTCCCTTCGATGGTGATCATGGTCCTGCACGAATTCGGCATCAACGTCCCCTCCGATCTGACCCAGCACCTGTTATTGGAGCAGTTTTTGAGCTTTCTGGTGATCTTCGTCGCCGGAGGGGATACCATTCTCCGGGCGGTGCGCCAGGGGGTGCGGGGGCATACCAGCATGGACACCCTTATCGCCCTGGGTACGGGGGCCTCCTTTGCCTCGGGTCTCTTGAAATTGGCGGGGTGGCCCGTGACGAGCTTCGCCATGGTGGGAGGCATGATCATGGCCTTTCACCTCACGGGGCGCTATCTGGAGACAGGGGCCCGGAGCCGGGCAACCCGGGAGATCGCCAAGCTGGTGGAGATGGGGGCCCGCACCGCCCGAGTAGAGCGCCCGGAAGGGGAAGTGGAGATCCCCGTGGAGGATCTGGTCCCCGGAGACCTGCTGGTGGTGCGCCCCGGGGAAAAGATCCCCCAAGATGGCGAGATCGTGGAAGGGGTGGCCAGCGTGGATGAGGCCATGATCTCAGGCGAGCCGCTTCCCGTGGTGAAGTCCCCCGGGGACGAGGTGACGGGGGCCACGGTGAACGTCGATGGCTTTCTCAAGATCCGGGTGACCCGGGTGGGAGGGGCCTCTTTTCTTTCCCAGATCATCGCCCTGGTTTCCGAGGCCCAGGGCACCAAGGTTCCCATCCAGGCCTTCGCCGACCGGGTGACGTCGGTCTTCGTGCCGGTGGTGGTGTCTTTGGCGGTGGGATCCTTTGTCCTCCTCTACGGGGCCCCGGGGATCTTCGAGGGGCTCTGGGGCGCCGTGGCGCCCTTCTTCCCCTGGGTAGATCCCGGGGCTCCGGTGCTATCCCGGGCCCTTTCCGCCGCCATCGCCACGTTGGTCATCGCTTGCCCCTGCGCCCTGGGGCTCGCCACCCCCACGGCCCTCATGGTGGGCACGGGGCTCTCCGCCCGGCGGGGGATCCTGTTCAGAAACGGCGAGGCGGTGCAGACCATGAAGGCGGTGGACGTGGTACTGCTCGATAAAACCGGCACCCTCACCACGGGGAAGCCCTCCGTGGAACGCCTGGTGCTAGAGGGGGAGACGGCGGCCGAAGAGCTTCTCCGGGCGGCCCTGGCCCTGGAAGATCGATCGGAGCACCCCTTAAGCCGGGCGGTGGTGGCCTTTGCGAGACAGCAGGGGGTGACGTCGGCGGAGGTGGAGGTGGAGGTGGAGGACTTTGCCGCCGTGCCGGGGCGGGGGGTTCAGGGGCGAGTGGGGCGTAAGATGTGCCGCATCGGGAGCTTGGCCTGGCTCGCCGAAAAGGGGATGACCCTGCCCGAGGAGCTACGGCGGGCGGCGGAGGAGGGACAGGTGTCGGGGGCCACGCCCCTGGTGTTCTTCGACGACGCGGTGCGGGCCCTCTTTCTGGTGACGGATGCGGTGAAATCCGAGAGCGCCGGAGCGGTGCGCCGCCTCCGGGAGATGGGCAAGCATACGGTGCTCCTCACGGGAGACACCCGGGGGGCGGCGGAGCGGGTGGGGACCCTCCTGGGGGTGGACGAGATCGTGGCGGAGGTGCGTCCCCAGGATAAGATGGCCGTGGTGGAGCGTTTCCAGGCCGATGGTCGGACGGTGGCCATGGTGGGAGACGGCATCAACGACGCTCCGGCGCTGAAGCAGGCCCACGTGGGCATCGCCCTGGGGACAGGGACGGATATTGCCCGGGAGGCAGGGGACGTGGTGTTGGTCCGGGGAAATCTGGAAGCCCTGGGAGAGGCCTTTTTCATCTCCGACGCCATGTTCCGGAAGATTCGCCAAAACCTCTTCTGGGCGTTTTTTTACAACGTGGTGGCTCTGCCCCTGGCCTTCCTGGGGCTTTTGCACCCCCTCATGGCGGAAGCCGCCATGGCGCTGAGCTCATTGAACGTGGTGGGCAACTCCCTGCGTCTGCGGCGCCTGATGCCCCAAGGAGAGGACCCTGCCGCTCGTCGGTAGCGGCCCGGGGGCCTTTATTTTCCGCCATCGGTGCCCCCGGCCGGGGTCTAATCGGCCCTGCCGAGGGGAGAAGGGCATGGGAAGTTTTGAAAGACCAGAAAGGGATGACTTTGGATGGGCTCTTCGCCGAAAAAGACTTTGAAGCCCCAGGGGGCCTCGATGAGCGCCGAGAAGGGGATGTCGTCGGTGCGTCTTTACGTCCGGGGTATGCACTGCCCCTCTTGCGAGATGATGGCGGAGTCCCGGTTAGGCTCCCAGTCGGGCATTTTAGGGGCGAAGGCCTCTTTCCGCGACGGCACGGTGGTTTTTGAGACGAACTGCCCGGAAAAATGGACCCCCGAGGCCCTGGGAGATCTTTTTCGGGATCAGGGGTACCGCTTCTCCCGGGAGGAGCCCTCCAAGGGGTCTCGGGTCGCGGCTCTTTTGGGAATCCTTGGGGTGGTAGGGGTGATCGTCCTCTCCGCCCGATGGGATCTGGGGGCCCTGATAGACCTGTCTCCGACCTCGTCTCTGGGAATGGTGGCCCTCTTTGGGGTCCTGGCGGGATGCTCCTCCTGCGCGGCCCTGGTGGGGGGAATGGTGTGGGCCCTGGCCCCCCGGTGGCGAGGCAAAGGGGCCCACGGAGCCTTCGCCGCCGGACGCCTGGGGGCCTATCTCGTGGGAGGGGCGCTCCTGGGGGGATTGGGGGCGGAGGTGCGCCCTTCGCCGATGCTTTCGTCGGTATTGGTGTTTGGCGTGGCCCTCGTCATGGCGGGACTGGGGCTTTCCATGATGGGCCTTCCGGGGTGGCATGCCCTTCCCCTGCCGGGGGGTAGGATGGGGAGGCGTTTCCTGGAAGCCCAGGGACTCTCGGATAAGGGTCCCTGGCTGGCGGGGGTGGTATCGCTTTTTCTGCCCTGCGGTTTTTCCCTGACGGTGCAGGGGTTGGCCCTGGTCTCGGGGAGCCCCTGGCGGGGGGCGGCGCTCATGGGGGTCTTTGCCTTGGGGACCCTGCCTTCTCTGGCCATCATCGGCCTTTCCGGAGCCTCGTGGGGAGGGGCCCCGAGGGCGTGGGGACGGAGGGTGGCGGGGGCTTTGGCGGTGGCGGCGGCGGTATGGAGTGCCAATACCCAGCTGAACGTCCTGGGGGTCCCCAGCCTATCCGACCTGGGGCGCCCCGTCGCGGCGTCGCCCGAAATCTCCCCGTCCCCGGTGGATTCCGGCCCCCAGGAGCTCACCATGGAGGTGGGGGGACGGGGTTACTCCCCTCGCCATTTCACGGTGAAAGCGGGAGTTCCCGTGCGATGGCACATCGTGGACAGGGGCTTCAGCGGGTGTACCAACGCCATCCAGGCTCCGGGGCTCTTTGACGGCGTGCTCCCCCTGGTGCGGGGAGGCACCGCCACGGTGGAGTTTACCCCCGAATCCCCCGGGACATACAAGTTTGCCTGCTGGATGGGCATGGCCACGGGGGAGATTCAGGTGGAGTGACCCTTTCGAGGGGCGGGGTGGCCTCACGGAGTGTACATGTCGAAGACCGCGTTGTAGACCGTGCTGAAACGTTCGTTGTAGTTCCCGGAGACCTCCACCACGGGGGAAAAGCCGTATTCTTCGTACATCCGGCGCAGCATGGCGTGGAGGCGCCAGCGTTCGGGCTCCGCCCCGTGGATGCGCTGGCCGTCGGGTACCCAGGGGACGCTGGGGGTGAGCAGAAAGGTCACGTCGTATCGGGCGGGATCGACGAAGGCCCCCACCCGGGGGTTGCGGGCCCCCATGTATAGTTCGGAATAGTAGTTTGTCACCACGGCGTCGGTGTCGAAGAAGACCACGCGGTTGGCGGTGCGCATGGCCTTATAGTCTTCCTCGTACTGGAGGTGTGCCATGCGGGCGAAGTCCATGGGGGTAAAGATGGTCTCGTCGCCGCCGAGGTGCTGCTGGGCGTAGTATCGCCCCACCTCTTCTGACCAGGAGGTGTGAAAGATCTTGGCGAGCTTTTTCACCAAAGTGGTTTTTCCCGTGGATTCCGTGCCGCTCACCAGGATCTTTTGCACGAAGAAAGGACGGGCGGAGCCGCAGATAAAATCCCAATATCGCAAGGGGTTCTTGCGGATGCTGGTGCCGGAGATATTCCACTGCCCCCGGTGGGGGTCCACCATGACGTACTGGGCCCCGGGGAAGAAGTGGCGAAAGCTCACGGCGTACTCCGGTTCTCCGCCGAAGATCAGATCTATGGGCTCCCCCACGGCCTCTTGGACCCGAAGGGCCCACTCCTCCCACCCTCCGGGAAAGGGGGGCACGGTGGATTCGTCCACGGAGCGCACGTCGATGTTCTCGAAGCCCTGAAGCTCCTGGCGGAGCCATTGTTTTCGCTGCACCTCGGAAATGGGGCGACGCAGGCCGTCTCTAAGGCAGATGGCGTCGTCTTCGGGGCTCCAGGATAGGACCACCACCAGGCGGTCCACCAGGGTATGGGCCTGGAGGATCCCCGCCAGATGCCCCCGGTGGAGGGGGAGAAACTTTCCCGGAAAGATGCCCAGGGTCATGGTCGATTCCTCCTAGCTTTCTGAGGGGTGGGGAGCCTCGTAGAAGGATCCCATGAGCTTTTTCCAGTCCACGCCCTCCGCCAGGAGGTCCGGGCAGGTGGCGTCGGGATAGAACCAGTGGCGTCCCAGTCCCTGGATCATCTGGTACCAGTCATGGACGTCGGGGGGCACCACGCCCCCTTCGGGGGTAATCTTGCGGAGTTCGTGATAGATCAGGGCGGTTATCTGGGCCTGATCCAGGGGCTCCAGGCTCTTTTCGTAGAACTCCACCATGAAGAAGTACGAGCCTCCGCCAAGCTGGTAGAGCACCTCCTGCCACTTGGGGGGAACCTTGGAGGTCCGGGCCAGCACCACCCTCTTTTTCTGTTTCCCCAGGCTCTTGCGGTTCATCAAAAACAGTACGCTTTCGGGATCCACGTGCCGCAGTTCCTCGTACTTGCGCCTCAGGGCCTCGGCCATGGGGCGGAATCGTTCGTTGCACACTTCGAAGCCGAAGATCTCCTCCACTTTGCATCCACCTCCCCGTCATTCTCGCCTCGCATTATAATACGCCCGAGGCCCTTCGGCGGCAGAATTTCGGGTAAAATGGGGAGCAGCTTTGGAAGAGGCCCCTCGAAGGGGCCCCTCGAAGAGTAGAAAAGGGGGATAACTCGTGGGAAAACGGCTGATGGTGAAGCTCGTGGCTCCGCTGGTGCTTTTGGTGGCCCTGCTGGGGGGAGGATTCCTCGTCACCATGGGCATTCTGGAGTCCCAAAAGGACGACGGGCTGCTGGTGAACCTGGCGGGAAGGCAGCGCATGCTCTCCCAGCGCATGTCCAAGGAGTTTTTTGCCTTCTTGGTGACGGGGGACGAGGCCCTTAAGGGTAAGATAGAGCAAGGGATCAAGGTCTTCGATGCCACCATGAAGGCCCTATCCCGAGGGGGCTTGGCCCCCCTGGATATGGCCTTTTCCCGCACGGCGGAGCTCCCTCAGGCGCCGTCGGAGCTCCGGGAGCGCCTGGATGCGGCGGAGAAGATGTGGGGCCCCTTTCAGGAGCATCTTCGGGCCGTTAATCGCAGTGATTTGCTCCAAGATAAGGCTTTGATAGATACGGTGAAGCAGGAAAACGAAGTCCTGGTGGGGGCCCTGGACGCCCTCACGTCGGAATTCCAGAAAGTGGCCGAGGATCGGGTGTCTCAGATCATCCTCGTGCAGGAGGGACTGACGGTGTTGGGGCTCCTTATCCTGGGGCTCTGTCTGGTCTTTTACACCCGATCCATTTTGCACCCCTTGCGCCAGTTGGGAGCCATGGCCCAGGAGCTATCCAGTGGCGACGCGGACCTCACCCGGCGTCTGCCCGTGACCACCGAGGACGAAATAGGGCGGCTGGCGAGGGACTTCAATGCCTTTTTAGAGACCCTGGGGGACCTGGTGTCCCAGGTAAAAGAAGAATCCGAGGCCCTGGCTCGAAAGGTGGAGAGCGTGGACTCCTCCGCCCGATCCATGGAGGAGATGGCCTCCCTTCTGGCGGAAAGCGGCACCAAGCTGAAAGGCGTGGTGGCTCAAAACAGCGAGGCCGTGGAGACCATCAACGCGGGCATGGAAGAGGTGGCCTCGGGCACCCAGACCGCAGCCTATTCCAGCTCCAGCGCGGCGGAGGGGGCGGAAGGGGTGCGGGCCCTGGCCCAGGAGGCCCAGGAAAAGGTCAAAGTATTGGGAGAAGCGGCCCAGAGCCTGGCGGATCAGACCCGTTCCACCGGAGGCAAGGTCTCCACGGTGCAGGGCTTTGCCCAGGAGATCGGCAAGTTGGTGGATGTCATTGCCCGGATCGCCGACCAGACCAATTTGCTGGCCCTGAATGCGGCCATCGAGGCCGCCCGGGCGGGGGAGGCGGGACGGGGCTTCGCCGTGGTGGCGGAAGAGGTGCGCAAGCTGGCGGAGGAATCCAACGGCGCCGCCAAAAACATCGTCGGCCTGGTGAGCCACATCCGGGGCTCCGTGGGAGAAGCGGTGGTGGCCATGGGGGAAACGGGAGAGGCGGTGTCCTCGTCGGTGTCCCAAGTGGGCACCGTGCGGTCGAGCCTGGAGACGCTCCTGCATAAGGTGGAGCAGATCGTGGACGCCGTGCAAGACATCGCGGCGGTGAGCGAAGAACAATCCGCCAGCGCCGAAGAGGTGGCGGCCTCCACGGACAAGATCGCCGCCTTCTCCGGGCGGACCTCGGATGAGGCGGACCATCTGGCGGTCATGGCCGCCGACCTGTCCCGCCTGGTGGAAACGGTGTCCGAGGCCGTGAGGCTTCTATCGGAGAGATCGCACAACCTGGAGAGGCTCACGGCGGGCTTCCACACGGCCCCCAGAACAGGGGTCCGGGCCTTGTCCCGGTAGACCTGGGGGGAAGGGCGGAACGCCGTAAGATCTTTTTTAGGGGAGGATTTTCATGCGCGTCGTGGACGTGAGTGCCCTGACCGACCTGGTGAGAAATCTGGCCCTGGAGGCCAACTTTCGCCTGCCTCCGGACGTGATCCGGGCCATGGAGGAGGCCCATTCTCGGGAGATCTCCCCCGGGGGGAGGCGGGTGCTGGCCGACCTCCGGGAAAATGGCCGCGTGGCCCAGGAAGAGGGCTTGCCCCTGTGTCAGGACTGCGGTCTGGCGGTGGTCTTTTTGGACGTGGGAGAAGAGGTGGCCTTCTCCGGTAAGGGGGTGGAAGAAGCGGTGCACGAGGGCATTCGCCAGGCTTATCGCCAAGGCTATCTCCGAAGATCCGTGGTGTCCGATCCTCTCTTTGACCGCCGAAACACGGGGGATAACACCCCGGCCATTCTCCATCTCCGGTGGGTGCCCGGAGATCGGATCCGGGTCACGGTGGCCCCCAAGGGCATGGGAAGCGAGAATATGAGCGCCCTGAAGATGCTGCGCCCCGTCGACGGGGAAGAAGGGGTGCGGGCCTTCGTGGTGGAGACCGTGGCCGCCGCAGGGCCCAACCCCTGCCCCCCCGTGGTGGTGGGGGTGGGCATCGGGGGAAACTTCGAAACCGCCCCCCGGGCGGCCAAGAGGGCTCTGTTGCGCCCCTGCGGCGATCCCCACCCCGATCCCCGCTATGCCGCGTTGGAACGGAAGATACTCGAAGAGATCAACGCCCTAGGGGTGGGTCCCGCCGGATATGGAGGGAGCATCACGGCGCTGGCGGTACACGTGGAGTGGCTTCCCACCCATCTGGCGGGCTTGCCCACGGCGGTAAACATATGTTGTCACGCCCATCGCCACGCCTCGGGAGAGCTTGGGGGAGAGGAGAGGGGATCATGATATCCCGACCGGAGACCCCCTTCAGGATGACGACGCCCCTGGTTCCAGAGGCCCTCCGAGGCCTCCGGTGTGGCGACGCAGTGCTCCTTTCGGGGACGATCTTCACCGCCCGGGACGCGGCCCACCGGCGCATGGTGGAGGTCCACCTCCGGGGAGAGCCCCTTCCCTTAGACCTCCGGGGGCAGGTGATCTACTACGCAGGCCCCTCTCCCACCCCCCCGGGGAGGGCGGTGGGAGCCATTGGTCCCACCACCAGCGGCCGCATGGATCCCTACACGCCCCTGCTCCTGGAGCTGGGGCTCCGGGGGATGATCGGCAAGGGGCGGCGGAGCGCCGAGGTGGTGCGCGCCATGGTAAGCTTTGGGGCGGTATACTTCGGCGCCACGGGGGGAGCGGCGGCCCTCTTGGCCCGGTCGGTGCGGCGAGTCCTTCCCGTGGCCTATGACGACCTGGGCCCCGAGGCCATCACGGCGCTGGAGGTGGAGGACTTTCCCGTGACGGTGGTGGTAGACCTCCGGGGACACGACCTCTACGATGAGGGCCCGGCGGCGTTTCTTGAAAGCCTGAAAGGAAGCGGGACCGGGGCCTGAGGCCCTTAAGAATTCGGGGAGGACCTCTCCCCGGAGACGAACGAAGGAGGATGCGGCGGTGGGAGAAAGTCGCGACGATATTTACCGGGAAGCCCTGGAGGCGCATCGGAGGCACCGAGGTAAGATCTCCGTGGAGTCCCGGATGCCCGTGGATAACTTTCATGATCTATCTCTGGCGTACACCCCCGGAGTGGCGGAGCCCTGCCGGGCCATCGAAAAAAACGTGGCGCAGGTCTGGGAGCTCACCAACCGGGGCAACTGCGTGGCGGTGGTGAGCGACGGCAGCGCCGTTCTGGGGCTGGGAGACATCGGCCCCGAGGCCGCCCTACCGGTGATGGAGGGCAAGTGCGTTCTTTTCAAGCGCTTCGCGGGGATCGACGCCTTTCCCCTGGTGGTGGCGGAGCGGGACCCCGACGCCCTGGTGGATCTGGTGGCGCGTCTGGCCCCATCCTTCGGAGGCGTAAACCTGGAAGACATCTCCGCCCCCCGGTGCTTTGACGTCGAAGCCCGGCTTCAGGATCGCGTTTCCATCCCGGTGTTTCACGACGACCAGCACGGCACCGCCGTCATCGTCCTCGCCGGAGTGCTCAACGCCCTGAAACTTGAGGGCAAGGTTCTGGAGACGGCCCGGATCGTCATATCGGGGATGGGGGCCGCCGGCACCGCCATCGCCCGCATGTTGGCCTCGGCGGGGGCTCGGCATCTGGTGTGCTGCGGCCGCCGGGGCGTTTTGGATCCCGAAGATCCCCAGGCCTCTCCGGTGCAGCGTCTCCTGGCCCGGGAGACCAACCCCGAAGGCGTGCGGGGGGATCTTGCCCAGGCCCTGCGGGGCGCCGACGTCTTCATCGGCGTCTCCAAAGGGGGGACGGTGACCCGGGAGATGGTGGCCTCCATGGCGCCGGGGAGCGCGGTCTTCGCCCTGGCCAACCCCGTGCCGGAGATTTTCCCCGAGGAGGCCCGGGCGGGGGGAGCGGCCATCGTCTCCACGGGGCGCAGCGATTTTCCCAACCAGGTGAATAACTGCCTGGGATTTCCCGGTATTTTCCGGGGGGCTCTGGACGCGGGGGCCCTCCGCATCACCGAGGGCATGAAGCGGGCGGCGGCAAGGGCCCTGGCGGAGATGGTGGGGGATGGGCTCACCCGGGAGTACATCATCCCCTCGGCCTTCGATCCGGAGGTGGTGCCCTCCGTGGCGGCGGCGGTGGCCCGGGCGGCCCGGGAAGAGGGCGTGTGCCGGTAGGTTCCCACCGCCTTTGGGAACGTATCGATGATGATGGGATCCTCCGGCGCTCCGGAGGGATGGGGGAGCCATGAAGCGTCGTGACCTGGGGTTGTCCGCCTTGGCCACCTACTTGGTGCAGGCCTATGTGGCGGTGTTTTTTCTGTACCCCGTGGCCTTGCAGCAGGAAGGGATCCCCCTGACGCTGGTGGGGGGGCTTTTGGGGGCCTATTTCGGCGCCACCACCCTGGGGCGCCCCCTGGGAGGGGTGATGGTGGAGCGCCTGGGGGTGCGGTGGGCCCTGATCCTCTCAGGAGTGGGATTGGTGCTCACCACCACGCCCATGATCTGGGTGCGTTCCCTGGGGCCCCTTTTGCTCCTGAGGGGAGGGATGGGGCTCTTCTACGGGGTGGCCATGGTGGCGGTGACGGCGTATCAGACGGCGGCCATTCCCGCCGCCGTTCGGGGGCAAGTCTTCGCCTGGATCGCCGTGGCTTACGTCCTCCCCCAGATCACGGTGATGCCCCTGGGGGACTTTTTCCTGTCCCGGGGGGGCACGGAGCTTTATCTGGCGCTGGCTCCGGTGCTGGCTTTGGGATGCCTCGGGGCGAGCCTTTTTTCGTCGGACCTCCCCCCGGCGACGGCGACCCCGGATCAGGGCTGGGGTTCCTGGGGAGAGCTCCTTCGGGTGAGGCCCTTTTACTTTGTGTTGGCCTCCGGGGCCGTGTTTTCCCTGGTGAATAGCTCCACCCTCCAGTACCTCAGCGCCGCCGCTGCGGAAAAAGGCCTGAGCTCCAGCGCGTTTTTCGTGGCCAACGCCGCCTCGGCGTTGGCCATGCGCCTGTTGGGATCCCGGGTGCTGGACCGTTTTCCCCGGGGGATCCTGTCAGGGGTCATGATCGCCCTCATGGGGGGAGTGCTGGTCCTCTTTCCCCGGGGAGATACCCATCTTTTTCTGGGGATCTTGGGGCTTGTGTACGGCGTGGGCATGGGATTTGGCTTTCCCATCCAGCTCGCCCTGGCCCCGGACTTTGTCCCCCGGCACCTTCTGCCCAAGGGTGTGGCGGGATCATTTTTCGTCATGGATCTGGCCTGGATAGTTACCACCGTGGGGGCCGCCCTGTTGGGAACGCGTTGGGGCATGGGGGGCACCCTGGCGGGGGTGGGGATCTTGGGCCTGGGGGGAGGATTTTTGGTGGCGGGGGCGGCGTGGCGCCTGGACAAAAGGCGCGCGGGGCTTCGGGACGAGGGCAAAAAAGATTAAAATTACTGACGGGGGCGATGGGCATGGATCTGAGGGCTTTTCTGCGGGCTGAAGTGAAGCCCGCCTTGGGATGTACCGAGCCGGGGGCGGTGGCCCTGGCGGCGGCCACGGCGGCCAAGGAGTTTTCGGGCCCCTTGGAGGGCATTAGGCTTCGCCTCTCGGCGAATGTGTTCAAAAATGGCCATAGCGTGGGCATCCCCGGTACGGGGGGGCTCCAGGGTAATCGCCTGGCGGCGGCCCTGGGGGCCCTGGCGGGGGACGCATCCAAGGGGCTTAGATCCCTGGAAGGGCTGCCCTCGGAGGCCGTGGAGCGGGCCCAGAAGCTGGTGGAAACAGGGAACGTCACGGAACAAGTGGTGCCCGACGTGCCCAGCGTCTATGCCGAGGTGGAGCTCCGGGGCCCCGAAGGCACGGCGGGGGCCGTGGTTTCCGGATCCCACGACCGGGTGGCAGAGGTGAGGAAAAACGGCAAGGTGGTGCGCCGCTTGTTGGAGGCGGACACCTCGGTCCAGGGTAGGCCCGCGTACCTGGAAGAGCTCATGCGCCTGACCATGGAAGATCTGTGGCGCCTCGCCGGAACCCTGGATGGCGAAATGGAGATCTTTCTCTTGGATGGGGCCCGGACGAACATGGAAGTGGGAGAGGCGGGCCTCCAGGGTGATTGGGGGTTGGGAGTGGGGCGGGTCCTACAGGAGCGCGGCACCCCCGGGGATCTTCTCTGGGAGATCAAGGCCACCGCCTCTGCCGCAGCGGATGCCCGGATGGGAGGGGTTCCCCTGGCGGTCATGAGCAGCGCGGGAAGCGGAAATCATGGCATCACCGCCATCATCCCCCTGGTGGTGGCGGCCCGCCATTGGGGTAGTCCTTTCCGATCCCTGGCGGAGGCCCTGGCGCTGAGTCATCTGGTGACGGGATACATCAAGGCCCATACGGGACGGCTCACCCCCATCTGCGGGTGCGCCGTGGCGGCGGGGGCCGGGGCGGCGGCGGGATTGGTGCGCCTGGCGGGGGGGACGGCGGCCCAGGGGGATCGGGCCGTGGCTTCTCTGGTGGCGTCTTTGGTGGGAATGTTGTGCGATGGGGCCAAGGGGTCCTGCGCCCTCAAGGTGGGGGCCGCCGCCGGAGAGGCCTACACCAGTGCCCTGCTGGCCCTGGAAAACTGCGGGGTGGGGGAGCGCCAAGGAGTGGTCTATGCCACCTTGGCCGACACCGCCCGGGCGGTGGGGACCCTGAGCACCCTGGGATTCTCCAGCGCCGACTCCGTCATGCTACGTCTCCTGGGAGAGCCGTAGGCAGGTAACCCTCGGGGGTTTGGGAAGGCTCGCGCCCCTTCTTTGCCCCCTAGGGGGCAAAGAAGGGGCGCGAGCCTCAGGTTTTCGGTCGTCACGGGCCTTCGTCGAGGACGTAGCCCTGGAGAATCTCTTCCAGATCGTCCAGCACCTCCTGTTGCCCCTGCCGTATTTCTTCCAGGCGCTCCATCTGGGCGGCCACCTGGCGAGACCCCTCCTCCACCCTATGGGCGGCCCGGTGTCCTTCGCTCATCTGGAGGTGTACGGAGTCCATGGCGCCTTCCACGGCCTCGTTGCCAGCGAGCTGCCCCTGGGTGGCCTGGGCGATGGACTGGATGCCCTTGGCGATATCCGAGACGTCTTCCATGATTTTTCCGATACGTTCGGCCGCCCCCGTGGAGTTCTCCACCGTTTTGGATATGAGCTCAATGGCGCCGTCGGTGTCCCGCACGGTCTCGTCCGTCCGGGTGCCCACTTCTTCAATTACCGACTGGATTTGGCGCGCCGCCTCGTTCGACTCCTCTGCCAGCTTACGCACCTCTTCGGCCACCACGGCAAAACCCCTACCGGCTTCTCCGGCCCGGGCGGCTTCGATGGCGGCGTTGAGGGCCAGGAGGTTCGTCTGGTCCGCGATGCCCCGGATGGTGGAGACGAAGCGAGATATGCTTTCCACCGAGTGCTCCAGGGCTCCCAGGGCATTCCTGACACGGGTGCTGGCCTTTCCCGCCTCCGCGATCTCCGCCGCCACGGAGCGCACCGCGTCGCCGTCGGAGGCCGCCTCCCGGGCCACCGTTTCGGCCTTTCGGGATAGGTCTTGGACCAGCTCCGCCGCTTCCCGGGAGGATCGGGTCACCGAGGCCACTCGGGCCTTGGTGCTCTCTGCCGCCTGGGCCACGTCCCCCACGGTGCGGACCATATCTCCCGCCGCCGCCAGCGCCTCTCGGAGGGAATCGGCCACTTCCACGTTGATCTGCTCCATGGCGTCGCCCCGCTCTTGAGATAGCTCCTGGATGCGGCGCATGCGGAGCACCAGATCCCGAAAGGAGGCGCTGATGCGGGAAAAGGCCCCCAGGACCACCTGGATCTCGTTGCGGCTTTCTTCTTGCCCCAGGGAGCAAGCCCTCAGGTCTCCCTGGGCCACTCGCTCCGCCGTATCTATCACCGAACGAAGGGGGGCGAGAAGGCGGCGAAGGACGATGGCCGCCAAGGCCATGCCCACCACCAGGGATAGGAGACCCCAGAAGATCATGCGCCCCCTCATGGCCCCCAGGGGGGCTAGGATCACCGATGAAGGGAGGGAGAGGGCCACGGTCCAAGAGGGGTCTTCAGTGCGAAAGGCAAAGACCTGGCGGGCCTCGCTGCCCGAGCCCACTGCGAAACTCCAGACCGTCCCCGGGGTCTGCCCCCGGCCGTTTTCTCTCAGGACGGCGCCAATTTCTTCCTCGGCGGCTCCCGGGTCGGCCCCTCCCAGAGGTCTTCCCTCCCCGTCGAGGATCAGGGCTTGGCTCCCTTCGCCGATATGGGTCTCCCGGATGAGCTTCACCAAGGGCTGAAGTGAAGTGCCCGATGATATCACGATAAAATCCTGGGGATCGCGGCCGGGGAGGGGGCGGTAGCTAGCGAAGTACGGCTCTCCTTGGATCGTGGTGGTTCCCGGGAATTCCTTTCCTTCGGTCACCACGCTTTGAAAAACCGGGCTATCTTCGGGGATCACCGTGCCCACCATGGAGTTTCCCTGGCCATCGCGCAGGGACGTGGCCACGCGCACCAGGGCGCTTTTCCCGTCCGACGACGCCACCTGAAAGAGGCTGAAGACCCCTCGCATGCGCCGACTCCACTCTTCGGGGAGGTCGTTGTTTCCGGTGAGCTTGGTTACCTTGCCTCCGCAGGAAAGGAGCAGCTGAGGAAGCTGCCATGTTCCCACGGCCCCGGGGGGGCGGGCGATGATGTTTCCCTGGGTCAGGGTGCTGGCGGCCACGTCCAGGTTAGAGACGCAGGCCTGGTTCAGGAGCTCCAGGGTCTTGTCCGTGGCCTGGGCCAGACCGGACACGGCCCCCGATTCTTGGGCCACGAAGCTCTCCATCAGCCTATCTCGGGCGGTGAGGTAGCTCCCCCAAAAGGACGCAGCCAAGACCCCCAGGACGATGAGGGCCACGCCGGATAAGATCTGAAACTTGAGAGAAACTCCGCGACGGCTACGATGCATCGTGTCACCCCCCGCAAACAACCCCCCCCAGAGGAAACGCCTCTCCCCGGGAGTCCCGTGGCGCCCTGCGGCGCGACCATCGAAAGTCGACGTCGTGTGACGGGAAAAAGTTTTCTCAGGCGATGGAATCCCCCCCCGGTGTCCGCGCCCCATGCCCTATAATGGAGCCTCAGGCGGGGATGATCAGGACGGGACTTTTTGCCGCGCCGATAAGGGCTTCGGCGGTACTTCCCACCAGGAGCCCCCACATTTCGCCGTGGCGGGATAGCCCTAGCACTAACAGAGAGGGGGCGAGGTCCTCCAGCACGGCGGGAAGTTCCTCGTTCGGGTCTCCGCTCACCAGGCGGGCGGTCACTTCCCCTCCCCAGGGGAGGAGAGATTCTTTCACCGCTTGGAGCGCCTCGTCCGCCGCCATGACGAGCTCTTCCGCCGCCCCGGGGTCGTCCAGGGGCACGGCGTGCAAGAGCACGGTCTGGCGAGCCCGCCCCTCGGCCACGCGCCGGAGGGATTCCAGTAGGGCGTCCGTGCGATCGGGGGCGAGGTCGGTGGCGACCACCATACGAGAGAAAAGATCCCCGGCGGGGAGCGTGCCGTCGTCGGGGAGGGGAATCAAGAGATGGGGCAGGGGGATGGGGCGTATCAGGGGCAGGGGGTCGTCTTCGGGGTGGATGATATGGGCCACCAGGGAGCACTTTTCTCTGTGAGCCACCTCCGCCAGGACTTCTTCGTCGTCTCCTGCGAGAACCAGGGAGCTGACGCCGCCGTGGAGGGCCTGGAGCTCCTCTTCCAGGGGACCCATGTGCTCCTCGGCGTCCCGTACGAGGCCAGGAGTTTCCAGCCCCGCTTCGGGGTTGACCACGTGAACCAAAAGCAGGGAGGTCCGGGGAGTGGCCAGGGAGTCCAGGATCCACTTCGCCCCTTCCAGGGACTGGGGGGAGAGATCGATGGGGTGGAGTATTCTTCGCAGCATGGGGATTCCTCCTTCTCGCGATGGCACGCTAAAATCTCTCCATCAGCATAGAGCGCGAAGGGCGCGCCGTCAAGGCGCTGGGGTAGGAGGTCTCCCATGGGAAGCGATGTGACGTGGCGTGCGCTGGGCGTGGTACGAAGGGCCTTCGAGGCCTTGCCTCCGGATTGGGCCCTCTTTGGAGGGGGAGTCCTGGGAGGATTGGTCTGGGCCCTGGACAAGGGGCGGGTGGACGGGGCGGAAGCCCGGTGCGTGGGGGCCCTGGGAGTGGGGGTGACCCGGGCCCGACGGATCGTGCGGGCCTCCTACGTCAACCTGGGGCGGAGCGTGGTCGAGTTTCTGCTCATCCCCAAAAGAGGAGAGCGGTGGCGATCCCGCGTGGCGGTGCACGGAGAGGAGTACCTCCGGAGAGCCCTGGAAGGGGGGCGCGGGGTGGTGCTCCTGACGGCCCACTTTGGCAGCTGGGAGCTGGCCGCCGCCACGCTGGCGGCCCGGGGTTTCCCCATGAACGCCATAGGGGCGGAGCAGCGGGATCCCCGTATTACCGATCTCATCATATCCTTGCGGGAGGCGGCGGGGGTGCGGACCATCGGCAAGGGCTTCGACCTCAAGGGAGCGCTACGGTGCCTTCGCCGGGGGGAGATCCTGGGGGTTCTCCTGGACCAGGACGCCCGTAGCGCCGGGATTCGGGTTCCCTTTTTGGGACATCCCGCCAGTACGCCCTACGGCCCGGTGAAAATGGCGGCTAAAATGGGATCCCGGGTGGTGCCCCTCTTCATGGTGCGGCGCCCGGACGGGATCTCCCACGACCTTCACCTTCTCCCTGCCCTGGAGGGCAAAGACGGCCTCCCCTTTGGCCAGGACGAAGAGTATTCCGTGGCCCTCTGCAACGAGGTGTTGGGGACATGGATCCGGCGCCACCCCGATCATTGGATGTGGCTCTATCCCCGGTGGGCCTCCACCCAGGCCTTGCCATGATCATCCTGGGAGTGGATCCGGGGAGGGGCAAGTTCGGGTGGGCCTTCGGCTCCGAGGAGGGCACCCTACTTTTTGCGGGCATCACCCCCACGGCGGCGAGGGACGCCTGGGGGGCCCGGGTACGGGAGGGACGATGGGACGCCCTCTTGCCCTGGAGCACCGAGGGGCATGCAGAGGCGGTGCGGTCTTTTCCGGAGCACTTTGTGTTGGGAGACGGCACGGCGCGACACCCCTTCCTGGCGCTCATGGAGGGATATGGTTGGGCCGTCACCCTGGTGGGGGAAGAAAACTCCACCCTGGAGGCCCGGAGGCTCTACGCCCAAATCCATCCCCCCCGGGGATGGCGGAGGCTCCTTCCCGCCGCCCTTTTTCCCCCATCCCGGGATCTGGACGACCTGGCGGCCTGGGAGCTCGTGCGGCGTTTTTTGGGGGAGGCCCCCTAGCTCCCAAAGAGGGGGAGCAACCCTTTCCCCGGGTCTCAAGCCCCCCTTACCGTAGTTTTCATCACAAAGGAGAAGTTGTCCCCTTTTGAAAAGATTCCTGAGCGTGTAGAATGGGAAAA
>Ga0208196_1002167_pt1 | contig 18748 bp, 21 predicted proteins | sample AD_JPNNA7_MetaG_FD_184443 | JGI IMG/M metagenome (GOLD analysis project Ga0208196, IMG submission 184443) | Active sludge microbial communities of municipal wastewater-treating anaerobic digesters from Japan - AD_JPNNA7_MetaG (SPAdes) (version 2) | ecosystem: Engineered > Bioreactor > Anaerobic...
CGTTATTGTCTGATTTGCCAGTAGAGAAAATTCATGTTTCAATCCTTGTTTTAATGGAATTGCCATATCAACGAGATATCCCCTCACTTTCGCATTTGTGAGATAGGGTTTCAATCCTTGTTTTAATGGAATTGCCATATCAACCAAATTATCACAGCGGCATTAGAAACAGGCAAATTAAGTTTCAATCCTTGTTTTAATGGAATTGCCATATCAACAAGAAATCGCACAAATAAAAAATGAATTGGAAATAGGGTTTCAATCCTTGTTTTAATGGAATTGCCATATCAACAAGCTGGAGCTTTGATGCTGATGATGGAAATAAAATACTGTTTCAATCCTTGTTTTAATGGAATTGCCATATCAACCGTTCTTCCTTAAAAAACCCTTGAAAATAGCCGCTTTATTGCTATCTCTGAATTGCCTATTTTGTAAAAAAATCAACACTTCTAACCCCTAAATAACCTGTTTTTTCATTTCTTTTACATAAAATCATATACTGTATCACATTAATTTCAAAATACTTTTTCAATTTATAGTATTTTTTCTATATAAATTCATATCATGCAGGGATCAAAAATTTATTTAATTGTCAAAGAACGGGTCAAACACAAATATTTCTATAACAGCAATCAATACAAGCTGTATTAAACCTTGTCCCCTTCGGATAGTATCCTCTCTGGGTTATGTTAATGATTTCTTCAATCATTTTAACCAATTCATCAATATCTTTGTCAGTAATAGGGACTTCTTTCAACAAGTTCTTGCTTCTTGTATAGCATATGAACCCCCTTTTTACATCCCTATTGTAGTTCTCTCGAATCAGCAACCCATAAAATACAGACTGGTATCGTTGCGTCCTGAAAATAGTATCATGATATTCAGCAAACTTATAATCGAGAGGTGCCATGGTTCCGTCATTTAGACTTAAAACCTCATCAACAATACCGTGTATTCTATACCTATCAGAGGACATATATACGCCTATTTCTTTATCAATACAGCCTATTCTTTTTCTCAGATAATCTATATTTGTCCTTTCTTTTCCTTCGTGAACCTCCCTGCCTTTCAGCACTTTCCATCGTTTATCTTCATTCTGGTCAATACAGAGGCAATTCATATAAAAGATAAATCTCGGACAGAACAGATACTCAAGCAATACAGAGGCGGTAACATAAACCTCATTGGAAATATCTAAAAAATTATCACTTTCTACTGTCAATGTAAACTGATCCCCATTCATACAAAAAGTGCCTTCACTTCATCTGATATCAAATCTTTATCGAATGCCTTTCCAATCATCTTAACCTTTTTAAAATCATCATCGCACATGGGAAAGACATAAACTGAATCAGTCTCTTCGTCTGTTATCTCTTTGCATTTAAGTATTAGCTCATCCTTTGTGTTCTTATTTAAGTCACCCAGAAAGGCGCTTTTCTGGACACGATAAAGTCCATAATCTTTACAGAATTTTGCTATTTTATTACGAACTTTATCGTTCGATACATCATATATAACCCAGGTAATCATTTTAATCCCCTTTGATAAGACTGTTGGCAACCGTATGGCATTCAAACTGGATGACATTCCGTTTCTGGATATTTCTCCCCCTATAACGAATTGTCTCATCGAGTGTCTTATTGAAAGCATCAATCAATACGGCCTTACCATCCTTATTAAGCGTAAATCCACCCTTTACTTCGTCGAAATACTCAACCTTCACCTTTCTACCACTGAATAGATATGTAACTGTCTCCTCTGCAAATATCCTGAACATCTCAATCAAATCAAATACGAGTGACTTTTTGTTGTAGTTATCAGTATGTAAAAATCCAATATAAGGGTCAAGCCCTGCAATGATGCATGCCTTTTCTACCATAGAGTACAAAATCCCATATCCGTAATTCAGCATGGCGTTAAATTCATCCTTCGCTGGGTTTCTGCTTCTTCCTTCGAATTTGAACCTTTCTGGCATGCAGTAACTCAATGCATCAAAATATATTTTTCCGGCAGCGCCTTCCAGCGCCATTATTGTCCCACGCCTCTCATCAATTGTTCCCGTTAGATTTGCAATCTTTTCTTTTACTTCCTTCAATCCTTCTGACATTCCTTTGAGTCTTTCAGCCTTATCCTCTCTTGGCCTGGCAAGCCTTTCTACAAAATCTATCTGATTTTCAATCTTTTTTAAAACCCAGCTCTTTGCAAGCTCAAAGCCTTCTTTTGTGGAGCTTATCTCAAGCTGTTTTCTCCTGATGAGCACCGTGCTTCCAAGCTTTGAATGCCATACCCTGCCATAGGGGTCACCATATTCATCAAGGAAAATAACATCGATATTGTTTTCTATGGCCATCTTCAAGGCATCTGTCGAAAGGTAAGCACTTGTTGTAATCATGATGCTGTCAACCTTCCTGACAGAGACCTCGAATACTTTGTCCTCGTTTTTTACGAGGAAGCAGTCACCGTTTTTTCTTAAATAGGAACCATATGTATTTATTACAAGTTGCATAGATAGACCCTGCAATGGTAAAAAAATCAGGCATTGCCATTATGTAGAATAATCCATCGAAGCCTCTACCATTCTTATCTATTTTCTGTTTTCTAACTCCTGTCATCTATTTTCAGTTTTATAACTGTTCCAAAACCCCTCGACACAGATTTTCCTATGCCCCAGTAATCGGGTATCTCAAAATTCACTGAAAATGTGCCCAGAAAACCAAGCATGGGATTGCTAAATAATCATACTTGAAATGTCTCTGTCTTTAGTAAATATTACTCCAATATTAGTGTTGTAATCCATATCACAGAAAGTAATTCCTCCTATCTCTTCTTTATGTCTGCGCGCATACCATGCTGGAATTTTCACCTCAAACCATTGTCTTTCTGATGGCTTCAGACTTAAAACTTCATCCTTAAAACACTTCGGTATTACAGAAACTGTTTCATATTTGCTTTGACGGGTAACTTCTTGGTTATCTTCTCTGAGACGGCTATCGAAAATTATGTTTCTCTTAGATTGAGACAATTTATATTGTTGAACAGCTTCTTTAAAAGCTTCAGAATGGTCTATTTGATAATCTTTATACACGGTCTCTACTATATTAATAATATCATTTTCGCTCATCTCTTGTGGTGCATTTTTAAAAGCCTCAAAGGAACGAGAAAGAAAATTTGGAAAGTTTATTTGATTGTAAATCTTTTCACCTTTTTCTGACGCCTTAAATATATACACCCTGCTGTCTCTTTGTTTATCTCTGTGTCTATTTACTCTTCCTGCTCTCTGTGCAATGGCATCAGGAGGGGCGCATTCTGTAAAAAGCCAGTCATAGTCAATATCAAGAGACACCTCAATTACCTGAGTAGCAATAACTAAATGTGCATCGGTAATCTTCTTTTCAATTATTTTACGGTCTTTTAATATGAACTGCGAGTGGTAGCAGACTGGATTAAGACGTGATAAGTTTTGAGCCAACTCCTGGCATAGCTTAACTGTATTGACAACGACCAAGACCCTTTTACCATCTGATAAAGCACTCTGGATATCCTTGATGGCATACTCTATATAGCTGTCTACAACAAAATATCTACTCCTTTTGGCATTTAGGAGGGTATCTTCTTTGACAATTGTTGCCTCTTCAAGCTCACTATACAATAATTGCTGTAACTGTTTTGGCATTGTAGCGCTCATTAACATGAATCGAGCACCGAGCGAAGAAAAATGCCTAATTGATGAAACAATAAGTCCCATCGTCCATCCATCGTATGCATGAATCTCATCAATAATAATAACAGAATTAGAAGCGTTTGTTTCTTTTAAAGTCCACCTGCCTGCATTAAATCCAACTGTCAACAACTGATCAATAGTGCCCACTGTTACTGGTTTTATAAAGGACTGGTTGAAAAGAACATCGCGCCTGTTTTCCCATTTATCTTCTTCTGACTCCAAAGAAGTGTCATTTTCTAAAAACAAATTTGCTGTTGAATGGGTTAGTCCTACATTTTCTCTGCCAAAAAAACCAGATAGCCTTTCGTAGATATTATTTGCTGTTACCATTGTAGGCAGAAAATAGAGTATCTTGGCACCTTTCATTTCTTGTATATTTTTCAATGCCCAGAAGATAGATGCCTCAGTTTTGCCGCTACCTGTCGGAGCTACTGCAATCAAATGCCCTGACTGTTGAGCACAAATTTTCTGAAATGGTCTTAGTCCAGTAAAGATTATGTTCTTCCTGTTACATCGTTCCTTAAGTTGATTAATGACAGATGGAATGTCTTTGTTAATACTATATGTAATACTTATTTTTCCTGAGCCATACCAGTCGGCGTAATGGAGAACTCCTTTTAAAAGGAAATATATAGCTCTACATTTTTCAGTGCCGTCTATTTCGATTCCCTTGCTTAAGAAACCGCTTGAAATCAAGTTTGCCAATGATGTGAAGGGGTCTTCGCACGCATCGATTTGTTTAATTGAAGGCAAAACATAGCCTTCTCTTTTGAATAATCCTTCAGCAATTGTCAGAGCAATATTGATCCCGTCAGGAATAATCTGGGGTGTGCTTTGTAAGCTTTCTCTGATAAATGATGTCAAGTCAGAATCAAGATTTTTGTGGTGACCGACAACCGATAAAGCTTCTAACGGGATAGCGGAGAGATACTTCTCTTTGTTTATGAAACTCCAATATTTTGAAGTAAATATAAACGAGACCAATTCATGACGATAATTTTTTTTTGTATCAAAGGGTCTGCTGCACATTATAGCCTGCATCATTTCCTGAAATGGGACAATCATCTTTCCAATGTCATGAAATGCAATTGTTAGGAGTGAGCCCTTAAGAAATCTTTTAACTGAAAAATTATATGTTTTTGCTACTCGCTCAATTAAAGGATATTTGGCAGTTACAATCTTTTTCCATGCAGTATAAACTGCCTCCAGGTGCTCTTCGTAAGTTTGGTCTGGTTTTGCATAAAAAGTCATAACAGATAAAATGTAGTATCTTCAATTTTATAGACTGGTAAAGGATTTTTTAGTTTTATTGGAGAGCCGACAAACGTAAATTGTTTTCTTTTGCTTACTCGTCGTTCCTCTCCTTTAAAACTAAAGGCAGTTGGAAGAAGAAAAACCTGTGGAGCTCTTACCCTGTAAGTTATTGGAGTATTCTTTAAATCAATAGCAGATTCATATTCTAATGTCTTATCGCCGGCAAGAACCGTATTTTCGAAAGTTGAGCATTTAACGCTTTCTGCTTTGACAACAGGACTTACAGATATAATCTTAAAAAGATCATCGCTGTTGCCGAGGGTTAAAGCATATTTAGGGTTACAAAAACCATCCCTTATTTCTGATAAAACAGTCTGATCTTCTGAAGCAATAGCAATAATTAATGAAAAATCAGTTAAAAACTCTCTTATTAAAACATCTTTTAAAGACTCGTTAGATTTTACTTTATTGTATTTCCAGAGGTCTTTCATCTCACCATGGTTTGAGCCTATTACACCGAAAAGGATGCCTTTGTCCTCCCTAAAAGACATAACATCCTTAAAACTTAATCCAATTGCTGCCCCCATTAATCCAGTTAAAGTTGTAACTGGAGGAAAAGGGAGAGTTTGTTGAAAGGTATGACTTTCAGGAACTCTAAAAGAAGCTGTCGCCGAAAAACCTTTTACAACGAAGGCAAACACAATGCCCTCCTTTACTTATAGTATTCATCGATCCACTTAAACATTTCCTCAAAAGCCTCACCAATTGAAACAGTCCCTTCTGGCAAGTTAGAAAACAATCCTTTTCTTGCACCGAATACTTTTGCTTTTATTTCTTCGTTGTAGTCCTCGACTGTTTCATTAATCAATTCAACATTAACTCCACCATTTGCTGGAACTATTGATTCAAGAAATATAGGATTTTTAGTTTTAAGCATAGCGGCAGCAATAAATTTGGGTGAAATGTCAGCAAGAAATCTTGTTTGTCTGCCAGATGTCCATAAGTTTTTAAATGCAGTTAGAAAATCTTTTACCCTTGCTGCCTTTTCAGTATTTGGCAAATCTTTTTTAAATCCTTCTCCACATCCTATTCTGTCCAGTTCAATGAGTATTGTTCCCCTATAAAGCCCTGAATGTATTTCTGTCTCGAATATATTAGGGTCTCCACCTGCTTCTACTCCCATAAAGTTTGTTGCAAAGTCCAAATCTCCTTCATATTTATGCAAAGATACAAGAGGAGAAACTCTAACTGGTGATGTGCGTTTTGTTGATTTACCTTTTTTACCTTCTTTTGCCTCTTCTGTCCCCATATACCCAAACAGATCGTCATCTATGTATTTTTCAGGATCTTGTTGAGTAGTAGCTGCCCCTTTTTTAATGGTTGCAGTAACACCTTCGGAGAGAGTCTTTCCTATAACAGCTAACTGATCTCTCAATGCTCTTCTTACTGCCTGTGCAGAAACGTAAGGAAACTGTTCTGTCTCCCGAGTAATCTTTTTGATATTTGAGATATTATCTGCCTCTTTATCAGAGCCGTTAAGGCTCGCAAATGATACAGGTGTTAAATAGGTTATTGTTAATGCTTTTGCGTTTTTCATATCTTTCCTCCTCATTTTGATTGCGTCTTTGCATAAAAGCTATTTAATGCCACTATCATGCAAAATTGTTTAAATTCTATAAAGTTTGAATCTGTAAGCTTTCCCTCATATATGTCCGGAGGCACGACTAGTCCACATTTAAACTGGAGCCTGTTTAATTCATTTAAGAAATCAGTCTTTCGCCTTGCCTTCCTTAAAGCAAAAAGGTCGCCTTTTTTACCATTCTCGGCAACCGTCATTCCAATTCTTTTGCCAAGAGTTACGGCTGCCTCCTGTGCATCAATTGTCATAAAACTACCCTCCTTTCTAATTATGGGTTCGTATTTAATAGTGAAATCAATAATTGGCTTAATATAAGTCATTTCTGTGCGAAAAATATGAGTTTCAATTAAATCAAGTATTGATTGTTGTTTTAGTATTCGTTCACACACCATATTCCTAATAAGTGTTCTGTTGGCATTTTTGTGTGAAAAATCTATAAGCAGTCTCATCACCTCTTTGATATTTATCTCGGATTTTTCAATATTCTCTATCAATCTGAAGAAATAAACAGAATCTCTGAACTGCCAGACCATTCTGCCCATAGATGTCTGTCCCTTTGATTCAGCATGAAGTACTACAAATTCCAGTGGAGCTTTTGAGATTGTAAGATTACACATTTCTTCCCAGTCTAATATGTTCTCATCTTTATCTCCTTTTTGATGGAGCAAAACCTTTCTGTAAAGCGTATAGAGAAATGCAAAGGCCACCTCAAATGGTTTCTGAAAATATCCATCTTCATACTTTTCAAACCCCAACGGATGATTGAAATTCTTAAAGAGATTGGGATCTTCATATTTAGCATCCTGAAGAGGTTTATAAACATCCAGCATTTTTTCAAAAGATACAGAGTAGGGGAAAAAGGCAAAGAGATTATCTCTTTGGGAAAGATAGAAACCATTTACAGGCACAAATTTGCCTATGAAGGCGCATTTCCAACAAACCTTCTCGGGTTTACTGCATAAAGTATTAAAATTTAAAAGGCCGCTTGATCCAGTAATAAAAGGGAATATTGTCTGTCCAGCGTCTTCTAATACAGAACTATCTTCTCCACATAAATAACATTGCCCTTTTGTTGTGGCAGAAAACTTCTTGGGTATGGTTATATTAGGTTGCACTATATTAGGGCCGTCAATAAGCAAACCAGAGGTGGTTATATCTAAACCATGGGAATCCAAGAATTCATCCAGCCTCTTCTGAAGATGCGCATGGGAGGATGGAAGGGTGCCTCGAGTTCTCTTAACTGTTTTATTATTTATAAGCACTTCTCTTTTTTCTTTTTTTTCCCATGTTATTGAACGGTCTGTAGGTCGAGGTGCTTTGTTATATATAAGTTCAGCAATACCAACAGATTTTTTTTTTGGAAAAGCTATAAACTTATCCTCTTTGCTATCGTAATAAAAATTATACGAAATGGCATCGTCTCTTTGTTTCTTTGTTGACAGGTCATAATATCGTTTTACCAGGAGATTATAAGCGTTTTTGAGAGCATTTTGTATTTCAGCTTCTGTTCCCCTTAAGGTTAGGCCTGATTCGTTGATTGTTTTATCTATGCTGCTATTAGCTTCATCAAGTATTACAGCAAGCCCCAACAGCCCTGAATCCAACCAAAAGTGATTTAATTTCGGAAAGGTTATTTCTATTGTTTTCATTGGGTTTCATCTCCATTTTTACGTTTAACTGTTCCATAACCAATCGAAACTTTTCCACCAATGCCCCATAGGTCTGGTATTAAAAAGTTTGTCTCAAATTCACCTTCAAAAGCAGTCAACTGTACATCTTTTTTAATCTCAATGTTGCTTATTTTAGCCAACTTTGATTTTACCAATACTTTATCGTCAACCGTATAACCAACAGATTTGCAGATCGATAAAATATTACCAATAAGAATTTTATTAAAAAAATCAGATAGGTTTGTTTTTTCTTGTTTCAGTTGTAAATAATGCTCGTAATTTTTTTCATTAAAACCAATCCACGGTGTAAGAAATGTATAGGACATCATTTCTTTTGTTAAACCATAGGGAATCATCATGCTAATTGTGTTTTGTTTTACAATAGGGTGTTTCCTAAAATGAAGTTTAAGGTATTCAATCTTTGGAACAGCCTTGAGAAGATATGCACCTTCCTTTAAACCAATAATAAGAATAGAACCGCCAAAAATTTTATATTGAATCAGTGGGTGTCTATAAATCAACCTATCTCCTATGTGCCCATGAAACTCAGGTCTGTTTGTATACATGTTCCCAAAAAATCCTCTGACCGCTTTTACATCGCTTAGCTGTAACGGTTTTTCGCATGTAATCCAGATCTCTGTTTTCTCAATTTTCATGATTTTTTTCTTTTCATCATTCAGATATAAACTGATATTTTTTTACTTTACTCATTCTGGACAATACCTTTTTATCATTCCAGTCAACCAGTTCAGCTTTTGTAACACAATTAATTCTAAGAATACTCCTTCAAATTCCATCCAACACCCATTAAATACAGTGGCTGATGAATAGCAATAAGAAGCGTGAGCTGCAAAAATGGTCGTGATTCGTTACTAGTGATTTGTAAAATGTAAGGAGTGAAGAAGTAAATCAAAAAATTCCTCAATAGTTCGTTTATATATTATAAATAACTCACTCTATTTTTTCTCTGCCTAATTATATAATTTTAATATTATTTCCCCACATTTTTATTTATTACATTATGTTGTAAAAAATTCAATAATATTTTTATCTTTTATTCATACTATCGCATATTGACACCTTTATCTCCGTTGGATTTTCATATTGGTGTCGCCTTTTCAGACATAAGACTTATAGTTGAAGTCACCTTAATTCATATTAAATGGATAGGATAGGTACTGTCAATACATTTGTGTAAATTTTTTATACAGTGGCAAATTAGGACGCACCTTACCTATTTTTGTCTTCATCCAGCTCATCTCCATCTTAATCGATATAAATGCCAGAAGGGAATAACATGAAGTCTCCCCAGCAAGTATCTCCATGGATTTTGTCCTCCGTTTAAACTCTTTATTCAGCCTTTCTATGATATTTGTCGTTCTCAAAGATATCCATTCCTCCTGAGGGAAAGAGAAGAAGGTAAGGCATGAATCAAGGGAACTCATAAGGGATTTAACCGCCGAGGGTATCTCTTTTTCCCATTTCTCTACAAATAACCTTGCAAACTCATCTGCCTTTTTCCTTGATGATGCATAGAATATGGAACGTATATCATCGGCAACAGTTTGTTTTAACTTCTGGGGTACCTTTGAGAGGACATTTCTTGCCACATGGACCTGACAGCGTTGAATCTTTGCATTGGGGAATTCTTCCTTGAATACCTTCTCCAGTCCAGGAAGGCCATCCATTATGCCCAGCTTTACATATGATCCATCAAGTCCTCTTGCCTTTAAGTCTCTTAAGGATTCCCTCCAGACCGAGGCAGATTCCTTATCCCCTGCCTGGATGAGAAGGACAGTCCTTGTATTGTCTTCCCTTACGCCTATAATTATGAGTATGGGGACTATTTTGATGCTACCTGCTATACGCATACGGAAATTGACACCATCTATTATGTGATATTTTATCTTCTCCTGGGAGAGGTCACGGTTACGCCATCTCTCAACTCATGCTTGAGTTCAGTTGTGGCACTTCCACCTCAGAGGGAGAGATTGATCTGCCTATGAGCCTTTTACTTAATAAAGAGAGTGTTCTGGTGCTTATACCTGTTAGATACATGGAGGCTATGTCTTCTGTGATACGGTCTTCATATCTTTTGCTCTTAGGTATTACCTGGGTTTTGAATTCTCCTTTTCTATCACGGGGTATCTTTACCTCTACATTACCTATGCCCTTTATACAGAATGTTCTGGTGTAATTGCCATTACGGTAGTTATCATTATTGGGTTTTCTTTCATATCTGTCTCTGCCGAAATGATGGGTTAGTTCCTAATCCATAAGGTTTGTAAGAAATGAACCCACTGCCTCTTTAATACCTGTATCTATGTATTCGAATATTTTTGAAGGCAAAGATTTAACCTCCTTGATTAATTCAGCAGCTTCTGATACACTCATTTTTAGTTCCATGGATGCTCCTCCTTTTTTAAAATATTGTGTGATATGGTTAATCACTCTATTTTATAGGAGGTGCATCCTTTTTTCACCCCTTAAATGAATTTACACAAAAAATTATACACTACCCTATTATTTGAAGAAAAATGAGATTAGATGACCGATAAAATCTGCTAAAGCCCTCTTTTCAAACAGAAATATTAGTTATGATGTAAAAAATTAAATATTTAAAATTCTCATATAGAAATATACCTTATAAGCAAAGAGGCATTCAAACTGTTTCAAAACAGCTTTAGCAAGACCTGCTGATCTTTGAACTGTTGTAATTGTGGGGTTGCAATAGAGAGAGGATCGAGCGGAACGAGTTGAAGGTGAGTCGAAATAGTTGTTCGGGGTTACCAAACCCTGAAGAGTGCCTTTTTGTTTTAGTGAAAGCTCTCTATAATAGACCATACAACGGTTTACAATATTTCAAAAATGCCCATAGGTGTTGGGAATAGTGTTGGGAGTAAATCTTTTCTATTTTATAGAATAAGCGCGCCCGACAGGATTTGAACCTGCGACTTTTGGCTCCGGAGGCCAACGCTCTATCCAAACTGAGCTACGGGCGCACTAATTTTTTAATTTTATATCGCATCGTCTATTTTCTCAATATATTTAGGCGGAATTTTCATTGAAAAAATTGTAATATCAAAAAACAGCCCTGATATGATAGATATATATAAAAAAACTAAAAAAAGGGAGGGGCACTATGGATATCAGATTAAAAGAAAGATTTATGGGTCTCTGGGAGAGATACTTTAATGGTGCACCACTGCCTATTGTGTTTTTCTACACCGACCAGGAGGGGGTTGCGCCGAGGGTAAAACCGCCAAAGACTGGCCACAGGTGTGTCTACGCAGATATATACAAGGCCACAAAAGGAAAATCACTCTGCCTCGATAAAGACTCTTTTGGCTGCTTCGGTGGAAAGAGATACCTGGGGTATACACAAGAGTTTATGCCTGATTTTGAATATTTTCTCTCCTGCGGCATACCCGGCAAGATAGAGGGTGAGAGGTATAAAAAATCACCGGACCTGGTCAAAAAATATGTAGAGGCCATGCCTGAATTTAATGCACCGTCGAGGTATATAGTTTTTAAGAGATGGGATATGCTCGAGGAGGGGGATAATCCTGATGTGGTGATATTCTTTGGGACACCTGATGTAATATCCGGGCTTTTTACCCTGTCAAGCTTTGATATTGATGACTTAAATGGTGTCAAGACACCATTTGGCGCAGGCTGTGCGACCATTGTACTCTACCCATACCTGGAGAGGAACTCTGATAAACCAAAGGCAATCATAGGGACATTTGATGTCTCAGCAAGACCGTGTATCCCATCAAATAATTTAAGCTTTGCCGTCCCTATGAACAGATTTGTCACAATGATAGAGAATATGGAGGAGAGCTTTCTTACTACAGATAGCTGGGCAAAGGTCTCGAAGAGGATAAAAAACGAGATGAAAAAAACTGGGAAATGAAGGCGATACTGGATGTGTATTATGAGAAAGAAAGCTCCCATGCATCCTGTATAGTATTTAAAGACTGGCAGGATATAACCCCATTTGATTTTGCACGTCTAACCCTGCCCGCAGCATTAGACTACCATCCTGGTAGATTCTATGAGAGGGAGTTACCATATTTGATCGCTGTCCTCAATGAGTTTATTTACAGATTCAACACAATAATAATAGACGGCTATGTCCATCTTAAAAGGGATGTGGGAAAGGGGCTCGGGACTTATCTTTTTGAATCCCTCCCTTACCCTGTCTCTATTATAGGCGTTGCCAAAAACCCTTTAAAGATAGCTGATTCTTTTATTGCCATTACAAGAGGTGCAAGTAAAAGACCCCTTTTTATCTCTGCCATTGGATGCCCTGTTGAGGATGCTGCCAATTACATACTTTCCATGCACGGAAGATACAGGATACCCACGCTTCTGAAGGTGGCGGATAAGCTGGCAAGGGGGTTATACAGATAGGCTATAAACCCAAGACAATAGAATAGGGGCTTATTAAAAATCAGGATACACAGTGATCACAAGGATCTAACCCAGAGCCTGAGGCCTTCTTCAAAAAGTCTATAATTGTATAAAAGGACTTGACTATTTGCATGGATGGGCATTATATTGTTTATGTAAAAATTTTCTGGAGGTTTTGATATGCCAATCTACGAATACCAATGTGAATCATGCGGAAAATACTTCGAAATCTTTCAGAAAATAAGTGACCCACCCTTAACAGAGTGTAAATTCTGTAAAGGCAGACTGAACAAACTCATCTCCAACTGCTCATTCCACCTCAAGGGGAATGGCTGGTATGTTACAGATTATAAGAGACCTGTAGATTCTACAGGAAAGACAGCAAGGTCGTCGAACGGCAATGGAAATGGAAACGGTAAACAGTCTGCCCCGGAGCCTGTAACCACCTCTGAGACAAAGACGAGTTCTGAGACAAAGACAACAGAGACATAATTATACAACACAATAACAGGAGAAGGCGATGAACATAGGTGATAAGGTTAGGTTTTCCTTTGCAAAAAAGGAGATGGAAGGGACTGTAGAAAAGATATTTGAAAAGTCAGTCTATATCAAGGCAGATTTCCCGAGACAAAAGGGTAAGATCATAAAAAGAAAGATAAAGGATGTAAAGGCATAGTATAGGATTCTACCTACCTCTTACCCCTGCATACCTTTATACATAGACCGCATATGTGGTGACCGAGATTTCTCTTATTCTTGAACTGGGTAAGCATCTCATAGCAACCCAGGTGGTCAAAGGAGGCAGGGTCCTCCTTTATTGCACCTGCAGGACAGGTCACAAGGCATGCCCTGCACTCTCCGCATGAAAACCCTTTTCTTTCATTTACTACAAGGGGTATATCCGTAAGGACAGTATTGTATCGAACATATGCACCAAATACAGGGTGTATAAGCAGGTTGTTCCTTCCAATCCAGCCTATCCCTGATATTACCCCCACCTTTTTGTGTGAGATATGTGCCTTTTGATTCCTCCAATCCACAACCTGTGAGGCTGCAAAGGGAAGGGCATTATAACCCCTCTCCTCTATTTTTTTCGATAGCATATAACCTACCATATCAAGCCTATAATTGAGCTGTCTATAGTGATGGAGATATAGGAGGTTAGGCCCATCTGTTACTGTATCCAGAACTGCCTTAGAGAGAACAAGGCCAAAAGATATGGCATAGGGTAGTCTGCCTTTTGCGGTATTATCCATCTGAACAAGGTCGTCCTCATATAGAGACATATCACCAAAACCATAGATATCTATCTCAAAATCATTAAACCATCCCTCTATCATCCTGTTATTATCTTCCAAGACCCCTCCATTATTTATTGTTTTTGTTCTGCATTCGAGACTTTTGGCCTTATTAAATAACCCCCTGCTTTTTAAAGTGTATCAAAAGTGCTGTAATGGCAGCCGGGGTTATCCCCGGTATCCTGGATGCCTGTCCCAGAGAAAGGGGTCTTATCCTTGTGAGCTTCTCAACCATCTCCCTCGAGAGACCTGATACCTCGTCATATCTCATGTCCTGGGGTATCTTTTTTTCCTCAAGCCTCTTTGCCCTGTTTATCATCTCTATCTGTCTGTCTTTATAGCCATGATATTTTACATTCAATTCCACCTGATATGCTATGTCCTCTTCTATTCCATCGAGCCTCTCCTCAATCCTTTTCAGTTGGGCTATTGTTATACCGGGTTTTTTAAGGAGGTCCTCCAGGGTCACAGGGTTTTTAATGCCACCCAATCCCATATCTCTTAGCATCTCCTCTGTCTGCCTTGTAGGCCTCAATTTGACAGACCTCAGTATATCATGGGTCTTCTCTATCTTTTTCTTTTTTCTCACTACCATATCATATCTTTTTTTACTCACGAGGCCTATGGCATAACCCTTTTCTGTAAGACGGAGGTCTGCATTATCCTCCCTCAAGAGCAGCCTGTTCTCTGCCCTGGATGTAAACATCCTGTATGGCTCATCTACACCCTTTGTAACAAGGTCATCTATCATGACCCCTATGTATGACTCGTCCCTGCCAAGGATAAACCCATCCCCTCCCTTTACCCTCAAGGCAGCATTGATACCTGCCATAAGTCCCTGGGCTGCTGCCTCCTCATAACCTGTTGTCCCATTTATCTGGCCAGCAAGATACAGGTTCTTTATCAACTTGGTCTCAAGGGTAGGGTAGAGCTGTGTTGGATAAACAAAGTCATATTCAATGGCATATCCTGGCCTTGTAATCTCAACATTTTCAAGCCCCCTGATGCTCCTTAACATGGCCATCTGGATATCAAGGGGCAGGCTTGTGGCAAGGCCATTAGGATAATATTCAACAGTATCGAGCCCTTCAGGCTCAATGAATATCCTGTGTCTCTCCTTGTCCCTGAATCTAACTATCTTGTCCTCTATGGAAGGGCAGTATCTGACCCCTGTACCCTTTATCTTTCCTGTATATAGAGGGGATCTATCAAGACCAGACATTATGGCCTCATGGGTTGTCATGTTCGTGTAGGTAAGGTAGCACGGGACAAGCCTGTTTTTTATCTTTTTGGTGAGGAATGAAAAAGGCCTTGGAGGGTCATCGCTTTCCTGCGCCTCAAGCCTTGTAAAGTCTATTGTCCTGCCGTCAAGTCTCGGGCATGTCCCTGTCTTAAGCCTCCCTATCTGAAAACCAAGCTCTTTTAGACACAGAGACAGACCCACAGATGGAAAATCCCCCATTCTCCCTGCCTCAAAATGTTCAAGGCCTATATGTATGAGGCCATTCAAAAATGTCCCTGTGGTAAGGATAATAGCCCTGCCATAGAATCTCTCTCCCCATCTGGTCTCTATACCCACTACCTCTTTATCCTCTACAATGAGCCTCTCTATAATACCCTGTCTGATGTATAGATTCTCCTGATGTTCCAGCCTTGCCTTCATCCTCATGGCATATCTCATCTTGTCTGTCTGGATGCGGGTGGAACGGACAGCAGGGCCCTTTTTCATGTTAAGTATCCTGAATTGTATGCCTGCTGCATCGGTATTTATTGCCATCTCACCATCAAGGGCATCTATCTCCTTTACAAGGTGGCCCTTGCCTATCCCTCCTACAGCGGGGTTGCAGGACATAAAGGCTATGTGGTCAATATTTATGGTGACAAGAAGGGTCTTTGCCCCCATCCTCGATGCAGCAAGGGCTGCCTCACACCCTGCGTGACCTGCACCTACTACTATTACGTCAAATGTATCCATAATGAACACTATAAAATACACTAAAGCCTGTCAGAAAAAAAGGGGCTTTTTCAACTGTTCTTTAATAAATTAATATTGGGTTATATTGAAATTATCCATCTATAGCTAATTGATGGGTCAAGCATATTAATTAGGATACAGACGGCGATGGGATCCCAGACAGGCTCGAGGTTGATATGGGATTTGTCCCAGGGATGTTTTAGACCTACTGGGGTGATGACGATGAGTTCAAATATATAAACGTGACGAAGAATTCTTTGCCTATGAATCCATTTATTCGTATCCAATAGGTAAATACGATGACTACGACTGGGGTAAGCCGGGTAAAAACTGGGATAAATAATAAAGACCATTTTAAAAAGGCCTCTACTTGACAATCTAATAAAAGTAGTGTTATTTAAATGTCCTACATGACAGTTGCGGATACTAATATATCAATCACCAATCTCATTGCCGGTTTTATTAAGATGTCGAGGCCACCATTTCATACTGTGGGTGTCCTGCCTTTTTTACTCGGTGCAACAATGGCCTACAGGATGAATAATGTGTTTAATCTCTCCCTGTTTCTTTTGAGCACAATAGCTGTCATACTTATTATGTTAAGCACCTATTACAATGGTGAATACTCTGATATTAAAGAGGATAGGCTATCGTTCATCCATGGAAAAAGTGCCTTTGCCGGCGGGACGCAGGTAATAGCCCAGGGTATGCTACCCCGTTCCTACGCAAAGATAGCAAGCTATATCAGCCTTGGTCTTACAATAATTGCCGGCCTTGTAATCCAGTTCTATTTTAAAACAGGCATCTGGACAATACCCCTTGGCATAGTGGGTATTTTATCAGGTTTTTTTTATTCCATGATGCCCATAAGATGGGTATCAAGGGGTGTAGGTGAGATACTCATTGGTCTATGTTACGGGTGGCTGCCTGTGGCAGTGTCATACTATCTCCAGGTCGGTGAATTCAGCCATATGGTCTATTGGGTCTCCCTGCCCGTTGCATGCACGATATTCAATGTAATACTTATAAATGAATTCCCTGACTATCCAGCAGATTTAATGGCAAAAAAAAGCAATCTTTTGGTAAGATACGGCAAGACAAAAGGAGGTATCCTGTATATCTTTATGACAGTTGCATCATGGATATTCTTTGTCCTGTCCGTACATAAAGGTGTACCTAAGACAGCCCTTATGTTCTATGCACCTGTTTTTTTAATAATGGTTTTTTTGAATATAATGGTTCTTCTCAAAAAATATGAAAACAGGAAAACCCTGGAAGTCCTCTGCGGATTAACCCTTACTGTAAATCTCGGAACAACCCTTGCCTATGTATTGGCCTATTGGTTGTAGATAGAGGCTTTTGAAAAAGGAGTTTCGACATTAACAGCATTAACCTTAAAAGGATATTCTGGCCACCTAAACTCATAATTAAACAGTTTACAAGTGTCCTTTTTTTCAGACACCTTGTGGGGTGGAAGAGCTTCAATAAATGGTTTCTAAGGCACAGCATCAAATCCCTGCCTGTGGCAGCGGGCGCAGTAGGCATGGGGTGTATTGGTTTTCCAGCCCATCCTGCCTGGGAGGTTACAGGTGCATGCAATCTAAGGTGCATACACTGCCATGCCCAATCCGGTAGACCTGCTGAGGATGAGCTTACAACAGAGGAGGCAAAGAGATTTATAGATGAGCTTGCAGAGGTAGATGAATTCAGGATGCTTGTCTATACAGGTGGTGAACCCCTGGTCCGTCCTGATATCTTTGATCTTTTAGAGCACTCTAAAAAGGCAGGTTTTGCCAATGTCATAGCCACAAACGGCACCCTTATCACATATGATTTGGCAAAGAGGCTGAAGAAGGCAGGCGTTGTAGGTGCAGCAATAAGCCTCGATTCCTCTGAAAGGTCTGTCCATAACCGGATACGCTCCAATGAGAAGGCATTTGAGCTTGCCATGAGGGGTATTGAGGCTATAAGAAAGGCGGGGATACTCCTCCAGATTAACACAACAGCAATGGAGTATAATTTTGACACCCTTGATGAGCTTGTAGGGCTTGCTGATATGTATGGCTCGGGCATAATGCTCATGTATCAACTTGTCCCTGTGGGCAGGGGAGAAAAGATCAACGATGCCACCCTTGACCTGAGGGATAATGAGAGGCTTATAAGATTTTTATACAAGAAACAGAGAAACATATCCACCATTATTGAACCAGTAGCTGGCCCCCAGTATTGGCCACATCTCATGGAGAGCACTAAAAAGAATGAAGGCATATGGATGGATATAGCAAGGCAGTGTTTTTACGGGTGCGCTGCCGGTAGGGGTTTCGTATATATAAAGGCAAACGGCGATGTCTGGCCATGCCCCTTTGTGGAGATAAGTGCAGGGAATGTGAGAGAGATGCCCTTCAAGAATATATGGGAGAAGGCAGAGATATTCAAAAATCTCAGAGACAGAGAGAACACCTTAAAAGGCACATGCGGTGATTGCAGATACAGGGGGATATGTGGAGGTTGCCGTGGAAGGGCTTACGCTTTGACAGGCGACTACCTCGCAGAAGACCCATCCTGTTTCATAAACAAGGAGGTTTCTGCATCCGTAAGGCACGAATACAGACTAAAGGCTGTAGACCAATGACTATTGATTTAGTCTCCCATCTACTATAGCCAGTATCTCCCTTATATCGTTTATTATATAGTCTGCACCAGCCTCTTTAAAGGACTGCTGCTTTGTCCTCCCTGAAAGGACGCCTACTGTCTTAAGCCCTGCATCTTTACCGG
>Ga0208196_1002169_pt1 | contig 18726 bp, 17 predicted proteins | sample AD_JPNNA7_MetaG_FD_184443 | JGI IMG/M metagenome (GOLD analysis project Ga0208196, IMG submission 184443) | Active sludge microbial communities of municipal wastewater-treating anaerobic digesters from Japan - AD_JPNNA7_MetaG (SPAdes) (version 2) | ecosystem: Engineered > Bioreactor > Anaerobic...
GTCGGGGTCGGTGTGTTGGTGGCCGTGTTCGTTGGAGTAGGCGTATTGGTCGCCGTATTCGTCGGGGTCGGTGTGTTAGTGGCCGTGTTGGTCGGGGTAGGCGTATTCGTCGCCGTATTCGTCGGAGTAGGCGTATTGGTGGCCGTGTTGGTCGGGGTGGGCGTATTGGTCGCCGTGTTCGTTGGAGTAGGCGTATTGGTCGCCGTATTCGTCGGGGTCGGTGTGTTAGTGGCCGTGTTGGTCGGAGTAGGCGTATTGGTCGCCGTGTTCGTCGGCGTAGGCGTATTGGTCGCCGTGTTCGTTGGAGTAGGCGTATTGGTCGCCGTGTTCGTCGGTGTAGGCGTATTGGTGGCCGTATTCGTCGGGGTCGGCGTGTTGGTGGCCGTATTCGTCGGGGTCGGTGTATTGGTCGCCGTATTCGTCGGTGTCGGTGTGTTGGTGGCCGTATTGGTCGGCGTAGGCGTGTTGGTGGCCGTGTTGGTCGGGGTAGGCGTGAAGGTCTGCGTGACCGTGGGGGTGTTGGTCTTAGTGGGGGTCGCAGTCGGGGTGAACGTGGCAGTGGCGCAGGTGGCAATCGAGCATTGATCGCTCCACAGCTCGCCCGTGCCCGGGTGCCCCAGTAACTGCTGCACACGGAACATGTAGTTGCCCGGCTGGATGTCCGTATCATAGGTCATGTTTTCGCATTGACCGGAATTCAACGGGCCAACTGTACCTGAGTCAATCACGGTGCCGTTCTTGGGGTTACCCGTAACCGCGTAATAAAGCTCGTAATTCGCGGGCGAAGTCATGTTGCCATCGCCGGTATTACAGACCTCTACCCGAATTTCCGTACAATCCGAGTCACAACCCGCCGTAAAGACCAGCGAGGAGCGATCCCAGGTCGTGGGGGTTTGGGTGGGTGTCGCAGTATTGGTCTTGGTCGGTGTAGCCGTGAAGGTCGGTGTGTTGGTCGGGGTTGGCGTATTGGTGGCCGTGTTGGTCGGTGTGGGTGTATTGGTCGCTGTGGGTGTATTTGTCGCCGTATTCGTCGACGTGGGCGTGTTGGTGGCCGTATTCGTCGGAGTAGGCGTATTCGTAGCCGTGTTGGTCGGGGTGGGGGTGTTGGTAGCCGTATTCGTCGGAGTGGGTGTATTGGTGGCCGTGTTGGTCGGTGTGGGAGTGTTCGTCGCTGTATTGGTCGGCGTGGGGGTGTTGGTGGCCGTGTTGGTCGGCGTGGGTGTGTTGGTAGCCGTATTCGTCGGAGTGGGTGTATTGGTAGCCGTATTCGTCGGAGTGGGTGTATTGGTCGCTGTGTTCGTCGGCGTGGGCGTATTCGTCGCCGTGTTAGTCGGGGTCGGTGTGTTGGTGGCCGTGTTGGTCGGTGTGGGCGTATTCGTCGCCGTGTTGGTCGGGGTCGGTGTGTTGGTGGCCGTGTTGGTCGGCGTGACCGTGGGAGTGTTGGTCTTGGTGGGGGTCGCAGTCGGGGTGAATGTGGCGGTGGCGCAGGTGGCAATCGAGCATTGATCGCTCCACAGTTCACCTGTGCCCGGGTGTCCCAGTAACTGCTCCACCCGGAACATGTAGCCGCCCGGCTGGATGTCCGTATCGTAGGTCATGTTTTCGCATTGACCGGAATTCAACGGACCGACTGTGCCTGAGTCAATCACAGTGCCGTTCTTAGGATTGCCCGTCACGGCATAGTAGAGCTGGTAATTCGTGGCTGAGGTCATGTTGCCATCGCCCGTATTACAGACCTCTACCCGGATTTCTGTACAATCCGAGTCGCAGCCCGCCGTAAAGACCAGCGAGGAGCGATCCCAGGTGGTGGGGGTTTGGGTGGGGGTGGCTGTGTTGGTCTTGGTCGGTGTGGGGGTAAAGGTAGATGTGTTGGTCGGTGTGGGTGTATTGGTGGCCGTATTCGTCGGGGTAGGCGTATTGGTCGCTGTGTTGGTCGGCGTGGGGGTGTTGGTGGCCGTGTTCGTCGGCGTGGGGGTGTTGGTGGCCGTGTTCGTCGGCGTGGGTGTGTTGGTGGCCGTATTCGTTGGAGTGGGCGTATTCGTCGCCGTGTTGGTCGGGGTAGGCGTGTTGGTGGCCGTGTTGGTCGGGGTCGGTGTGTTGGTGGCCGTGTTCGTCGGTGTGGGTGTGTTCGTCGCCGTGTTCGTTGGAGTAGGCGTGTTGGTGGCGGTATTGGTAGGCGTCGCCGTTACCGTTACAGTCGGTGTATTGGTTTTCGTCGCGGTGGCGGTCGGCGTAAATGTTGCCGTGGCGCAGGCCGCAATGGAGCATTGATCACTCCACAGTTCGCCTGAACCCGGATGCCCCGGAAGCTGCTCCACACGGAACATGTAGTTACCCAGTTGGCCATTCGGGTTAAAGTCCAGGTCTTCACAGGCTCCCGAGTTCAATGGGCCCACAGTACCTGTTTGAATAATGGTGCCGTTTTTGGGATTTCCAGTTGCAGAATAATATAACTGGTAGTTCGTGGAAGCCGTCATGTTGCCATCGCCGCCATTGCAAACTTCGGCACGAACCTCAGTACAATCCGAAGTGCAGCCAGGTGAGAAGACCAGTGAAGAGCGGTCCCAGCTGGTGGGGGTGGCGGTGGGGGTTTTAGTCGGGGTCTTGGTAGGGGTAGCGCACGAAGCAACGGTGTAGGTGGCGTCTTTGCTGTAAGACGGCATGTACGCCTGATCCTCGTTATAGTACTTCCAAACAACCCGCACCGTGTGACCGGTAGGGGTATAGGTTGTATCCATGTTAAAGGTCTGGGTATTGCCTTCGCCAATGTGTGTGTAAGATACCGAGTCCACCTGGACGCCATCAACATACAACCAGCCCTCAATATAGCCCCAAACCGCCTTGATGGATGTGGCGGCGGTGGTACAGGTTTCGGAATGGGTGTAGTTCTGGGTGTGGCACTCAATCCAGGCCCGCGGGGTGGGTGTGGCGGTGCTGGAATCCGGCTTTTGGGTTGCAGTTGGTGGGATTGGAGCGCTGGTTTCGGTGGGCGGGATGCTGGTTTCCTTGGGCGGGGCGGCGGTTTCTGTAGGTGGCACCACCGTATCAGTCGCCAGAATCTCAGTCGCCGTTTGGCGAATATCAATCGCCGGCGTCTCAACGACATCGCTGGGCTGAGTGGGTTTAACGTCAACCGCGCCCGGGGTTTCCAGGGCGGTGCCTCCCAGCCATTCGCCGATGTCTTCGCAGCCGCTAAGCAGCAGGGACAGGATCAGAAAGATGGCTGTCAGGGTTTGGAGGATACGATTGCGTGGCTTCATTTTCTTCTCTCCCGCCCCGGGGTTTGGGGCATATCAGGGAAACGAAACAGGATTAAGGATAAAAGCGGGGTTATCGGCGGCGGCGCAGCCACCCGATGACCAGTAAACCAATCAGACAGGCTCCCAGGATGACCCAGGAGATGACGCCCGCCGTACCCTGGGCTGTGCCAGGGAGTGAAACGGGGGTTTCGGGGATGAGCAGCAAGGCAGCAGCCAATGCCAGCACAGCCACAAATGCCAGACGCAGCACCCAGGTGCGGGCTCGCCCAGAAGCCGACTGCCAGCGCGGCTCCTTGGTCTGACGGGTGCGCCACTCGGCAGCCAGCCGCGCCCGAATGCGAGCCTGCATTTCAGGTTCGGGGCGGTGGTAACCGATAAGCTGCTCAACACGTTGACTCATTTCTTGAATTTCCGGGGTTTCGTCTGCCGGCAGCTGAGGGGGGAGCGGTGGGAGTTGTTGATCACTCATAATACTGATCCCATTCCTTGCGCAGTGCTGTCATCGCTCTACGAAAGAGCGACTTGGCTGCTTCTAACGTGCTGCCGGTCTGGTGGGCGATTTCATCAAAAGACAATCCTTCAGCAAAACGGAGTAAGATAATTTCTTGATATTTGGTCGGGATTTTTTGGAGGACGCTGCGCAGGGCCATCAGTTCGTCCATGCTGCTGTGCGTCCCGGTGTGGTGGCTGCCATGGTCAAGGTCAATGCGGACTTCGGGCTGGGGCCGGCGCCGATAGTAATCGGCAATTCGGCGGTTAATCAGGGTTCGCAGCCAGGTGCTGAAGCGGGATTGGCCGCGAAAACCAGGCAGGGCTTTCATGACCGTGATAAATATTTCCTGGGTAACATCCTCCACATCTTGTTCGGGGATCAGGGCGCGCACCCGGTTAAACACCAACGGCAGGTAACGCTCATACAACTTGATAAAGGCAGGCAGCTCACCTTGCTGGGCAGAACGCGCCAGTTGTTCATCTGTGATGGGGGGGGATTCAATCATATGGGCTGCGTTTGAAGTATTAGTCGAGTGGTAGGAGAAAAAAGGGTCGCGAAAATAAAAATTTGATCGTGTATTCTGAACGAACAGGTGCCAGACACAATCAAATACCGCGCAGACTCCAATGATCCAAATCTGAACCATTGGACTAAATTAGCGGTAGATTAGAGAATTAGAAAATATTATAGCACACCCCTTTATAATCTATGTCATGTATTTATAATGAGTTTGGGAAATTATGCGAAACAAGAGGCGGCCTGCCTGCCGGAGCAAACAGACCGCCTTAAGTTCTGTGAAAAGAGTTACGGGCTTACATTTTTTCGAGCTGATCGACCAGATCGGCGAGGACATCAAAGCCGCCCTGCCAGAATTCAGCCTTGTAGATATCAATGCCGGCATCTGCCAGCAGGCGCACGGGCGCCTCAGAGCCGCCAGTAGAGAGAATCTTGAAATAGCGCGGCTTGAAGCTCTCGCCTTCGCGCTTGTACTGCTGATAGAGGGCCAGGACAAGGAGCTGCCCAAAGGCATAGGCATAAACGTAGAATGGTGTGTGGTAGAAGTGCGGAATGGAAACCCATTCGTACTTGAATTCGTCGCTCAGTTCAACCGCATCGCCAAACTGGTCGCACAGGTTTTGGAGGTATGCCTCAGAGATCTCATCCACCGCGGCGTCGTTCTGAATCAGGTCGTGGGCCTGGCGCTCAAACATGGCAAAGAACGACTGCCGCTGAATGGTGCCATAGGCGCCATCCAACTGGCGGAAGATGATATCGCGGCGGACAGCAGGATCAGTTTCTTCGGCCAACATGCGGTCCACCAGCAGCATTTCGCCGAAGGTGGAGGCGGTTTCGGCCAGGGGCAGGCAAGAATGGGCAGTGAAGATGCTGTGGTGGGCTGCCAGCATGGAATGAACTGCATGGCCCAGCTCGTGCGCCATGGTTTCCACATCGTCAGCGCGGCCCTGGTAGTTCAGCAGCACCCAGGGGGTCACATCTTGCAGCGGGGTGGCGCAGAAAGCGCCGCCGCGCTTGCCCTTGCGGACTTCGCCGTCCAGGTGGTTCTGTTCAAAGACGCGGCGGGCCAGGGCTTCTACTTTGGGATCAAACTTGTGGTAAGCATCCAGCACCAGTTCGGCAGCCTGACCAAAGGGGTATTGTTTTTCAGCCTGGGTAACCGGAGCATAAATATCATAGCGGCGCAGCCGCTCAACGCCCAACAAACGCGCTTTGAGGCGGAAGAAGCGTTGGAAGAGGGTGACGTTCTTGCGGGCCACTTCCAGCAGGGTATTCACCACGGCATCGGGGATGTCGTTGCCCAGGTTGCGGGCCGAGATGGGCTCGGCATGGTGGCGCAGCTCCACGTTCTCACTGCGCCAATCGCGCACCACGTATTGGTAGATCTGCCCCAGCAGGGCGGCGTCGTCGCCATAGACCTGATATAACTGCTGGTAGGCTTTGGCGCGCAGATCGGGGTCGGCATGGCGGGCATAGACCATCAGCTCACCGCGGGTCATTTCGCGCACTTCGCCGTCAACTTCCATTTTAAAGACGTAGCGATTGGTGATGGCATCATAGAGATGGGTGAGGGCGCTGATGCCCGTGACATCTTTAATATTGATGATTTTTTCTTCCGGCTCGGTGAGGGTATGCGGTTTGAAGTGGCGCATTTCTTCAAGCCAGTAGCGATAATCGCCCGATTCGGCCATCAACCGTTCAGCGGTCTGGTCAGAGACGCCCTTCCACCACAGGCTGAAGAACAGGGTCTCGTTCATCAGACCCGCCAGGAACTGCTCCACGCGCCCCAAGAGGGCAACGGCCTTTTGATTCTGGGTATCGCCGGCGAACTGCAGATGGGCAAAACCGCCCAGGCGGGAGGCCTGGTAATCAATAGCTTCAAGCTTGCGAATCAGCGCAAGAAAATCGGCGGTGGTGATGGATTCGGTGAGCTGCGGGCGCAGAGCGGCAAATGCCTGCACCTGGTCACGCAGCTGGGTAAAGGTGGCTTCCAGTTCGGGGCTGTCAGCAGCCGGGTAGAGATCGGCCAGATCCCAACGGGTTTGAGTATAGGCAGTCATTCAACGTACTCCTGAAGTAGATGTAAATTCCGGCAGCTTTTAGGGCTGCCGGTGAATAGACGCAGAAGATTATTTTTTCTTGCCGCCAAGCAGGCTGCCAATGGTGCCAGCTACACCCGCGGCATCACCTTTCAAAACAGCATCTACCTGTGCAGCGATGGGGGCGGGCAGCTTCTTTTTGAGGAAGCCCATCACGGTTTCGATGGCGACCTTCGACATATCGGCGCTCAGGCCGGTCTTCTTGGACACAAGCTTGACCAGTTCTTCCATTGTAACCTCCCGGTTTGAAAATGTAGAACCAGTATAATCCAAGAAGCATTGAAAATCAAATTACATCAGGGTTTTGCCAGCGCCAAAAATTCAAATGCGCCATCCCGCACAACCATCAGCACCGCGTTTTTGACAGCGTTTCCCGAATCATCAATCGTGATGCTGCCGGTAACCCCGGCAAAATTGCGCGTGGCAGCCATGGCATCTCGAATGGCAGCGGGGTCTGCCGATTGGGCACGCTCAATTGAATCCAGCACCAACCGGTAGGCGTCGTATCCCAGGGCGGCAAAGGCGCTGGGGGGTTCGCCGTAACGAGCCTCAAACTGGGTGACAAACTGCTGTGCCAGGGGCGAATCGGGGACTTCGGCAGAGAAGTGTGTGCTGAAGACTGCGCCCTCAACCGCCTCGCCGCCAATGGAGAGCAGTTCGGGGGCCTCCCAGCCGTCCGAGCCGAGGAAGCGCCCGGTGTAGCCCAGGTCGCGGGCCTGCTGCATCAGCCGGGCGGCATCGCCAAAATAGCCAGGGATGTAGATTGCTTCGGCGGTCATTGAGAGGGTGATTTGATCGGTAAAGTCTTCATCGCCATCACTGTAGGCCACCGTGGCAACAATCCCGTCGGCACTGCCCGTCAGCTCAAGCCAGGACTGCCGGAAATCATTTGCCAGGCCGACCGAATAGGCCTGGGTGATGTTGTAAATAATGGCAATGCGGCTAATTTCTTGGTCCACCGCATACTGGGCCATCACCCGGGCCTGGAAGGGGTCAATGTAGCTGACGCGGAAGTAATAGTCTCGCCCGGTGGTGACGAGCGGGCTGGTGGGTGAGCAGCCCATCACCGGGATGCCGGCGGCTTCGGCCACGGCCCCGCCGGCAATGGCATTGGATGAGCCGTAGCTGCCGATGATGGCAATCACATGTTCCTGCTCGATCAGGCGGTTGACGACAGACGCAGATTCATAGCGGTCGCTGCGGTTATCCATCAATACCAGGCGCACCGGCAGACCCAGTGCACTGCTGTCCTGCTCATAAGCCAGATTGATGCCCTGCATGGTTTGCTGCCCGCCCTCAGCCTGAAAACCCGTCATCGGTTCATAGACGCCGATGATTATCTCACTGGGTAAGGTCGCAGTTGGTTTGGGGGAGCAGGCTGTTAAGATCAGCCCCAGCAGCAGCAATGTGGTGGTCAACAAAGGGAATGTTTTGATTCGCATGACCTCTCGCCTGGTTGCCCCTTTGTACAGGAAGATTAATTTTTGATGAATCCGGGTGCTTATTAGTATACAACAAATGGGCAAAACACAAGCGCAAAATCTCAGCGGATTCGAAATTTATGAGTCATACGGGCATAGAAAGAGAGCAGGTGAACCAGGGGCAGCGAGCGCCGGGCAAAGAGACGGGCTTGCGGCAGGGCAGCTCGCAGGCTGGCGGGGTCATCAAAAGCAGGCAGGGCAAGCAGCGCCCGCCCCACCTCAAACGGGGCATGGGCGTCGGACCCGGCGGTGCCGGGCAGGTGATGTTCGGCGGCAAACTGCTGCGCCTCAAGATTCTGCTGTGCGGTATAACAGCGGGCGTTGAAGATTTCGATGGCATCGACCAGCGGGGCAATTTCCAGCAGGTCGGGCAGGGCCCAGCCGCTGCGCTGACGGTCAAAGGGGTGAGAGACGCTGATAAAGGCTCCCTGGGCGCGCAGGCGGGCAATGGCTTCCAATGGGGGCAGTTTTTTGGGTACCTCTTCGGTCACAAAAGCTGCCAGCAGTTCGCCGCGGGTGGTCAGCACCTCTTCGCCCACAATCACGCGCTCGGGGGCCAATTGACGGGCAGCCAGCGCCCCGGCGATGGTGTTATGGTCGGTAATCACAATTCGATCCAGCCCGCGCCGTTCGGCCGATTGCAAAAGCTGCGGCAGTTGGTTCAGGCTGTCGCGCGACCAGCGGGTATGGACGTGAAAATCAACTTTGAGGGTTGTCGTCATGCTGCCTCTTTGGAGATGGGGTGAAGCCGAGCAGATCACGCGAGAAGAGCCAGGTGAGCAGCCCCAGCGCAATGCCAAACCAGAAGGTTGCCAGCCGGATGAGCAGTGTGGCAGCCGAGGCCGTGGCGGGGTCCAGGCCATAGAGCAGGGCCAACATGCCGGCGATGGAAGCCTCGGCGGCGCCCAGGCCGCCCGGCAGCGCCGAAGCCGCACCCACAACGGTGGAAAAAGCCAGCACAAAGACCGCCAGCCCCAGCAGTTCCAAACCAGGGGGCAGCCCCAGCCCAAGCAAAATCAAGTAGAAGCCGATGCCCTCGCCCAGCCAGGAAATGGTCCCCAGGCCAACGCCCACCAGCATGGCGCCGGGACGAAAGAGCATAAAGCTGCCTTCATAAAATTCACGCAACGCCGGGATGAAGCGTTTTATAAATGGAATCCGTTCGCCCAGGCCCAGGGCCCAGTACGCCGCCGGGCGGATCTGAGAGCCAATGACCAGGATCAGCAGCAGGCCCAGCACCAGGGCAAAGGCCGGCCAGTAGCGCGGGTAGGCAATGACGCCCAGGGTGGAGAGCGCCAGCACCGCCAGACCATCGCTGATGCGTTCTGCCACAACTACTGAAACGCCGCGCGCCACCGGGACGCCGGTTCGCTGTTCGAGCCAGACGCCTTTGAGCACCTCACCGACCTTGCCGGGGGTGACCGCCAGCGGAAAGCCCGCCACAAAGAGCCGGGCGCTTTCCAGCAGGGGCAGGGTGTGGACGCCGATTTGCCCCAGGTAATAGTGCCACTTGAAAAAGCGGAGCGTGTAATTGAACAGAGTCAGCAGCAGCGCCAGCGGAAAAACGGCCCAGTTGAAGCTTTGCAGGTGGGCGCCAACCTGATTCAGATCCCCCAGCAGGGCCAGGCCAATGAGAACCAGAACACCCAGCATCAGCCCCGGGATCATCCGCCGGAGGATGGCATTGGGTGGCGTGTGGGCAGAGGCATGCATAGGGTTGATTATACCCGGTGCTGTGCAGTTTGTGATTTGTTGGAACTTTTGTTGACAGAACGACGTCTATGGTATATTTGGTACATTCCACTTTTATGCCTGGCAGGCGCCGAGGCCTGCACTTCAAGAGGATTTCCCATGACCGAAATGGACATTGAACTCAATCACGAAGAAAAGCCCCGCCGGATGCGCTGGGATTGGCTGCTGCCGGTATTTCTGCGCCCCAAGCGCACCCTGACCGAAGTTGTGGCTCAGGAACATGGCGTCTGGCTGGTGCCGCTGCTGGTCCTCAGCATCCTGGTGATCTTGAATGTAGTGGCGGGAGCATCGGCGCGCCGTGCGGCCGTCATGGAAGCGCAGAGCGGCGAACTGCCCTACGGGTTTGAATATTGGACGCCCGAAGAACAAGAGCAGTACTTTAGCGCGCTGGCACGTTCGGCCAGCCCGGTGAACCTGTATGTCTTCCCTATTCTGGGCGGCGTGGCAGGCATCTGGATTACCTGGTTTTTGCTGGGCAGCATTTTACACCTTTCACTGACATTGGCAGGCAGCCGCAGTTCCAATGCGGGGGCGCTCAACCTGACCGCCTGGGCCAGTATGCCGATTGCCATCCGGTTGATTGTGCAGGCCATTGCCGTGCTGGCCTCGGGGCACGTGATTCAGAGCGCGGGGCTCTCGGGCTTTGCCCCGGCAGAAGCGCCGTTCTGGAGCGCGGTGCTCAAGCTGGTGGATATTTACCTGATCTGGCAGTTTGTTCTGTTGCTGGTCGGTGTGCTGCCGCTTTCGGGGCTCTCACGCCGCAAGGCCTGGGTTGCCACCCTGATTGCATTTTTGATTGTGCTGACGCTGCGGGCGCTGCCAGCCTTTATTGGCGCCAAGCTGAGCGGCCTTTCGACAGGCGGATTCTTCTACTTCTAAGCCAATGGACGATACTGCTTTCATCCAATTCCGGCAGCTCCGCAAAGTCTTCATGATGGGGCGCACGATGGTGCAGGCCCTGGCAGGGATTGACCTGGATATTCCGGCGGGCGCGTTTGCCGTCATCATGGGTCCTTCGGGTTCGGGCAAAAGCACCCTGCTGTACCTGCTGGGAGGGCTGGACCGCCCCACTTCCGGCACAATCACCGTGGGGGGAGAATCGGTGGATAAGATGGACGAAAACGCCCTGGCCATCTTCCGGCGGCGGCGCGTGGGCTTCATCTTTCAGTCCTTCAACCTCATCTCCAGCATGACCGCCCAGGAGAATGTGGCCTTCCCGATGCGGTTTGCGGGCATTCCACCGGCGCAGCGCCACAAGCGCTCGCTGGCGCTGCTGGAGCAGGTGGGGCTGCAAAAACGCACCCGCCACCGCCCCACCGAGCTTTCGGGCGGGCAGCAGCAGCGCGTGGCTGTAGCCCGGGCGCTGGTCAATGACCCGGCGCTGATCCTGGCGGATGAGCCCACCGGCAACCTGGATACGTCCAGCGGCTATGCGATTATGCAATTATTATCCGACCTGCACCGCAGCGGACGCACCGTTGTGGTGGTCACTCACGACCCGCGTATGAAACACTTTGCCACCCACTTTGTCTATTTGCTGGATGGCCGCATTGTCAGTGAGGCCGAATTTGAAGCGGCCTCTCAATTCGAAAGCCAACAAGCCGCCGAGGCTTAAAGGCTGACACACTGGAGAAACACTCTTTATGAAACGCACCTGGCCTGTTCTCATCCTGATTGCTGCGCTGACCCTCTTCAGCCTGATGAACACTGCGCCCACCCTGGCGCAAACCGAAACCCCTACTCCGACAGAAACCCCCACCCTGCCCCCGCCGGCTACCACGCGCCCGATTTTGATCATCGACTCGTATGGATCAGGCGAAGGTGCCATCCGCCCGGGCAATGAGTTTGAACTGGGGGTGCGGCTGGTGAACATTGGCGGCGAAAAAGCCCGCAACATTATTGCCACCTTCACCTCTACCGACTTTTACCCCAAGGATACGGGCGGTGTGGTTGCCACGCCCGTGCTGGCGCCCTCGGCAGATATCAACTTCCATCAGCCGATGCTGGCAGATACGGACCTGTGGGGCCGGACGCTGGGCGTGATTACCATGACGCTGAGCTACACGAATAACGATGGCACAATCAGTTACAGCGAGAATTTTGTGCTGACGATTGACATTCAGACGCCCAACTGGGTGGCAGCTACGGCTACCCCCACCATCTCACCGCTGGTGCCCCGCCCGCAGATTGTGGTGGACAGCTACGCCAGCGATGTGGACCCGCTGCAGCCCGGCACAATCTTCAACCTGACGCTGAACCTGCGCAACCTGGGCAATGCCGATGCGCGGGCGGTCTCGATGGTTCTGGGCGGCGGCGTGACGCTGGATGCTTCTGGCACGCCGCAGCCGGGCGGGGTTTCGGGCAGCGGCAGTGATCTTTCAACTTTTGCGCCGCTGGGCAGTTCCAACGTAATCTATCTGGGTGACCTGCTGGCAGCAAACACAACCAGCACGACCATGCAGTTGATTGTTAATGTATCGGCCAACCCGGGGGCCTACCCGCTCAAACTGGCGTTTGTGTACACCGACCCGAAGAACAACCGTCTGCTGGATGACCAGGTGATTACGCTGTTGATCTATTCGCTGCCCCAGTTGGATGTGAACTTCTACACAGACCCGGGAATTTTCTTCTCCAATTCAATGAATATGCTGCCCTTGCAGGTGACCAACCTGGGGCGTAAGAGCGCGGTGCTGGGCAACATCACTGTGACCTCAGAGAACGCTGACATCAGCAATAACACCGCGCTGGTCGGCGCACTGGAACCCGGCGGCTACTTTACGCTGGATGCCCAGGTGATGCCCTATGCCGCTGGCCCGCTTGACCTGACGGTGACCATCAACTATACGGATGATTTCAACATGGTTCGCACGGTGACACAAACGCTGACGGTAAATGTTGAAGAAATGTATATTGAACCGATCCCCGGTGAAAATGGCGAGCCGCCCATTATTGAGCCGGAACCCGAAACTTTCTGGGATAAGGTGCTGCGATTCTTCAAGGGCCTGTTTGGGCTGGACAGCGCCGAGCCGACTCCCGAACCCATCCCAGCAGAGACCTTCCCCGAAGATAAGCCGATTGAACCCGTTCCGGGCGGCAAAGGATAAAGGCTGCACGTATGCGTTTCTTTGACCTGGTCAGCATCATTGCCAGCAACCTGAGCCGCCGCAAGGGGCGGGTGGTTCTGACGGCCATTGGAGTCGTCATTGGCACGGCGGCAGTCGTGCTGCTCGTCTCGCTGGCAATTGGCCTGCAGCAAAGCGCCACCAGCCAGCTTTACGGCATCAGCGACCTGCGCCGGATTGAAGTTTACCCCAACTATGACACCGGCGGCGGAGGGGGAGGCGGCGGCGTTGTCTACAGCGATAAGGGTCAAATCCCGGGTTCATCCGAGGCCAAGCTGCTGACGCCGAAAGCGCTGGAAGAACTGGCGGCCCTGCCCGGGGTGGAATACGTGATCCCTCGCGACTACCTATATTATGAAACCCACATTGTTTCAGGAAAACTGGAAACCTGGGGGCAGATTATTGGGATTGGCACCGACAACCTGGCGAACCTGGGCGATACGGCCGAAACAGGGGTAACCACGCTGGAGCGCGGCACCGCCATCATTGGCGGGTGGGCGGCGCGTAACTTTTATGACCCCAAGTGGCGCCCGGGACAGGATGAGCCCGAACAGCCCGAACTGCTGAATAAGCAGATCAAGCTGGTGATTTACAAGTACACCAGCGATGGGCAAATGGTCAAAAAGAGCATCAACCTGCGGATTGTGGGGATTTTGCCCGAAACCCGCAGTGAATCGGATAGTGCGCTGTATGTCCGCCTGGATGAAATGACGCCCTGGTCTGAATGGGCGAGCGGCACGCGCATCAACCGCAACAAGGATGGCTATCCGAATGTGATTGTGCGGGTGGCCGACCCCGAACAGGTGCTGGATGTGGCTGAACAGATCAATGCGCTGGGGTATATGGCCTACACGCCGCAATCCTACCTCGAGAGCATCAACAGCTTCTTCCTGATTTTGCAGTTGATCTTTGGCGGCGTAGGCGCAATTGCCCTGCTGGTGGCCGCGATTGGCATCGCCAATACCATGACCATGGCGATTCTGGAACGCACCCGTGAGATTGGCCTGATGAAAGCCATTGGCGCCACCAACCGGGATGTGCTGAGCATCTTCCTGGGCGAATCGGCCGGGATTGGCCTGCTGGGCGGGATGGGGGGCGCGGCGCTAGGCTGGCTGGCGGCGCAGGGGCTGAACGTGGTGGCATTGAACTATCTGGCACAGCAAGCCGCTGAAGGCGGCATGGCGCCGCCGGAAAGCGCCATTGCCACGCCGGTCTGGTTGATCTTGTTCGCCGTTATTTTTGCCACACTGGTGGGCCTGCTGTCCGGGTTGTACCCATCCCTGCGGGCAGCCACAATTGTGCCGGTCAATGCCTTGAAATACGAATAGGGTCTGCCCGGCCATTCCGATAAAAATTTCGAGAAAGGCAAAACCATGCCCAAACTCTGGAAAATCCTTGGCCTGCTGCTGGCAGTCACACTGCTGGCTGGCTGCGGGTCACTTTCACCGCTGCCAACGGTGATTCCCACCTCAACCCTGCCGGCGACGGCAACGCCGTTTCAACCAGCGCCGCCAACCGCCACTGCGGCTGTGCCAACGACTGTGCCAACGCCCACCCTGGCGCCCACGCCAGTCTATCCGGGCTATGGGCCCAATAGCTTTCCCGCCGAAATCAACCCGCTGACCGGGCTGGCGCCGCAAGACCCCAACCTGCTGAACCGCCGCCCGATCATCATCAAGGTGCAAAACCTGCCGCGGTATGACCGGCCGCAGTACGGACTGTCGCTGGCGGACCTGGTGTTTGAATATTACACCGAGGAAGGCTCCACACGGTTTGCGGCGCTGTATTACGGGCAGGATGCCACCCAGGTGATGCCCATTCGCTCGGCGCGGCACCATGATATCCACCTGATTCGGGCCTATAAAGCTGTGTTTTTATTCGGTTATGCCGACCCGCGTGTGTATGAGCGGCTGATTTCGGCAGAATTTTATCAACGCCTGCTGCTGGAAAGTGATCGCGCTTACCCGGCGCTGACGCGCTTTGGGCCCAGCAATTTCCTGATGGCCAACACGGCCGAAGTGCAGGCGGTTTGCGCCCGCAATGGGATTGATAATTCCCGGCAGAACCTGGACGGCATGCGCTTTGAGTTGGCTGCTCCGGGCGGGGGCACACCAGCCACCCAGGTGGATGTGCACTTCTCAGCGGCGATTTACAATCGCTGGACGTATGACGCCGCCAGCGGACGCTACCAGCGGGCTTCGGACACGCAAAATGCTGCCGATGCTGCCAGCGAAGTTTACGCACCGTTGACCGATGCGCTGACTGGCGCCCCGATTGCCGCCGATAATGTGGTGATCCTGTTTGTGCCGCACGAAGACCGCGAGCCCAACCCCGAGGTGGAGATGCCCGAGGCGGTGCTGCTGGGTCAGGGCCCCGCCTGGATTGCCCGGGACGGGCAGATTTTCCCGGTGACCTGGACGCGCCCCAGCGAAAGCAGCATCCTGACGCTGGTAGATGCCAGCGGGCAGCCCTTCCCGTTCAAGCCGGGGCAAACCTGGATAGAGGTGCTGACCGCCAGCTCTAAACATGAGGCAAGCGGTTCAGCGGTGCGGTTCACGTTCTGGCGAGAGTGGTAGCAGCCTTCAACTGGTTTTGCTGCTGCGCGTGGTGCGCGGGCGCTTGAGCGGCGCCGTGGCGGCCCGGTAGGCGGGCGCCAGGATGGCGTAGATTTTGCACAGGCGGCTGTCGAGCAGGCGGCTCTGGATGCGCGGGTCAATCTCATCCAGCGAGCTGGCGGTGGTGATGACCATGGGCAGGCTGGCGTTATAGCGGTGATTGATGATCTGATAGAGCTTTTCACGCGCCCAGGGTGTGGCGCTCTGAGTGGACAGGTCATCCAAAATCAACAATCGGGCGTTGCGAACTTCTTCAAACAAGCGGTCATAAGACTGGGTGCTGTTGGGGCTGAAGGCCGCCCGCAGGTGATCGAGCAAGTCGGGGACGACCACAAAAAGGGGCTCTTCCCCGCCAGCCGCGCGATAATTCCCAATGGCAGCCGCGAGGTGCGTCTTGCCGCAGCCGTAGGTGCCCATCAGCACCAGCCAGCCGCGCGGGCGCTCGGCAAACTCCTGGGCGGCGCGGAAGCTCTTCTCCAGGCTGCGCTGCACATCGGTGGGCAGGCGGTCTGGTTCGCGCATGCTAAAATTGCCAAAAGTGCGGTCATTCAACAGGTTGAGGGTTGAAAGCAGGGATTGTTCGGCTTCGTTGGAGCCGGTGCGGTAATCGGGCGCACTGATTTTGAGGGTGGTGACCAGGGTGACATCCTGAAGGCGCGAGCGGATGCGCCCGTCCAGGTCGCCGGGCTCCAGGTTAGTGGTAATCACCAGCGGCAGGCGGTGCAGGTAGCGGTAATCTAGAATCTGGAAGAGTTTTTCCTGCGCCCAGGCCGTGGCGTTCTGGGTGCCCAGATCATCCAGCACCAGCAGTCGCACGTTGCGAATTTCTTCAAAGCGCTGCTCAAAGGTGGCGCCGGGGTCACTGTAGGCAAAGCGCATCCAGTCCAGCAGATCGGGGACGGTGAGGAACAGGGTGGGCACGCCCAGGCTGACGGCATGGTTGGCGATGGCCGCAGCCAGGTGGGTTTTACCGCAGCCATAGCCGCCTTCAATGACCAGCCAGCCGGGCAGGGTGGCGGCGAACTGCTGCGCCTGGGTGCGGGCAGTGCGCAGCGACTGCAGGTGCTGGTCTGAAAGGCCGCGGCGGCCTTCGGCCTTAAAGGTCTCAAAGGTCATGGCCGAGAGCGCCGCCAGATTGCTCTGGGCAAACAGGCGCTGCTGGGCTGAAGTGACGGCATCTTTCTGGCGGCAGGTGCAGACGGTCATCCGGCCAAAATCGGGATGATCAATGGGCAGGTCCTGGCGCACAAAGCCGATGCCATGACAGATGGGGCAGTTGGGATCGCCCGGCAGGTTGGAGCGGGTCGGCTCAGTGTTCAACGAATTCGCCGAGTTCGCCTTCGACGTAGCGGCGGCTACTCTTTTCAGTTTTTCCTCGAGCGGTTCCATCGCGTCCTTTCTCCCGGCGTTTGAGGATGGCCTCTGCGTAGCGCCAGGAACGGGCATTAGCTTTGACTGCTGCCGAAATGGCTTCTTCAATCCATTCGGCGGGGTAGAGTTCTTCGGCCTCACGCAGCGCATCCGCCATCAGGGGGGTGAGCGGGCCGATGTTTTGTTCATAGAGCCGGAAGATGTTGGGGCGTTCCAGGTCCAGGGTGATTTCGGGGCGGGCCTGATCGGCGGGCGACCATTCGCCGTTCTTCAGGGCATCCAGAGCGGCGCGACCACGCACTGTATTAATGAAGTAAAGCGCCTCTTCAGCAGCCTCACCGGGGCGCAAAAAGGCCTGCAGCAGCGAGCCGCGCAGCACCGCGCGCTCCAGCGCATTGGTCAGGGCAGCCTGGGCTTTGGCTTTGGTGCGGCCCAGTGAGTGCATCAGGCGTTTGTCACGTTCAAAATCACGGCGGGTAAGAAAGCGCAGATTGCCCTCCTGCTGGTTCAAGGCCCAGAAGGCATACAGCGTGATGCGCAGCTCATCCAGATGGTCAATTTCTGGCAGCAGGTCTGTAAAGAAAGCATTGGGCACCGGGGTGGGGTTGGCCTGACCAGCAGAGAAGCCCGTGAACGATGGCACTGCAGCCTCCTTTAGCGGCGGCGGGCGCCGCCAGCAGGCGGCTGACCGGGTGTGGCGGCGTTTTCAAAGCGCGCCAGGTTATTCAAGAAGACCAGCTCGATGCCGGGATGGGTGGGGCCATTGCGGTGCTTGGCAACGATGATCTCGGCCATATTGGCCCGCGGGCTGTCTTTTTCCAGGGCATCGGGGCGGTTGATGAACATGACAATGTCGGCGTCCTGCTCCAGCGAGCCCGACTCACGCAGATCAGAGAGCTGCGGGCGCTTGTCGGTGCGCTGCTCTACCGCACGGGAGAGCTGGGCAGCCGCCAGCACCGGAACGTTGAGTTCACGCGCCAGGTTTTTGAGGCTGCGGGAGATGTAGGAGACCTCTTGCACGCGGTTATCGGTGCGGGTGTCGCTGGACATCAACTGGATATAGTCCAGGATGACCAGATCAAGGCCAAATTCCATATCCAGGCGGCGGCACTTGGTGCGCAGCGACAATGGGGTGATGGAGGGGGTGTCGTCCAGCCAGATGCGGGTATCGGCCAGCACTTCCACCGCATGGGTGAAGAGCGGCCATTCATGTTCTTCCAGTTTGCCGGTGCGCAGACGCTGGGTATCAATGCCGGTTTCCTGGGCGATCAGACGTTGGACAAGCTGCTCGCCAGACATTTCCAGTGAAAAGATGGCCACATGTTTTTTGTGTTTCTGCCCGGCGTTTTTGGCAATGGAAAGCAGGAAGCCCGTCTTACCCATGCCCGGGCGACCAGCAATAATCAGCAGGTCAGATTTTTGCAGCCCACCCAGAAGCTTATCCAGGTCATACAGGCCGGTGGGCACGCCGTAGATGTCATCCCCGAGTTGGGAGAGCGAGTCCACCCGGTCGTAATAGGTGCTGAGGACGGTGGAAATGGGCTGCAGGTCGTGCTGGATGCGCCGCTCCGACAGGCCAAAGACCGCCTTTTCGGCCTCACCGAGGATGTTGTCCACAGTCTGGCTCTGGTCATAGGCCAGGCGGGCCATCTCATTGGCGGCTTGCAGCATCCGCCGCCGCACCGAGTGGGCCTCCACAATGCGGCCGTAGGCTTCGGCGTGCATGGAGGTGGGGGTCTGGTTGATCAGCGCAGTGACATAGGCCGGGCCGCCAATTTCGGTCAGGTGTTCGCCTTCCTCCAGTTCCTGGCAAACGGTCAGGTAATCGAGGGGGATGCGGCGCTCGTGCAGGCGGTTGAAGGCCTCCCAGAGCCAGCGGTTGCGGACAATGTAGAAATCATCGGAGCGCAGGAACTGGGCAATATTGTAGTAGGTTTCGGGGTTAATCAGGACGGCGCCCAGCACTGCCTCTTCGGCCTCCCGGCTGTGGGGCTGGGCCTGAAGTTCGGGCTGCGGG
>Ga0208196_1002187_pt1 | contig 18639 bp, 9 predicted proteins | sample AD_JPNNA7_MetaG_FD_184443 | JGI IMG/M metagenome (GOLD analysis project Ga0208196, IMG submission 184443) | Active sludge microbial communities of municipal wastewater-treating anaerobic digesters from Japan - AD_JPNNA7_MetaG (SPAdes) (version 2) | ecosystem: Engineered > Bioreactor > Anaerobic >...
ACAGCTCCCGTGGATCCCAGCGCGGTGGCGCTCACCGCTTTCGGCGCGCGTGGGCCGGCCTTCGGGCTGCCGCTAGCGCTCGCAGCGCTGGGACTGTGGGGTCTGGCGCGCAAACGGCGCTCGTAGCCTCTCCTTCCCATCAGCGCGAGAACCAACGGCTTCGGGAGCAGCACGATGGCTCCCGAAGCCGCTTTTTATGCGCCGCTAACACAATGCCATTTACTTTTGTGGCGATATTGCCAATTATTTTTATAGTGCTACAATAGACTCGCGTGTATTAGCAGCGGCAAGAATGCCGGCCATCGGATCATCCCCCGCGGTTGCTGGCGCCACGATTCAATCGCCGCAGGCCCGGGCCGTGGTCCCCTGCGCTACTTCAGCGCGGGCTTGCAGACCTCAAGTGAGGCTGACCAATGCTGTATCTATTTCAGTCCGTTTGGGCGCTCCCGCACACGAGGGACATTTCCGCATTTCTCAGCGGAGGCGCTATCTGGTTGCCCGGCGCGATCGCGCTGCTGGCGCTCCTGCTTTTCGCGTTGTGGCGCTGGCATGGCCGCACGACGCAACGCTTCCGCCGTAAGATGGGGGAGCTGGAAGCCCTCCTTGCCGAACGCACCGCGGAACTTCAGCTCTACTCCCGCGCCGTCGAGCAAAGCGCCGCCAGCATTGTCGTCACCGACCGCCTGAAAAGGATTGAGTTCGTCAACCCCGCTTTCACCGCCAACACCGGCTACACCGCCGAAGAGGTTATAGGGCGCCCCCCTCTCGCCCTGAGAACCGACGTGCTGCCGCGAGAAACCTACCGTAGCCTGCAGGAGGTTCTTGGACGCGGCGAGGTCTGGACCGGCGAGATCGTCAGCCAACGCAAGGACGGCAGCCTGCTCTACGAACGCGCGATCATCTCGCCGGTGCGAGATGAAACGGGCCAGATAAGCCGTCACGTGACCGTCAAAGACAACATCACGGCTCAGAAAGAAGCCGAAATGGCGCTGCATAGGAATGAAGCGCTCCTTCGGCTCGCTTTCGAAAACGTCGGCATCGGCATGGGACTGGTGGACCTCGACGGCCGTTTCGTCCGCGTCAACCGTCAGCTCGCTGTGATTTTCGGCTACACCGCCGAGGAGCTGCTTCAAACGTCGCTCACCGCCCTGCTCCACCCCGCGTATCGTGACATCAGCCCCTTGCTCATGCAACATCTGCGCAACGAAACATCGCCACTCGCCGCCTTGGAACAACAATACGATCACCGGGATGGACATGTGATCTGGGGATTGACCTCGAGCACGCTCGTGCGCGACGCACAGGGCGAGCCGTTGTACTACGTCATTTACGTCCAGGACATCACCGGCCGCAAACGGGCGGAAACAGCGCTGCGCGAAAGCGAGGAGCGCTTTGCCGCCGTGCTCAACGGCCTCCAGGCAGACATCTACGTCGCCGACATAGATACCCACGAGCTGCTGTTCGTCAATCAGCAGCTCTGCCGCGATTTCGGCGTGATCGAGGGGCAACATTGCTGGGAAATATTTCACCCCGAGCAGACCGTTCCCTGCAAGGCCTGCCCGGTCTCCCGGTTGCTGACCCCGACGGGCGCGGCGGCGGCGCCTCTGACGCGCGAATACCAGGACACGCAGACTGGTCGGTGGTATCAGCTGCGCTACGAAGCCATCCCCTGGATTGACGGCCGTTGGGGGCGGCTTCAGATAGCCACGGACATCACCGCGGTCAAAGGAGCCGAACAGCGTCTGTTGGAGCAACAACGGCAGCTGGCGACTCTCGCCGAACGCGAACGCATCGGGCAGGAGCTGCACGACGACCTGGGGCAGCTGCTCAGCTACATCAATGTGCAGGCACAGGCCGTGCAGATGTTGCTGGCGCAAGATAAATACCCGCAAGCGCGGGAAGCTCTGCAACAGCTGGCGCACGCAGCGCAAACGGCGCACAGCGATCTGCGGCAATACCTGCTCGGCATCCGCGCCGGGCAGGCTCCCGCGCCGACAACCATCACCTTCCTCGAAGCGCTTCAGCAATATCTGGATGAGCTCCAACACACCTATGCCTTTCAAGTGGAGCTGAACCTGCCGGAAGAAGATCTGACGTCGGCGCTGACGCCTGAAGTGGAAGGACAACTGCTGCGGATCATCCAGGAAGCCCTGGCCAACACCCGCAAACATTCCGGCGTCAGGCAAGCGCGCCTCAGCTTCAACCTCGACCCCCAATACATGGAGGCCATAGTCGAGGATCGCGGGCGCGGCTTCGATCTCGATCAGCCGTCGGAAAGGGCAGCGGAAGCTGCTTCCCTCGCCGAAGCGCATTTCGGCCTGCAGATCATGGCGGAACGGGCCGCGAAAGTCTCCGGCAGCGTGCGCCTCCACAGCCAGCCAGGGCAGGGCGCCCAGGTGATCATTCGCGTGCCGCGCGCCCTGGTCACGTCCCCGTCGGACAAAACCGGCCCCTCCCCCATGCGGGTCCTGCTGGCCGACGACCATCAACTATTTGTCGAAGGGTTGCGCACCCTCCTGGTCGCACGGGGCATGCAGGTGGTCGGGGTAGCGCACAACGGGCTGGAAGCCCAGGTGCAAGCGCGCGCCCTCGCGCCGGATGTGATTCTGATGGACGTGAACATGCCCCTCTGCAATGGCATCGAGGCGACGCGCCGCATCAAAGCCGAGCTGCCCGCCGTGAAAATTGTCATGCTCACCATGGCGGCCGATGACGACACGCTGTTCGCCGCGCTGCAAGCCGGCGCCTCCGGCTACCTGCTCAAGAGCCTGGAAGGGAGCGAGTTCCAGCGCCTGTTGCAGGAGCTGGCGCGCGGCGAGGCCGTGCTCGCGCCGGGACTGGCGCAGCGGGTGCTCCGTGCCTTCACACAACGCGCAGCGCCTTCCCCCACTGAAACCGCCGCGCCCATTCCAGAACTCACGGCGCAGCAGCGGGGAATCCTCGACCTGGTAGCGCAAGGGCTTACCTACAAAGAAGTCGGCGCCCGGCTCCACCTCACCGAACGCACCATTCGCTATCACATGGGGCAGATCCTGCAACGACTGCAATTAGAAAGCAAACGCGAAGCCATCGCATATGCCCGACGCCAGGGCCTGGGCGTCCAGGAATAACCGCAGCCTCCCTCGCGCCATCTCCCCCGCAAAAACGACAGTCGAAAGCCTGTCGTTTTTTTGTCGCCCGGTGACAGTGACGGCGGCAGTCGCTTCCGATATAATTTGATCGACATCAATCGCTTTTTGGGTATGAGGAAGGGATCACATGCGATCAGGAGTGAAGGCCGGCGGTTCTACAGCCATCTATCACGTCGTCGTCTGCGGCAAGTCTTTGTATCTCGACGCCATCACCGAAGGCTTGCTCGACCAGACCAGGTTCCACATCATCCGGGTGGATCCGCAAGCGTTCGACGTACTGGAGCAAATCTGTAACCTCGCGCCGGACGCCATCCTCATCGAGCCCCTCAGCTCAAACAGAGGGATAGTGTTCGCCCTGTTGCAACAGGGGTTTCCAGTGATCGTCCTGGATTCCGAGGAGAGCTCCGTCACCATCCTGAAAGGCAAACACGTGGCAACGCCAGGCCTGGCAGCTCTGGCGGGGGTGATTGCAGCCATGGGCGGAGAAAGTGAGCCGCGGATCTCAGCGATGACCCAAGAATTCAGCGCGATAACGGCCAACATTAAGACATTTTAGGAGAGGAATATGAATCAGCGAGGGTGGCAATACAAAATCTTGAATCTGTTTCTGGCTTTGATGATGACAGTGAGCGGCATGAGCACCCTGCTTCCCGCCCACCCAGTAGCGGCGGCAGGGGAATTGACCCTCACCATTGTGGCAGCGCCCAATCTGGTGGTGGACTCGAACGCGCTTTCGCCTTCCACCTACGCGCCGAAAGTCGCCACGGTCATCGGCAAGATCTGCAACACTACCGCATCCGCCATTGACAACGTGACCGCCTACATCGGCAATTACAACGGCGGCGTCAACAGCACGCCAGGGATCTACCCCACACGCACCAACCCCAACATCGGCGGGCTGACCTACCAGGGGACCTATGCCTTCACTCACCTGGGTGGAACCGCCGACGCTTCACGTTTCATAGGGCCGGTGCCGGCCCATACCTGCGTCTACCAATACTGGTCCTTCGAATATCCCCACCTGGCCGTCAACGCAGCGGATGGCGCCACTATCCCCACCTGGGGTGTGAGCGTCAAGCCGGATGACGACCTCTCGCTCAGCTTCGACATGTGGGTGCTCGGCGGCGGTTACAGCGCTAACGCCTCCCACACCATGACGATGCGGAACGAGATTTCGGCAATGGCCAACAAGATCAAGCCCAATGGCAATCCTCCGGGACAATGGTTCAATACTGACGCCAGTACAGTGTACCCCGGCCAGATCATCACTACCAACGGCGTTGACTACCGCCTGGGCAACATCAATCAGGGCTTCGATAACGACGGCGACGGCGTCCCTGACTACAATGCCTGGTTGCAGCCCTTTGGCGATCCGGCCTACGATCCCTCGTGCTTCCGCTTGATCGGCGCGACCGGCGTGCTGACGGTAACGCGCGGTGCGGGTAACCCCGACCTGATTATCCCCATTGACAACAACCTCTACTTCACCAATATCCCGTCGGACAACACTGATGTGCGAGGGCGGGTCTACTACCAGTTCCTGGCCCTCGGCGGCCCCTGTACCGTGCCGATCTCCCCTTATCAGGAAGTGGCCTCCGGTTCCGATAACGAGAAGTTCAACGGCGACTATGGCACAGGCGTGCCGGCATTAATGAGTTATGAACCAGAAGTGATCGTGGATAAGACCGGCGACGCCATGGTGGCCGAGCTCGGCGTCATTACTTACCAAATGCCGTTCTACAACGACAGCGTCAACGCCGCTGCCGGGCTGACGCTCTCTTCCGGCGGCGCCTATGCGCCGTTGACGATTCAGGATCTGGTGCCCGCCGGCCTGCAATACCTCTGCGGCAGCGCGCAGGTAACCGATCGCACGCCGACCGACCTGGGTTATGCGATCCGCTATTCCAAAGACAGCGGCGCGACCTGGGGCACCGAGACAGGCACCTGGGCCACGTGTTCCACCCCCGGAACCGCTGTCAGCCCGGACGCGGGCAAGCGCATCGCGCTCCGTTTCGAGTTGACCGAGCCGCTGCCCAAGAAAACCGGCACCCCGGCACCCGGCGCCACAGCGACCTTCCGGGCGCGGGTGCCCGGCACTTACACCAGCGGCGGCGGTTCACCTCTCGTCGAGAACTGCGCGGCAGCCAGATTCGGCGACGGCGCGCCCTTTGCGGAGGAATGCGCCAGCACCCTCGTGCAAGGGACCGGCTCCATCGGCGACCGGGTGTGGGCGGATGAGAACCGCGACGCCAACCAAACGGGGGAAAATGGCATCAGCGGGATCAAAGTCTCACTGTACTACGACAAGAATGGCGACGGCAAACTGGATAGCGGCGATGTCTGGCTGAAAGATCAAGACACCTCCGGCACGGGAACCTCCAATTACAACTTCACGCAGCTGCCCGCCGGCAAGTATATCGTCAAAGTAGATACCACCGATGGAGATCTCCCCACCGGCTACGGGCCGACGACGGCCACCACTATCGCGGTGACCCTGACCGCCGGACAGACTTACCCCGACGCCGATTTTGGCTTTGGGCCGTCCTTGCGCGTGGACAAGCACCTGGACTCTCTCACCCCGGCGTATGTGGGCGAGACGGTGACGTTCCATGTGGATCTGGTCAACCGCTTGCCGGGCGATGGCTCAGCCAATGGGTTCTGCATCTACAATGTGTGGGCCGGCGCGGCCAGCACAGGATCGGCGCCCAAGGATTTCACAGATGTCACTAATGCTGTGGGCGCGCCCAATCTCAATTACGCGGTTGGCGATTTTGCGAAAGGCAGCAACAAGGAATTGATCGGCTCAAGTTACAGCAACGGCGGGCGCACCAGCGGCATTTCCAAGGTCGAAGTGCTGGCCAATGTATATTTCGATGCTTTCCTCACGGACGATGATCTGACCGTGACAGTCAATGGGCCTACCGGGCCCTGGAGCACCCTTTTCGCTGAGACCGAACTCAACGCCTACGCGCCTGCGGAAGCGAAAAAAGGCAATCTCGTTCGCGAAATTCCGGGGACAAGCGCGCCGGGCGGCTCATGGGACTGGTCCGACTTCGCCGCATTATCCATTAATTTCGCGGCCACCAAATTGGGCAACTCTGACGAATCCAAGATCTACGTGGATGCCTTAGGTTTTCGTGTGACCACCACCGATGCATCCTGCGGAAACGGCGACACGACGATCGCCGTGTTGCCCCTCACCGACTCCTACGACTCGACCAGCCTGACTTTCCTGAGCGCCGACCCGGCCCCCACCACCCAGAGCGATAATGGCGCTACAGGCACGCTCTACTGGGAGAACCTGGGTCCGCTCTATGCCGGCGGGACTCGTTCCATTGTCATCAACTTCACGGCCAAAGCCACCGTCGCGGACCCCGGCACCACCAATACCGGCAGCGTTACCGGCGCCAGGTTCAGCAGCGGGCGCAGCGTAAACGACGCCAGTGACACCGCCAGCGTGTCCGTCGGTGCCTCAGGCTCTCTTGGCGGCGTGATTTGGGCCGACAAAGACGATAGCGGCTGGAGTGGCGCAGCGCCAACTGGCACGGGATACAACACCGGAGACACATTTATTCCAGGGACACAAGTTGACCTCTACATGTGCGTTAATTCCACCACCCAGCTCCCTATCCCCTTGAGCGCCGCCAGCGGCTCCGCGACCTGTGCTAGCGTCGGCGGGTACTGGAAATTGGTCAAAACGACCTACACTGACCTCAGTGGGGCTTACAGCTTCTCCGGCTTGCGCGACGGATTCTATAACGTCAAGGTCGTTGAGTCCACATTGCCGGCGGGGTTCAATCAAACCACATCCCGCCGCGCCGAGCCCGACGCCGACAATACCGCGGGTCGCGGCGACGGTGTCACGTGCGGCGCCGGCGGCGCCGGTTGCGACGGCGCCTGGTATGCGGGAACGGAGAAACTCACCGACATTGACAACATCAACAACGGCGCCACGGGGGATACAGCCTCATCCAAGATCAGTTTCGGTTATCAGGACAATGGCGACAACCAGGGCACCGTGATAGGCTACGTCTGGCACGATGTGAGTGGCAATGGCGCCTGGAACACCGGAGAACCGCCCATCGCCGACATCACCGTGCAATTGTGCTCCGACGCCGACTGCACCACCGTCATCCAAACCACGACCACGGATGCTCAGGGGCGTTATGCCTTTGGCAACGTTGCGCCGGGGAATTACTACGTCCGCGTGACGCCGCCCAATGGCATGAGCCAATCCGGCGACCCGGACAGCACGCTGGACAACAAAACCACGTCCGCCTTTGCTGTGACCGCCAACAGCGTCTCCGGCCCTTACAACTTCGGCTACACGGGCGGTTACACCATCGGCGATACCGTCTACACCGACTGGAACGGCAACGGCGCGCAAAACACTGGCGAGGAAGGCCTCGGCGGCGTCAAGGTGCGGCTCTACCGCGACCTCAACGCCAACGGCGTCGTGGATACCGGCGACACGCTCCTGGCAACCCGCGACACGCTCTACACCCTCATCGCCGGCGGCCTGGACATCAACAACGACGGCGTGATCTCCGGAACCGACGACAAGACGCTCCTCAACGGCTATCGCATCATTGACGGCAAGGTAGACATCAACGGCGACGGAGTCATCACCGACGCCGATGACGGCACCTTCGCGGGTTATCCGGTGCTCAATGGCCTGATTGATCACGACAACGACGGCGACGCCAGTGAAAACGCCAGCCTCCTCGGCTTCTACCAGTTCACGGGGCTGCCCGGCAACGGCGCCGACTATCTGGTGATGGTGGATGCAGGTACTGTGCCCGCAGGCATCGTACAGACCGCCGACCGTGACAGCACAAAGGATAACAAAACGGTGGTCGCATTGACCAACGCCAGCGTGGATGACGCCGACTTCGGCTACCAACCGCGCGGCTACAGCAGCATCGGCGATACCGTTTGGAACGACGCCAACGCCAACGGCATCCAGGAGACCACCGAAAGCGGCATCAACGGCGTGACGGTCGCTCTCTACCAGGACCAGGATGGCAACGGCGTGCTTGACTTCGAAGATGCGTTGGTGGCCACGACCCTCACCGGCATCGCCATCAAGGACGGCTACCTCGATCTCGATGGTGACGGCACTATTGCTGACACCGACGACGACAGTCCGGCGCTGTTGGGCATCCGCGTGATGGACGGCAAACTGGATATGAACAACGACGGCGTCGTGACCAGCGCCGATACCGGTACGTTCGCCGGTTATCCCGTCATCGGCGGCCTGCTGGACATGAACCGCAACAGCGCTATAACGACCGACGACGATGGCACGCTGAACGGGCTCTACCAGTTCCGCAACCTGGCGGCCGGCACCTACATCGTGGATATTCCCGCCAGCAACTTCAGCAGCGGGCAACCCCTGGCCAGCCTGCAGCAGACCTACGATCAGGACAGCGCCACTAGCCGCGACAACCGGGACCAGGTGACGCTGGGCGCCAACGAAAATTACGTCCTGGGCGACTTCGGCTACACCTCCAGCGCCATCGGCGACCTGGTGTGGCAGGACAACAACGGCGACGGCGTCCGGCAAAGCAACGAGCCAGGCATTCCGAACGTGCTGGTAGAGCTCTACCTGGACACCGACAACAACGGCATACCCGATGGCACGGCAATCGTTACCGCGACGACCGACGCCAACGGCCTCTATCTCTTCGGCGGGCTGAGCGCCAACAACTATCTCGTCAAGGTCGCGGATAGCAATTTCCAATCGGGCGGCGCGCTTTACCAATACACGCAAACCTACGATCCGAACGCCTACAACACCCTCACGCCGGGCGACCCCTCCTGTCTGGCCATTGGCGCCACGCTCTGCGACAACACCGGCTGGCTCAAGGGCGTTACGGCTCCGGATAGCACTTTCTTCCACGGCCTGCAGTTGGGACAGAATGACCTGAGCCAGGACTTCGGCTACAAGCAACCAACGCGCACCCTCGGCGACACGCTCTGGATTGACGGCAACGGCAACAACGTCCGGGACGCGGGCGAGGAGGGCATCCCCTACGTCACGGTGCAACTCTGCGCCAGCACCGACCCAACCTGCGCGAGCCCGCTAAAAACCACGGAAACCGACGAGAACGGCAATTACACCTTCGCGGGGTTGGAAAACAACACCCCCTACTACGTCAAGGTGCTCACCACCGATCTCGACTTCCCGGCGGGACTGGCCCCCACTTACGACCTGGACGGTGCCGGCACGCAGAATATCACGGAGGTGGCCGTAAGCACGACCGACCGCTATGATGTGGACTTCGGCTACCGCTTCTACGGCACCAACAGCATCCACGGCACCGCCTGGTACGATGCCGATCAGGGCGGACAGACCGGCGGCATCGGCGATATAGATGCCGGCGAGACGCTGCGCTATGGAAATGTGCCGGTCTACCTCTGGAGCTGCGTGAACGGGTGCGGCGGCACGGATGACATCCTGGTGGCCTCCACCACCACCGCAGCCGACGGGACCTATGCCTTCCCGAATCTGGCGAACGGGACTTACCAGGTTTCGCTCAACGACAATGCGTCCACCGTGGCCGGCATGATTTCGACCACGGGGACGAGCTACAGCGGCGTTACCCTCAGCGAGAGCGCGGCCGCCCAACGCGACTTCGGCTTCTTCGCCATGATTGACTACGACGATCTGCCCGACAGCTACGGCACCACCGTCGCCAACAACGGCGCCGGGCACATCCTCGGCGGGCCGACCCTGGGGCCGAATTCAGGCACCACCATCAGCTCGGAGAGCAATGGCCAGGCAGACCCCGCCGCAAGCGCCGATACCTATGACGATGGGATCATCCTCGGCGCCAGCGCCTGGACGGCAGGGACAACCGTCGCCTTCACGGCAAAAGTCAACGGCGCTAACGGCTACCTGGTCGGCTGGTTCGACTGGAACGGCGACAGCAAGTTCGGCAGCAGCGAGATGGTGACTTTCGGCAACATGAGCAACGGTGATAACTCGCTGAGCCTCAAGATCCCCGCCGACGCTGCCAGTTCGGGCTCCTACATCTACATGCGCTTCCGCCTGTACGACGAGACCACCCTCGTCAGCATCTCGCCCACCGGCCTGGCGCAAGGCGGCGAGGTGGAAGGCTACCGTCACTCCTGGACGCCAACTGCCGTAGACCTCGTCCGCTTCGAGGCAGCGATGCAAGACAACGCCGTCCTGCTCATCTGGGAAACCGCCCAGGAGCTCGACAATCTCGGCTTCAACCTCTATCGCAGCACGACGCCGGCCGGGCCCTGGACGCAGGTCAACGCGGAGTTCATCCCCGCACAGAACCCCGGCGCGACCTTCGGCGCGGTCTACGAGGTGCTCGACCCCGACGTGGAGCCTGGGACGACCCTCTACTATCGCCTGGAAGATGTAGACATCCACGGCGCGAGCACCTTCCACGGGCCGATTCCCATCACGCCGGGGCAGCCTTCAGCGGCGACCGTGACCGGCTTCACCGCGCACAACGCCTCCCGCCTGAGCCTGGGGCTCCTGCTGACGGCGGCTCTCACCCTGGTAATCAAACGTCGGCGCTAACCCGCCCTCTTTCTCAGCCCCTGCCGGTTGGAGGCTCGTTTCCAACCGGCAGGGCGTTATCAGACCGCTCCCCCACCACAAGGCTATCCCATACAAAAACGCTGCCGATGGGGTCTTCCATCGGCAGCGTCAGAATTTTCGCGGCGGCTACAACGGCGTCTTCTCGTACACGAAAACATCCGGCTCGCCGCTCTGCCACATCTCAAAGCCCAGCTGCGTGATCAGCGGCAGCGCGACGACGGGCTGCGTGCCGGCATATGGCAACATCATCTCCACGCTGCGGGCCGATTGAGCGAGCGCCAGCGCGTGACGGAGCAACACCTCCACGGCCTCCGGTTCGCCATCCACGAAATCAATGGTAAATTCCTGGCGATGCCGCAGGAGATGTCCTGCGCAGAGCACGCCAATGACCTGCGAGCCCCGCAGCACCCCCAGAATCCAGCGCATGCGCGCGAAGACCGCTTCAGGAGCAGTCGTAAAGGGCAAAAAACGCCAGCCATGGGGGAAAAATCCCCCCGAAGCGCGCATGAAGGCCGAATTGCCGATGAAATCCAACGCCGTGCCCGTGTCCAGCGGCTTGACCTCCGGCGAGAATCGCGCCTGAGCGCGCGCCAGCGAGGTCGGGCCGGCTTCGGCATACGTGAAATTCGCCGCACGCTGAAAGCCGCATGACCCGGCGAGGTGAATGATCGCGTCGTTTCCCAAATAGGTGCAGAGCGCCACCCGGTCTGCACTTTGCAACCGACAGACTTCCAGAAGATGATGCGTCAAAGTACGGGCGATGCCGGCGCCGCGCCAGGCAGGGTCCACGCGCAGGCCCTCGAGCCACAGGTAACCGGGCCAGAGCTGCACCCAGCGTCCAAACCCCACCACAGTCCTGCCTGAGACAGCGACAATCACCCCGCCGCGAGGGTCCGCCAGCCACTCGTCAATCACCGCGCCGATGTAATCCTCGCCGTCCCACACCTTCGCAGAAATAGAGATGATCTGCGGCACGTCTGTTTGTATCGCCTGTCGCAGCACTAAGTCCATGCTTTTGCGCTCCTGTTTGCCGAAGATGCACCCTTGATCAAAAATCAAACCGACTTTCAACCATCTATAGTATCCCTCGAATCAAAAAACTTGCAAGTTCTGGGCAAAAAAAAGCGCCCGGCAGGAAACCCCATCGGGCGCGAGAGGCTGAAGCAAGGCTTCACCGGCCACGTTTGCGCGGGATGATAATCCAGAGGATCAGATACGGCACCAGCGCCGGGAGGCCGCCCGGCAGCGCCAGGATCAAGAAAGCCAACCGGAACCAGAAGACGTTGATGCCGGTAAATTCCGCCAATCCCCCACAAACGCCAGCCACAATCCCATTTTGTCGTCGCAACCGATGTTCACCCGACATGTTTTGTACCTCCCCGTGTGAATCTACGTAGTTATACGCACCGAGGAGTCAGGAGTTTCACGATTCTGGTCGTCGGTTGCAGGTCGCCGCCCGCTGACCTGTCTCGCGCTCCACAATCTCACGGAAGACGCGCTGCAGCTGGCGCGTGAGCGGTCCCGGCTTGCCATCGCCCACCCGCCACTCGCCTACCTGCACGACGGGCATTACCTCGGTTGTCGTCCCCAAAATCAGCAGCTCCTGAGCGTTGGGGAGGTCCTTCTCGAAAATGGGGAATTCCCTCACGGGGAGGCTCAACTCGCGGCAGGCCTGGAGGATGACCTCGCGGGTCACGCCGCCGAGAATGTTGTTCGTCACCGGCGCCGTGACGAGCGCCCCATCGAAAATCCCGCAGATGGAAGTATGCGAGCCTTCCATGACCACGCCGTTGCGGACGAGAATGGCTTCCCACGCGCCCTGTTCATAGGCCTGCTGGCTGGCGAGGATGTTGGGCAACAGCATCAGCGCTTTGATGTCACAACGCAGCCAGCGGATGTCGGGGACCAGGATGACTTTGACGCCGGTCTCCCACTCGCGCAGCGGCGGCTGGAGGGCCGCCGCCGTGACGTAAACCGTCGGCGTCGGCGGCGGGTCGGGGAACCCATACGAGCGCGGCGCTATCCCGCGGGTGATCTGGAGATAAAGCCGCGCATCGGCGTCCAGGAGGGCGTTGCGCGCCAGCAACTCCTCGCACACCGCCTGCAGCTCGCCCAGGTCTGGCACGGGGAGACGCAATTCGGTCAGGCTGCGGCGCAGACGAGCAAAGTGCATGGCGGGACGAAACATCACCCCGTAATAGGCACGGATGACCTCATAGACGCCATCGGCGAAGAGAAACCCGCGATCATCCGGCGAAATGCAAACGGCTTCTTTGGGCATGAACTGGCCATTGAAATATACAATCATACGTGATCTCCTCAGAAAATAGAGAGCAGTGAGTCGTGAGCCGTCGCAGCCTTCGATCACGATTCACAGCTCACAACTCACACAGTAACTGTTCAGCCACTGACTAAAAAAACACAAGATTCCCTGGCGACTGCTGAAGATTGAGAATCAATTCTTGCCCCTATCCCCTGGCCCTTCCCCCAGCGCGCGCTGGAGAAAGGGGAACTTTTTTTGTGGGGTCTTGCAGGCGGGCTACGCCCGCGTGCAAGACCCCCTTATCCTCAACCGGAGAACTATAGGACGCTGATTTTCGCAAATTCTTCTCTCATCAGCGTGCATCTGCGTCCAGCCACATTCCCACGTTCTCACAAGTCCACGTTCCTCCATGAGATCAGCACAATGCTGGCAAAAATCAGCCCGATGCCCACAAACCCCAGCGCACTGGGAATCTCCCGGAAGAGGAAAATTCCGATGAGAACACCACACACCGGCTCCAACAAGCCGATCATGCTCACGACCTGCGCATTGAGCCGCTTGAGGCCCTGAAAGTAAAGGAAATAGGGGATGCTCAAGGATAGAGTCCCCAGGGCCAGCAGCCAGTACCAGTTAGCGCGCACCAGTTCCCACGACGTCCCTACCGCAAACGGCGCAGCGATCAACGCCGCAATGCCGATGCTCCACCACGATTGCGTCACGCCGCTCACGCGCCCGCCGAGCCGCCGGCTGAAGAGCATGACGAAGGCATAGGTCACGCCGGTCGTCAGCGCCGTTAGCACCCCAACCCAGGAATCTGACCCCACCTCAATGTGCGCCGGGTCGGTGATGAGCGTCATCCCCACCAGCGCTAGCGCCAGACTCACCCAGGTGAAACGGGGACGCGCCTCTTTGAGCATCCAGGGTGAGAATAACGCCACGTAGATGACCGCGGTATTGTTGAGCAGGACCGCCGTCGCCGCCGTCGTGTAGCGTAATGAGGTCATATACAGCGTCGCCGTTGCGCCGACCGAGACGCCCAGCCCGATCAACCAGGGGATCGCGGAGCGATAGCTGCGCACGTGAAATGCCTGCGGATCACGCGCGGCCAGCAACGAGAAGAAGCTGAAGCCGCAAAGGGCGCGGAAAAACGCGATCTGCGGCCCGGTCATCATCGCAATGGAGCGGTTGAAGAAGATGCCGCTGCTGAATCCCAGCGCTCCCAGCGCGACCAGGAGCATCCCCCAAAACCGCGGCGTAAGGAGGCGCTGAGCCTGAGGGCCGCGTGATGTATCCCCTGGCGCCTCTGCCTGTCCACGTTGCAAGAGTTGTTGTGGCATCAGGCTACCCGCGCTTGAGGATATACAGCGCCGAGAGCATCCGCATCCCGCCAAAGACCAACAGCGCCGTACGGACGCCCAGCCACTCGCCCCCCGCCGAACCGAGCAGCGAGCCGACCAACATCGCGCCGTTGATGGCAAGATTGTACCAGACGAGCGACGCCGCGCGTTCTGTCGGGGACACGCGCTCCAGCAGCCAGTTGATCATCGCGCCGCTGGCCAGTCCCCAGCCCAAACCGCCAAAAGGCGACGCCACCATAAAGCCCCACACGCTGCGCCACAAGGCCATCACCAACGGATAGCAGCCAAAGAAGAAGGCGCCCAGCGCCGTGACCTTCTGATTGCCCCAGCGGCGCGCCAGCCCATCCAGCGACAACGAGCCTGCCAGCATGGCGACATAGAAAACCGCCGTTCCAAAGCTGATTTGAGAGTCCGTGAGCCTCAAATCGTTGACCATGTACAGCGAAAACAGGGGCGCGGCCAGGAACAACGTGAGGTGGAATATCAACAGCGCGGCGAGGACTTTTCCCAACGGACCTCGCAGCAAGTCCCAACGCAGGCGTCGCCCTTTCGACGGCGCGGCCGGTGCAGCTTTTTCCATCGGCGGGAGTTTAATCAGCCCCAGATGCACCGTGCTCATCGCCGCGCCCAGCACGGCAAGCGCAAAGATCGCCTGATACCCCAGCGGAAAGGGCAGCGTGTTGAGAATCCAGCCGGCGAGCAAGGTCACCCCAATAAAGATCACGGCATAGAGCGCGTTGCGCCGTCCGGCGACGAAACCGCGCCACTCGCCCGGCACGGCTTCGGCAAAAAGGGCGTTGAACCCCATGTTGAGCGCCGCGCCAGGAATGGCCGCCAGCACCGTCAACGCCAGCAACGCCCACACCTGCGCCGCCGGTGGCAGAAAGAACGGCAGAATCACCCAGGGCAGATAGGTCAGCCGGGTGAAGACGGCCGTCCGCAGCACCGCCTTCTCCAACGGTTGTCGTTCCAGCCATTGCCCGGCAGCAGTCGAGATCAGCAGGTTCACCACGGCGGGACCAGCGCTCAGCAGGCCCAATTGGAAGGCCGAGGCCCCCTGACGGGTGATGAACACGCCAACGAAGGACATCGCTGTCGCCGCAGTGATGGCAAACCAGGCGATGTCCAGGTAGAAATGCAGGAAATTCGCCCGATAGATAGCAGGCACGATCGGGCGCCCCAGACGGGGCATAAAAAATCGTGTAAAGTCACGTATCCGGCGCATCTCTCTCTCCGCACAAAAGACCGCCGGGCGGCATTCTAACCCCATCACAACCCGGCAGTCCGTGCTATTGTAACGCAGATGGGCCAAAACGCGAACGGCAGTCTAGACGGCAGTCGGACAGTTGGCGGAGCGACGACGACCAGACTACAGGCCACCAGACTGACGACATTTGGCAGTGGACAAAACTCCATCTCCAGATATGATAGCAACCAGCAACCAGCAACCAGTAACCAGCAACCAGTATCCAGCAACCAGCAACCAGCAACCAGTATCCAGCAACCAGTATCCAGCAACCAGCAACCAGCAACCAGCCACCAGATAGAGGAGCGACTCATGACAGACGTGTTGGAATTATTCTTCAATCCGCAAGGCGTTGCCGTCATCGGCGCGAGCAATGATCCCACCAAGCTGAGCTATGGCGTGGTGCGGAATCTCAAGGAACACGGCTATCAAGGGCCAGTTTATCCCGTCAACCCCAAAGGCGGGGAAATTTTGGGCCTCAAAGTCTACCGCAACATTGCCGAGGTGCCCGATCCACTGGAACTGGCCATGATCATGGTGCGCGCTGAACTGGCACCCGGCGAGCTCCGCGCCTGTGGCGAGCGCGGACTCAAGGTCGTCATTGTGATTACCGGCGGCTTCCGGGAAGTGGGGGAACACGGCGCGGCGTTGGAACGCTCGCTCAAAACCATCGCCGATGAATACGGGATGCGCCTCGTCGGCCCCAACTGCGTCGGCACAATGGACACGCACGTCCCGCTTGACGCCACCTTCATCACCCACATACCTAAGCAAGGCGCCATTGGCTTCGCCTCGCATTCCGGAGCGCTCGTGGGAGGCACCATTGACTGGGCCATTCAGATGGGCGTGGGCTTCAGCCGCATCGTCAGTCTGGGCAATCAGGTGGACGTGAACATCGCCGACGGCATCCGCATGATGGCCGCCAGCCCCTACACCAAAGTCATCAATCTCTACGCTGAAGGGATCCCTGAAGGCCGCGAGTTTGTCGAGACTGCCGCGGCCATCTACCGCGAGAAGCCTATCGTGATCGTCAAAGCGGGACGGACCTCCGCCGGGACGCGCGCGGTAGCGTCGCACACCGGCGCGCTTGCCGGCACCGGGCGCGCATACGTCGCCGCCTGTCATCGCGCCGGGGTGGTAATGGCCAACTCGCTCCAGGAGCAGAATGACATCGCCATGGTGCTGGCGCATCAACCGCTGCCCGCCGGGCCGCGCGTGGCGCTCGTCACCAATGCCGGCGGTGCCGCCGCGCTCGCTGCGGACGCGCTCGACGATGTGGGCCTCATGATGGCCGATCTCACCCCGGAGACCCAGGCCCGGCTGAAAGAAGTCACGCCGGCGGGCGCGCAGCTGAGCAATCCCGTGGATATGCTTGGCGGCCCCCGGCCGGAGATGTTCAGCGCGGCGCTGGATCTCATGCTGGCGGATCCCGGCGTGGACATGGCCCTGGCGATCTTTGTGCCCCAGGCCATCACGCCGGTGAACGATGTCGCCCGTCACGTCGTCGCTGCGGCCAGCCGCACCACCAAACCCGTCATCTGCTGCCTCATCGGCGGGGTGAGCATCAACGAAGCGATTCACATCCTCCACGAGGGCCATGTCCCCTTCTACCCCGATCCCACGCGCGCGGCGAAAGCGTTGGGCGGACTGTGGGAATATACCCAACTCCAAGCGCGCCCGGATCTGACGCCAGAGCCGCTGACAGACGTGGACCGGACGGCGGCGATGGAGATTTTGAGGCGTGCGTGGGGGCAAAGAGGCGGAGGGGCAGAGGACAGCGCCCCGTATTTCCTCGACGCGGAGACGGCAGGAGCAGTGGCGGCGGCCTACGGCATCCGCGTGCCGTTCTCCGGCATCGCCGCCAGCGCCGACGAGGCTGCGGCGCTGGCCGGGCAAGCAGGCTATCCTGTCGTCGCCAAACTCATCGCGCCGGGGGTCATCCACAAAGCCGATGTCGGGGGGATCGCCCTGGGCCTGCGCAGCGCCGATGAGGTGCGCGCCGCCTTTGAGCGCATGGTGGGGACGCACGCCGATCGCACGCTGATGGTGCAGCAGATGGCGCCTCAAGGGCAGGAAGTCATCCTCGGGGCACAGCGCGACGCGCAGTTCGGGCCGCTGCTCATGTTCGGCATGGGCGGGATCTACGTAGAAGTCTTCAAAGACGTGGCTTTCCGCCTCGCGCCGTTATGTGAGGCCGATGCGCGCGCCATGATTGCGGAGACCGCCGCAGGCAAGATCATGGCCGGAGTGCGCGGGCAGGCGCCGGGCGACATCGCCGCCGTGGTGGACACGCTGCGCCGCGTGGGGCAGCTCGTCGCCGACTTCCCCGGCATCAGCGAGCTCGACATCAACCCGCTGATTGTCGGCCCGGAAGGGCAAGGCGCGTGGGCGGTGGACGTGCGGATGGCGCTCACGGGAGTTTAGAGGGTGGATTTGGGATTGTGAATTGTGGAAACGTTCGCGGGCGGAGAGAGTCTCTCCGCCCGCGAAGTTTTTTGCTCGACGGTCGCCGGTTCGCTGGTCAGACGCCCCGTGGCCCGGTCACAACCTCGATTTCAGGAAATACACCCCCAGGTACACCTTGAGATCCACGATCTTGTCCGCCGCTGCCTGCGCCGCAAGCCAGGCCCCGGCAGTGGCCAGCGGCGCGGCGTAAACGTGCAGCGATTCGCCCTCTTTCCTCATCCCTTGTGCGCGGGGGAATGCATAGACTTCCTCCGCGCCGGTCGGATCCACAGGGCCATGGAGCCCTTGGGCCCAACACAGAGTGTTGAGCTCATCGGTGATGCCGGGGAGCAGCGAGCCCGTCCAGAGGCACGTGACGGTGTCGCAGGTGTAGCCGGTCTCCTCTTCGAGTTCACGCCGGGCGGCGGCAAGCGGGGAATCGCCGGCGACAGTGTCACCCACCAGGCCCGCCGGCAATTCAAGGCAGAGCTTCCCCAAGGGAACGCGATATTGTTCCACGAGCAGGAGCTTGTGCTCCGGCGTCGCGGCGATGATGGTGACTCCCGCAACAGTTTTGGGACGCCGCACGTACTCCCACCCGCTGGGATGTCGGT
>Ga0208196_1002189_pt1 | contig 18638 bp, 17 predicted proteins | sample AD_JPNNA7_MetaG_FD_184443 | JGI IMG/M metagenome (GOLD analysis project Ga0208196, IMG submission 184443) | Active sludge microbial communities of municipal wastewater-treating anaerobic digesters from Japan - AD_JPNNA7_MetaG (SPAdes) (version 2) | ecosystem: Engineered > Bioreactor > Anaerobic...
TGTTTTTATTCTAGAGGGGTCAGGTCCCGTCGGTATCTGGGGCCCTGACCCCTAAACATCACCCCGGCATCCACCCAAACATCACCCCGGCATAAAAGTCCACCCCCCATGTTTAGGGGTCAGACCCCCAAACATCACCCCGGTATAAAGCTCCACTCTATGTTTAGGGGTCAGACCCCCAAACATCAAAATCTGTTTCTTAAATTTTTAAAACAATATAAAATTGTTTTGTTTAGGCAAATTTTGTATTTTTTGAAAAATGTGATAAAATTTAAAAGTATAAATTGAAAAAATATAAACTGCGAAGAAGTATAAATTGAAAAGCATAAACTGCGAAAATGAAAAAAATGAAAAATTTTTTCAAAAACTATAAACATTTAAAAAATTATTTTGTTATTTTTTTAGGACTGCTGGCATTCGCTCCGTTTTTTGTTAGAGCAGATGATTTAGGCCAATCTAAAAATTTTTTGGTTGAACCAGATTATAGCGATTTTAAGACAGCTAAAGTTAATGCCACATTAGCGCGCGCTTCCGATAAACTTTATTTTTATATTGATAGCGCTTGGCTTAATAGCAAAACCGATAAAGAAAAAGAATCAATTTATTTCACGCTTAATAATTTAGGCAAAGAATTTGACACCATTATTTATCCTCAGCTTACTTCTATATATGGGCACGAAGCTATTCCCGGCATAGATAAAGACACTCGGATTACGGCGCTTCTTTACCCAATGAAAGAAAATGCGCGAGGTTATGTCAGAACAATAGATGAGTATGATAAAACCGTTAACCCTCTCAGTAATCAGAGAGAAATGGTTTATTTAAATGTGGACAATTTAACCAATCCTTTGATGAAAGCATTTTTAGCGCATGAGTTTATGCATTTAATTTCTTTCAATCAGAAAAACTTAACTTATGGAGTAAGTGATGATGTTTGGCTAACTGAAGCCCGGTCTGAATATGCTCCTGCTTTATTAGGTTATGACTTAGATAGCGGTTCGGGATACTTAAATAATCGCCTTAAAACATTTATTGACAATCCTTCGGATTCATTAACCGAATGGAATAATACATCTATTGATTACGGAATTGTTAATATCTTTACGCATTATTTGGTAGACCAATATGGCCTGTCTATTTTAGTGGATTCATTAAAATCAAAACAAACCGGCATTGCCAGTTTAAATTATGCTTTGGCAAAGAGCGGTTCTAAAGATACTTTTGACGACGCTTTTACCAATTTTACTATCGCGGTTTATTTAAATGATTGTAATTTTTCTTCTAAATATTGTTTTAAAAATAGCGATGGCTTAAAAGATTTGCGCATTTTGCCATATAGCAATTTTCTTCCTTTTACGGGCGCGAGCAATCTTTCGCTTGGGCAAAATATTAAAAATTATTCCGCGCAGTGGCAAAAATTCAGCGGCAGCGCCGGCAATTTAAAAATTGTGTTTAAAGCGCCGGCGGGGATAAAAGTCCGCGTTCCTTATATTGTAAAAAATGTTTCTGGTTCTTATACGGTTGATTTTTTTAATTTAGATTCTAATAATAGCGGAGAATTGATTATTTCCGATATTAATACTCAAGTGGCGTCAGTAATTCTTATTCCTTCAATTCAAATTAAAGACGCCAAAAGCCAATCGGCTGAATATAATTATTCAATTACAGTAACAAGTTTTATAAACAACGGCAATCAAGATCAAAGCGGCAACAATAATCAAAACAATTCTAATACTTCTAATATTAAATTGCCTTTTTCAATTAGCAAGCCGTTAGACCAAATGAACCGAGAGGAATTATTAACGGTTTTATTGCGTCTTTTAATTTATATTTTACTTCAAGGCAAACCTATTCCATTAACCTAATTATATCTAATTAATTAAAAATGCGAAGCAATTATAGATAGTATTAAAATTAGAAACGAGAGAATAATATAGATAAGAATAATATAAGGGTGCGACAATATGAAACACAATAAAAATTTTCGGCCGTGGGGTTGGCATAAAATTATCTGGCAAATCCAGGACAAGGCGTGGGTAAAAATAGTTTTTGTGAAGCAAGGGGAGAGATTAAGTTTGCAAAGCCATAATAATAGGTCAGAAATTTGGCTTGTTGTTAAAGGATTAGTAGAGACAAGGGTGGGAGAAAAAATTCATCAATTAGGAATTGGCCGATTTGTAAATATCAGTAAAAAACAAAAACATCGCTTAACTGGAATAAAAGATTCTTATATTTTAGAGATTGCTTTGGGCTGTCCCAAAGAAGAGGACATTATCCGTTATGAAGATGATTATGGCCGGGCTAATTCTCAAGAGCAAAGCCAAAGCCAAAATTAAAATTAAAACATAAAATGAATTTGAAAACTGACAAAATTTTCAAAAGCAATAAAAAAATAAAAGTAGCAGTGGGATTAAGCGGTGGAGTTGATTCAGCTGTGACAGCGGGTTTATTAAAGCAGCAAGGATATGAAGTTATTGGCCTTACTATGCAATTAAGCAATAAAATTTATTGCCATCGCTTAAGCCAAAAAGCTTGTTTTGAAGATAAAGCAGCCAAAAATAATATTAGAGAAGCTAAAAAAGCAGCTCGCTTTTTAGGCATTCCTCATCAAACAATAGATGTGGCTCCAGAATTTGAAAAATATGTTTTGCAAACCTTTAGAAAAGAATATTTAGCAGGCCGTACTCCTAATCCTTGCGTAATTTGCAATCAAAAAATTAAATTTGGTTTTATGCTGAAAAAAGCTCTGTCTGCGGGTATAGATTTTGATTATTTTGCTACGGGACATTATGCCCGGATTAAGTTTAACCATAAAACCGGACGCTTTAATCTTTATAGGGGAAAAGATTTGAAAAAAGACCAATCTTATTTTTTATATCGCCTAACTCAATCTCAGCTTAAAAAAATTTTATTGCCCTTAGGAGATTATACTAAAGCGGAGGTGAAAAAAATGGCTCAAGATTTTGGATTAAGCAAATTTGCCAATAAGCCGGAAAGCCAAGATTTTGTAGAAAATGGAAGCTATGCTGAAATAATTGGAAAAGCAGGAGAAAAGCCGGGCCAAATTATTTCTACATCAGGAAAACTTTTAGGCGTTCATAACGGCTTAGTTAATTTTACAGTTGGTCAACGTCGGGGCATTAATATTGGCGGATTAGCTGAACCATATTATGTTATTCGGATTGATGCGCGCAAAAATAAAATTATTGTCGGAAAAAAGAGCGAAGCGCTTTCTAAAGAATTTAATATTAAAAAAACTAATTGGATTGTTTTTCCAAAACTTAAAAAAACAGAAACTGGGGCTGTTAAGATAAGAGCCTCAGCTGATTTAATTAAATGTCAAATTATTCCTTGTTTAGGGGGAGCAAAAATTAAATTAAAAAAGCCGGCATTTGCTGTTACGGCCGGCCAATCTGCGGTTATATATAAAGATGATTTAGTTTTAGGCGGGGGAATTATTCAGGTTTAGCAATGAAAAAAGTTGGCAATTAGGGTGGCATTTTTTGATTTTTACGGTATAATAGATATAATATAATAATTGAATATAATATTATAATAGATATAATATTCTAATAGTATAAATATAAATTATTGAGGTAAATATGGATTGTGTTTTTTGTAAAATTATCAATAATGAATTGCCAGCCTATAAAGTTTATGAAGATGACTTTGTTTTGGCATTTTTAGATATTAATCCAGCGGCATTGGGCCATACTTTAGTTATTCCTAAAAAACATTTTGAAAATATTTTTGATATTGACGAAACGTATTTTCAGAAAATTTTTGAAACAGCAAAACGCATTGCTCAAAAAATGACAACCGAAGGAGTTTGCGAAGGAGTAAATTTATATCAAGCAAACGGCAAGGCCGCTGAACAAACCGTACCGCATTTTCATTTGCATTTAATTCCGCGCCGCCCTAACGATGGCATTGATTTTACTGGCCGCGGTTTTAATATCATTAGCAAGCCAACCGAAGAAGAGTTTGAAGCTATTAGGCAAAAACTTAATTTATTAAAATGAAAAAAAAGAGTTTAACAGTTAAAAAAAATAATTCTGTCAAGCTTGCCCAACGCGGAATTAGCAAGAAAAAGACCAAAAATAATCCTGTAAAAAATAGGCCTGTTTCTATTTCTTCAAAGCAAAATAAAAAGCAAAATAAACCTAAATTAAAATGCAATCAGAGTAAATCAATTAAAATTAAGTTAAATAATTTTTCTCAAACTAAAACTAAAGCTAAAAACATAAAGCCATCAAAAGTTCAATCAGCGCCGTTAATTCAATCTCAAAAGTTAATTATAAATAAAAATAATATAAACAATAAAAAAGATATTAATAGCGAGGATAATAACGAAACAATTAAAAAAATAAAAATTAGGATTTTTGGTGTTGGGGGCGGAGGGGGCAATATTGTGGCTGAGATTAGCAAAAAACTCAAAGATTTTTCCTTCCAAAAAATTGATTTTATAGTAGCCAATACTGATAATCAGGCCTTAAGTTTTTTAAGCAAAAATATTAAAAAAATTCCTTTTGGCCAAAAACTTACTCGTGGGCTTGGCACTGGCCGTGATGTGCTTTTGGGAGAAAAAGCAGCGCGTGAAGATTTAGAAAAAATTAAAAGTTTATTTAATGATGAGCGAGATTTATATATAGTAATATCTTCTTTGGGAGGCGGCACTGGGACGGGGGCGACGCCTGTTTTTGTTAAATCTATTAGTGATTTAGGCATACCAGTATTAGGAATTTTTACTTTGCCATTTGCTTTTGAGGGCAAAAAAAAGATGACCGAATCAGAAGCGGCTTTAGGAAAAATGAAAGAATATCTTAATGCTTATATGGTTTTGCCAAATGAAAAAATATTTAGTTTAGCCAAAGGCGATGTTTCTTTTACTGATTCTCTCAATTTATTAAACAATCGTTTAGCAGTTTCTTTAGAAGGATTATTGCGCACTATTTATTCTCCCGGCTTGATTAATATTGATTGGGCTGATATTAAAACTATTTTAGAAGGAAAAAAGAAAATAGCCTACTTAAATGCGGTAAAAGGAAAGATTGGCCAAAATTTAGATGAATTTATCAAAAGCATTTTCAAAAATCCAATTTTAGAATCTCAATTTTCAAATGCAGATAATGTTTTATTTAATATAGAAGGCTCAAAAGATATTTCTTTGCAAGTTTTAACTCAAATTAGTGAAAAAATAAATGAATTATCTCCGAACGCCAGAATTATTTTTGGCTTGAATCAAAATCAAAAAATGAAAAATGAAATTAAGGTGACAATTTTGGCAACAACCAGCGAAGAGAAAAAATCTGCTTTCAAAAATAAAAAGAAAGCGCCGTTAACAGCATCAGTTAATCAAGTTAATCAGGATAAAAATAAAGAAAAAATAAAAATACCAATGCCGTCAAAAGAAAATGAAAAAATAGAAAATAGAGAAAAAGATATTGAAAATGATAATTTAGAGAATATTTATAATAATGAAAAAGAAGACGCAGGAGAGCAGGAAATAAGAAGAACGGCCTTAGAGATTAAAGAAGCAGAGCGTCAAAAATTAGCCGAAGAAGAGGAAAAAGAAAAAATTTATGAGATACCAGCTTTTTTAAGAAAGAATAAAAAACTGAAAAAATAAAAATAATGTTATATTTATGACAAAAGATGTTAAAAAAGCAATATTGCCTATTGCCGGATTAGCTACTCGGTTTTTGCCAATCTCTAAAGTGGTTTCCAAAGAACTAATTCCATTAGCAGACAAGCCATTAGTCCATTATGTAGCAGAGGAAGCTCATTTATCTGGAATTAATCAAATTCAATTTGTGGTTAGGCCCGGACAAAAAGAAGTTTTGAATTATTTTAAACGCAATCTTGAATTAGAAAAAAGATTAGAGGCAAATAATAAAATTGAAGAATTGAGAGCTCTGAAAGAGTTAGAAGATATTTTTGGAGAAATGGAATTTTCAACCGCTTATCAAAAGCAGGCCCATGGCAATGCTGATGCAATTTATAAAGCTAAAGAATTTGCAGGAGATGATCCTGTGGCAGTAAGTTTTTGCGATGATATTATTGATGCAAAAATTCCAGCCTTAGCGCAAATGATTGAAGTTTTTCAAACCTGTCAACGTCCAGTAATGGCCCTAAAAGCTTTGCCCGATGAGGAACTTAATAAATATGGCGTGGTAGAAGTAGAAAAAGTAGCTAATAGTTTTTATAAAGTTAAAAGATTTGTCCAAAAACCTCCAGCCGGAACTGCGCCGTCAAATTTAGCTTTTTTAGGCCGATTGATTTTGACGCCTGATGTCTTTGAATATTTAGGCAATCATAAAGAAATGATGAAAAATGATTATTGTATTGGCCAAGTTTTAGGCAAAATGGCTGAAGAAGGCCGTCCTTTCTATGGTTATGAAATAAAAGGCGAGTGGCTGGAATGCGGCAATAAGGCCTTATGGTTAAAATCATTTATGACTTTAATTTTAAATCATTCAGAATATGGAGAAAATATTAAAAAGTTTTTAAAAGAGAAAGATATTTATCGTCTATGATTTATGATTTAGCCATATTGGGAGGGGGTCCTGCCGGGCAAACAGCCGGTCTTTATGCCGCGAGACAAGGTCTGCCGGCGATTTTAATTACTAAAAATTTAGGCGGACAGATGGCGCAAAAAGCTGTGGAAATAGAAAACTATCCGGGTTTTTTGAAAATATCAGGATTAGAATTAATTCAAAAATTTGAAGAGCAATTAAAATCCGTCGGCGTGCCAACTATAAATGAAAAGGCAATTGAAATAATTAAGAAAAATGAAATTTTTAAGATTGTTCTTGAAAGCGGTGAAGTAATAGAATCGCGCAGTGTTATAATCGCCTTAGGAGCCGAACCGCGCCATTTAAATGTGCCGGGAGAAAAGGAATTGCTTGGCCGAGGAGTAAGTTATTGTGTTACTTGCGATGGACCATTATTTGCCGGAAAAGATATTGCCATTATTGGAGGCGGAAACGCTGGACTTGAAGCTGCTATTTTTATGCAAACTTATGCCAGCAAAATTTATATTTTAGAAGCTGGAGAAAAAGTGAAAGCTGATGAAGATAATCAAAAAAAGGTTTCTTTGAGTTCAAAAATAGAAATTATTACTTCAGCTGAATTAAAATTAATTAGAGGTGAAAATTTTGTTCAAGATTTGGTTTATATAGATAAAAAAACAAACCAAGAAAAAACATTAACCATAGCTGGAGTTTTTGTGCAGATAGGCTATGCGCCGAATTCAGAATTAATCAAGGATTGGGTGGATTTAAACGAAAAACAAGAAATAATCATAGACCCTAAAACTATGCAAACAAAGACAGCAGGATTGTTTGCGGCTGGAGACATTACCGATGAGCCCGTTAAGCAAATTATTGTCGCTGCCGGAGCTGGCGCAAAAGCTGCTTTAAGCGCTTATAATTATATTCAAAAAACAAATGAGCAATTTTTTAATTAAATCAATTCAAGCTCGAGAAATTTTAGATTCACGAGGCAACCCAACTGTGGAAGCGGAGTGTATTTTAGAAGATGGAATTTATATAGACAGCGTGCCGTCTGGCGCTTCAAAAGGAGAAAAAGAAGCTGTAGAATTGCGTGATAATAATAAAGACAGGTTTGGCGGCAAAGGAGTATTAAAAGCAGTTAAAAATGTTAATGAGATTATTGCGCCTCGCCTTGTTGGTTTAGATGTCCGCGACCAAAAAAAGATAGATGAAATAATGTTAGAATTAGATGGCACTCCTAATAAATCTAATTTAGGAGCAAATGCTATCTTGCCGGTTTCTATGGCAGTTTGCCGAGCTGCTGCCGCTGCTCTTCGCGAACCGCTTTACCAATATATTGCTGATTTAGCCAAGAATAGAAATTCTTTATTTATTCCCAAAGGATTTTTTAACGTCATTAATGGCGGTGCGCACGCTGGCAATGAATTAGATTTTCAAGAATTTATGCTTGTTCCTCAAAATGAAAATTTTGTTGAAAATTTACGAATGGCTTCGGAAACTTATTACAAACTTAAAAGTATTTTAATTGAGAATTATTCTTTATCAGCAATTAATGTGGGAGACGAAGGCGGTTTTGCTCCTCCTATTGATTCGCCAGAAATTGCTCTTGGTTTAATTAGCGAAGCGATTGAACAAGCAAATTTTTATGGGAAAATAGATATTAATTTAGACATAGCAGCTTCTCAATTTAGCGGTCAAAAATTGGGATATTATCAAACCAAAATGGGCATTTTTAACCGCGATGATTTTATTGATTATTATGAAAATTTATTAAATAATTATCATATTATTGGATTAGAAGATCCTTTTGGCGAAAATGATTGGGAGGGATTCCAGCAAATTATGACTCATTTTAGCAAAAGAATAATGATTATTGGCGATGACTTGTTGGCTACTAATATAAATTATATAAAACAAGCCCAAGAAAAAAAAGCTTGCAACGCTGCTTTAATAAAATTAAATCAAGTTGGCACTATTACAGAATGTTTGGCCGCTGTTAATGAAGCTAAAAAAAATGAATGGAAAATTATTGTTTCGCATCGTTCCGGCGAAACCATTGACGATTTTATTGCTGATTTAGCCGTGGGAGTAGGAGCAGACGGATTAAAAGCTGGCGCGCCGGCGCGAGGTGAACGGGTTTGTAAATATAACCGTTTATTAAAAATAGAATCGGAAATTTATAAGGAAATATAAAAATAATAAAATAAGTAAAAGTATAAAAAAATAAAAATATAAAAAAATAAATTTTTCAGCAATGTTTAAAAAATTTTTTAAAGAATTCAGCGATTTTGCCATCAAAGGCAATGTAATAGATTTAGCGACCGCCGTTATTATTGGCGGGGCTTTTGGAAAAATAATTTCTTCTTTAGTGGCTGATGTTATTATGCCGATTGTTGCTTTATTTACCGGCTCGTCTGCTTTTAATGATTGGAAAATTACCTTGCGGGGACCTATTATTGATAATGGCGTGGTTGTAAAGACAGCTTTAGTAATGAATATTGGCACTTTTATCCAAAATGTCGTTGACTTTTTAATTATTGCTTTGTTGGTGTTTTTAATGATTAAAACAATCAATCGCCTTAAAGAGCAGATTACTAAAAAAATTGGAAAAGAAGAAGCAGACAAAAACCTAACTGAGCCAAAAGACATTCAATTGCTTTCAGAGATTAGAGATTTATTAAAAGAAAATTTATCAGCTAAATAATTTTTAAACTATTTTTTGATAATTTTTTAATAATAAAAAGTTAATTTTATAAGTAATATTATAATAAAATAAAAAATATTTATGCGCGTTAGACTTTTTTCTACACCCATTTGCCCTTATTGCCAAACCTTAAAAAAATTTTTAGTAGAACAGGGTGTGCAATTTGAGGAAATTAATGTTTTGGAAAATAAAACCGCGGAGGAAGAAATGATAAAGGCAACCAACCAAATGACCGTGCCTGTTTTAGAAATTGATGGGGAATATATAGTTGGTTTTGACCGCAAAAAAATAGTTGAGAAATTAGGCCTTTCCTGTAAAGATTAATTTAAGAGAAATATTTTTAGAAAAATAACCCCAGAATTGTCTGGGGCATTTTTATTTTTAAGAATATTTGTTATAATAATTAAATAAGATATAATATCATCATCAATAATTATAATAATTAAATATTATAATAATTAAATAAATAAAAATATTAAATAATAAACTAATAAATAATTTTTATTATGGCAAAAAAAATAGCAATCAATGGCTTTGGCCGAATTGGCCGGGCTACTTTCAAAGTTTTGTTTAACAAAAAAAACAGCCCTGTTGAAATAGTGGCAATTAATGATTTAACAGATGCTTCTACTTTAGCTCATTTATTAAAATACGATTCAAGTTATGGAATTTACAATAAAAAAGTAAGCGCTAAAGAAAACTCCCTAATAGTAGACAATAAAGAGATAAAATTATTTACAGAAAAAGACCCTCTTAATTTGCCTTGGAAAAAGTTAGGAGTGGATATTGTTTTAGAATGTACCGGATTTTTTACAGATAAGGACGGCGCGGCTAAACATCTTATTGCTGGCGCTAAAACCGTTATTATTTCAGCGCCTTCAAAATCAGAAGAAGTGCCATCTTTTGTTTTAGGTATCAATGAAAAAAAATATAAAGGTGAACCAATCTTTGATATGGGGTCTTGCACAACTAATTGCTTGGCGCCAGTAGTAAAAATTTTAGAAGAAGAATTTGGCATCGTAAAAGGGTATATGACAACTGCTCATTCTTATACCAATGACCAAAAAGTTTTAGATTTACCGCATAAAGATTTACGCCGAGCGCGCACCGCTGCAGAAAATATTATTCCTACCACTACCGGCGCGGCGAAAGCGATAAGCAAAGTTATTCCAGAAGTATATGGAAAATTAGATGGAATGGCTTTGCGAGTGCCAACACCAGTGGGCTCAATTATTGATTTAGTTTGCGAATTAAAAAGAGAAACAACAGCTGAAGAGGTTAAGGCAATTTTTAAGAAGCGAGCGGATAAAAAAGAATTAAAAGGAATTTTAGCAGTAGAAGAAGCGCCCTTGGTTTCATCTGATTATATTGGCAACCCTTTTTCTTCAATTGTAGACCTGCCCTTAACAATGGTAAATGGAAATATGGTTAAAGTAATGGCTTGGTATGATAATGAGTGGGGATATTCAACTCGTTTAGCGGAAATGGCTGAATTTGTGGCAAAACGAAATTAAAATTAAAAATTATTTATTTTGTAAAAATATTTATTTTATTTATGCCAATATTGGAATTTGAAAAAACTAAAACATTATTGAAAAAATATAATATTCCTTTTTGTGAAACTGAGATATTTAATTCTTCGGTCAAGGCCTTAAATTTTGCTAAGCAAATAGGCTTTCCGGTTGTTTTAAAAATACACTCTTCTAAAATTTTTCATAAATCTGAAGTTAAGGGAGTAAAATTAGGAATAAATAATGAGCAAGAATTTGTTAAAGCTTGGAATGAGCTTGCTAAAATAAAAGACATTGAAGGAATTTTAGTTCAAAAAACAGCAGAGGGGGTGGAAATGGTAATTGGTATGAAAAAAGATGACCAGTTCGGGCCGGTTTTAATGTTTGGGCTGGGAGGTATTTTTGTAGAAGTGCTAAAAGATGTTGCTTTTCGTGTTGGACCATTGAATACATCAGAAGCTTTAGCAATGATTAAAGAAATTAAAGGTTTTAAGTTATTACAAGGTTATCGCAATCAAAAAGGAGTGAATATTAATCAATTAGCTAAAACAATAGTTCAAGTATCGCATTTAGCTGAAAAAGAAAAAAATATCTTAGCCATAGATTTTAATCCAGTAATTGGCAATCCAAAATCAGTTTTAGTTGTTGATTTTCGTATTGTTGTTTAATTTTTATATAAATTTTATGTTTTCTAAAGTTAATAAATTAAGCCGCATATTTAATCCGCGCAATATAGCCGTTATTGGCGCGACCGACCGTCCCAATAGCGTGGGGCTTGGCATTCTTAATAATCTGAATGCTAATCTTGGAAATCGTAAAGTTTTTTATGTTAATCCTTTTCAAAAACAAGTTTTAGGTCAAGATTGTTTTTCTAAAATTACTGTTATTAAAGAAGAAGTTGATTTAGCAATTATTGCTATTCCGGCCGATAAAGTTTTGGGAGCAGTCAGAGAATGTATTAAAAAAAAGGTGAGTGGCATTATTGTTATTTCTAGTAATTTTGGCGAAGCAGGCGAAGAAGGCAAGGTTTTAGAAAAACAAATTCAAAAAGCGCTTCAAAATTCAGAAGTTTCTTTAATTGGACCGAATTGTTTGGGCATTATTAATACTGCTAATAATCTGAATGCTTCTTTTGCGCCCTTAATGCCTAAACGGGGAAATGTGGCTTTATTGTCTCAATCGGGAGCAATGATAGATTCAATTTTAGATAGAGCAACCGGAGAAAATTTTGGTTTTTCAAAAATTATTTCTTATGGCAATGAATTAAATTTAGGCTTGAATGATTTTTTAGAATTTTTAAGAAACGACAAAGAAACAAATATCATTGCTGTCTATTTAGAAGCAATCAAAGATGGATCACGATTTTTAAAAATTGCCAAAACTCTTTCTAAAATAAAACCAATTATAGTGATTAAGGCAGGCCGAGGAGAAGCAGGCCAAAAAGCCGCCTTAACGCATACTGGTTCGCTTTCTACTGATTATCAAATTTATAAAGCAGTTTTTAAGCAAGCCGGTGTTATTCAGGTTGATTCAATAGATGAACTTTTAGATACAGTTAAAGTTTTATCTTTTTGTCCTCGCTGTCAAAATGGCCTTGGTATTTTAACTAATGGAGGAGGGCTGGGCGTTTTAGCTGTTGATTTTTGTGAAGAATTTGGAATTAAAATGCCGGCTTTAACACGAACCACTATCCAAACATTAAAACAAGAATCTGTTTTAAGAGGATGCAATTTAACAAAGAATCCTTTAGATATATTGGGTGATGCTTTGAGCAGCCGTTACGAGGCAGCGTTGCAGAGCTTATTAATCCAGCCAGATATATATGGAGCATTAGTATTGCAAGGTGTTCAAATAGTAACCGAGCCAATGCAGAATGCGAGAGCTATTGTAAGAGTAAGCCGTCATTTTCCAAACAAGCCAGTAGTTTGCTGTTTTGCCGGAGGAAAATTAACTAAGGAGGCGATAGAATTTTTAGAGGAAAATAAAATTCCAAATTACACTGACCCCAAAAGAGCAGTTTTAGCTTTTAGAAATTTAATTATCAAATAATAATTTTATAATAATAATAATAATAAATTTTGCTATGAAAAAAAATTCTTATATTTTATGGTTTAAAGAAATTACAAAAGATGATGTGTCTTTAGTGGGCGGTAAAAACGCATCGTTAGGAGAAATGTATTCGCGATTAACTCCTAAAGGAATAAATGTACCCAATGGTTTTGCAATTACGGCCGATGGTTATCTTCATTATTTACGCGAAAATGGTTTTGATAAAGAATTGAAAAAAATTTTTAGCCATTTAAATCCTAAAAAAATAAAAAGTGTTCAGTCGGTTGGCAAACAAGCGCGTAGCTTAATTTTAAGCGGGAAAATACCAGCTGACTTAAAAGAAGAAGTTTTAGAAGCTTATCATAAATTAGGGGAAGAATATGGAAAAAATCCTGATGTGGCAGTGCGTAGTTCTGCTACAGCTGAAGATTTGCCAACCGCTTCATTTGCCGGCCAACACGAAACTTATTTAAATATCTCAGGCGACAAACAAGTTTTGGAAGCCCTCTTGAAATCTTATGCTTCTTTATTTATGGACCGCGCTATTTTTTATAGGTTTGAAAAAGGTTTTCCGCAATTAGGAGTTTATATTAGCACTGGCATTATGAAAATGGTAAGAAGCGACTTGGGTTCATCTGGAATTATGTTTACTTTAGATACTGATACAGGGTTTGAAAAAGTTGTTTTAATTAGTTCTATTTATGGTATTGGCGAAATGATTGTTAAAGGACATATTACTCCAGATGAGTTTTATGTTTTTAAGCCAACTCTTCAAAAAGGATACCGTCCGATTATTGTAAGAAATATGGGACGCAAAGACCGCAAGTATATTTATAAAATGGGAGGGGGATTAAAAGAAGTGCCAGTGCCTAAAAAAGAAATGGAACAATTTTCTATCAATGATGAAGATATTTTGACATTAGCAAAATGGGCTTGTTTAATTGAAGAATATTATGGCCGTCCGCAAGATATTGAGTGGGCTAAAGATGGGCAGAGCCAAAAATTATTTATTGTACAATCTCGCCCCGAGACAGTTCACACTGTTAAAACCGAAAGAGTTTATGAAGAATATATTCCTCAAGGAAAAAATAAACCTGTTCTTAAAGGAATTGCCATTGGGCAAAAAATTGGTTTTGGCAAGGCGCGAGTTATTACTGATATTAAAAAGATGAATGAATTTAAACAAGGCGAGATTTTAGTTACTAAAATGACTGACCCGGATTGGAATAATTTAATGGCCATGGCTTCTGCAATTATTACTGATGAGGGCGGAAAAACTTGCCACTCAGCTATTATTTCTCGTGAGTTGGGAGTGCCGTGCATTGTGGGAGCCAAAGAAGCTACGCAAAAAATAAAAACCGGAATGCCAATTACAATAGATTGTTCGCAGGGCTCGGAGGGCTATGTTTATAATGGCAAAGTAGATTTTGAAGTTAAAAAATATAATTTAGATAAAGTGCCGGATTTGCCAGTAAAAATAATGGTCAATATAGGCACGCCGGAAATAGCTTTTAAGTCTTCCTTTTTGCCGGTAGCTGGGGTTGGTCTTGCGCGGGAGGAATTTATTATTGCTGATAAAATTAAAATTCACCCTTTAACGCTTTACCATTTTGAGCAATTAAAAAAGAAAAAAGAGTTAACTAAAAGCGAGATAGATTCAATAGAAGAATTAACTTTTGGTTATAAAGATAAAAAACAATATTATATTGATGAATTAGCAGAAGGAATTTCTCAAATTGGAGCGGCTTTTTATCCTCGTCCCGTAATAGTGAGATTTTCAGATTTTAAGACAAACGAATATAAAAATTTATTAGGCGGTCGATTATTTGAGAAAGAAGAATCTAATCCAATGATTGGATTTAGAGGCGCTTGCCGTTATATTAATCCTATTTTTCAGCCGGCTTTTGAATTAGAATGCCAAGCTATTAAAAAAGCTCGTGATGAGTTTGGATTAACAAACATTGCAGTAATGGTGCCGTTTTGCCGAACCTTAGAAGAGGGTGAAAAAGTGCGTCAGCTTATCCGCGATAATGGTTTAGGCAATCAATTAAAAGTTTATGTAATGTGCGAAATTCCAAGTAATGTTGTTTTAGCTGATGAATTTTTAGATATTTTTGACGGAATGAGTATTGGGTCTAATGATTTAACTCAATTAATGTTGGGGCTAGACCGAGATAATGGCGAGATTGCTTATGTTGGCAACGAAAAAGATGAATCCGTAAAAAAAATGATTAAACAAGTGATAGCTACTTGCAAGAAGCGAGGCAAATATTGTGGGATATGCGGTCAAGCTCCCTCTGATTATTTAGATTTTGCTGAATTTTTAATAGAAGAGGGAATTGAAAGCATTTCTCTTAATCCTGATACAGTGATTAAAACAATTTTTAATCTTTCCAAATTAAAATAAATTAGTTATAATAAAAATATGTATGATGTTATTACATTTGGTTCTGCCACTTTAGACCTTTCCGTGATGATGCCGGATGAGCTTATTGTTTGTCCTCGCAAAACAACTTCTCAGAAAAAATATGTAATTAAGGCAGGTTCAAAAATAGACCTAAAGGACATTTATTTTGGTTTTGGAGGGGGAGGGCTTAATACAGCCATTGCTTTTAAGAATCAAGGGTTTGAAGTGGCCTATTGCGGGGCTATTGGTGATGATATTCCGGGACGAGAGATAATTGAATTTTTAGACAAACAAGGCATTGATGTTCATTTAGTTCAAAAAATTCAGGTTCTGGGAAAATATACTAATCATTCTGTTATTTTAGATAATTCTAAGACAGACCGAACAGTTTTAGCTTACCGCGGAGCGTCCGAATTATTAAGCGAAGAAAATTTACCTTATCAGTTGCAAGCCAAATGGTATTATTTAGCACCCCTGTCAGGAAAGTTAAGCCATTTAACTCAAAATATCCTTGATTTAGCAAAAGAAAATAATATTAAAACAGCCGTTAATTTTGGAAATTCACAGTTACGAATGAAAAAAATGAAACCACTGTTAGAAAAAATTGATGTTTTAATCTTAAATAAAGAAGAGGCCTCTTTTTTTACAGGAATTGATTATAAAAAAGAAGAAAAAATTATTGAAGCTTTAGCGAATAAACACAAGCAAGGCATTAATGTAATGACTAAGGGCGCAGATGGCGTTATAGTAATAGCAGATGGAAAAGTTTATGAAGCAAAATTAAAACCATTTAAGGTGATTGATGAAACTGGCGCTGGCGATGCTTTTGGTTCTGGCTTTATATCTGGCTTAATTCAAAAAAGCGACATTGTTTCTTGTATTTGTTTAGGTTTAACTAATTCTAAATATGCGATTAAAACTCGAGGAGCAACTACTGGCTTACTAATGAAGAAGGATAATTATTTAGTGGAAAAAGAAAAAATTAAAGTACAGGTCCGTGAATTAAATTTATAATTAAATTTAGATGATAAAATAATCATAATAATAAAAAATAATAATAAATAAAAAAATATGAAAGGATATATTGTCAACATAGAAAAAGAAACTTTGGAAAATGATAATTTTCGCAAAGTTTTATATACGGCTCCTCACAGCCAATTAGTTTTAATGTCATTATTGCCCAAAGAAGAAATTGGAGAAGAGGTTCATACCTTAGACCAATTTATTCGCCTTGAAAGAGGGCAGGGGCGGGCTATTTTAGATGGTATTACTTATGATATTGCTGACGGTTCGGCAATTGTAATTCCGGCCGGCACTACCCACAACATTATTAACGACTCAGAAACAGAGAAAATGAAACTATATACAATTTATTCTCCAGCCGAACATCGCGACCAAGTTGTCCATCCCACAAAAGCCGCTGCCCAAGCTGATACAACAGACGAATTTGACGGCAAAACCACTGAATAAATTTAATTTTTTTGATTCAAATAAAAATAATGTGAATTTTTAAGCTTGCGATATTTTTTAATGGCGGTATTTTAAGGTGTGATGTTTAATATGTTCGTATTTTAAGATCGTGATGTTTACGGGGTCAGACCCCAAAGGCATTGGGGGGTCTGACCCCTAAACATTAATAAAGGCAAATAGATTAATTTTTGAAATAGTTAAAAATTTACCAAATGAATTTAGCTGTCAGTGTCAAAATTATTTAACAGATGCTTATTACCACAATAAAATTTTGTAAAAACAAATGATTACTTTAAAAAATATCAGTAAAAATTTTGGTAATAAAATTGTTTTAAGGGGGATTAATTTGATAATTTCCGAAAAAGATAAAATTGTTTTTGTTGGAGAGAATGGCTCTGGCAAGTCAACTCTTTTAAAAATTATTGCTGGATTATTAGAACCAGACCAAGGAACAATTGAAATATCTAAAAATTTTAAAATAGTCTATTTTCCTCAAGAGATTCCCAAAGAAGAACAAAAAGAAAAAGGAGAAGATTTTATAGCCCAGAATCTACATATAGAAAAAGATAAAATAAAAGGAACATTAGGAAACTTATTAAAACAATTGGATTTTTCAGAAGAAGCTCTTAAAAAGAAAATAGAAGAATTAAGCGGTGGTGAAAAAAGTAAAATTTTGTTAATGCTTATTCTTAAGTCGTCTGCTGATATTTTTTTACTTGATGAACCAACCAATAATCTTGATTTAAGGGGGTTAATTTTGCTTGAACAATTCATTAATAATAGTCAAAAAGGATTTTGTCTTGTTTCTCACGATAGGAAACTTTTAGAAAGATTTGCAAAAAATATTGTGGAAATAGATGACCAAAACCATAACCTAAAAATATATCGGGGTTTTAAAAGTTTTAACCAATATCTACAAGAAAAGAGAAACGAAGAAATGCGAAAACAAGAAAATTACGAGGTATATATAAAAGAAAAATTAAGACTAGAAGAAACAGTTATTCTTAAAAAACAAGAAGCTCTAAATATGCAGAAAGGTCCAGCTAAGCCGAGAGACAATGATAAATATATTGTAGGATTTAAAAAAGATAGGTCTAAAAAAATAGCTTCTCAAGCTACTTCAATTGAGAAGAAAATAGAGCAAATGGGAAAAGTTGAAAAGCCGCGACGACCCTTACCACTTAATTTAAAATTTTATCTTGCTGAAAGAAGCGGAGACGCAGTTTTTCGTCTTAATAAATTAGTTTTTCGTTCAATAGGGCCAATTGATTTAGAGATTAGTTATGGTGATAGAATTGTTATCATTGGTCCAAATGGAGCGGGAAAAACTATTCTGCTTCAAATTATTTTAGGTTTAATTAAAGCCGAACAAGGATTAATTCAAAAAGGCTCTAACTTAAAAATAGGATATCTCCCTCAAGAAATTCAATTTAATGAAGATAGGGTCATTGATTATTTTTTAAAAGAAACAGAATTAAATGAAACAAATGCAAGGCGGATTTTAGCTCGATTCGGTTTTTTTGAAGAAGAAATTTATTCAAAAATTTTTGAAATTAGTCCAGGTCAGCGTTCTCGCCTTATTTTAGCAACTATTATGGCTAGGCCAATTAATTGTTTGATTTTAGATGAGCCGAGCAATCATTTAGATTCAGAAACTATTGATAGGTTAGAAGAAGCAATAAAAGATTTTAATGGAACAATAATAATAGTAAGTCATGATAGGTATTTTATTGATCAAGTCAATGTTTGTCGAACCATTCTTTTAGAAAAAGGAAAAATTGAAGAAATTAAAGATTATCACGAATACGAAAAAAGATTTATTTAGATAGGCATAATATAAGCTTGTTAAAACCTTAAGAGAATAGAAATAGTTTATGTTTGGGGTCAGACCCCCAAACATCACTTCCATCATTTGCTTCGATAATTATTATACAGCGGGGGTGCATAATGCCAGAAACATATTGCACTCTTTGAAGCCATAA
>Ga0208196_1002192_pt1 | contig 18628 bp, 17 predicted proteins | sample AD_JPNNA7_MetaG_FD_184443 | JGI IMG/M metagenome (GOLD analysis project Ga0208196, IMG submission 184443) | Active sludge microbial communities of municipal wastewater-treating anaerobic digesters from Japan - AD_JPNNA7_MetaG (SPAdes) (version 2) | ecosystem: Engineered > Bioreactor > Anaerobic...
GACTTCAAAATGTTATATGAACAATCCCATTTAGCTCAATAAAGACAGTCATAAGGAAGAATTTTTAAGAAATAATTATTTGTCCGTTAAATTATCTTTGTTTTTATGTCCTATATCGGATTTGAGAATATTGGTTTATGCTGTAATAGTGTGTGTTATTACACATTGTTTTATTATAATTGCAATCATTGTGAGATAACTCAATCAGAATAATTCACTTTATATATTTAAATACTTAAGTTTTGAATGTATAACAGGCAAAACTTTTCGGGATTATAAACAGAAAACGCTGAATTTATTTTTTATAATTTATACTAACTAATTAAAACACAAATGAAAGGATTATTATCATGAAGAAACATAATGCAAGTGCCGTTTGGAAAGGCACTATAAAAGAAGGTAGCGGAACTTTAACAACCAAAAGTAAAGTTCTGAACAATCATCAATACTCCTTCAAAACCCGTTTTGGTGATGGTGCAGGAACAAATCCTGATGAACTGCTGGCTGCGTCTCACGCCGGCTGCTTTGCAATGGCTCTTAGCCTTATTCTTGGTCAGAATGGATTTACTGCAGACTCAATTGATGTAAATGCAGAAGTAACAATGGATCCTGATAAACTTGCTCTTACAGGTTCACATTTAACTTTAAAAGCAAAGATTCCAAATATAGATCAGAATAAATTTATGGAAATTGCAAATGCTGCAAAGGACAACTGTCCTATCAGCAAAGCTTTAAGTCTGCCAATTACTTTGGATGCAAGCTTAGTTTAATTAAAATATAAGTTATTTTATTGCCTGGTTGTTTTTGTATAGAAATAATCAGGCATTTATTTTTTAAACCAAGTAGAAGTATTTTGTTTTTGTTTAAGAAAATAAAATTAATTAAGGTTATAACTTTGTTGATTTCATTTATAATATAACTTGTTAAAAAGTAATTTTAATGAACATATTTGATTTAAAAAAACTACTTCTATTATTTGCAATCTGTCTAATCTATACAAGCATTTTATTCGCTCAAAGTGTAAGTACGTTTACTATTCAGAAAATTGATGAAGAAAAGGGGTTGAGTGACAACAATATTCAGTGTATTTACAAAGATCTGAATAATTTTATGTGGGTAGGTACTGCGTTTGGATTGAACTTAATCGATGGATCTGATATCACAATTTTTAAGAATAAGTCAGATGATCCTCATTCTATAAGTAATAACTCAGTTACTGCTATTGCAGAAGATAATAATGGAAAATTGTGGATTGGTACTCAACAGGGACTCAACTCTTTTGATCCCGTAATCAGACAATTTATTCGAATATTCCTATCGCCAGAACCAAATGTTCAGAAAGAACAAGTTACAGATATAGCGATTGATGAAGAAAATAATATTTTAGTTGCTACATCCTCTGGACTATTTTATTATGATCAAAAGAATAGTAAAATATCATACTTAGAAATTCCTGGCAAAGGGAATGAAAAAATTTCTAATAATAACATTACTCATATTGCATTCGATAAAAACGGATTACTGTGGATTAGTTCGTACAATGGTTTGTGGACTTACAATCAAAAATCACATCAGTTTAATCATGAAATAAGCCAAAAGAATGATCCAAAATATTCAAATCTTTTTACTTGTTTTATAATTGATCATTTGGGCAAAATCTGGGTTGGTACCTGGGATAATGGTATAAAAAAATTTGATCCGTTAACAAAAAGGTTGAGCACTTATATGGATTCAAAATTTATCGATCCAATAAATTGTCTTGCCGAAATAAAACAATCAGATAATTCTTATAACATATTGATAAATGGAAATTGTTATACATTTGATGAACAGCAAGAAAGACTGATTGAGCGTGATGAAATGCAATATCAGAAAATTAAAACAGCTAAAACCATTCTTTATGTATCATCTTTTAATCAACTATGGATGGGCACGAAACAAGGTGTTTACTTTTCTAATTTATCAAAAAAATTTGTTAATCATCTAAAATTTCCTAAAGCAATAACCAGTCAAGGTGTCCCGATTTTTGAATATGATAACAAGCTGCTAATAGGAGGTGAGGGAAAATATTTCCTGAGAGCTTATGATAAAAATTTAAATGAGATCGACGAGTATAAAAGTCGTTTTACAAAATTGAATGTGTCTTGTTTATCGATAAAGAACATTGGGAATAATAAAATTGAATGTGGGACTTCGGATGGCGTCGCAGAAATTAATTTTAGAAATCATTCTGCAAAATTTTTTCATATACATAAAAATCCAAATCATTCTTCTACTAATAATTTTATTACAACTTTACTTAAAGACAATAATCAAAACATATGGCTTTTCCCGTGGAGAAACGGAATATGGATCGCTGATTCTTCATTTAAAAGAATTACACAAATAATTAATAATATTATAACTGATTACGATGTACCAAAGCCTTTGGTTATAGCGGATGCTTGTCTTGATAAAAACAACAATATTTGGTTAAGTGATTTGGACGAAGGGATTATTTTTTACGATCGCAAACTCAACAAATTCACTAAACCATTCGCAAAAATTATTGGAGAAAGAATATCCATTCCTCAATTGTTAATTCGTAATAATGAGTGTTTTGCTTTTACTGGTACCACTCTTTTCCAATGGAATGTTGACAGTATTTTTATTCATAAAATTGATCTTTCTTCAAAAATTGAAAAACCAATTACGGCAATTACATTTGACAATGCCGGAAATTTATGGTTAGCTACTCTCAACGGATTGTTTGTTTATAACTTAGTTACAAAACAAATTATTCAGTTTACTATTGCCGATGGTTTACTTTCAAACGAAATGAACGGTACACTTTATTGCATGCGCGATGGAACAATAATTTTTGGCTGCCCTAATTATCTTTCCGCTTTTCAACCAGAAAAAATGCTCTTATCAATTAAAAGTATCCCGCAGATTAAAATTGTTGAAATGATTGTAAACGGAAGCCCATATCGTTATGATGCTTTGCACAAGATGGAGTTTAACTATAATGTGAATAATTTAACCTTTAGATGGGCAGTTACTGATTATAACAATCCTTTAAACAATCATTACTACTACCAACTTAAAGGTATTGATAATCAGTGGCGCTCAACAAATGGGCGAGGAGAAGTATCATTTACCAATCTTGCTCCAGATGACTATACTTTATTACTCAAGGGTGAAAATTCAAACGGTATAAGAGCAGCGGATATTTTGCAAATCAATTTTAAAGTTCTTCCCCCATTCTGGCTAACAATATGGTTTATGGCAATTTTGTTTTGCTGTATTAGTGGGATTTTTTATTTGCTTTATAGATATCGACTTAATCAGCATCTAAAATTAGAAAAATTAAGAAACAGAATTTCTATCGATCTACACGATGATATTGGTTCTACTTTAAGTTCAATTTCAATTTTAAGTGACATCGTATTGCATCGCAAGAAAGAAGGCGATTTTGATTCAAAAAAAATAATTCGTCAGATAAACGAAAGCTCACATTACATAATGGAAAAGATGGATGATATTGTGTGGAGCATCAATCCAAAGAACGATTCGCTTGAAGACCTTTTTGCAAGAATGAAAAATATTGCCTCCAGGTTATTTGAGGCTAAAGAAATTAATTATGAGATAAACATTTCTCCTTATATAAAAAATATCCATCTATCAATGGAACACCGGCAGCATATTTATCTGATAATGAAAGAAGCTATTAACAACCTTATTAAATATTCTGATTGCAGCGATGCAGAGATAAGTGTTTCTTATCAATCTCATATAATGAGAATAATTATAAAAGATAACGGCAAAGGTTATGATGCGCAAAAATCATTTTATGGAAATGGATTAATAAGTATGAAAAAAAGAGCTGAGGCTATAAATGCAAATATTGAAATACTTTCAACACTTAATAAAGGAACTGAACTTATACTTTCAGTAAAAATCAAATAAATATACGATGTTATCAATCAAGTTATATAGTTAAATTTATATCAAATGATTAAGATTGCCATAATAGAAGATAATAATGCATTACGTGATTCGCTTACTTATCTCTTTAACCAAGCTGAAGCAATGCAATGTGTTGCCGCACTTCCAGATCTGATGAATGTGGTAAGCGAATTAAGAAAGGTAAAACCAGATGTCGTTCTTATGGATATCGGTCTGCCTAATACTTCAGGAATTGAGGGAGTAAGAATGGTAAAAGAAAACTTCAGGGGAATAGAAGTATTAATGTTCACAGTTTTTGAGGATGATGAAAAAATTTTTGAAGCTCTTAAAGCAGGAGCGTCAGGTTATTTATTAAAAAAATCTTCTTCTGAAGAAATTGTTGATGCTGTCCGTTCTCTTTATTATGGCGGCTCACCAATGAGCGCAACTATTGCACGAAAGGTTATATTATCTTTTCAAAAAGTTAATACCAATAAAAAAGATGAATATTCACTTACAACCCGCGAAAGCGAAATTCTTCATTCCCTTGTTGATGGGCTGAGTTACAAAGCATTGGCTGATAAATATTTTATTAGTATCAGCACAGTAAGGACGCATATTCGTCACATTTATGAAAAACTACATGTAAATTCCAAAGCTCAGGCAGTTGCTAAAATGCTAAGAAATTAATGTTTAATCTTTAATTGATAAATCATTATTTGAAAATTATAAACTTGAGAAAATTTCTTTCGCAGCTGTTTATTATTTTTTGATTTTATCCGCATAGTTATAAAAATCATATTTTTATACGATTGATCACACCTTAAGATCAAAATATTTTACACTTAAAAAAGGATATGAACTATGAAAGCTAAGAAGTTTTTATGTGATCGTGTTTTTATACTTACTGCATTAATCGTGGTATTAAGCTCATTACAGAATTATGCTCAGTTCGATGATTTGCTTAATCATGTAAAAGATAAAGCTAAAGAGAAAACAGAGGAGAAGATCGATAAAACTATTGATGATGCAACAAGTAAAAAGGGTGATGATAACAATCAGGACAAAAATTCTAAAAGATCAAACAATACTGATAATAATATCAATAGTAATAACAACGATAAAAATGTTACTGTTAATGCTTCTTCAGATACACCTTCCCTCAAATTATACCAGAACTATGATTTCGTTCCCGGCGACACCATACTTTTTGCTGACGATTTTACGGATGACCAGGAAGGTGAATTTCCTTCGCATTGGAGCATTCTTAATGGTCAGGGGATGGTAAATAAATCCGGCGATAAAATGGTTTTCAATCTACTAGAAGGAAATTATGCGAAAGTAAAACCTAGAATGAAAACGGCGAATTATCTGGGAAATGCTTTTACGATCGAGTTTGATCTATTTGCCTGGAACGGTGCTGATTGTGGCTACGGCGCCAATGTTTTTTTTACTGATGCGGAAAACTCGGATAACGACAAAGACATCTTACTTTTGAGATATAAATCCGCCCGTGCCGATTATTTTGCTCGGGAACTGCAAGGTGTTGAGGTTAAGCAATCAGATGATGATTTTTGGAATCACTGGCATCATATTGCTATTGCCTATAAAAAGCCACAGATGAAAGTTTATTTAGATCAGACACGGGTGCTTGTATTGCCTGATATAGGTTTTAATCCGGAGGAGCTGGCGTTTGGAGGCCTTGCCGGCGATGAAAGCTGTCCGATATCTTTTACAAATGTCCGGATAGCTTCAGGCGGCAACATGAATATGATAGGCAAGAAATTTACTGAAGCCAAAATAGTTACCCACGGAATCACTTTTGATATCGACAAATTTGATATCAAACCCGAAAGTATGGGCACACTGAATATGATTGTCGGTGTATTGAAAAGTAATCCTGATTTGAAATTTGAGATAGACGGACACACAGATAATACGGGCAATGCTTCACACAATCTTACTTTATCGAAGCAACGGGCAGATGCTGTAAAAAAACAATTGGTGAGTATGGGTATTGATGATTCACGCCTTACTACCAAAGGTTTTGGCGACACAAAACCGATGAGCACAAACGATACACCTGATGGACGGGCAAATAATAGAAGAGTTGAGTTTATCAGGCTTTGAAGATGTAAATCTTAAATAAATAAAACATTAATAATTTTAAAAAGAATAAATAAAAATGAAACTTACCATTAGCGTTATAATGATGACCATAATAGTACTAGGTTCATCATTTATATTAGCTCAAAGACCTGTTAAAGAAGATTTCATACCCTATTTCAGCCAGATACTACCACCTCCTCAGAATTGTCTTGAAGCTTTCAATAAAATGAAATGTACTGTTGATAACTGTAATGCAGATAATCTGTTTGATGCGCTAATTAAAAAATGTGATGATAAAAATGCTGAAATTACCGCTCCTACAGGTTCAGTTGGGGACATGATGAAAGAACTTCAGGATCCGGAATTTCAGAAGAAGCTGGACAAAATGAGTGATGAAGAAAAAACAGCATGGGCTATGAAGATAAGCCAGCAATATCAACCTCAGTCAACACACTTCGTTCCCGAACCTGAAAATGTGAATGACGCACTAGATGAGTGCTCAAATATTGATGATCGCATTAGTCAAGATTTGGAAAACCTCAATCAGCTTTCAAGTAAGAATGCAGAATTCATAAAAAAATATGATGATATGCATTTGAAGATTGATAATAAGCTGAAGAAAGAACTTGAAAAGGTACCAATGGTAACAAAAGGAGAAGTAAGCTTTCCTAACCCAGAAATTGTAAAAAGTCTTAAGCTTGCAGCAGCAGATGAACATATTGCAGTTGAAAATGAATATTTAAAAGCAGAAGATGAAAACTGGAAAAAGGAACTGCAGGACAGTAGAAATAACTTAACTAAATTTGAAAATCTCCTTGCTAAAACTCATTATGGAGATGATGCAAAAAATGAAATATCTAAACAGACACTTGCTTCACATCAATCAATGATTGTGAGTTCTGTAATCAGTTTGGCAAAAAAAAGCAAATACATTTTTGAAAACGCTGCAAAATACATCGTTAATAAAGAATTGATTGGACAGCAGTAAAATTTCTTCCAGGTAATTACTATTAGAATTTTTCTTATGGCAGATGCAGCAACTTTGCTTTGCCAAATCAAAACGTCTAAGAGATATTGTAATAATGAACGAATGCTGAAAATCGGGCAGCCTTTAATCAACTGGAGAATCTCAAAGTTTTTTTCGCAATGAAATTCTAAAAAATATAAATAACCGCAATACACTGTCCATAGTGAGTTAATAAAATACTCTTAAATATTATTATTGTATATCTGATTTAAGATGAACAATCTCCGGTGGTTTTCCCCAATGTGGAGGCACTTCGTTGGAAGTAAGTAAAGGCATTGAAGATGTTGCACCTCCCAGGTAATCAACAGCATTCAGAAAAACTACTTTTTTAATTTTATAATATCGGATAGCGTAAGAACACATAACACACGGCTCGTGTGAAGTGAATAATATACACTCGGATAAATCTGATGAGTCTAATTTTTTTACAGCAATTCTGATAGCTTCAATTTCAGCGTGACAAGTTACATCGTTTTTTGTTTTAACTGCTTCTTCTGCTTCACTTAATATCTGATCATCTTTAACAATAACGGAACCAACAGGCGGATTTCCTTTCTGAGCTGCAGATTTTCCAAGCTCTTCGCATCGGTTTATATAGTAAATATCATCTTTCATTTTTGATAAGTTTTATTTTCAGAAATTTATAATTAAATAATCTCATATTAACTGATGACAAAATAAATAAGGTTCTGAAATAATCCGTCCTTGGCGGACAGCTTGACATACATATCACAATTTTTAATAGTTAAAAATCATTAAGTTAATTTTAAATTTTTGTAAGAGCCGATCCTTTATGTGCAGCTATATGATCTGTCTTATCACTTTTTATTTCATATTGAGGATCATCTTTGCTGGCGTGATGTGTATAACCTTTGTAATTGAAATCTTTCGTGTGAATTTTGATTATTTTCCCTGAAACCCTTCCTGCTTCTGAGTTCCAGCTTACGTGATCACCAATTTTAAATTTTGTTTTCATAATTATAACTGTCATTTATTAAATAAATTTCCCTCTGAGTAAAAAACACGATCACCAATCACTCTTGCTGGCGATGTATATGGATGTTCTTCTACTTTATTTAAATCCATAATATGTAAAACCTTCCAGCCCTTTGCTTTAAGATAATCTGAAACCATCGAACGATGACACCGCCACCATACTGCTTCTGAACACATATAAGCAGTAGTTTGTTTCGATGCAATAGTTACTAATTGTGCAATCCCTTTTTTAAAACTTTCAGTTTCCATATAATCAGCATAAGCACGAAATGAATCATTACGCCATCGGTTGTTCTTAGAATCCTTTTTAACTTTTCTTCTTCCGCCCAGTTCTTTTAAATGAGTATAATCTATTCCATTTTCTTTTAACGAAGCTTCTAAATTTTCTTTGTTAAAATGCGGGAATTTTTTAGAGCCGGGAAAACTTCTGATATCTACAAGATGTTTAATTTCAAAAGACTGAAGCATCTTTATAAATTCATCAATACTATGAGTGGAATGTCCAATGGTATAAACAATATGTTCTCCGGATGATTTCATTAAGTAATTAACCGCTTAATTATTTTTATAACTATACTAACTCTTAACTGTCATGCTGAATTCATTTCAGCATCTCATTTAAATCAGCATTCATAAACCTCTTAATCAGAAGATTACAAAACAATCCGCTTCTGACAAACGAAATGATATATTAAATATTCTAATTGCTGCATATTCTTAGATTGAATTATTTCTTTAATGCCGAAATATATTTATCAATATATAACTGCTTTTCTTTTGATTTATATTGTTGAATAAAACGCGGATGCTCCAGAACAATGAGCCTTCCGAACAGTTTTTGTTCCTTATTTATTATCTGAATAAAGTCAGCATTCTTTTTTCCTAATATAAAAACCTCCGATGTATCCAATCCAAGACTAATATGTTTCTTCAATGAGATTATCATAAAATCTTTAACGCTTTCAAAAAGATTTTTATCATCATAATAATTTACATTTAACCACTTCCCTTCCTTTGTTTTTCTTACAATTGCCAGGGGGAAAGGTGAATTGATATAAAAGTTTTTATAGAAATTTTTCACTCCGCCAAATGCTTCAATCATTTCGTAAATAAAAACAGAAGAAACTTCGTGGCTATATGCCGAACTCATAGGAATTCCGCAAACTAATTCCAGCCGTTTTGTATCAGTAAATGGAACTCCGGTAATTCCGGCACCGTGTCTGCTGGGATTAATTCCTATTATGAATTTTCTTTTTTTGTTGTCATTATAAAATTTATAATAAAATTTTTGCATTACCTCCATTGTTTCCGGATTATCTACAAAAGGATTCAACACCTGAAAATTCTCAGGAAGTTTTCCTGAATACTTCAAATTACTGTTGAAGGCAATGGCTTTTTCTGCAAATGTTTTTTGCTGTTTCATTGTTTTGAATCGATTAATTACTGCTTATATAAAATTAAATATAATGTAATTTATTTATGCTTTAATAATACTGCATTAATTTTCTGGTGATTAATTTAACACTCAGAGCTTTTCAATAAACTTTCATGACTTAAGTCAGATAACACCTCATTTCTTTTCCAGACTATTTTGTCTGAATTAAAAGATTTAATATGTTTGCCATTCAATATCATAAATAATCCCAATTAATTAATTGTATTAAAGATCTAATTAGTTATGCAGAATTCACTTCTACTGTTATTTCTCATTCTGGCAGGAATAATCATTATTATATTCACCTATGTTTTTCTGTCATCAAAAAGAGATGAACAGAAACAAGATGGTATGCAAAACGCCTTGCAAAAAAGATTTTGGTTTATACTTATTCTGTTTATTGTATTGGCAATTTTTGCATCAATCACAATCCCTAAATCACCATATTTTATTTTTGCAGATGAACAACCCGCAAAGGTAATTCACGTAGCTTCCAGACAGTTTTATTTTATTATGTCAAGCCAGGCTATTGATCCGGAAAATCCGGTAGCTGATGCTTCAATCGAAGTTCCGCTTAATGAATTAGTGGAGTTCAGAGTTACCAGCCTGGATGTAAATCATGGTTTTGCAATTTATAATCCTACTAATGAGTTGATTGCTCAAACTCAGGCAATGCCCGGCTATGTTAACAGACTGCGTTGGAAATTTACTGAGCCAGGAAATTATAATGTATATTGTCTGGAATATTGCGGAATGGCGCATCAGGGGATGAAAACTTCTTTTATTGTAAAATGAGATAGTTATGGAAAACACATTGTTGAAAAAAAACACAGCTCTTTGGATAATTACTATACTCGTGTTATTTGTATTGAGTATTATACTTGGCATTATCATGCGGTTAAATCAGGGTGCGGTAATTCAATTGTCTCCTGTTACTTTTTATACGGATATGACAACGCACGGACTTACTATGATTGGAATCTGGTTTGTTGCCGGAATGGCAGGAATAAATTTTATAATGGAACGATATGTTAAAACAAGCTATTGGGCGAATCTTCTAGCTTATATTTTAACAATCGTTGGAGTAGTAATGTTGTGGGTTTCTACTTTAATCGGCAATTTTCATGCTGGATGGACATTTCTTTATCCATTGCCGTTTAAGATTATGTGGAGTGCCTGGGCAACGCCTTTGTTTTTATTTTCTTTAACTACACTTGGTGTTGGCTGGCTGATTTGGTGTTTAAGTTTAGTTACAGCATTGTTAAAAAAATATTCTATTCCTCAGGTATTCGCCTGGCAGCATTTTAAGAAAAATCCTCAGGTTGAAACTCCGCCATTTGTTTTGATTTCGATGATAAGTCTTGTTGGTATAATTACCTGTTTAATTGCTGCAGTTATTTTGTTGGTCTTACTTTTCTCAGAATATTATTCAAACGGCACTTTTGTTAACGACGCTTTGTTAATGAAAAATCTTACTTACTTTTTCGGACATACATTAGCGAACGAAATGCTGTATTTAGGTTTAGCAATTTTATATGAATTGTTTTCTGAGATTAGCGGGCAGCCAAAATGGAAAACTACCTGGTATGTTGCATTAGCATGGAATTTCACTTTGATTTTTATATTAACCGCATTCTTCCATCACTTGTATATGGATTTTGTTCAGCCTGAAGGTTTTCAGATAATCGGACAGATTGCATCTTACTCAGCCAGCTTGCCTGCTGCCGGAGTAACAGTGTTCAGTGTTATCGTTGCTGTGTATCGTAAAAAGATTAATTGGTCATTATCTAATCTTTTATTTTTTATCGGTGTTGTCGGCTGGGTAATTGGCGGAATAGGCGCTGTTATCGATGCAACTATTTCCAATAATTTTGTTTTGCATAATACACTTTGGGTGCCTGCTCATTTCCATACATACAATGCTTTAGGAAATGTGCTTTTTAGTCTTGCTTTCTTTTATTGGTTTTCGAAATATTACACTCATAGTAAAAGTAAAGATAGATTTTCTACACTAAAGCTTTTGTTTATTGTAATCGGTGGAATTGGATTCTTGTTGGCATTCTATATCGGCGGTGCGGATTCAATACCAAGAAGATATAGCGACTATCCCGAGGCTTTTATAAGCGCAAAAGCACTTGCAGCCTTTGGTGCTGCGTTTGCAACTGTATATCTGATTGGAATCATAATTCTTTTTGTAAATATATCTAACAGATGTTTAAGAATTTTATTTTCTCGTTCCTGATTCTTGTTTTTATTGGTATCAGTATTACTCAAGCACAGGCTCCAAATTGGAGTGAGGAAAAAAATATTTATGAAAAGATATCTGATGTTCAGTTAAAGCTGATAAATGGAGAAAATATTTCTCTGCATCAGCTCGCTGCACAAAGACCTTTAATTGTTGCACTGATTTTTACAAGGTGCACAGGCGTTTGTAGTCCGTTGCTTTTTCAGTTAATGGAAAATCTTCAGCATGTTCCCTCAAATAAAAATAATCCGTATTCTGTTTTAGTAGTAAGCTTCGATCCTCTGGATTCATTAAAAGATATGGAGTTAATGGCACGAAGGATTGAATTACAGAACAACAAGGATTGGCAATTCGCAATAACCGATAATATCGATCAGCTTAATGCATCTATAAGCTTTAATCCTGTATGGAACGATGAAATCAAACAATTTGATCACGATGCTCTTTTAGTTGGAGTAAATTCAGATGGTTATATAACTAAAAAATTAATCGGACTCCGGAACGAAAAAGAAATTGGTTTGCTGATCAGCAGTATAAATAATGTTTTTTCACCAACTTATCGCTTGCCAACTTCAAGTAATCTTTTCTCTTGTTTCAATTATGATCCCACAACAGGAAAAAATACTCCAGGCTTAGGACTTTTATTCATAGCACTGCCTGCAGTTATATCATTTAGTCTTGTATTCGTAATTCGTTATTTTGTTAAGCGGAAAGCAGTCTAAAAAATTTTTCAATAAATCACTCTTCGACTTCGCTCAGAGTGACAGAAATAATTCCTATTTGATTTGCTCTATTAAATACACTCTATCATTTCTTCTAACCAAAGCTGGAACTCTGAAAGTTATTTCATCGCCTCGTTTTGCAGTATGATCTTCGTTATCGTTTACTTTCATTGTTTCTAATTTAAGTTCCAGAACACCTGTTGTTTCTCCCATAATCAAAAGTTCATCATTTGTTTTTATTTGTCCTGATTCAATTAAAATATGTGCTACTTCAATTTCTTTAAAGTAATTAAGAACTTTTCCAACATAAGATTTCCTTGTTGTTGCTTTACTTCCTTCAACTCCGGCATATTCTGCAGAGCTTGGAATATTAAAATAAAATCCTGATGAGAAACCTCTGTTATAAACCTTTTCAAGTTCAGTTAATAATTCCTTTTTCTTTTCAGTAGTTAGTTTCCCTTCAAAGTAAAGATCAATTGCCTGACGGTATGATGATACAACTTTTGCAACATATTCAGGTGCTCTTTTTCTTCCCTCAATTTTAAATGAATCAATCCCAGCTTCAATAAGCTGATCGATGAACTCAATAGTGCATAGGTCCTGCGGCGACATCACATAATCTTCACCGAGAATAAGAGATTTTCTTGCAGCGGAATCATAAACTTCATATTCTCTTCTGCAAGGTTGAACACATTCACCGCGGTTTGCACTTTTACCAAAAAGATGATGACTCATAAAACATCTTCCGCTTACTGCAATACACATTGCACCGTGAACAAATGTTTCTATTTCGAGATCAGTCTTTGCACGAATTTTTTTTATTTCTTCAAGTGAACACTCTCGAGCAAGAACAATTCTAACTGCACCCATTCTTTTATAAACATCAGCAGCGAGCGAGTTTGATATTGAGCTTTGAGTTGATATACAAAACGGCATTTCATGTTTATAACATAAATCAGCAACCGCAAGATCGGAACAGATAATTCTATCTACTCCTTTTTCTTTTGCGGCAATAATTATTTCCTCGAGTTCGTTAAGTTCTTCCTCAAAGACAATTGTGTTTAATGTAAGATAAGTCTTTACATTATTCTCTTTACAGAAAGAAGTAAGCTCTTGCAGATCATCAACAGTAAAGTTTTTTGCTTTCGCTCTCATATTCAGTTTATCCAAACCGAAGTAGATAGCATCTGCACCATTGTTAACTGCAGCACGCAGCATCGTCCAATCCCCGGCGGGAGCCATTAATTCCGTTCGGCGATTGGAGGTTGGAAGTTGGATATCGGCTAACTTATTTAGATTTTTTCTTTTTTGAGTTTTCATCAAGATAATTTATATAAGAACTTAATTTAGGAAGCAAAATATCTATAATTTCAAATATATCGTTGAATTCTTTATCTGTTAATAAATTTCTTCTTTGAGATTTTTTTGTCCAATGAACTGTTTCAAACAATGAGCCTCTTGAAATTTTTGCAAACCTAGATCTGTCCGGAAAGCTTCCACGACCGTAACCTTCAGAAATGTTTGAACCAACACTATCAACTGCTTCAACATATTGTTTACCAACTGTATTTCTTGAAAAAGAATCCCATTTAATAACTATATCCCAAACTAAATCACTAAGCCTTTCCGCTAATTGATATATTTCTAAATCTTCAAATTTTGCCTGCATCATAAAAATAAATCTTGCCTAATGAAATTTTTATTACACTTAACATACAGTCATCAATTTCCTACTTCCAACTTCCAATTACCATTTTCCAACTACCAACTTCCCACCTCCAATTCCTACGCCCTTTCCTCCCAAACTTTTACAACTTCAACAATAGTTTTAACTGCCATTTCCATATCCTGAATAGCAACCCACTCAATTTGTGAATGGAAACTTTGTTCGCCTGCAAAAATATTTGGGGTCGGTAATCCCATAAAAGATAAACGCGAGCCATCCGTGCCGCCACGAATAGGATGCATGATCGGTTTTATTCCAAGTCTGTTCATTGCTTCCATTGCATATTCAGTAACCTGTGGATGTTTATTCAAAACTTCTTTCATATTTCTGTATTGCTCAATAACCTGAAACTCCATTCTTGAACCAGGAAATTCCTTTACTGTTTCTTCTGCAAGTTTCTTCAGTAGGTCCTCATATTCTTTAAGCTTTGGAGCTTCAAAATCACGAATGATAAACTTAAGAGTTGTAAGCTCTTCATTACCATTAAAAGCACCGCAATGAACATAACCTTCTCTGCCTTCTGTAGTTTCTGGTGAAAGAGAATCTTTAGGTAATTTTTCAATAAAACGAGAAGCAATCTTAATAGAATTTATCATTATGTCTTTTGCATAACCGGGATGAATATTCTTTCCAAAGAATTTAATTACAACTGCATCAGCAGAAAATGTTTCTGTTTCAAGTTCACCTCTGCTTGATCCATCAATTGTATAAGCATACTTTGCACCAAGTTTTTTCAGATCGATTTTTTCTGTTCCTCTGCCAACTTCCTCATCAGGAGTAAAACAAACTTTAATATCGCCATGTTTAACTTCAGGATGAGTTAATAAATAATTTATTGCATCCACAATTTCGGCAACACCAGCCTTATTATCAGCACCAAGCAATGTTGTGCCGTCAGTTGTTATTATATCATTGCCAATCATTTCTTTTAAATACGGATTTTCATCTTCTTTAATCACCCAGCCGCCGTGTTCAAGTTTGATATCTCCACCCTGATAATTTTTTCTTATTACAGGTTTAACATCTTTGCCTGATACTGCTGGTGAAGTATCAACATGCGAAATAAAAGCAACTGGATCAACCTTTTTATTTGTGTTTGATGGCAATGTAGCCATTACATAACCCCACTCATCCATATGAGCATCTTTAAGACCAAGCTGTTTTAATTCTTCTGCAAGATCTTTTGAAAGAATTTTTTGTTTTTCTGTGCTAGGAAATGAAGTGGAATCTTCATCGGACTGCGTATCGTATTTTACATATTTTAAAAATCTATCAACGCAAGTAAATTTATAATTAGGGTCGAACATAAAACCTCCGAAATTTTAATTTGAACAAAATATTCTATTTGCGTAGAACAGTAATCTTATTATTGCAAAATTAACCTTAATCCTTTTGAAGGCAAAAACAAATCGTATTGACTGAGCAAAAAATTATATTTGTCCAAAATAAATGAACTCTCTCTAAATCTCTCTCTTAAAAAGAGAGAGATTTTTTAACAATTTTTCGTTAAATGATTATTTCCTGACAAGATAATAGCGTTCACTCATAAAGTTTTAAAAGAAGAATGGAATTAAGTTCAAGAAAGTTGATGAAATATTTAATTATTTTTTCTTCAATAATAATTTTATATCATAAAATTATTTCGGACTACAATGCAAAAAATATATTCTTCTTCTTTTGTAACTTAAGAAAGCAAAAAACATTTATTTGATATGAAAAAAATCATTTTACTTTTTCTCGTATTTGTAATCGTAAATAATTATCCTCAGGATCAAAAATGTTGGATACGAATTAACCAACTTGGTTATTTAACAAAGTCAGTTAAAGTGGCTGTCTTCCTTAGCAAAGAAAATAATATACCAAATGAATTTTATGTTAAAGATGTGCTTACTGAAAAGACTGTTTTCACATCAAAACAAATAAAATCCTACGGTGAGCAATGGTCGTTTAGTTCAACAGCAAGATTAGATTTCTCTGATTTCGAAATGCAAGGCGCATTTTATATAGAATGTAACGGAGCTAAATCACCAACCTTCCGAATTGATGATGATGTCTATAATGGCACAGCAGATTTTCTTCTAAATTATATGCGTCAGCAAAGATGCGGCTACAATCCTTTCTTAAAAGACTCCTGCCACACTCACGATGGATATATAATTTATCATCCAACACTTGATTCTACTTTTATAAATGTTGTCGGCGGCTGGCACGATGCTTCCGACTATCTGCAATATGTTACAACCTCAGCTAATGCTACTTATCAAATGTTATTTGCATATCTAAAGAATCCCGAAGCCTTTGGCGATAAATATGATAAAGACGGAAACAAAGGCGCAAACGGAATTCCTGATATTCTAGACGAAGCAAAATGGGGAATTGACTGGCTGTTGAAGATGAATCCTGAAAAAGATTTTATGTTCAATCAGATAGCTGATGACAGGGATCATCGCGGATTCAGATTGCCAACTGAAGATACGACAAGTTATGGTCTGGGATTGGAAAGACCCGTTTACTTTGCAACAGGTAAGTCGCAAGGTTTATTCAAATATCAAAATAGATCAACTGGATTGGCATCAACTGCTGGAAAATTTTCATCGGTGTTTTCATTAGCATCAGATTTATTAGGTAAGTATTATCCTGAGTTTTCAGAACTGTTGTTAAAAAAATCCAAAGAAGCTTATACAACAGGAAAAAACAATCCGGGTGTTTGTCAAACAGCTCCGTGTGTTTCACCTTATTTTTATGAAGAAGATAACTATGTTGATGATATGGAACTCGCAGCAGCTCAATTATACAAAGTTTCAAAAGATCAAAATTATTTATCGGATGCAGTCAGTTTTGGAATGCAAGAACCTGTAACACCATGGATGGGCGCTGACACTGTAAATCATTATCAATGGTATCCTTTTGTTAATCTTGGACATTATTTACTTGCTGAAAATAAATCTGATCAATCGAATAAAGTATTTACATCGTTTATGAAAAGAGGAATTGATTCCGTTTATCAGCGCGGAAAGAGCAATCTGTTTTTAATTGGTATTCCATTTATATGGTGCTCTAACAATTTAATTTCTGCTATGCTTACTCAATGCAGATTATACAATGAAATGACCGGAGATGAAGAATATCTTGAGATGGAAGCTTCACTGCGCGATTGGCTGTTCGGATGTAATCCGTGGGGCACAAGTATGATTGTCGGATTGCCAATAAACGGAGATTATCCTTCCGATCCTCATTCGGCTTTTACAGCTCTTCATAATTATCCGATTAACGGCGGCCTGGTTGATGGTCCTGTTTACGCAACAATTTATAATAAGCTTATCGGAATTCAGCTTTACAGTCCGGATGAATATGAACAATTTCAAAATGAATATGTTGTTTATCACGATGATTATGGAGATTACTCAACTAACGAACCAACAATGGATGGAACAGCAAGTTTAACTTATTATTTTTCTGCGCTTCAGAATAAAGGCAATAAATCTTATAATAATTTTGTAATCAGTCACGGCGGAATAATTAAAACAGATACGACAAAAAAAGAAGTTCATCTTATTTTCAGTGCACACGAATTTGATGATGGGGCAAAAGTTATAATGAAAACTCTGCGTAATGAAAATATCAAAGCAAGTTTTTTCTTTACAGGAGATTTTATAAGATCACACCAGGAATTGATTAAAAAATTAAAAGCCGATGGTCATTATATCGGACCTCATTCGGATAAACATTTGTTATATGCAGATTGGGATAAGCGTGATTCAACTTTAATTTCTAAAGAAGAATTTCTAAACGATCTGAAAAATAATTATGTTGCTTTGAATAATGTTGGAATAAGTAAAAACGAATGTTCAATTTTCCTCCCACCTTATGAATGGTATAATGATTCAATATCGGTTTGGGCAAATGAAATTGGTGTTAAGATAATAAACTTTACTCCGGGAATAATTTCAAATGCTGATTATACAATTCCATCAATGGGAAAACAATATAAATCAAGCGAAGTAATTTTTAACAGCGTTTTAAACTTTGAAAGTAAGAATGGATTAAACGGAGCGAATATTCTCATTCATTTTGGCACAAGTCCAGAACGAACTGATAAGTTTTATAACAGACTTGATGATCTCATTAAGGAGCTAAAATCCAGAGGCTATAAATTTGATTTGATAAAAATATGATACAGAGTTTAAAATTCTTTTTCAGGCATCCGCGAATCATTTTGTGATAGAATTAATTTTTTATAAGTAAAGATTCTGAAACTATTTTGGGATAACCTTTTCATAGCTGTTATAATTGTTTTTATTAAACTTTTAAATTAAAACCAACCAAAGAAAAACTTACTTTATAGTTTTACAATGAATTAACTATTATTTAAGTTACAGCTACAAAAACTCAAATGTATCTGAGGTTCTAATGAAACCAAAATACTTTTTTTCTCTTATTC
>Ga0208196_1002196_pt1 | contig 18593 bp, 8 predicted proteins | sample AD_JPNNA7_MetaG_FD_184443 | JGI IMG/M metagenome (GOLD analysis project Ga0208196, IMG submission 184443) | Active sludge microbial communities of municipal wastewater-treating anaerobic digesters from Japan - AD_JPNNA7_MetaG (SPAdes) (version 2) | ecosystem: Engineered > Bioreactor > Anaerobic >...
CCTCCCCCCATCCCGAACTGCGCGAGCCGCAAAAGTTCGCCCTGCTGCTCAAACGCCCCGGCATCAGTTTTGAACGCCTGGCGGAGTTTGGCTACCGCCCCTCGCCCGGGATCACAGCCCAGATTGCCCGCCGCTGCGAACTGGAGATCAAATACGAAGGCTATCTGCAGCGCGCCCGGGAGGAACTGGAACGCTTCCGCGCATCGGAAGACCTGCCCCTGCCGCAGGATATAGATTACCTCGCCATCGAAACAATCGCCTGGGAAGCCCGTGAAAAGCTGGGACGCGTCCGCCCGCAAAGCGTTGGGCAGGCCCTGCGTATCCCCGGGGTCAACTACACCGACACCGCCGCGCTGCTGATCTGGCTGCGCAAGCATAACAACAGCCGGGAGGCCTGATGAAGACAGCCGCGATCATTCCCGCCCGCCTCGCCAGCACCCGCTTTCCCGCCAAAGCGCTGGCCGGCCTGAATGGCAAACCCCTCATCCAATGGGTCTGGGAAGCCGTGCAAGGCACCGGACTTTTTGACCAGGTGCTGGTTGCCACCGACGCGCCCCAAATCCTGCAAAAAGTGAGGGAATTCGGCGGCTCAGCCACGCTCACCCGTGCCGACCACGCCAGCGGAAGCGACCGCGTTGCCGAAGCAGCCGCTGAACTGGACGCGGAGCTTATCTTCAACGTGCAGGGCGATGAACCGCTCATCGACGCCCCCTCGCTGAGTTCGCTCCTGGAGGCCTTTTCCTGCCCCGAAGTGCGGATGGCTTCGCTGATGACCCCTCTGGATGACCCCCGCGAACTGGCCGATCCGAACACTGTTAAGGTGGTTGTGGATCAGGATTTCAATGCCCTCTACTTCTCCCGCGCGCCCATTCCCTTCAACCGGGATGGCGCCGCTTCCGCGCGCTACTGGAGGCACATCGGGGTCTATGCCTACCGCCGCGAAGCCCTGCTGCGCTTTGTGGCGCTGCCTCCGGGCAGGCTGGAACAACTGGAGAAGCTGGAGCAGCTCCGCGCCCTGGAGCATGGCCTGGCCATCCGCATGGTGCCCACCAGCTATCAGGGCATCGGAATCGACACGCCTCAGGATTTGGAGCGGGTCAAAGCCCTGCTCAAAGCGTCACGCTGAGCTTCACATAGGCTGTGGAGAGGTCTTTGCGGAAATCTCCCGCGGGATCCTGCCAGGTGGAAGGCTCGATCTGCGTCTGGGCGGATTTCAGCCCCAGATACACAAACCACTCCGGCCTGAACTCGTAGCGCAGGTTGCCCCAAAAGCTGAGGGAGGCCGTGGACGTTCCCACCTCGTAAGAACTTAACCCGCTGCCCATCGAAATCTTGAATGTGGGCCTGGGGGTATAGTCCACAGCGGCGTTGACGACCACATACTCCTCATCCAGCATCACCATATTTGTGCCGGGCAGCAGCAGCTTGTCATAGCCATAGTGAATCCAGTTTCCTGCCACTGATGCGCTCAGGTTTTTCACAGGATAGATTGCGGTATTGATGGTTATTCTGTGTTGCGGATAGACATCGCTGAGCGCGTAAACCAGTGTTCTTCCAAATAAATAGCTGCCATGGACGCGGAAGCTTCTCAGTTTGTACCAGTAGAAGCCAAGTAACGAGTTAAATACTTTGTGCAGGTCGTTGTTCAGATCAGGGACTTTGTTGTATGAACTGTTAGTGAGGAAGTTAAGTCTGGAGGCCAGGTTCAGGTTGGCGGTCATGCCGCTTGAAAAGCAGTAGTAAGGATCCAGGCTCAGGTCATTGTGAAAGTTGTAAACCCATGCGTTGAGCGAGGCATAGCGCACCTTTCTTTCCGCGTAGGTTTTACTCCAGCCAAAACTGCCGCCGAAATATTCATTGTCTTTCTCATACAGATAGCCCGCGTCCAGGGCAAGGTCTTTGGAAAGCTTTCTGTATCCCACGGAGAAGTTAAAATCGCCGGGCTTAGCCTGCAGTTGGAAACTGCCAGAGTATCCTTTCTGGGGGTCAGGCAAGTTTTCAGACTCCTTGTCCCGCAATGAGATAATCATTTCATAAGCTGCATAGAGGTTGGGCAGGTATTCCCAATTGGCGGATCCTGTGTAAACGTGATTGTAATAGCCCTTGTTTACCCGGCTGACTATCCCGTTGCTCAACTGAAACTTCCGCCAGCTCGGGTTGACGGCCAGGACCTGGAAATAGTCGTCGGGATTGATCAACACACCCTCATCCACAATCTTTTTATCAAAAGCGCCCAAGGCACCCCAATTCAGGATTTTGGAGTTGCCTGTGGCTTTGAATGCCAGTCGCGGTTGCACGATATTGCGGGTGTAGAGGACGTCACTGTCGATCCCGAAGGCGTCGATGTCTTCAATGAAGAAAAAGCGGTTTTCGTCGTAGTAAGGAGGGTATTTGCTGTTGTAGTCATCCCGCGCCTGATCCATGGGAACATCCGAAAAGTCCGGATTCAAAGCCAGCTTGATACGGGTGCGCTGGCTTGGATTGAAGGCGATATCCATCCCTATATGTTCGGGGTCCCAACTGCTGCTGCGCCGGAGCAGGTCGTAACTTTTCACGTAATAAGGCCGGAAGGTCACATCCAGCTTGTGCTTCACCGGAGTCTGCAGCACGATGTCCTCCCCCTTGGTAAAGTAGTCCTTGCCGTCCTTGTCAATCACATACGGATAGGAGTAGAATTCATTGCTGTCATAATGGTAACGTGATACGATTATCTTCCATTTGTAGGGGCTGTCCTGCTTGTAGCGCAACTCGTTGAGGGGGATGCGCATGGTGACCGTCCAGGTGTCCGTGCCAAACTTGCTTTCATAGGAATAGTGGCTGTCCCAGGCAAAATCTACGTCCATAGATTCGTCGCGCACCCCGTCCAACAGGTTTCCCAGGGGATAGGCGACATAGAAATAGGCAAAATAGGCGTCCGGAATGGTTATCAACTGCACCCCCAGATAGTCAGCGTGGGTGCCTTCATCCTTAACGGATATCGAGCCTTTGGTAAAAGTGGAGTCGATGCGCGCCACAAGGTGCACCATCAGGTCGCCGCCATCCTGCCACACCCAGGCCTGGGTGGGAAGGGTTTCAGCTTTTTTGTCTTCTGGATCGATACGCACCCAGTTGCTGATCAGATTGCTGTCTTCCAGGACAGGTTCACTGGAGTCGGGCAGCACCATCGCGCCGCAGTGGATTGCCAATAGAGCCGTAAACAGGCAGAGCAGGGCTTTCATACAACTTCTCCTCGCTGCTTTTTATTTGTGGTGCCATTGCAAAACAATGCACACCAAACCATTTAACGGGGGGGTAAATGTGTCAACCATTTATTTCTCTTTTGCTTCGTTACCTGATTATTCCCGGGCTTGGAAAGCCAGTTTTGCCTGGCAGGAGGAAACTTCATTTGCGTTATCATAACGGATTTTCCTTCCGCATGAATTAAGGGCTGCCGAAGTCTGTTCGGCAGAGGCAACGGAGTTGCCTGTTTGGGAGAGACCTCCGGTCTCTGTGGCAAACGGACTTTGCCACCCCAAAAGGGCACTCGTCTGCCCGGGATGACACAGTATATAGTCTGGTATGATCTGTTTTTGGCTGAATGCTTGTCTTTCTATCCTGCTGATCCTGTCGATCCTGTTATCCGCGTTCTATTTCCATTTTATCTTTCCCCGGTCTTACCCGAGATTGTGCTTGACAGCAGAGCCAGTCTCCGCCAAATTTCGTTTGGGCTTGCACAACCCGCACCAACTAAGTGCCCAAGGATATCGAGATGAAGTTCAGAACATTCTGCCTGCTGCTTTCCCTGATTGCCTGCGCCGGCCTTGCCGCGGCGCCGCTCAGGATCTTTTACACCGGGGACACCCACGGGGTTTACAGCGCCAGGGAGGTGAAGCCGGACAGCCTTTGGCAGGGCGGCTACCTTATTCTGGAAGAGCATCTTAACCGCATGCGCTCCCAAAGCGACATGCCCAGCCTCTATCTGGACAGCGGCGACCAGCAGACCGGCACCATCTTTGCCAGCCTGGTGGAGGATGGAGTCCACGGCGGCGCCGTGCTGCAGGTGTTCAACCGCCTGGGGCTCGACGCCAGCGTCTATGGCAACCACGAGTTCGATTTCAGCTACGGCAACACCCGCGACCTCGCCCGCCTCGCCAGCTATCCCTTCGTGTGCACCAACCTGCTGGACAAAAGCACCGGCAAGAGCGTCAGCGGCACCCCCTGGACCATCATCGAGCGCGGCGGCTTGCGAATCGGCATCTTTGGCATCACCCTGGAACTGCTGCCGGAGAAAGTGAAGGCGGAAAACGTGCGCAGCGTCCGCATCCTGCCTCCCGCCGACGCCATCAACCTGCATCTGGATGAAGTGGACCTGAAGACCGACCTTATCGTGGTACTGACCCACCAGGGCTTTGAGGCTGACAGCTTGCTGGCGGCTCAACTGGACGACCGGGTTGACCTCATCATCGGAGGCCACGACCACATCTGGGCTAGGCAGCCCCCTCTGGTCAACGGCAAATATCTGCTCTACAGCGGTTCGCATCTCAACTGGCTGGGCGTGGCCGATCTGGACATAGTGGCCGACCGTGTGGCGTCGCTTTCCAACCGGCTGCAACCCCTAAGTTCCAACACCAATAAGTTTTCCACCCCTCTGGCGGACTATATCCAGCAGAAAGTGCTGGCGATCGGGGAGCAGATGTCGCGCCTGATCGGCTACATCCCGGTGGACTGGGTGCCGAATAAGTATGAATCCACCCCCGTCTCCCGCTGGGTGGCAAATTCGCTCAGGATGGAGTATCGCGCCATCTACAACCCCGATCTGGCAATCATCAACAACGGCGGCATCCGCAAGGCCATCCCCGCCGGCCCCCTCACCCTGGGCGACCTCGCCGAGATGCTGCCCTTCAACAACAACGTGGTGGTCTTCTCCTGCTATGGCAGGGACTTGCTCATCTTTGACGAACTGAACGCCCAACACGCGATCGGCAAACCCCACGACATCTGCGAACGCACCCAACTGGACGGCAAACGTGTCGATCCCGAAGCCATCTACCGCGTTGTCTCGCACGACTATGTGGCGGGGCAGTGGGACAAGTATCTGGGCTTCAAACCCTTTGACGTGTACGACACCGGCGACCTGATCCTGGACGCCATGATCCGCCAGGCCTCGCTGCAGTTTTCCGTTCCGGAGGCGGAAGGCTGGGATTGAGCTTCCTCCGCTGGGCTTTCGCTCCCCTTTGCATCCCATGGATTTCCTGTGGTCTTCCTTGGGTCATCCTTAACTTCGCAACCACATACCTAAGGATGATACCCCCAAAGCCTGTCGTAGCAAAGGAGGGCGGTATGAGGGATTATGCGGATGGTTGTGGGAATTTTACGGAAAGGTGTTTTTGAGGTGGAAAGGTGGAAAGATGGAAAGGTGGAAAGGTGGAAAGATGGAAAGGTGGAAAGGTGGAAAGGTGGAATGGTGGAAAGGTGGAAAGGTGAAAAGGTTCCCTGAAACAAACACCACCAGACTATACACTGCGTCATCACGGGCAAGCGTGCTTGACCCGTGATCCAGTCTTTTCAAAACAAGCAACCAGCCCCGAAACAAACCACACCAGGCTATATACTGTGTCATCACGGGCAAGCGTGCTTGACCCGTGATCCAGTCTTTTCAAAACAAGCAACCAGCCCCGAAACAAACCACACCAGGCTATATACTGTGTCATCCCGGGCAGCGACCCGGGATCCAGTCTTTTAGAAACGGCAACCAAACCCCGAAACAAAACACAAGACTATACACTGTGTCATCCCGGGCAAGCTATGCTTGAGCCGGGATCCAGTTTTCAGGGGTGGCAAAGTCCGTTTGCCACAGAGACCGGAGGTCTCTTCCTAACAGGCAACTCCGTTGCCTCTGCCGAACAGACTTCGGCAGCCCTTCGACCGTTTGAAGTCCAAGCCAGCTCAGGGCTTGGCGAAATTATTGAAGCCTGTATTGCCGGCTTGAACTCCAAACTCAGCCAGCATGGAGTTCATTGAGCCAGGAATGGCTTCATATTGCCACCAGACGCTTTGGGCTCAATGGACTTCATGCGAAGTCCGCAGCCAAACAAACCCGCTAACCTGCGAAGCCCGCAGCCAAACAAAACCCGCCAACATGGACTGATCCAGCATCGGCGGGCAGAAAACCTGAGTATGCTTCAGGTTAAATCTGAAACTCGCTACTCCATTTCTTCAAAATCGGCGGCATCCGCGTCGGGGTCGGGCATAGTGGCGGCATAGTCCAGCAGGGGCTGCCAGTCCGGATGTTCGGCGATGGGGTGGTCTGCCATGGTGAGCAGCATGCTGGTGCCGATGGCGCCCTTTTCCACCATCAGGCGCAAAGTGGCGATGGCCTTGGCGTAATCTTTTTCCAGGTAGTGCGCGTTTGCCAGAAAGAACAGCAGGTCAGGGTTTTCCAGCCAGGCGGGATTCCTGTCGATCTCCTGAAGCATCAGGGCGTATTTTCCGTTCTCATAGAGCGACTGGCAAAAACCCAGCACTGCCCCGTCGGCGGCTTCGGCGGCGTTCTCATAGCCGGAGCCGATCTTTGCCTGCGCGGCAGAGAAATGGGAGCGGCGCAGCAGGTCGATGCGGCCAAAATCCGCCATGAACTTGTAGATGAGGCTGTGGAGTTCTTCCGGAGCTTTGGTGGAGAGCAGCTTTTGGAAGAGGTTGCTGGCAGGATCGTCCTTTTGGGCGGCAAGGTTGTAGAGCAGGGAGCCGACTATCGCGGAAAGGCTTTCGGGATATAGTTTGAGGTGTCTGGCGATGAGTTTTTTGTCTTTTTTGATGGATTTTACGCGTTCCGCGCGCAGGGGATCCTGGGCATCCGCCTGGCCAAAGTAGTTCAGGTAATACTCGTTGACCAGGCGGTAGCCATAGCTCTCTTTGGGATGGGCTTTGGCGAGCTTGCGGCCTTCGCGCAGCTTGTCACCTTCGTTGGAACTGACCCGCGCCAGCAGGTAGCGCACCAGGGGGTCTTTGCTGTCGGCGCGGAAGGCATCTTGATACACTTCGCGCGCCTGGTCGCGGTTGAAGGCGTTCCAGGAATCCTGAAATGCCTCCGCCGCCCGGAAGTCGCCCCGGTGGAGCAGCAAGTCCGCCAGCTTGCCTTGTTGTCCCGTTTCGTGATAGCTAAGCGCAAGGCAGAAAATTACATACTGGTTTTCCCAATAGTGCGGGTTGGAACCAAAATAGTCGATCACCGCCTGGTAGTCCTTGGCTTTGTCGAAGTAATAAGCTGCCAGCAGGCCAGCTTTTTCGGCAAGGTCGCGGGTCACCTTGTCCGGACTGCCGCTGGCGCGGAGCAGGTTGATGTGGCAGCGCAGGATGGAGTGATACTTTTCGATGGGCAGAATCTGGCTGAGGTCATACTCCGCCAGCCAGCGTTCCTTGCTGTCCCAGGCCTGGCGGAAGGCAAGCTCGGCGGCTTCGGGATCGTCCAGCATCACATTGCGGAAGACAGCCGCCATGCGCCCATATTTGGCTTGGGGAAAGGCCTGGCAATAGTGTTCGATGCTTGGCAGGTCGGCGGCAAGGTCTCCTTCGGGCAAAGGGTTTTCCTGATCGGGACTGACTTTGTAAGCCAGATCGGTGAGATGGGTGAAGAGCAGCGACTGATAGCCTCCCTCGAACTGGGGAAAATCGCGGATCAGATCGCGGGACAGGGCGGCGCGGTTGACCATGTTGGCCTCGGCGGAGGCAGCCAGAAAGCGCCACTTGGGCTGCCCTGGATGGGCGGCAATTGCCTGGGACAGATAGTCCACATAGGCGCTGTCCGCCAGTTGAGACCACATGTATCCGGCGAAGAGCAGTTCGTCCAGATCATCGTTTTCCTGCAAAAAGTTTTGGGCAAGGGGGCCGAATTCCTCAGCCGGGGGTTTTTGGGAAAAGCGGTTGTACAGTTCCTCGATATTCATCGCCGCGGCGCTGCCCGCCAGGAGCAGCAACAGCAGCATCAGCAAGTGCTTGCGTAGGGTCATCGGTTCTCCATTTATGGGCGCACGCGCGCCGCCTTAATATTCTTGGGGCGGAGGGGCAGTCACCGCCTCCGCCGCTTGTGTATTCTACTATTTAAGCAGGACCATCCTGCGGGTAAAGCTTTTGCCGGCGCTGGAAATCCGGCAGAGATAGATTCCGGAGGAGACCTGCCTGCCGGAGTCGTCCCGTCCATCCCAGCGCGTGGAGTGGCTTCCGGCGCGGCCTTCGGCCTGGAGCAGGCTGCGAACCTTCTGCCCCTTCAGGTTGTAGATGGAGAGCGTGAAGGGGGCGCTGTCCTTGAGTTCGTAGCTGATCGAGGTGCCGGAGGAAAAGGGATTGGGGCTGACGGCGAGGCTCAGGCCAACCGGCGGCACGGAAGGATCGTCGGTCTCCAGAACGGGAGCCTGCAGCAGCAGACGGATGTCCGCCGCGCCCAGGATGCCGCGTCCCAGGGCGTCCGTCCAGGGGCGGTTGGGTTCCGTGATCCAGGTGTGGCCGCAGATCGCCTTGGTGTCGAAGATTATATTCTGATATTCAAAGAGGTTCAAAACCACCGCGATCTGGCCGGAGATGGAGGTGGTGTCCTCGATAGCCACGGTGAATTCCGGCTCGTATTGAGGATTGTAGATGTAGCCCAGGTCAAGCAGCACCTGATTGGTGATGGCGCCGTTCGCGAAGCGGTTGATAGTGCCAACCACCAGCCCGGGTAAATCCGGCGTGCCCCAGGGGTCGGGCGTGATCTGGAAACGCAGGGCTTTCACCCGGTAAAGCTGGTCGCCCAAATCCATTTCCAGCGCCACCTGGATGGGCACCGCGCCGCGTCCGTAGGCTTCCCAGTCGGGAGTGTCCGTCATCCAGTCGAACCAGTTCAGGTTTTCGGGGTCGATGATCTCGATCTGGTTGCTTTTTGTGCTCTGCATCCCGTTCTGCTGCCATGCCGTCACGCTGATATCGTGTGTTCCGAGGGACAAACTGGCTCCATCTATCGTCAGGGTGTAGGGCGGCCCGAAGGACTGACCTTGCAGGATTCCGTCCACAAAAAAATCCACCCTGTCCAGGGAACCTACTGCCGGAGTAACAGATGTGGAAACGGCAAAGGCTTCGTTTGGCACAAATGATCCCGAGGCGGGGGTGAGGGACTGGATCGCCGGCGGCATGCCGTTTGCGGGAAAGTCCACCGTGAAACTGATCGTATCTCCCGCGTAGCCGATCTCCTTGATGCTCACGGGGATGGTGTTGCCGTTGCTGTAAACGGCGCGGGGGTTGGTGAAGGCGTTGAACTCTGTGCGTTGCTCTTCCGCGCAGAAAGGGGCTTCGGCGATCTGGCCGTTTGAGCTGTTACTGCCGTTGGGGCGGAAGACGTAAACCGCGTCTGGGGGGCCATCCGAGTTGCCATGCATGGTCATGTTGACACGGTAGATCAGCAGCCCGGAACCGGGCAGTTCCCCCTCAAATATATCGCTGTCCTGCTTGCGGTATTCAAAGATCAGGACTTCGCTTCCGCCGGAATAGCTCAAATAGTAGCAGTTGTTGGTGGGCGAAGTGACAGGATTGAGGGTGAAGGCTCCCGTCCCGTATATCTCCGGAATGTTGTTGATCCATCCGCCGTAGCGGTATTTCATATACATGCCCATGTGGCCGTATCCGCTTTCCATGATGTCCCAGCAACCGGCGGGAGTCATGCCGTCATATTCGTAGTGATAGAGGTCTGGAGCGCCCACGCTGTGGAACATCTCGTGGCAGAGGGTGCGCACGCTGTTCTGGTCTTCCGGCTGGAAGGTGAAGTCCCACACGAGCTTATTATTGATGAAGGCATCCATGGTGTAGAGCGCCCAGCGATGCGCCCAGAGCAGTTCCGCCCAGGCGGTGTGGGGCCCCCGGATGATGAAGCAGACGTTGTCCACATAGCCATCGCCGTCGGCATCGATCACCAGATCAGCAGGCACCTGAGGCGCGATGGCGCTTATGGCGTTGGCAAGCAGGGTGTGCTCGCGTTCGGTGCGCTGCCAGTCGTGGTAGCCTTCTGGGTTGGTGACGCTGTTGTAGGGCATGTAATAGGTGCGTGGATGGCTGTCCTGGTAAGAGAGGTTTAGCTGTGGCTCGCAGGTGGGATAGTGATGGGAAACGTAGTTGAGCTGTTCGTAGCTCACCCGGTGAAAATAGTTGCGCAGGGAGTGCACATTAACGCCCACGGCGTTGAACTTGGCGTCATAGGCGGAGCGGGGCTCCTCGAACTCCGTCTGGTCGGAAAATCGGATATAAACCACCAGGTTGTTCACCGTTCCGGTGTTGGGCCCGCGGTTCCCAGCCCGTCGGTGTGAGTTCATGGACTGCACCCTGGCGTCGTAGGCGGCCTTGGATATCTGGATGCCGGGTGTAAGGCCCAGGGCGCGGGGATCGGAGGAATCCGCCCGGTGAGCGGAGGGGGCGGGTTCGCCGTCCCGCAATTCGGCAAAGTAATAATAGCCGTCCGTGGGGCTTTGGATGATGGTGAATCCTTGCTCATCGTGCAGGCGGTTGGCATATTCGTCGCCGCTGGCCAGCAGTTGAAGCACTGAGCCGTCGGGTTGGGTCACTGGTGAGGGGATGTTGTAGAGGTTGGCGCTTGTCAGCGCTTCCGACAGCAGGCAGAAAAGTATTAGCAGCGGGTATCTCATTGTTCCTCCAGATTTGGGAAGGTTGCTGTTGTTTGGCATGGTTTTCCGGCGGGTGTTCATTGTCCGGAGGGTTTTTTACCCAGGGCGGCTGCGTAGATCACAAATTCCTGCACCCCGTCCAGTCCCAGGCATTCGTTCATGGCTTCATCCTGAAAGGCGCCGATCATGCAGGCGCCTCCACCCACGGCTTCAGCAGCCAGATGGATGTTTTGGCCCACATGCCCGGCATCAATGTATAGGTAGCGGTAGCCCCTCTGCCCATAACGCCAGGAAGTCCGGTAGGGAACCGCGCTTAGGATGAAGGTGACGGCGGAGTTGCGCACCATTTCCTGGCGAAGGCAGCCGTCGTAAACCGCCACGAAGATTTGCGGGGAGTGGTCGATCACCACCAGGCAATGCTTGAGGGGATGATAATAGTAGAGGCCGGGTTTGACGCCTGTCACGCGCTGGATGAGCAGGTAGCACTCGAAAGGATGCCTGCTTCCGGCGGAGGGAACGTTGCGGCGGGTGAACTCGTTGCGCTCGCTGCTGCGGAAGTCCCGCGCCCAACTGCTTGCCCAGAGCAGGAAGGACAGTTCTTCCAGGCTGAAGGGCTGGTCGGAATAGCTGCGCAGGCTGCGGCGCTGGTCGATGGCCTGATGCAGGGAGATGGATGGAATGGCGATCTTGCCCGTGCCAGGCAGGGCGATCATCTCGCCCTCGCGGGGTTTTACGGCGTCCGGGCGGGGCATGTCCAGTTCCTGGTCGGTGCGGTTGGCATAGATGTAGCGGGTCAGGCGCACAAAGCGTTTTCCGATATCCGCCGCCTGGGGCATCTCGGCGGCTATCTCGCGCAGCAGCGGTGCGTAGCTCTGTTCCATCATGTCAATCTCGTCATCACTGAAGCCGGTCTCCCTGGCTATCCGCTCGCGGTCCATGCCGCGCACTTTGTGGTAGAGGTATTCAAAGCTTTTCATATCCATGGCATATCTCCTTCTTAAAGATCAGTCTCCCAGCGAAATGCCCAGGCCGCGCGCGGTGTTTACCAGGTTAGAGCGCACATCCACCAGATTGTAGGTCTTGATGGCATCCCGCAGGGGAACGGACACGATGTTCGGATGGCGGTAAGCCACCATCTGCCCCCATTGTCCGGCCAACACCATTTCAAAGGCCTTCACGCCGAACTGGGATGCCAGAATGCGGTCGAAAGCGTTGGGCCTGCCGCCGCGCTGCAGATGGCCCAGGATGGTTTCCCTGATCTCGATGGGGCAGCCTGCGTCCCTGAGCTCCTGGGAAAGGCGCAGCCCCGCACCACCCAGGCGGATGGGCATGCCTCCGGGTTGGTCGTTACTGCTGTAGCTCATCGAGCCAGCCACCGGCTTGGCGCCTTCGGCGATCACGATGTTGGCAAAGCCCTTGCCGGATGTGACGCGGCGTTCGATCGCCTGCATCACTTTGTTGATGTCATAATCTATTTCTGGGATCAGGCACACCTCAGCCCCTCCGGCAATGGCAGCGTGCAGCGCGATCCAGCCTGCATAGCGTCCCATCACTTCCAGGATCAACACCCGGTGATGGCTGGCGGCTGTGGTCACCAGCTTGTCCAGGGCGTCTGTGGCGGCATCCACCGCGGTCTGGAAGCCAAAGGTGAAGTCGGTGTCCGAGAGGTCGTTGTCGATGGTCTTGGGCACCCCGATGATCGGGCAGCCAAGTTCAAAGAGGCCCTGGGAAATTCTTTGCGAACCGTCTCCACCGATGTTGATGACGGCATTGATGTTCTGATGCCGCAGGCGTTCCATGAAGTCCGCGCTGCGGTCCACCAGTTCCCAGCTGCCATCCGCTTTTTGCACAGGCCAGTTGAACGGGCCGCCTTTGTTTGTGGTGCCCAGGATGGTGCCGCCCTGCACATGGATTCCGGCCACGGTCTTGGGAGTAAGTTCAACCAGCCGTATGGGATCCAGCAGGATGCCGTTAAAGGCGTCGATACTGCCCAGTATTTCCCATTGGGGCTCGCTCTGGGCTCGTTTTACTATCGCCCGCAACACCGCGTTCAGCCCCGGACAGTCACCTCCGCCTGTAGCAATCAGCAGTCGCTTTTTCATCAGCTATCTCCACATGTAATCATTCGTTTTGCACGATATCAAGGGTTGGCCAATCAGTCAAGATAAATTGCTTGCGCCCGGAGTTCAATCCTGCAAGCATTAAAGGAAGGGGAATTAGCCAGACCCGCTGATTTGTTGGCAGACGGCTGTCCCGGGGTATAACAGAATGGATTTCCATTCCTTAGGGAAACGTAACTTTTTCTTGACGGATTTTATAGCTTGGTTTTCATGACTAGAATGGATGTATTGGCAAAACATTACATGCCAAATACGCATATTGCATTTACAGATCATAATAACTAACAGCAAGGAGATGTTATGAGCTTGAAACTCAAACAACTGCTACTCCTGATAGTATTTTCGGTTCTGGCGCTCAGCGCTTGGGCTCTGGTGAGCGAATATTCGTTCTCGCAAACCAGCGGAACCTATACTGAAATCACTGGAGGAACAGTTCTCGGCACCACCGCGAATGACAATGAAAACTTCAATGCCATTCCCTTGGGATTCACTTTCACCTACAACGGTGTTGACTACACAGAGGTTAGCGTTCAAACAAACGCTTTCATCGCTCTTGGCTCCACCGTTACTAGCAGCACCCTGGCCATCAGCAGCAGCACCGCCACAAACAATATTGTGGCTGCGCTGAACAGGGACATTAAATCCCGTGACAACGGGGAACTTAGCTATCTGCTCAGCGGAACTGAGCCCAACCGGGTCTTCACTGTACAGTGGAAGAACTACCGTCGCGCTCCCACATCCGCGTCAGACGACAATTTGAATTTCCAGATTCAATTCCATGAAAACGGCGACAAAGTGGTGTTTGCCTACGGCGCGTTTTCTGTGGTCAACGTTACCACTGCCCGCACCGTTCAGGTTGGCCTGAGAGGAGATTCCAACGCAGATTATAGCAATCGCACCACCCAGACGGACTGGCTGCAAACAACGGCAGGAACCGCTAACAACGCGAACTGCTATCTCACCGATACCGTCTTCCCGCCTCAGGGTCTGATCTTCACTTTCCAGCCTGCCGCGCAGGGTGAACCGCCCTTGGCAGCCCAAAACCCCGTGCCTGCCAATAACGCCACCAACGTGGCCATCTCCACCAACCTCAGCTGGATGAACGGCGGCGGAACAGTCGATGCTTATTACGTCTATCTGGGAACCAACAACCCTCCCACCAACATGGTGAACGGCACATCCCAGACAGCCACCTCCTACAATCATCCCACAGATTTCGCCTACAGCACCACCTATTACTGGCAGATCGTGCCATACAATAACTTTGGCAATGCTGCGAACTGCCCCGTGTGGCAATTCACCACCCTGGCCGATCCCACTGTGAACACCTATCCCTATGTGCAAAACTTCGATACTCTCACTCCTCCTGCGCTGCCTCTGGGATGGACCGCACTCAATGCCAATAACGACCCCTATACTTGGGAAACCTATGCTGGCAATTTCGATACCGACCCGAACTCGGTGCGCGTCCGCTACAATGACAGCATTGCCATGGACGACTGGTTGATCACACCTCCGTTGCATTTAACGCAGAATACGCCTTACCAGCTTTCATTTGCCTATCGTGCAGCCAGCGCCTCCTATCCGGAAGCCCTCTCGGCATATTGGGGAACCTCCCCCAATCCGGCTGGACTCACCAATCAGCTCTTCACGAATACAAACGTTATCAACGCAACTTATATTCAAGTGAGTGAGATGATCACCCCGACCACCACGGGAACCTACTACATCGGTTTCCATGGACACAGCACGGCTAATCAGTTCTATCTCTATCTGGATACCATTTCAATTGAAGAAATCACCGAAACCTTGGATCCACCCACGAACCTTACGGCGACAGTGACGGGCAGCAACGTGCATTTGGATTGGGATGCCCCTGGCGATACCCCTCCTCCGCCTCAGGGGTTCAGCGATGGCTTTGAGAGCTACGCCGATTTCTCGCTCACCTTCGATCCCTGGACCCTGGTGGACGTGGATCAGAGCGGAACCTACGGCATGACCGGCATCAGCTGGCCCAACGTTTACGGGGCCCAGGCCTACATGATCTTCAACCCCAGCGCCACCACCCCCCCCGTCACCGACCTTACCGCCCACGGCGGATCCAAGATGGCGGCCTGCTTTGCGGCTGTTATGCCGTCCAGTGGTGGAAACGGCCCCAACAACGACTGGATGATCTCCCCTGCGATTAGCCCCCAGGCTGGCAGCTTCCTGAACTTCTATGCCAAGTCCTACACTGCCGATTATGGCCTGGAACGCTTCAAGGTGGGTATCTCCACCGGCGGCACTGCCCCCGCGGATTTCACCATCATCAGCGGCACCAACTATATCCAGCCTCCCGTGGAATGGACCCTTTACAGCTATGACCTGAGCGCCTATGCCGGGCAGAACATCCGCTTCGGCATCCAGTGCGTGTCCAGCGACGCCTTCATCTTCCTGGTGGACGATGTGTCCGTGGGAGCCGTTCCCACTGCCAGGGAAGTCTATGCCGCGCATACAGCCGGCACTGCCACACGCTGCACCGGCACCCCCGTGGCAGCGCCCCGGATCGCCACCCCGACCCGCGAACTTCTTGGCTACAAGGTCTATCGCGACGGCGCCCTGATCCACACCATCACCGGCAGCGCCAACAGCGAATATGACGATCCCGGCCTGGAGATCGGCACCTACAGCTACACCGTGACCGCGGTTTACACCTCCGGCGAGTCCGAACCCGCCGGCCCCGTCACCGCCACCATCAACCCGCCCGCCGATCCTCCCCTTGATCTGGCCGCGACAGTGGACGGCAACGACGTCACCCTCAACTGGACCAGCCCCGTAGCCCCTCAACCCGGCGAATGGATCACCTGGTGCCAGGATGTGCTGGGCAACGGCATCGGCACCAACAGCGCGGTCGTCTTCGACGTGGCGCACCGCTTCGCCCAGTCTGACCTTACCGCGCATCAGGGCGGCACGGTCACCCAGGTCAAGTTCGTGCCCAACTACGCGGACTGCGTCTACACCGTGAAGGTGTGGACAGGCGGTTCCGCCACCAACGCCGGCACCCTTGTTTCCTCCCAGGTTGTTCCCACCGTCGAGTTGGGCGCCTGGAACCTGGTGGTTCTCAACACCCCCGTGCCCCTGCCGGCCACCGGCGACCTCTACGTGGGTTATGAAGTGAACACCCAGGGCGACCACCCCGCAGGCTGCGACAGCGGCCCCGTGGTGGAAGGCAAAGGCAACATGATGTATTTCAACGGCCAGTGGACCACCCTCACCGGCCTGGTTTCCACCCTCACCTACAACTGGCTGATTCAGACCTTCGTGGCGGAAGGCTCTACCTTCAAGGCCGTCGAACTCACCCCGCTGCCCGAGCACCAGCAGGTCTCCTATACCACAGACCCGCTGAGCCTGGAGACCAAGCAGGCCAGCCGCGAGCCTGAGCGCGCCCTCACCGGCTTCAAGGTCTATCGTGACGGCGTCCAGATCGGAGCCATCAACGACCCCGGCATCACCACCTACACCGACCTCGACCTGCCCAACGGCAACTACGTCTATGGCGTGACCGCCGTTTACAGCACCGGCGAATCCGTCCCCGCCACCGTGAACGTGACCGTCAACTTGCAGCTTGCCGAGATTGTCATGGACGACGGCTTCGAGACCTACGATGACTTCGCCTTAACCTTCGCGCCCTGGACCTTGCTGGATCAGGACGGCCAGACCACCTACGGCTTCCAGGGTATCGAATTCCCCGGCTCCGGCAGTGCCATGGCCTACATCATCTTCAACCCCAGCGCCACCGTTCCTCCGATCACCACCCTGCCCCCCCACGGCGGAGCCAAGATGGCCGCGTCCTTTGCCGCCAACCCCGCCCCCAACAACGACTGGATGGTCACCCCCAGAATCCGTATGGGCACCAACAGCGCGGTGAAGTTCTACGTGAAGTCACACACCGCCAGTTACGGCCTGGAAAGATACCGCGTGGGCGTCTCCACCCTGCCAAACATCATCCCGCAGGGATTCCAGTATGTGAGCGGCGTGGATTATGTGGAAGCCCCCACCAACTGGACCGAAGTGGTCTATGACCTCTCCAACTACGACAACCAGGCGGTTTACATTGCCATCCGCTGCGTGTCCGACGATGCCTTCGTGTTCTACGTGGATGACTTCACAGTGCACTCCGATGGCGGCTACGTGAGCAACGAAGACTCCGTGGTTCCTGCATTGCAGACCAGCCTCAACGGCAACTATCCCAACCCGTTCAACCCGGAAACCACCATCAGCCTCAGCATGAAGGATGCCGCGCCTGTGAAGGTCGAGATCTTCAACCTGAAGGGGCAGCTGGTGAAGACCCTGGTGAACGAAACCCTGCCCGCCGGCAACCACAACCTTGTCTGGAAGGGCATGGACAACAACGGTAACGCTGTTTCCAGCGGTGTTTACTTCTACAAGATGAGCACCGGCAAGTTCAGCAGCACCAAAAAGATGATCCTGATGAAGTAATCCATCGGGTTCAACCTATAAACTACGCCCCGGGGCTGCAAGGTTCCGGGGCTTTTTCTGTTCGTCTGAAAAGGACGTGGAAAGGTGTTTTGAGGTTGAAAGGTGGAAAGGTGGAAAGGTGGAATGGTGTAAAGGTTCCCCTGAAACAAGTCCACCAGGCTATATACTGTGTCATCACGGGCAGACGGGGCCCCTCTGGGGTGGCTGACCCGGGATCCAGTCTTTATATAATAATCATCCACAAATTACACTAATTAACACGAATTAAAAGAACAGAATAAAGGCAAGAGTCCAGCCTAAAAACAACCAGCCAGACCCGAAACATACACCAACAAGCCATAATACCGCGTCATCCCGGGCAGACGGGGCCCCTCTGGGGTGGCTGACCCGGGATCCAGTCTTTATATAATAATCATCCACAAATTACACTAATTAACACGAATTAAAAGAACAGAATAATGGCAAGAGTCCAGCCTAAAAACAACCAGCCAGACCCGAAACATACACCAACAAGTCATAAAACTGCGTCATCCCGGGCAGACGGGGCCCCTCTGGGGTGGCTGACCCGGGATCCAGTCTTTTATAATAATCATCCACAAATTACACTAATTAACACGAATTAAAAGAACAGAATAATGGCAAGTATCCAGCCTAAAAACAACCAGCCAGACCCGAAACATACACCAACAAGCCATAATACCGCGTCATCCCGGGCAGACGGGGCCCCTCTGGGGTGGCTGACCCGGGATCCAGTCTTTTAGAAACAACCACCAAGCCCTAATACGACAACCTCCAAGCTACACACCGCGTCATCCCGGCCTGTCGGGGTCCTCGCCAAAGCGCGTAGCGGTTTGGTGGGGTGACTTGAGCCGTGATCCAGTCTTTTAGAAACAGCCACCCAGCCCCAAAACAGACCACGACAGACCCAAAAACTGTGTCATCACGGGCTTGACCCGTGATCCAGTCTTTTCTGGAACAACCACAAAACCCCAAAACAGACCACGACAGACCCAAAAACTGTGTCATCACGGGCTTGACCCGTGATCCAGTCTTTTAAGAAACATCCGCGTAAGGTTATAAAAAAACAAACACCTTTCCACCATTTCACCTTTCCACCTTTCCACCTCAAAACACCTTTCCACCAATTATCACCCCCACATATATAGGTGCTACGACCCCTTCATGCCAGGCAGGAAGCGGATTCCAGGGCAAGTATATAAATATACTTGCCCGTAATTGCGCGGCCATGAGCCGGCTGCCCTACATTTCCCCTCGCGCGCGGGTGGCTCTCATTTGCATCCCGCGCTCAGACCCTGGTCTTCCTTAGGTCATCCTTATAATTTATAAGGATGACCTAAGGATGATTAGCTAACCA
>Ga0208196_1002199_pt1 | contig 18579 bp, 17 predicted proteins | sample AD_JPNNA7_MetaG_FD_184443 | JGI IMG/M metagenome (GOLD analysis project Ga0208196, IMG submission 184443) | Active sludge microbial communities of municipal wastewater-treating anaerobic digesters from Japan - AD_JPNNA7_MetaG (SPAdes) (version 2) | ecosystem: Engineered > Bioreactor > Anaerobic...
TATACCCCCAGGTATTTAGGATTGACAGCGTTTTTGTTTTCCAGTTGCTCATTTATAAACTCCGCAATTTGAGTGGCAGTGTATTGTTCGTTACCAGGTCTCACGAACCGGTTTATATACTCTTCATACGGATGGATCTTTGTAAAGGGCACATTGTAATTTGATAGCTCTTCCTGCTGGGCCCTTGATAACCAGTGTTGTTCCCCAGCTTTCCAAAGTGTATATGCTTGGGACCATAGTTGATACATGTCTATTTCATGATTATAGTCTGCATCTGTAATTTCAATAGGCCAAAAGCGTCTAGATCCAGTTGGATCAGTAATTATCTCGCTATGATTTGATGTGCCAATGAACGAAGCGATTTTATAAAAATCTGTATTTGCCTTTCCATAAGGCACTCTTATACTGAAAGTTTTCTGACTCAAAAATCCTTTAAGCTGTTCATTTGTCGCCCTATCATTTAATACAGGATATAACTCATCCAGGGCGATTATTGCCTTTTGGCAAGACAATAGATGATCATCTTTACTTGAAAAATCAAAGCTCAGCTTTTCCGCAAATATTGTATTTTTCCATTTTTCAGGTGCTAATTTCCACATCCATCTTGTTTTTCCTATACCCTGTGGTCCTATCAATATTAACATGTTTTCGTTCGGTGATATTGAAGCATTACCAGTGTTTTCGGGACAATTATGCAATCCATTAATAACACCGATCATCCATTTTCTTAATAATGATTCAGACATTTTGAGATCCGCAGTGTTCTTTAGAGTAAGTGTTGCGATTAATTCAGAAAATCTGTCTCTCCCGTCCCATTCGGGCAATGAACTTAAAAAATCCTTAACAGGATTAAACACTGGGGAAATACAATTTAGAAGATCAACAACCGACTCTGTCTTGGTAGTGAATCCAAATAACGTAAGCTTTATCTTGCTGAACAAATATTCATCGCCAAGTCGCCAGATGTCCCTGTCAGTCGACTCTGTGTAATGAAACTGGTGAGAAAGCTCATTACGCCTGACCCGAATATTATTCTCCTCCAGTTCAGTAATTTTTGTATTTACGTCAGAGTTCAGCCCAATATGAAGAGCTCTTGGAGGGCGCCAACCATTTTTTTTAGCCAGATAGATTATAGTACCCATTGTGGCCAAATTGCCATTATTACCAGCAGGGTTTTCTTCCCATTTCCTGGTACATTCTTCTGGCTTGTATTTAAATGAGGTTGAGCTTAACTGAGAGAAAAGCTCAAATCCAATTTTGGAATTGCTGAAAGTATTTTTCAACGCAAACATTACTCTAATCCAGTCATTGTAATTATCAAGCAATGACACATTTTCATTAATACACCAATGAATTATATTCTGAATTATTTTAAGATTTACCCTTTCTGGATCGTTCTCCTTCCGAGAATAATACCCCTCAATTTTTGAATTAAGCACTGGTATTGACATTTCTGTTTTCGTTCTGTATTCAAAAGCCAAACCATTTGCATCTGGATTATAATAAGCTTTCTCATCGAACGAATAATAGCATAACCGGCATAAATCTGACCCTGACAAATCTATTTCTGTGACCTTGTATTTGCTTTTATACAGGTTGATTAGCGAAAGAAATGCCTGTTTATGAAAATCAGCAGTTTCTTCAATTGATTTTAATTCTGGATAATCAAGCTGATGAATTACCTTCAAACCGTTGCCTGACGGAGACAGAAATGCCATAATTACTGAGGGTTCACGATTTGATTTAATTAATGCCCTGAGACGTTCCGGATCTTTAACCTTATCAATATCCATTACAATCCTTCCACGGTATTTAGTGAGTGATTTTTTATCACGATATGAAAACTCCCCTGCCGGTACAAATGCCGGTAACTTTGTTTTTAATGCTTCTTTTTCATTTCGATCTGCAAGATCGTTTGATTGCTCATACCTTTTAGTAAGGCGTCGGATTTCTGAAACTTCAGCTTTTAGTTCCGCATCTCCGGTAATTCTTCTGATGACTTCATCCTGTGAAATAATGCTGACCTGGTCAGGCTTATTTTTATCTGCTAAGTATGTATACATAATTTTAATTTTTACGGGTTTGATAAAAATCCTGACCGAGAAAACCACAGGTTAGATTATGCACCTGTTTACTACGGTTTTGGAATGGTAATTAATAATTAAGGTAGTTTTGATTTTGCAGGTAATCAGTAAAATCAATGGCATCCTGTAAGTATGGATGCAAGATCGTCATCCCACGGTATTCATACTGGGTTGACTTATAGCATACAGGAGAATACACGTCAAAGTGATCTTTTCTGTGCTCCATTAACGTATGGGTAAGTAAATCCCTCATTAACAGAGTAGTCTCCTCTGCAGATCGCTCTACTACATTTATTATTACGACTGTATAGTAAAGACCTAACCATTCTGCAGGAATGATCGTTTTGTCAAGTTTATCAGCACCTCTGATAAACCTGATGACAGAATCAAGGAATTCGATACCTGATTCTAGCCTCTTGGTGAGTAAGTAATTGTTCATAAGACCAGTAATTAATTGGTATTCATACTAATAAGACATCTATGCTGCTGTTAGTGCCCATATATATTCAGCAGTATAAGGGAGACTAATCATTTTAAGCGTTTTGCTTGCATGATTGAGGAAGAGTAGATAGTACTCGTGTCTATTCGAGTTGACACGTTTCAGCATTTTAGCATTGCCGAGCACCTGAAGTTTGTAAATCAGACATCTTCTGCCTAATATCATGACTTCATCATAGTTGACTAATTCCGGGTGTTGAACCAGTAATAATTCCCGGACCTGGTTTTCAATAAAGGGTATATCTGTAGCTTGTACACCCTCGAGATGTTTTTTCATGTCGAATTAAATTTTAATTAATAAATCGGTGATTTTGCTTCCTGCTCACTACTTACGACTTCTCGAGGGTGTAAGAGAAAACCGCAGAAAGTGATACAAAAATAATATCAAGGAGCAGGCAAATGCAAATTTTTGCTGTTAAAAAGTTGTTAAAAATACATGCCACGCATGAGGCTGTATATCTGTGCATTATCAGCGCCAGCGAGTTTGAAATGACAGTTTCTACATCTTTATGAGCAAAAACTTAGTACTCTGGTCCAGAGCTAATTATCAAAAAGCGCCTCTGAAAGGGAGATATATATTAAAAGGTGAAAGTTTAAATAACGATTTTTTAAGACCCATTGGATTGCTTTCCCTTTTCCGGTGGGTCTGTTTTTTTCAAGACCAGGTCTTCAGGTTAGGAAAAACCTGAATTAAAATGCCTGGAGGTTCTTTGATTATGATAAACCCGAGAGGGATTAAGGAGTAGGCGGAGGGAAACTGTCGAAAATATAATATAGTATTGCTACAGTGCAGGACCCGTTACATTATTTAATATTAATAGTGCAGAGAAACCGGGGGTTGGCTGGTTACTATATAGAAATGCTAAGAAATGCCCTCACTGAAAATTAGTCATTCATAACAAAGAATCCGGTAGGGACCATCCGTCTTTCAAAAAACCCTGCTCTGAGTGTAGCTCTTCTCAACAGGTGACCGGAATCCTCGAAAGAGTAACCGAGAGACGATAAAGAATGGAGAAAAGAAACGGGACTCCTGATGGTGAAATGCCCAGCTTATCCTCCTTAAAATAGATAAGCATCCTGAAATCAAGATGATAAGTAAAAGTAGAGAATAATATAGCTTATCAGCCAGATTCCGGGATAAAAAGAGCCGTATGTATAATGAAAATGTAACTGAAATGACAACTATGCTCTCTTCCTGTTCTTAACCAGATCGTGCAGATCTTGATCATTTTCAGCCCTAATGTCGGAGAGTGTACCTCTTGCCCCTGAATTAAGCCAGGCAAAAATCTCCTTCTTGCTGAACAGGACCCTCTTACCATTCTTGATATGAGGGATCTGCTTATTCGAGACATATTTATAAACTGTAGAGGTGGATTTTTTTATCCATCTGGCGCAATCCTCAAGGTCTCCGATTACCTCTTCATCTGGTCGTTCCAGACCATCAAGTCTGGCAAGTACAGTATTTAACAACTCCTCAATTCCTGCCAGCTTTTCTTCCATGATAGCAAATACGTTTTCCATATAATTTTTATTATTATATGAGGGAACAAGCTTCAGGGTCTGGATTTTTAAAAATATTTTTCATAATGTTTCGGTAACTGGGAGGGGAGATATTAGTCATACCATTTTTTACGAAGAGCCGTTTCGATTACCTTATTAATCCACGCTTCCCTTTTTGACCCTTGTTGACCTTCGATATATCTAGTCAAAAGAATTCCCAAAAAGCAGATGAATCTTTTGTCCGGCTCGCTGATGGATCTTATCCGGCCATCCGTCATATCATTTTCAAGCATGTAGTTAATTACAAGTGTCAGGAGTATGTCCAGAAGTCTTGTGCTGTCAACAATGCCATTACTGCCCTTCAGAATATGATACAGCATAAGATCAGCATCGTGATAACTCTCTTTCAGTTCTTCAAGCGATGACTTATTTTTCTTATTCAGGTCAATGAATGAATTGACGAATTCTCCCACCCTGACCTTTAATTCTTCATCTGTTAGAGGTTTTAAAATTGAATGTGCCATATAAAATTGAATTTGACAAAGAGCTAATATATTCAATATCTGTGAGATACTAAAACAATGAGTATTTTTTGAGTTTCTTTTTCTGGGATTTTTATCGAATATTTTATATCAGGAGTATTTATTACCTTTAATACCGATATCTGCAAGTATAAGGAGAATACAGTACTAGTAAAGAACGCTATGGATAAGGTCTTATCTATAATACCGGCTAGGACTCACATAACCGATTTATTAAGTTTACAATCGCTTTAATAATTACTCAAAACTAACCGCTATGCAAAGCATTATTCAATTTTATCATTTCGGGAAAGGTTGGGGTTGGATAGAAAACCCAAATGACCAATCAAAAGGATTTTATTTCCACATATCCAGTGTAATTGGTGAGCTGAAAGAACTTTTCGAGGCAAAAAAGATATATGATGAACCTATTATATTTGAGACACGGCCATCAAAAGTTAAATCTGGGGAAGTTGAAGCATTTGACATCAAGCTTGACTTAGCAAAACGTTCTGTAGGTTATGTTACTGAATTCGATAGTGGATTTGGCTGGATAAAAGACTTCACTTCAAATGATAAGTATTTTGTGCATTACTCAAAAATTAAAGGTGTCGATAGTAAATATATTAGCATAGAAGCTGGAGATCCAGTAATATTCACTAAAGGAAGCAGTGAAAAAGGGAAAGAGGCATTTGATGTTGTTAAGGTTGACACAAGATGCTCATTAGAAACCTTTGCCGATTTCGATGATTTTAATCAGAGTTTACTTGATTTAAAAGCTTTAAGTGAAGGAGAACACTGGGATTACATTAAGAATCCCACTTCAGGAGTTCCTGTTTTATACAGCTATATCAACCATACGTTTGATAGAATTCTAGCCCAGAACAAGATCATCGAAGGAAAATCATCAAAGGATAAGAAGGAATACGCTTATTTCAATACAGGATTAGTGACTCCTTTTCAGGATGAGATTTATGGGTATTTTTTAAAAATCACGCCAATTGATAAATCAAATCAATGGCACATACAGCAACCAAATTATGAGTTCTTAGAGTTTAATACGGATCAATCCCATTATAGGAAGTATTTTCCATCGGCTCCTGAAATTGCGTCATATTTTGCAGAAGCAGAGGTGAGAGAACTTGTTTTCGACACATCCTTAAATGGTGGTAAAATAATCATTGATCGAGAACATTTAAAAAACAGGAAGTCAAGATTCCCTTCAAAAATAGCCTCATTGGATGATGAAACTTTTTTTGATGCGATTACTAAATCTATTGAATTGGCGACAAAAAGAGTTAGAAGAAACTATAAAACAGCAATACCCCATTTTTATGATGGCAAAATACAATTTTTACTCCCTTTATGTATGCTTACCAAAAAGGATGCAGATTTGGCTTTAGTCGTTAATAAAGAAGAATTTGTATACAAAGCACATACAGTTTTAACACTAGATCAAGCCTATAATAATGCAAGGTTACTGGCGAAGCCTGATCGCGAATGGTTGAATCCTTAATCCAAAGAAAATAATATTGTTTATCATGTTAATTATGGATTCCCTTAAAAAGATTGTCCTTAGCAAATTCTTTCTCTTTGTAGTTCTGTTAGTTATTGCTTTTGGATTCTCTTATCTGATTAGTGGGTCATTTATCCCGGCAAATGACAACAATAACCTATGGTTTTACTCCGGTCTTTTGATGGTCTTAATATCCAGTTTTTTTATTGAGGAGTATTACACATCTCCAAGGAATATTCTTGCTAACCAGCTACCATTGATTGTTATCATGATAGCTGTGAGAGGTATTTTCAATGAAAATGATGATCTATGGCTATGGTGGATTGGATTCATCTATGTACTGATAATTGTTTCTATCTCAGCATTATCAATTATATTGTCAGATGAAGATAAAAGTCAAGACAATCTAAGGAACAGACTGTCAGTGATTTTAAAAGATATTGCCGTCACATTCGGGAAGGGAAAATTTGCCTTTTCAGCTATGTTTCTTTATTTTCTTCTCACTTATTATGAAATCAATGATATTAAGGTACTTGGGTTAATGATTTTTTGGTGGATTCTAATAGTAACAGAACCCCATAAATTAGTGACAAGCATTAAAACCAAAGAATATGTTCCTAAAAAGGCTATAGGTCACATATTAAGTGTTCAGTCAAAAAGAATATTCCTGGCAAAAGTATTTAGGGATTTTCTGACCTGTAAGAAAACCGATATTGTGAAATTTAAATATACAATGCAAGGTAGTTCAGAGACTATTTGTTATGGTTTTGTGCTTGACACCTATATTCTCAACGACCAAAAATGGATAAAGGTTTTACTGATTAAGGAAGAGAAGGAGGACAAAATAAAGAAGGTAAATCTTGAAAAGGATATTCTTTATAAAATCGAAAATGACACTAATATTGAGGAAATTATACCACGTTTTGTAGGAGTAATTATTAAAGGAACTGATATCGGTAAGATAGTTTTTGAGTGCTACAATACATCGTCTATTCAAGAAGGAGATTTGTTGGAATTATCTGTTAACGGGAGGACCATCTTTTATCAAATTATTGAGGGAGAAACTGACGAGGAGGTACTTGATAAAAAAAATGAAACCGGATTTATAAAAGGAAAAGCAATTCAATTAGGCACCTGGAATCAAACAGATTCCTCTTTTGAAAAATTTGGTTGGGTGCCTGAAGTTAATTCAATAGTTCTTAAAGCTAAAACGGACCATATCACTGTACCTGAAATAAAGTATCCTGAATATCCTTTAGGCATAATTCCAAAAACTAGTTTACCAGTGATCCTGAATCTTAAAGACTCAGTTAGTCACCATTTAGCAATTTTAGGAGTTACCGGGTCAGGAAAATCTTTCATAACACATGAAATTATTAAAGCTCTGCTGACTGACACTAAAGTAATATGTGTTGATTTCACAGGGGAATATATCACGAAGCTTAAAGATTTGGATCCAAAACCAATCCTTCATGACAAAGCTGGTTTAGCAACTATTGAAGAACTAATAGCCCAGAAGGAAGATGAAGCAAGAAAATCAAGAGATAAAGGATCTGCATTAATTCTTGATTTGAAAAAGAAAATCAGCGGACAACTTAATACTTATATTGAAGAGTTTTTAAAAAGCGATGTGAAAGTAGGGATATTTGAATTACCAGATCTATCAAATACTTCCTTCATATTGGAATTTACGCAGTTCTTCTTTGAGGATATATTCCTTTATGCAAAAAAGAATATTGGGGGGCCTCAAATTTGTCTGGTTCTGGAAGAAGCACACACAATTGTACCTGAAACTACATTTCTAGGTGACCTGGGTGATTATGGGAGCACGAAAGCTATAGTAAATAAAATTGGCCAAATTGCATTACAGGGGAGGAAGTACGGAATTGGCTTGATCGTGATCGCTCAGAGGACAGCAAATGTGTCAAAGACGGTTTTAACTCAATGCAATACAACCATTTGTTTCCAAGCCTTCGATGAAACAAGCTTCACGTTTTTAGGAAATTATGTCGGGAAAAATCTAGTGACCGCACTGCCAAATCTGCCGAAATATCATGCAATTGTCTCTGGTAAAGGAGCAAAATCGAATATTCCGGTAATAGTCGACTTAACTAGAACTGGAAAAGATTGATTTCTACTCTTTGCAGTTTCATTTATAATCTGAATCACGTAAAAAAGAAACAAAATGTTCTTTTTTCAAAAAATTCGATTCCCTCTAGTGTTGGATATCAACAGGATACTATTGACAGGTCTAGTTTCACTATTTGTAAAAGTGAAACAAGAAATCATAGATGTAGTCGGAAATTAATAAACATTTGTTTGCCGTCAATCTTCTTCCTTGATCATGGTCTGCTAGTATTCTCTCATTTATTGGTCGGTTTAAAAAGAGTCAAGGCTAATTTGTATTCATTATCATATGGTAGCTGGAGTTGCGGAAGCATTTCTGGCATGACCAAAGACCAGCTTACATAGTAGTAAGCAAGAATATGATAACCAGAAAACTTCTTGTCAGGTATCAATCCAATTATGTAGTTTTTATTCTCTGGTCTATATCCTTGAGTCCCCTGTAAAGCTATTTCATAAGCAATCTCCTTGATTTTTTGTTTTGGCATCTTTTGGAAAAATTCAAGGGCGTCAACCATGTACATGACCACTGCCATATTTGTCCCCATTTCTTTTTGTGACCTCTGGAACTCTTCCATCTCATTTTCCTTTCTTGGGTCACGGGATTCCAAGTCAAGCGGGTCTTTTTCTATTTCATCAATTATGTCATCAAAAGATTTTTCTTTCCCGTATATTTCTTCATCAACAAGTTCAAAGTACTTTTCAAGTTTCAGATCTTTTGCCCAGTTTTCTACAAGTTCATATTCCTCACCTGATTCCCTATCATCACGATAATCATAAAATTCAGCATACATCTCTTTTGCGGTCTTATCTTCCAAAGCAATTGCTTTAAAATTGCCAGTTAAATCGATGCCGTAAAGGTCTCTGAACTGGTAAGCACCAACAAGGTTTAATATCTTACTTGCACGTAGTATTGATATTGGTGAAAGACTGATGATATTTTTGTCAGTTGTTGCCTTAATTCCGTCAGAAATCAGTGAATAAAGCGATAGCAACTGATATGGTCTAATTTCCTTGCATTCCTGAAACAATTTATCTTCAATGAATAAGTCTATCGGCGTGTTAAATATTTGCCTATTTATGCCATCAAAGAGTAAATCAAAGTATTCATTGATTGAGGATTCTGACAATCCTTTTTTAATTAGTACCTGTCGGTGTTGCCGAAGGTCATTTAAAAACATCGATTTTGTTTTGAAATTCGATATGAACAACTTGTTTCGATTATCATTTCTGGCATCCGTAGCAAAATCCAAATGCACAAGTTCGTGCATTACAAGATGGTAAATCGCTAGATGCTTGGGATTATATTTAACTAAATGGTAATCTCGTTCATATTTCTCAGCAAATTCGAATTTCGCTGCTGTATCAAGGGTGTTATCAATTTCAACCTTAATCTCCTTGCCTGATTTCTTTTGTATTCACTTTGTTTATGATGATCAACTTTCTTAATGAAAAGAGTTGAGCCACTAATTTCATAATACAAATCCGTGAATCCATATTCAATCCCATCAAAACAACTTTGGTTATATCGCAGAAGATGTTTGTAACCTCTTCTTATTTTAAATGCTTTCATAATTCTGTTTTTTCTTGTTCAATAAATTGTAGATAGTCGGGGCGTGCTGAAATAACTAATTTTAAGTTTCCCTTTTCAAGTTTCGGCGTTGATCCAGACGTCCCCTTTACATACGAATCAATCATCTTAAATGAATAATCATTCCCATTCACAGAAAAATCATAGTGGGTTCTAAGGCCTCCAGGACCATGCCCCCAGAATGATTGGATTTTAATCTTGATTATTAGTCCCCTCCAGTTTATGGTTGTGTCGCCAACATAACATTCACTTGTACTTCCAGCAAAAGTAAATCTTGACCATCTTATCAATAAAATTTCTCTTGGTGATTCCATTTTTTTGTAAAAAGCTATTTTAAAACAACATGTTACTTTTTACATCAAGAATAATCTGGAAAGTCGCTGATGATTTTAACATTTTTGACGGACCGTCCACATCGCTTTACCACCGTAGTGTTAAGCTCGGTTGGTATCCATTTAAGGATTCTTGATGTTGATATAGTTCAAAGATATTAAATAAAATCAGAAGCTTGATAATAATCGTATCAAAACTGGGGGCGCAAAATATTTCAAAAAGGAGGATAATTTATTGAAAAGAAGCAGCATTTCCTTTGTCTCGCTGCATCCCTCGTGCTAAAAAGGGAACAAAAATGTGGAATAAAATAGGAAATGCTGCTTATTCAAATTTCTTAAATTCTTTTCTTAAAAACAAATTAAAAAATAAAGAATATTATTCGAAAATTAAAAGAAAACAAATCCTCATAATCAATTCTAATTCTTTCTGCAAAGAGTTCCCTAGATGATAAGGTAGCTGGATTAGAATAAAGAGTTGACTATTATCTAGCCGAACCCTTTCATCTCGCAGAATTAAGTGCTAGAATATTTTCGATAATTAGGCATGCCAGTCTTGAAGGACTTAATGAAATGAGTTATAATGAAATAAAAATTAAAACTTATGAAAAGCAGGTTTTCATAAATGATCAGATAATAGCTTTTACAAGAAAGGAATATGAATTGATTTTATATTTTATGATTAAAAAAAGCAATGTATTTTCAGAAGAACCTATAGTTGAGCATTTTGGGGGAGATTATGTAATCCTTTCAGACTCTCTTGATTTTGTATACACTCAAATAAGAAACCTTCGCAGGAAACCAACAGCGATCGACTGTAAAATCTATATTAAAAATATCTCAAAGTTTTGATATATACTCGGTTAAGCAACACTAAATTAAAAAATCTCCTTATATCCCTAACATCTGCTTAAGGTTTAATAACTAAAGCTTTGCATTGAAATTTTAGGTTCAACTTTGTTTATAACTTAACATTTAATTGAGTCTTCAAATAATGATAAAATTTTTATATATTTTTACAACTTATAATTATTGAATAGCATTTGCAAACAACTGTATATTAGATATTTATATTTAGGTTAAGTTAAAAAATAGAATTTATTAGATGGACAAAAAGAATCTTACATTTATTGATCTGTTTTGTGGTGCTGGAGGAATGACATTAGGATTAAAAATGGCTGGGTTTGAACCCCGTTTAGGAGTAGATTTTGATAAGGATTGTGAGGCTACTCATAAGATGAACTTTAAAGATGTCCCTTTTATTTGCGGCGACATTAATAATTTAACAAGCAAAGAAATCCTTAAGTTAAGTGGTTCAAAAAAAGGTGAAATTGCACTAATTGTTGGTGGCCCTCCCTGCCAAGGTTTCTCAACTGTCAATGGTAAATCAAGATTCCTTGAAAATCCAAAGAATAGATTATTTGTACAATTTGTTAGAGTAATTCAGGACCTGCAACCAGATTGGTTTGTAATGGAAAATGTTGTGGGATTAACTACGATGAATAATGGGAGAGTTAGGTTAGCAATAATAGATGCTTTCAAAAACATTGGATACAATGTCGAATCAAAGATTTTAGATGCAGTTGATTATGGGGTGGCTCAATTTCGGCAAAGAGCTTTTTTTATAGGGAATAATAAGGGGAGTCAAATTCATTTCCCTGAAAGGACACATTGCAATATTAAAAAACAAAACCAGCTTAATCTCTTTGATGATAAAAAGTTACTGCCTTATGTCACAGTTGGTGATAGGATTATGGATCTATTAGATAAAAATCTACCAAACCATGAGAGGCCCACGCATGCTCCTATTGTACTTGAAAGAATGTCGCATGTCCCAGAGGGGGGAAATCAAAAAGATATTCCTGAAGATTTAAAGCCACCTCAGCTTTATAAAAACACTTATGGACGATTGGACAGATCAAAACCCTCTTACACAATTCACACAAGGTTTGATGTAGCATCTACTGGTTCGTTATATCATCCAACTGAAAATAGAGCATTAACTGTGAGAGAAGGTGCTAGATTACAATCTTTCCCAGATTGGTTTGTTTTTGCTGGTAAGAAAGGATCTCAATATAGACAAGTCGGCAATGCCGTGCCACCATTATTAGCTGAAGCTATTGGATTAGCAATTATTAAATCTTTAAAGAACTAACTAATTTCTACTTTTGGAACATATCTTCACCATATCACATTCTTTACATTTAATTTTTGGTGAAGCGGGGAATTGTTCTTTTTTAATTTCCTCAACAATCTCCTCATATTGTGCCCATGATTTATTAAGCTCCTCTTCTTCAACATTTATTGGAAATAATTGGCCATTTCTTAAATTTAAGATAAGGGCTTGCTCAACATCAATTTTATAAAAGGCCTTACATGCAATTGTATAAATTTTTAATTGATCTGTGTATTTCTCATCCTCCTGCTCCTGATCAGTTTTAAAATCGATTATGGAAACTTTATTATTATGTCTACAGATCATATCAATAGATCCTTTAATAATAGCTCCATTCAAAAAAACCTCAAATGGGAATTCTGTTTGGGTATAATTTGAAAAAAAAGAGCCAAAGGTACTGATGTAATTGACTAAAATACCTCTTGCTGCTTCTTTCAAAGTATCGTATAAATCAGCCGTGGCAAATCTTAAAAAAAAATTTTCATCTACAATACTTGAGATTGATTTCTTATCAGGCACAGTGTCAGGGTAAGCTTTGTGAATTATATTAATTAATTTATGTATTTGACTACCAAATCCATATGTTATTGGAACACCCGGACTAAATCCTAAAACAAATCTCAAAAAATATTGATATGGGCAATTAATATAATATCTTATTTTACCTTGATCAAGAATTAATGGTTTATAAATATTTGATGGCGGATAATTGTTCCTAGGTCTTTTGTTTTCGTCGCTTTGACTAAATAAGCTTAGGTCTATTTCACCCAGGAAATAACTTGGTTTGGTTTTCCGATTATTGAATTTCTTTGAATATGACAGAATCAAGTATTTTGAAGACCTTGTTAATGCAACATAAAATAATCTTCTTTCATCTTCTATTGAACCATCTCGATGAGACAAATCGAATACATCAGGATTGAGGTAACTTGTCGTACTCCTATTAATTGATGGAAACACTCCATTAATTAAATGTGGAATATAAACGACAGGAAATTCCAATCCTTTAATTCTGTGAATTGTAGAGATCAAGACACAATCATTATCGACTCTTTCTCTTTCTTTTTCACCAACATCAACATTAGACATTACATATCCCCACAAAAACTCAATGAATGAAAAAATGTCTTTCTTATTTAACAAAGGATTAGTGTTTTCAAAGGCTGTTATAACTATACTAAATTTGCTAAGCTTTGTTGCTGTTTCATAATCAAATTCAATGGATTTTGAACCTAATACTTGCAATAGATCATGATAGAGATTTTGTAAGTTAAATGTTTTCTTTTCTTTAATTCTCTCTTTTAATTCTTTTAGATTGTCTAAGAATTCATTTTCATCATATATTCCGAAAGACTCGGAGTATTTTTGTTTGTAATACTCATCAGTAAAATGATTTTCTTCAAAGTCATCCATTTCAAACATGTCAAGATACATCCGCACCAAAGGATGATCTTCAATATATGATCCAAACCCAGGTATTAAATCAAGCAATAATACAAGGCAGTCAATTATAAATCTAATTTCAAATGATTCTAATAATAAACCGGGGCTTGTTGATTTAATTGGGATTCCTTGGTCTTTTAGAAACTTGGATATTTTTTTTACAGAATTATTAGTTCTAACCAAAATAGCAATGTCTCTATATGTTAAGGAACAATGATTTCCTTTGTTGTCTTTAAAATCTAGTCCAATTTTTCTCTTAATATCACCACTAAGAAACTCTAATTCGAGTAGATCGTCTTCAAGGACTTTAAATATTAAATCTCCTTTTTCTGATAAAATTTCATTTTGTGGACTTGCATGTATTTCCTTTTGTGATCTTGATTTGTTATTCTTAATGATGCTATTGGACAGTTTGATTACTTGATTACTACTCCGATAGTTTATCTTAAGAAAATTTACACTACTGCAATGTCTTTTATCAAAGTCAAGAAAATTATTAATATTCGAACCTCGAAATTGGTAAATAGTTTGATCCTCATCCCCAACAACTAGCAAATTTCCAGACCTGGAGAGGAGATTAATTAATTCTTCCTGAATTGAATTAATATCTTGGTATTCATCAACAATAAAATACTTGTATTTTTCAAGGACTTTGTTAAGATTTCCATCGTTCTTCTTTAAGATTTGAACTGCATCATAAAGCAACCCACTAAAGTCATAATATCTTTGATCGTATAGTAATTCAAGGAATATTAAATAGGAATTTTTAAATTGAGGGGCACTATCTAATAAGTCAATTGGGATTGATTCCTCACGAACTAAGTCACTAGTATACAGAAATGTAGTGATTGTATCTACTCTTCTTGTATTTTGTCTTGTCTTAAGATAATAAGGCAGTTTTAATTTGGGAAGCTTAAATAGTTCGAGGTGATTGTAATTTGATTTTCTTGAAATCAAAGAAAATCTAGACATCTCGTCTAGGATTGTAAAATCAGATTGATGCGGGAAAAAGGATGTGAGAAGCTCAAAGCAAAACTGATGGATAGTCCCAATAAATAAATTCGTTTCATTAAAATGAATAGAGTTTTTAGTCAACTCTATTCTTGTCCTAATGTTAAGTTCCTCTGCTGCAAAGTTATTAAATGCAAATGCCGCTATACAAGCATTTTTATCTTTTTTAAAAATTTCAACAATTCTTGAAACTATTGTTGAGGTCTTTCCAGATCCAGCAGGGGCAATAAGTTGAGTAATTCCGCTTATTTTTGTGATTACCGTTGATCTGATCTTGTCATTTTCAATCTGGACATTCATTTTATTACAATCCACACCTACTTAAAATATTATTAAATCTGTTCCTGTCTAAAACATTGTATTTTGGATTATCTCGATGATTTTCATAATATTTAAATGATCCTTCCTTTATTGTTAAAAGCTTATCAACAGGATGCAAATCTTCATTTGGTATACAATGTGCTGGCGTCCAAAGACGAGCACCAGAAGGAGACCACCACATTGGGTTTGGAGCAATTTCTTTTGCCTCATTTGTAGTTATCCAACCAATGCCATACCAATATTTTGCTTTTCTTGGATCAAGATTATCGAGGGTGGCAAATAAGTAAACATCAATAGTGCCACTATTTTCTCTAAACTGATTATCGTTTATCAATCTGCATCCATATGTCTCCTTCTTGCTTATTGTATTTGTAATCACTTTTTCAAATTTTTCAGGAGGATAAAATTCTGTCTTGACATCAATCCGAATCCCTCTATAAATTAAGTCACATTCATCCCTATGAGCTAGTAAGTCGGTATCTAACACCATATTACGCATTAATTCTTTTGCATCCAGCCCTAGCCATGTTGCTGCACACATATCACCAATATATCCGAATACACCCTCCACATGCTTCATTAAATCAGGATTATCCTTTAATTGTTCTCTCAATTTTACAGTCGTAAATTGATTTCTAAATCTACCCTCACGACTTATCGCAAGGCTTAGAGCAACATCAAATGCATAATTTGGGATTTTGATTTTAATCATGGCAATAATTGTTACTTGGTAGGTTAAAAATTGCATTAAAACGAAGTTAACTATTTTTTACTTTTGAGCAAGATTAAAATTTATACAATTATATAGTGGACTATAAATACTCAGTTATTAATGTTTCCAAAGGAATTAATCATTTAAAAGAGAATGATCCGATTATCCATAAAATAATTCAAGAAATTGGGGATTTCCCGTTGAAGCCAAATAATGAAAACTTTATAAAGCTAATTAGGATTATAATTGGTCAACAACTTTCTGTAAAGGTTGCCCAATCTATATTCTCAAAATTGAAAGGAAGAATAATTGGTCAGATGACTCCATCAGTCATTATTGCTTTGGAAGATCAAGTGTTATTTGAATCAGGATTATCAGCAAATAAAATAAGGGCGATAAAGGATCTTTCTAATGAAATAACAAAAGGAAAGTTAAATCTTGACATATTCCCTCAGTATTCAAATAAAGAAATTTATGGTCAGTTAATTAAGATAAAAGGTATTGGCCCTTGGACTATACATAATTATTTAATTTTTGTCTTAGTAAGGTTGAATGTCTTACCAATTAGTGACACTGCATTTAAACGTGCAATCAAATTAAACTATAATCTCACCTCAACCCCAACTGAAAAAATGATAATAAGAATTTCGAAAAAATGGGGTAATTACCACACTATTGCTTCCTGGTATTTGTGGGAGACTATAAACAGAGGAATCTTAAGTAAAAAAAGCACTACTTAATTTCAATTTTTTTCACTTGCAATTCAGGTTATGAAGATCGATATTTATCTTATACAAGTTTTTAACAAGCAAGTTTAAAGTAGTTTGAAATCCTACCTTAATTTTGGGGAAAATTTCTATAAATGATTTAAAGTCCGAGATATTCTATTATGGGGCTTTTAATTTATTAAAGGAATCATTTTAAATTAATTTTATTCAGGAGTTATGACCTTTTAACTAATATTCTTTCGATGGGAATTTGTATTTTTAACATTGAATAACAGATCATTATGGCAGATTTTAAAAAGGGTGATATTGTCCAAATTCTTCAGGAATTTAAGGATGGAGATGCAGAGTTTGATTATATTTTAGTTGAAGATCCTGATGGAGACAGAGTTAAAATTCTCCCTATAAACAGTGGATTACCATTACCCCCTATTCAAGTCGTGAAAACGGAATGGTTGATACTTAAGAAACAGTGATGCTTATAACGTTTTTGCTCAATCTATTAGTTCAGATTCATCTATAAGATCCTTTTAAAAATTAGTGTTGGTGGTGAGGGTTGGCACTTTTTTATATTAATGTTTATTAGGGAAGAAAAATTATTCTCAAATCGTGGAAATTATTATATTTGCCTGTAAATGAGGCATATATAATATAAATGAGTCTAGCAAAATCTAAAACGGTTTGTTCAGGTATAGAATGGAATACTATGCTCGGATTGTTAGTCCGCCTAAGAAAGGATAATAAAACTATACCTTATCTTCTTGTTAGTACCGGGTCATATCTTGGCCTCAGGGCAAAAGATTTATTGAATATTCGTTGGTTCGATGTTCTTGGGAAGGATGAAGTTACTATCACTGAAAGCAAGACTGGCAAAGTCAGAACCATTACGATCAACGAATCTCTGAAGGAAATTCTGAAATATGCTTCAAACCAGCTAGCATTATCAGGTCGGTTTAAAATTGAAAATTACCTTTTTGCCAACAGAAAGGGTCAGAAATTTTCTATCCAGTATGCAAACAGGCTTTTAAAAAGCACCCTGAAAACATATGGGGTAAAAACTCAAAATGCCTCAACCCACACTTTACGTAAAACATTCGGTAAACGGGTGTGGGAAATGGATGGCCAGAGTGAACGAAGCCTTGTATATCTGTCTCAGATCTTCAACCACTCAAATGTGGGCATAACAAGAAGATATATTGGTATTGTTCAGGAAGACATAAGGAACATTTATTTAAATCTGTAGGCCATAAAATTCATAACCAATCACATTTCATAAGACCAACACATTGAAAAACAAAGTCACAAAAGTCGCAGAGGTAAGCCTTAAATACAAAACCAGGATAAAACCGTCTGAAAGAATTCAGATCAAGTCGTCTGCTGATGCCTACAATATATTCATCCAGGGATGGAACGAGGACACCCTTGAGCATGTTGAGGAGTTTAAGATATTACTACTTAACAGGGCAAACAAAGCCCTTGGGACTGCCCAGATCTCCCTTGGAGGTACCGCAGGAACAGTTACGGATGTGAAGCTGATATTTCAATATGCACTTAAAACCAATGCACAGGGATTAATAATCTGCCACAATCACCCTTCAGGAAATAACCAGCCATCCGAGGCTGACAAGAAAATCACTCTAAAGATCAGGGAAGCTGCCGAATTGCTCGATATGCATCTTATGGACCATATCATAATAACACCGCATGACGGCTATTATTCATTTGCAGATAATGGATTATTATGAATTCAGATTATACAGAAAGGATAGGAATTATTAACCAAAACCGACGATATTATGCTTTTATATGACGGATTGTTTATACAATTGTTTCTCCAACAAAAATACAAACCAGTCAGAGGAATCTCTAACTGGTTGGTACTCAATTGTGGGCCCAGCTGGGATCGAACCAGCGACCCCCTGATTATGAGTCAGGTGCTGCTAACCATCTGAGCTATGGGCCCGAAATATCAGGGTGCAAATATAATATCAAATTGAAATATGTGCAAACCTTTTGCAATGCTTAATA
>Ga0208196_1002215_pt1 | contig 18441 bp, 14 predicted proteins | sample AD_JPNNA7_MetaG_FD_184443 | JGI IMG/M metagenome (GOLD analysis project Ga0208196, IMG submission 184443) | Active sludge microbial communities of municipal wastewater-treating anaerobic digesters from Japan - AD_JPNNA7_MetaG (SPAdes) (version 2) | ecosystem: Engineered > Bioreactor > Anaerobic...
TCCAACTTGAGATCATATTAGGATGAACCTGATATTTAATGGACAATTCGCGTATGGTCTGATTGCCTTTGAGTGCTTCTACCGCTACCTTGGCCTTAAAGTCTTTACTGAATTTTCGCTTCATTTTGGCTACCCCTTTCTACTGAAAAGTTACACATTTTTATCACTTATCCTACCTCTCCAGTTTTTGGGGTAAAGCTCAGATAGCCCTTTGTTTATTCTCAAATCCTCCGAAAATACGTAAAACTTCATTTTAATCGAACAGCTCCCAGTGTTGGCTGAAGCGGATGGTTAGGTGTTTATTTCATTACTGATAATTTTCAATTTAAATCGCAAGCTAATCAATACTTTTCCCTCTCCACCTCCAAGCACGGCGATATCCAAGATTTTCTGCTTCTTTAACTGTTTCAACATAACACTCATTTTTTTCTTCTTCTATAATGGTACTGTCATATTGTTGGTCAAATGGAAGATGATAAATCTTCTCACCGGTTCTAAGGGAGATGTTACACTTGATACAAGAATATCTATGAGGCAATGGATATTCTTCAACAATTCCTATAGAAAGATGATCAGCAAACTCTTTTGCTCTTTCTGATAGTTTTGTCGTTGTATACAAAAAAGCACTAACTTTTTCTTGAGGAGGAAAAAGAGAAGACTGCTTTGACACCTCACTATCAATAATATACTTAACAACTGTTCCATAAAGCTGATTAACATGCTTTTCATGAATTATCTTATGCTGAGACCATCGTTTACATTGAATAATAATTGTTTCAAATCCTTTCTTACAAATTAAATCTCTCCCTAAATCATCAAAGCCCTCAAGAATTCCTTTGTAATCAACCTTATATCCATTAGATTCATATATATATCCTATATATCGTTCATAGTCTCGACCTAATTGCCAATTGTTTTTTGGTTTAGTCCAGTATATATTCAAAGCTCTTTGATTCCTTTCAGTAGTAGACAATTTTTGGAAATCTTCTTCTGATAATCGCAATATAATTCTGGCGGGGTCAATACCAATTTCTCCGACATCTTTTATCGGATTTTCTATGTTCCGTGAAAGAACTCTTTTCAGTGTTTCTTCATCTATATCACCTAAAAAATCATCTAAAAAAGGAAATAAATCTTGATAATAAAAAATAATCCCTTGAGCAATTCGTAGTTTCTCTTCAATAATCCTTCGTTGGCGAGCTATCTCACGGACTTTTTCTGCTGAAACTTGTGCCGGATGAGATTTGTGTTCTAGATAATCAGCAACTTTAAGATTTTGAAGATAAAAATAATCAGCGTATGCTTTAGCAAGCCATGAAAATCCTTTTGATTTTTCTTCTGCAATAATTCTTATTGCTTCCTTATCCTGTTCATTTTGTGATTTAAATTCTTCTAATTTTTCTTCTCTTTCTTCTATTTCTTTTAGTTTATTTTTAATACTATCAATCTTGGCTGCTCGTTTTTGATATAAATACTTAAATATTTTTCCAATACTCCATACTATAACAATTATACCAATAACTATTATCAAAAATTCCATATTGATTTAGTTATTCTTAAAATATTTCATATTTACACCTAACGATCAAGCATCACCTACAGCGATAGTGACGTGGCAAATCTTTGTTTCTCAATTTACTTCTCAAAAAACCGCAAATCCCAAAAATCATCGAAACGCTTTCGCTGTTAGGTGAATGCAGTGGTTATGTATTTTTTCTATTTCAACAAGATACATTTTTTTACGGTATAAGAATTGTTTACTCTTAATTTATAAAAATATATTCCAGAGCTGATATCATTTGGATACCATGAATAATTATAATGTCCCTTTGGTAATATACGATTCTCTATCGTTTCTATTAATTTCCCATTTGGTGCATATATTGTTAACAAAACTTTAGATTCATTGTTAAGGTCAAAAGATAATACAGTTTTTTGATTAAATGGATTAGGATAATTTTGGTATAGTATATATTGATTAGGAACAATATTAAGTTTATTATTTTGAATTACTTCGCTACTGTCTGAAAATAATTCTCTACTGATATATGTCCTAAATAACCATTGAGTATAATGGTAACCAAGTGGCTCACACGTCGTACAGTGTTGGCATTCATCATATACCTTTTTATCATATGATAAAAAAAGACCAGCCTTATTCATTATTGAAAACATATCTAAGTTTACTGGCAAATTAGAATTATAACTACTGTAAGTTGTATAATCTTTAAACAATAGGACATTGCAGTTAATACTGTCCTTAATTTGTAATGTTAATCTTCCTGTAACTCTATGGTCTATATGACTACTTGGATTTAATTCAGGATCGGGCTCATGTGAGAATATCTGAATATCATTTATTTGAGAAGTTTCGGTATTAATAAGGTCATATATAGTGGAGTATAAATCATCCCAGTTTTGAAATATCGAAGTATTATCTACTGTATAATGTGAAATACCATTTTCAATATCAGATAATCTATTATTAGGAATGCGAAGAAAATAACTTGAAGTATTCGCGTATTTATAATAAGAAATAATATGATTTTTGATAGTATCTTGTCCATAATATTCAACATCTGAACCAGAAAATGAATACATACCTTTTATAAATCGAATAGACTCTATACATCCTTTTTCACGGGCTCTCCAATACGATTCTCCTAAGTTAGATTCTCCAGCAGTAGTATATATGAATACAACTTTACTGCTATCTGACATGATATCTTCATACGCTAAATCGCCTACAAATAATTGCCAATCATCTTGATGGGCTACAATATAAAAAATAATATTACTGTAATTGTTTGAGTATAATAAAACACTTAATAGTAATAAGTTAAGGATGATAAATAACGCTTTTTTATAGTGACTCATAATACCTGATATATTTATCCATCATTTCACACTTCCAAACAGGTTTCTCTATTAAGAAACCTAGAACTTTCTCTATAAACAAACACTTTCCTTCCTTATCCTGTATATTTCCATAACTATCATATTTTAACTATTTATTATCTGATTGTCAAGACCCAGCGATACGACCTCACGATACGGTAACTCCCACTGTCTTGGTTCATAAGGAAATGGAATTTTTGCACCTTTCAAATAAGGATAAAATTTTACGATTTCCTGCCCGCCCTCCTATGTCGGGAGCAGGCGGGTCGGCGGCTTGATCTAACTTTTTTTGCCGTTCTTCCAGTCGTTGTTCCACTTTACCTTCAAATAACTGCTTCTTCCACTTATGGATTAAGTTGGGATTTATTCCATAGCAACGGGCTATCTCACTGATAGGGACCTGGTTCTCTAAGTGTTCTCTGAGAATCTCGACTTTTTTACTGGCGGCATGTTGGATTCGATTTTGATTCATCTTGGTTTCCTTTCTTTTTGACTCTTATTTCAAACTTAACAATTTTTCATTTCCAAGTGAATCATAACACAGAGCTTACCTCGTTGCCTTCATCTGATGGTTAGATACTTTTTATAATAACCAACTTTGGAACTTCCTATTACGCCAATTTCGTATTGTTACAGATATTCCTTGTTTATCCTGTATATAAATACTTTTAAAGTCTCTTAAAATATCTTCAATCTTATTAAAATCATCTTCAGAATTATAATAAAAATATCTTGCGGGCATATCCCAATAATGACCTTGAGATGATTTTGGATAAGGTATTTCTCCATATTGAGGGAAATAAAATTCAGCAATATCTATAACTTGCATCAAAGTATCCAAAAATACATTTGCTAAAGAAGAATCTTCAAAAGTGCTACCATACAGATATACAAATGAATTGGGAGGATAGCGCCAGAATAATTCTATTTCCGGCTTCGTATTGACGGTAGAGTCCCCCGTTACCGATATTGATGAATCTGTAACTATCACAGCATAATTATTAGTGAAATCATCGCCTGATATCTTTAATGAATATAACTTATTAGATAATGGGAGATGAATTCTCGCGATTGCCGGTCCAATTGCCGTCAAACAAACTCCCGGTTGATTTATTCCTAAAATATCCACCTCAATTTTTCTACCGTCTATATCACAATCCGTAGAAATGCCATAATTAAAGCAACCGTATATTTTCTCAGTTTCCAGAAATAAAAATATTTCAGGGTTATTTTCACGGTTGTATTGCTTATAGTCCTCCGATATTTTGAAAAATATTCTTCCCTCTAAAGGAAATAAATTATTCTCAAATGGACTGCAGTTTATTAGCGAGAATGAATAAATAATAAGCGCAAATTTTCTATAACGCATCCATTTTACATTTAGGTAGCTATGAGTCGCGCCGGATTTATGGGATTCATGAATCCAATTTTTTCTCATACTTTTCATAAACTCATCAAACTTTAAATCATATATTAACTCTAAATAACGGTTATGTGCTTATTTTATTTAGCAGTTTCAACTAACAAGTAGTCTTCTGATTTCTAAATTCCAGGTATAATACTCAAATCCTCCCTCGGTATATATTGGTGGTTTCAATTCATAATATAAGAATTCTGGATAATAATAATCTGAGTTATACCTTACTCGGAGCTCATATCTAGTTGAATCTAAACCCGCTAATTCAAATAGTTCATCAATCGTTTTATATCGTTCCCAAACTGAACGATCAATAGTAGATAAATCAGGTACTTTCTGAATATCATTGATTGTATCTGAATAGACCGCGATTTTTAAGGTGTCACCGTACCAGGGATACCAGGACTTAATAGTCTGATATATCGAATAATCATGAATTGATAATGATTTCCAATTATTACGGCAAATTTCCAGCGAATCTATAACGTGGTTTAACTTCCAGGTTGGTAATTTATATTCAACTTGATAGTTTAATCTTGATATTACTTTTAAAATGCTACTCTCATAAACAAGTTCTATTGTACTATATGGATAATATACAATATTGGGTTCTGAAGTCATTGACGGTATTCCAACAATGAATTTGGCTATATATTTTACCGAATCGTATGCTGAATTTTTATAAAGAAAATCCATTGTTGACAAAGAGAATCTATCATATACTATATTGATATTAGGCTTATAATAAACATTAAATTTCAACGTATCTATTCTATAATTTTCTTTCCAACTTAAGTAACGTTGTTTACCGATCCGAATGGTATCAGACAATCCAATAAGTTTATATGGCTCAAATATTACACTGTCAATAAACGAATAATTCCAGAGATTTTCATATAATAAGACAGTCCCACTCGTATCCTCATTTCTGAAATAGGCTTTGATAAACAAACATTCATCTGCGATAGGTATCCCTGTTGTATTTAGCTCACCATTAAATACACCGTGAGAAAGAATAACGATTGTATCATTAGGAGAAGATTCTGACATTGCAAAATATAGGGATGTATCAATATCCGATATACTAATTTTTGCGTAGGTAAGACTTACTATAGGAAAATTGTAAGAATTATAATCAACCAGTCCTCTTTCTATTAATATCGTTGTTTTGCCGATTCCTGGTTCCGGCTCTATAATTGGATTATTTATATCTTTTTCACAGTTAATAAGAAATAAAAGAATAAGAACAATAACCGATTTACGCATAATATTCAATCACACTTTATTACATATCATAGATTTAACCAATTCTTTCCATATAAAACTACCTTCTATCTAAAGTAACCTTAGAGGGTGGTTTCTTAATCGAAAAACTGATAATTCCACCACAAACCAATTTCCTAACCGATTTTGCGGATTTCTATCCATTTGTAATAATTTTAATAAATTATTCTCCGATTGTCAAGAAATAAGATAACTGTTTTCTCTACCTTACCTTTCTCGCCGAGTGGTGGGAGAAAATAGATCGCAGGTCTTAAAATGTTGTTCCTGAAAATCAAATTTCAGTAAAACGAAGGATGCACCGAAACCAATTTAGCTCCGCCTTTGGAGTGGCGGAAATTGGTTGGGCTAGGTGGTAGCAGAACTGAAAGTCTTACCAAAAACATAATAGTCTGAAGTAATTACTTTCTAGAGGTAAAACATTTTAAAATTCGAGTAAATACCACATAATAATATATTAACACGGGGTCATCGGTCAACACTTTTTTTCTTTTAACCGCTAAGAACGCAACGCCATTATCAATCATTAATTCCAATGTTTTATTGGCCGGAGATCAGAACAATTTTAGTTCGTCAATGGCACTATCTCTACCTTTCAGGTGTCCTGAGCTCAGATTAATCCCCCCTGCCCGACTCTATTAAGGGCTCGTTACCGGACCAAAGATTATCATGATAATTTTAACCGCAAAGGACGCTAAAGATTTTTATGGTGTTGTCTTAATCTCTCTCCCAGAATCTCCCCAAGGCGGGCTAAATAGCAGGCCATTAATTATTACATGATACCACCAAGACGTTAAGGCGCGAAGGTGATTTATTGTCGTCATAATTCCCCCTGTTCGACTCTATTAAGGGCTCGTTACCGGACCAAAGATTATCATGATAATTTTAACCGCAAAGGACGCTAAGGATTTTTATGGTGTTGTCTTAATCTCCCTCCCCGAATCTCCCCGAGGCGGGCTAAATAGCAGGCCATTAATTATTACATGATACCACCAAGACGCTAAGACGCGAAGGTGATTTATTGTCGTCATAATTCCCCCTGTTCGACTCTATTAAGGGCTCGTTACCGGACCAAAGATTATCATGATAATTTTAACCGCAAAGGACGCTAAGGATTTTTATAGTGTTGTCTTAATCTCCCTCCCAGAATCTCCCCAAGGCGGGCTAAATAGCAGGCCATTAATTATTACATGATACCACCAAGACGCTAAGGCGCAAAGGTGATTTATTGTTGTCATAATTCCCCCTGCCCGACTCCTACGAGGCGGGCTAAATATCGGGTCAATGATTATCATTTCTCTCGCTAAGACGCTAAGACTCAAAGAATATTTATAAGTCTTAATCCCCTTATCATCGGGTCAATGATTATCACAATGAGAATGAATAACGATCAGATAACTTATGCAATCGAGTCTTAATCCCCTTATCATCGGGTCAATGATTATCACGTTTGAAACACCTGAGGACATTGATGCTGAAATCGAACGGTCTTAATCCCCTTATCATCGGGTCAATGATTATCACAAAGGCACACTTGGGGAGCTCATCCCGATTATGTTACTAAATGTCTTAATCCCCTTATCATCGGGTCAATGATTATCACCTACGCCAGCATAGGGCGGGTAAAGAGGTCGTATTTTTTAGTCTTAATCCCCTTATCATCGGGTCAATGATTATCACCCCAAACCTAAAACTGCAAACGATGTTCAGATTTTATAGTCTTAATCCCCTTATCATCGGGTCAATGATTATCACGTTGTAATAGGTAATGAGATAAAAAATGTATATCGGTAGTCTTAATCCCCTTATCATCGGGTCAATGATTATCACATATGCACATCATCCACGGTGACGCCACCGCCTGCACCGTCTTAATCCCCTTATCATCGGGTCAATGATTATCACGAATTGAAAAAAAAGGAGTAATTATGTTGGACTATTTCGGGTCTTAATCCCCTTATCATCGGGTCAATGATTATCACGTTGTGAATCATTTTCACAACAGGATGCATAACTCTAGTCTTAATCCCCTTATCATCGGGTCAATGATTATCACCGTAGAATCGATTACTAAGTCCGAAATAGAGAAATCAAAAGGTCTTAATCCCCTTATCATCGGGTCAATGATTATCACCATTGGCGTGATTGACTCAATCGCCAGTATAGATGAGATTGTCTTAATCCCCTTATCATCGGGTCAATGATTATCACCAGGCCGTAAATTCGCCGTGCGGGAGGGCGTTTTTGGCGGCGAGTCTTAATCCCCTTATCATCGGGTCAATGATTATCACAGAAATAAAATAAGTATTTCAAAATTAACCTATTCTTCAAACGTCTTAATCCCCTTATCATCGGGTCAATGATTATCACCTCGTAGGGAAAACTTAACAATGGACTCTACCTCAACGTCTTAATCCCCTTATCATCGGGTCAATGATTATCACGCGTAGCTGCAATGAGTAAGGATGAAATCGAGCAAGCTAAGTCTTAATCCCCTTATCATCGGGTCAATGATTATCACCTCTGATAAGAAATTTAAAACAAGTGGAAAGTTCTATTGGTCTTAATCCCCTTATCATCGGGTCAATGATTATCACCAATAGAATGCACGATAGGGTCCAAGTATTCAAAATACTGTCTTAATCCCCTTATCATCGGGTCAATGATTATCACATCGCACTCTACAATTTGGGCATAAATTTAGTTTACCTTATGTCTTAATCCCCTTATCATCGGGTCAATGATTATCACATTATCCTAACGGATCAATTCAAACTCAGCTACTATCGTCTTAATCCCCTTATCATCGGGTCAATGATTATCACAACCAAGAGAACATTTGATGAAGGTTGGCAAGAAATTTAGTGTCTTAATCCCCTTATCATCGGGTCAATGATTATCACAAGGTGAGTATATCTCCGAGATTATCTTTCCTTCTTTCGTCTTAATCCCCTTATCATCGGGTCAATGATTATCACGCCGGAACGATACAAAAGTTCTAACTTCGAAATCGGTAGTCTTAATCCCCTTATCATCGGGTCAATGATTATCACAGCACATTTAGTAACCACCTGATTTTCAATTCTTTTTTCAAAGTAATTTCGTAACCAGTCCAAATATAAATCCTAAATAGCCTTTCTTTATACTTTTTTTTCGGTTTATTGTGTTCATAACACAAGGAAATTAAATTTGGTATATTAATTTTCGTAGCCTAAGTCTTTTAAACCCAATTTTAAGGTTACGGTTATCAAAAAACATACAGATCAGCATCTTCAGTTAAGACTCCGGTATGGAATATCGGCTATCTTTTCCCCGTCTTTTTCAACGATTAGCCGATTACCTGATTTGAGTAATTTTGAACCTTGTTCAGTAAAATAGATAAAAGCCATTTTCAAACCCCCTATTTTTTAGATAAGACTCTTCTGAAACTACTATCGGAATAAGTTCTTCAAAATCGGATTATTAAAAAGGAAATATAACTCCCAGTCAATTGAGCAGAGACCTCCTTAAGCCGCCGATGCCTTCGCCACGGTTCATAAAAAATTCACTTACAGAGAACTATTTTTTTATCACAATGTCAAAGAGCGAAAAAATCAAAAATTTTCGATTATAATATTTCTGATACAATCAATTTGGGGCAAGTGGTCCTCAAGCCCAAATGTACTTGCCAATTTGGAAAGATTCCCCAATACGTTCTTACCATATATCTGGGAAATGATGCAATCATTTACCGGTTCATTGCCATGAGCCAGGGCGCTTTTATTGCGCAGAGCTGATAAGTGATCCAATTTATCGCATTGTTTCAAAACCGGCTTATACTCATTGCGAATCTTACTGAGAAATCGTAAATAAAGAAGCAAAGTACCCCGATTTAAGCGATTAGCAACAGGATTTTTGCCATTGATTGATTCATTTTTCAAATAGTCTTTGAATTCAGGATTTTGCTTAAGAAAATCAGGATAATCATTGGGAAACTGCTCAGAGTCGGCTGAATATCCGGTTTCCTTTTCAAAAATCCATCTCAGGACACCTTCTTGCAGACGAAATATTCGACCAAGGAAATCAATATATTGTTTAGAAAGCCATTTGATTCTGACATTCAGTAGAACCTCGGCATTCAGTCTTTTCTGCAATTCCAGCCATTTATTTTTTTGATCAAAATCAGTTTGATTACCATGGAGTGGTTCAATTGGTTTGATAAGCGCCGTGAAATTTTCCTGGATAGTATTTATGAGATTTTCGACGGTGCCAAAATTGGCGATATTAGTTTCGGCAATTTGTAGAACTTCAGGATTCACATTAGACAGGTAATTCAAAGCCGTTTGGAAATCGAAATAGAGTCGGTATTGAACCGAACGAGCCAGCGCCAGAAGCGATTTTGACTTATCATCGGATTCATTTTCCAGTACTTCCGCTGCGCCACCAAAATCATATTCACTTAAAAGACGTTGGATAATCAAGCGATTATTTTCACGATTAATTAGATCCCCGAGTTTCTGAAGTTTGGCCGGTTTATCGGGATTTTCAGGAATCAGAAGCGTTACGGCACGACGGGTAAAAATACGACTGCCTTGCAGGAGAAGATTCATATTGCAAGCCGGAATTCCTCCTGCCGGGGAAAGATAAATCCGGTCGGGCTTGACTTCGTTTTCGATTTCAGTAAGTCGAGATGAAAAGAACTCATAGGTGAAGTCATAGTCATTAGGAGAGTGACATATTTTTATTTTGACAACGTTCTTGACTTTTTCCGGTATTCTAAGATTAACAAGTTTTTCGATAAGATCGGCGAAATAGAGAGTGTCCGATTGATAATGTTGCTCGGATACTTCATTTTGATCCTGATCGGTATAAAAAAGGATTAACTGCTCTAAAGGTATATCTTGCAAGTCTTGGAATACACATTCTAGTCCCTTAGTGATAATCGGAAATGTTAAATGCTCAGCGACTTTTTCAAACCGGTCTAGATAATCTTTACCGGATAAGCGAGGCACTTTAATGTTCTGATTATCAAACTTCACATCTCGATTACCGACATTGGCTAAATAAATCGCTTTCAATTCAGCACCTCTAATTTAATCCAGCCGAAAGGGAAAATCGGTTTGCCATTCTGGAAAGCGATTTTGCGAGATTTAGGAAATGGCATACCGGGGCGACCAAGACGAAAATTCATCCGAATCTGTTCAAGAATATCCTTATCTCTTTCTAAATAATCACCGGTCATATGTTTCCAGCCGCTACCCCAGCCGAGTCTGATAACCATAGCGGAATCATTAGCGGGAATATGTTTCTTGACCAGATTAAGATTTCTGATAATCTCGTTCAATTCAGGTTTTTCGCTATCTCTCTCATCAAAATAAGTGATCTCAGCATCAATCATTTGGGCTGAATACTGATTAATTTGATCAATAAGTGTATGCAGGTCAGCCGCTAATTTATTAGGAAATTTTAATTCCCAGACTGCTCTGGAATCGGTCAGCAGAAAATTATCCAATGATAGGCTGATTTCCGCTTTGCTATTAGGTCGCAGAGCTTCACACCAGACCTGCATCGGTTGATTAGGATTTTTGGGGTTAGGTTTCCAATGCCAGCCATTACGATTCTGAGATAGGACGCGTGATTCAATTAGCATCAGGTCGGCTTCCGAAAAATGGGAGTCGCTTATTATCAGAACGCGCATTAGATCGTAGTTTGGATTACTACCAAAAATCTTTTTAAGTAATTTATCAGACGCCGATTTTGGATTCCCTCCGTTTGGTATTTCCTTAAATAGTTCCCTACGTTCCACATCACTTTTTTGATCAATAATATTTCTCAAGATAGCCGTACGTAAAGAACCTTTCAGGGAGCTGCCGGGGATCAGCGGCTGACCGAGGCCGGTGCGGACAAACTCCAGAAATTCTCTTCCGACACTATTAATTGGATAATTCTTATTATTTTTCAAGTTCAGGTGGTACCGTCGAGTCAGGTCACCAATATCTTTTTGTTCATCGAGATTGGCTAATTCATTCAAAGCCTGAGAATTATCTACCAGAAGTGTCCCGATTTCGTCTAAATCTACCAGAATAACCTGGCTAGTTCTTTCATCGAAGTAGAAATCAATGCCTTTCATTTTGCGGAAACCAGTACCGATATGAACCGGCGTCAGGACGGTAATTCTAAACTTTTTAGTTATGTTTTTGTTATTCATAGTGCTTCCTCCGCGACGCTAATCGGCAGACTCAAGACCTGGCCATAGCGATAAACGGCATGCGGTAGATTCCGCTCCGGCAGAGGATCGAGAACCTTGACGACATCGCCTCGTTCATTTCCCGAACCTAAAAATACAGAGCCTTCCGAAAACATCCGGACATTATTACGTCTTAGCGAGTGACCACGACCAGAGTAAACCCAGCCACTACGATTGATAAGTTCGTAGTAAAAATTATCCAAATTCTTAGACATTTCTCCTGATTTTGGATGATAAAGTGAAAGTGTAAGAAAATGATTTGATTTTTCCGGTAGAATGAGTGAGAATCCTTCTTTCCTTTCGATAACTTCAAAAAGTCCGTTTCCAACCGAGCGGTCGCCCCCGAGTCCTTCATCACCCAGTAAATTCAGAACGGCATTGAATTTTCTTTCCCATTCTTCATTTTGGAAGGTTGCCAGGAAGTAGAGGCCGGCATTTTCGGCAAAATACAAGCGAGAATAATAGAAGATTTCGGTCTGCTCGGTTTCCCGATCTTTTCTAATCCGCGGCGAATCCTGCACGATTACTGGATTAGGCTGGTATTTTGGTATTTTGTCAGAAAAGAGGAAATGTTTATCAGGCGAAAGACAAGCATCCTCGATTTTTAACGATTCGCCTTTGAGCCATTGTTCCAGATGATTTTTTCCAATCCAGATCAGTTTCTTAAAAGTCTTAGCATCGCCAGAATCGCCATCTTGCGGATACGGTGGACTGTAAAAAGGCTTCGGAAAGAAAAGCTCTTCCCCGGCAAATGGAAAAGCCGATGAAATCCGAAAATAGGGAAAAGAAATGGATGCCGGAGCGGATTCGGGGAAAAAGACATCAAGATCATCCGGATAAAGCAGTTTCCAGGTATTTATCAGGGCACTGAATAGCGTATCGCTATGAACAAATCTTTCGCAACTTTCGTAATTCGGTCGGTTGTCGCCGATATGCAGTGGCGTCCGAAATTTGAGCTTAAAAATTGTAAACTGCATTTATCCCTCCAGTGGGAGTGGCTGATTGTCTCCTTGATAGATTTTTTCATCTTTATATTTGATTTCGGCAAAGGTCATATTGACTTTACCATAACCACGCGTTCCACTACCACCGAGATAATCATCATTCAATAGGCGCCGGCCTTTTTCAAGTAACTTCATAAGATCATCTTGGATATCACTATCGTAGATATTAAGAATCATCTCTAATTCGAAGACTGCGCCAGCCGGAACACGTTCAATTTGTCGTAGATTAGCGGCAGAAGTGACCCGATCAATGACAACTTCAGTTTTTACTTCAGTATAAGGCATATCGGTATTCTTACTCTTAAAGAGTTTATCCACCCACTCGGGTTGCATCATAGCATCTCGAACGATGAGACGTTGCGGAGTGTTTGCCTTCTCTTCTTCTGCCGGTAAACCAAACAATCTACAAATCAGGCATACGTCTTTTTCTTCTTCAACTTGACATTGATGAATTCTGGCACTTCCTACCAGTTTGTTGTACTGAATAGTAGGGTCAACTTTTTCAAGAAGGCTTCTAATTTTACCTTTGATTGATGAGCCCGGGATATAGGGGACATTAGTAATAGGATCGCGAATTACCGGGGAATCGGCACCACCGATGGATAATCCGACGTCCGAGCCGCCAATATGCAGTCCAGTCTGAGCAGTAATTTTACCTTCAATGAAAATTTTTTTAATTAATTTCATTTTATTTTTCTCCTTTAATTATTATTTCTACATACTTTAATCATAAGCACGATGATAGGCAATTATTGCCTCAAATAATTTTGCAAAATTCTGAAAGGAAGTTATTTTCTCTTCCAAATTTGAATTTTCAACAACTTCGATACTTGCCTTAACAATTTCATAAAGGCATTTAGCTGGAATTGATTTGTCTCTTTTTGCTGAATAGGCCATTTTTGGTTTGAGTAATAGCACTTTAGATTCTACTGTTTTCCATTCTTTTTCTTTAGGATCACTACCTAATAACATTTCAATTCTTTTAACCTCACCGTACACATTTCTGATTTGATTTGTTGATAGTGGCTTTGGTTTTTCATTTTCATAATATCGAGATAGGCAGAATCCAAATTCTTCACAAAATTTTAATGAATCCTTATTAATGCCATTTCTTAGCCATTCCTTGACATTGCTTTTCCCGAATTCTGTTAACTTTTTAATAGTTACTAAATTCGGATCAATTTTTGGATTTTCGATTTCCATTTTAATCCTCCTTTTTATTGGTTCTTAGTTGATATTCTGCCCATTTTACGGACAAATCGAGATATTCGATTATGGGTTGTTCGCTTAGTTGGCCGCGATATATATTACTATCAATCAGTGCCTTTTGGATATTTTCAATCTCGTTATTGTAATTCTCATTTTGGTTTAGGAAGCGTTTGAGAGAATAGACCAGACGCCAGCGCCATTTATTATATTGAATTCGATCAGCGACTTCTTCGATTTTTATTTTCCCTTCTTTTTCTTGTTTTTTTACCAGATCCGCTTCTTTTTGATAGGTTGAGTATATTTGATTGAGGCGGTTAATAAGACCTCGATTCATTTTAGTTTTACCCTCGCTGGGATTTTCGATCCACTGAACCAAATCATCTTTAAGAGCCTTGGCTACCTCGAAATCATTCCAGCTAAGAGTCTTGCCGAAGAAACTTATTGCGTCTTTTTCCTTTACGTTACCGTTGATAAGACGTTTGGATTTGGAGGCTGACTCCGCATCACCAGCCAAATCAGCGGAACGATGAATGGGATATTTTGGCGGCGTCAGTACGATACCTCCGGAGATTGATATATCAGGATGATGACAGGTAAACTTTTTGAATTCTTCTCGAATCAAAGCGGCAAAGTCTATTACTTTGTCCCAGCGTCCCACAATAAAAAGGTCATCACCGCCGGAATAGAGTAAATACAGATTGTTTTTAAAATCTTCATTTTGCTGATGCAAAGTATTCAGATAGCCGCAAAAGAAAATATCGAGCATAGAACTGAGGGTAGAAATTCGAGAAATCGAATAAGGCGCTTTAACTGATTCATTTGAAATTTTAGGATTATGGAGCGAATTTAATAGAAAGCCCTTACTAAAGATTTTTCCCAGATTATCTACATCCATACGTAAAATCCCGAGCCGCTTGAAAGAGATAGTTTCTTTTGCCTTATTTTCTCGTACGCCGGCTAAATAATCAAAAGTAGAAGGTTCTCCCTGATCATTGAGCGGCAAATGATTGCCACCATAGAATTTGAATCCCCAGGCAAAGGTAGTAAATCGTTCTCCCGATAATTTTCCTATAAAATCGGCTTGATTTAAATAATATATCTTCTTAAAAATAGCCTGACTAATGATTCCGGCATTTTGATCGAGTTGCGTGCTACCGGTTAAAATATAACCAACCGGCACTCCGGTTATAGGATAAATAATCTCGTTATAATCTAGCTCGTTTGCCTCAGAAGTGACAAACTCGAGTAAAATTTGGGCTGATTTCAGTCGGGTTCCGGCTTGGATGAATTCTCGACAAAGCGGGCAGTACTTTTCTTCTTCCTCTTCTTTAATTTTACTTAGTTCGGCTTCATTGCAATCAGCGCCGCAGTTATCGCATGGTTTGGCATTATTCTTTGGTCTCGGTTGAAAAAAATACCAATCGCTTTCAACTGAATCGCGAAATTTACGGCGTTTTTGAGAGTTAGCTTTTCGGATTGCCTTTTCCCATTTTTCCGATAGATTATGAATAAAATCTGAACCTGATAATTCTTCATAACCCACGCCGAGAAACAAATTGCTATCGTATTTAGCTAAGAGACTACGGTTTATTTGCTCGGTAGTTCTGGCGATTTCCAATTGAACCTTTTTTGTATTAGGAGCCAATAAAAAGAAATTACCTCCACTAGAATAAATTAAGTTTGTATAAGGAAGATTCAATTGGGTAAGAAAATAGCGTGCGGCGGCATCGCTTATCAGCTGTAAATAAAAGGATCGCCCTTTTAAGGCAGTAGCGGCTTTTACCGATGAAATCTGGTAAATAAATTTTTGAATACCGCTAATATCTGCTGTAATTAATAAAGCAAATTTCTCATTATTAGTAAAGAAGGCTTTGGTTTTTTGCTGTTGAGTTTTCTCTCCCGGCTGGATTAAAGTTGGATTAGTCTCTTGTAGATAATCATATAGACAGGTAGCAATAGATGCTGTCGAACGAGAATGATCATAAAGTGAAATGTCGGGACTATCGTTGGTAGAACTTGGGATACACCAGGTATATTTCTGCAAAAGACAGAGCAAAGTTTCTAGGTAAGCGTTAAAATCCTTATTAGGAATATTTATAAATTCAGCTACGAAATTTTCCCATAGTTTTTGGTACTCGGAAGATAATTTTCGATCTTCATTTTTAAAATCTTGTGGCATAAGGATTTCATCGAGTTTAAGCTCTCCGATATTATAGCGATAAGTACTTCCTCTGCTATCATAGTCATCTCTAAAAAGATTCTCGAAAACTGGACGTTGCCGCTGTTTCCGATAGTTGTAACTACGGCTTAGTTCATCTTTGATATCTCCAGTATCTCCATTACGATCTTGAGCGGCTGAAATCCAATCGGCAACTTGAATTAGAGTTTGAAGGGAAGTAGAAGGTATTGATCTATGATGACCGGAAGCAAATTGCAAAATAGATTCTTCATCAGAAGTCCCAGTGGGATATATTTTTGATTCAAATTTTGTAAGGAATTGATATGTCCAGGCCACATGCTGGTGAGTCAATATTGTAACATCTCCATATTTCCGACCGGGGCAAATATCATTACTAATCGTATTTCTTACATTCGAGTCAAGAAAACTAGCATTATCTATTCCACCTTTTTCTTCACATCTTTGCCAGAATTTCCCAATATCGTGAAGCAATGCTCCGAGAATGATACTTTCGCGAATTTTGTCATTCATCATAAAGATTCTTCCTTTTTTATTATTTGCATTTGATATTTTCCAAAGCCAAAACTAGTGCTTTTACCGACGTGGATTATTTCTCCAAGATATAAATACGGCAAAAGCTCTCTAAATTTGCCCTGAACTTCAAAATTTCCGAGTAAGCCGCCTAATAACATCTCCTGTTTTTGACGAATAGAGAAGCGTTTGTATTCTTTCCAGTAGGTGTTATCTGAGATTACTTTAGTTTCTTCTCCAATTTTAAGCAACTCGGGCCAATCAATTGCTATTTCCTCACCACAATGAATCTCGGCTATTTTTGAGATTCGACGCAGTAGATTGATTATGAATATTTTGAAATTGACTTCAGTTACTAGTCTCCCTTCATTTTTCATTCGTAGCGGAGTTAGCAAATTTATTTTTATTTGATTAACTACTCCATTATCATTATGAAATTCGAATAGATAGTTTTGGTCTTCATTGTTTAGAATTTTATCTGACTCGAAATAGATAATTTTTTCGGCTTCCTGATTAACAAATTTTACCTCTACTAAATCAAATTTGCCCTTTCTACTTCCCAGTCCCTTTTTTCCCAGATTTTCAAAAGCATAGATTATATGAGGAAGATAATCCAGACCGTATCCAAATAAAACTAAATGAAATGAAAATATTTCTCCAGGTAATATGGTTCTATTGGCTAGCTCTAGCGGTAGTAAAATTACAAAAGGGTGAGGATTATTTTCTCCATGTAAATCCGTACCGGTTTCAAAAAGGTAGTAATAGGCACAGGTTTTCTTGATAAGACATTTCTCACAATTGGCATTAATCGCTGAATGGATACATAAGGTAGATTTTAAACTGGTTCCAAAGGCTCCTCGTAAGGTCGCCGACGGAAATCTATTAAATTTAATTTCTTCAATACCTTTAAGATAAAGGGTAAACTCCCCTAATCGAAATCCTGAAATATGCGAAGCACACATTTATGAATTCCTCCCGTTAAAGAAAAACATTCATTAACTCAAATAAAAAAACACGTCGGTTTAAATATTTCCGTTCTATGGATTTTATAAAATTATTGAACGAAAGTCAATCATTTATTTTCAGAACTTCCCCTGATATTTTATATAGTAATTTGCTAACTTATTGATAATCTGATTGATAAAGTTTCAAACAAATAACAAAGTTCATCTCGACTGATCAGGATGGGAGGTGGTTTGCTATCTGTCTCTTAGAGAATAACTTTTTTGGTTTCTATGTTTTCTAAAATACTTTGACTGCTATGCGGTAAGTGTCAATCTAACAACTATAGAATCCAAAATAGATCAAAGGTCTTAAAGTGTCGTTCTGGAAAAACCAATTTTTAGTAAAACGAAGGATGCACCGAAACCAATTTAGCTCCGCCTGCGGCGAGTCGGTTTACTCTGCAGGGATTAAAATTTCTCCTGTGGCAAATATCAAAATCATTTCTTTAGTTATTCCCAATTATTTGATGACTAGCCAGGACGGCTTGAGATAGTTTTCAAACGGTTGATCCATTTAAAAAAGTCACTTTTTAAAACATTTTAGTCATTTGGCCATTTGATCAGAACATTAAATTAAATTGTTAAGTCATTTGGAACTTTAGTTGGATGGTAAAACAAAGTGGCCAAATCATTTGGCCATTTATTTTTACCGGTAAACAAAGTGGCCAAATCGTTTGGACCTTTTATCAGAC
>Ga0208196_1002232_pt1 | contig 18367 bp, 17 predicted proteins | sample AD_JPNNA7_MetaG_FD_184443 | JGI IMG/M metagenome (GOLD analysis project Ga0208196, IMG submission 184443) | Active sludge microbial communities of municipal wastewater-treating anaerobic digesters from Japan - AD_JPNNA7_MetaG (SPAdes) (version 2) | ecosystem: Engineered > Bioreactor > Anaerobic...
ATAACCAAATGACCCTATATTTCGCGCACTTCAACTACTGCCGAAAGCATCGCGCTCTAAAATATAGAAATGAGATGGGCATAACGAAGTTCAATAGTCCTGCGAAGCAAGCAGGCTTAATCGATCATGTCTGGAGCTTGCAGGAACTCTTGACTTTTCCATATTACAAAACGCAAACCTATTAGGGGGTCACGACCGGTTGTGGTCATATGGCAGAATTAAACATAACTTTGCCTGGTAAAGAGATCCGAGAAGCTCACCAAATATGAGTTGAGTTTAATAGTACCCTCACTACTTATTCATGCAAATCCTCAGAAGATTCTTGGGGTTTTGGCATAAAAATTTGGTGATTATTTGCGTGAAACTTGGAAAGTAGAGAAATTACTATAGGCAATTTTATTAAATATAATACGTTATTGACGGTCTTTTCCTTGGAGGAATCAACTATGCAAAAACTGGATTTGCTTTTGGTTTATGATCTTTTTGCGTCATTTTCCAAATTTGAAAAATATGGTCTTATTAGCAGGGTCATCGATCAACATAGCATATATGCGAAACGGTTCAGGCATGTCGCAATACAATCAATTGATGATACGAGCTATGATAGTGTTCTTCCAAGGAATGTTTCTCACCTGACATTTCCGCGAGTGCCGTTTAAACAGCTGATTTATTTTCTCTTTTCCGGGTTATTATATTATCAAAAATATAGTCCCAAAATAGTAGAAGTTTGTCATGTTACTGGAATTATTCCGGCATTGCCATATAAACTTAGAGGTTCAAAATTTGCATTGGATTTTAATTGGGACTTTGCAGCCTCAATTAGAGATCTAAAAGGAAATTACTGGGGCCTTTTCGCCAAATGGCTTCAAATTTTAAGTTTTAAAATGGCTGATATCATTTTTGCTGCAACGCCTTTGCTGGTGGATGAAGCAAAAAAATATATTCCAAAGGAAAAAATTATTCTTTTGCCTAATTACGTCGATACGGATCTTTTTTCCCCTCAAAAACTTACTGCCTCCCATTGTGCATTTTCTTTTAAAATTGTATTCATTGGTCGTCTGCATGAGCAGAAGAATTTAGCCATGTTGTTTAAAGTAATGGAGCAATTGCCACAATATAGTTTGTCAATTATTGGAGATGGTCCTATGCGCAATGAATTAAATGATATTAAAAATAATTTAAATTTAGGTAATATAGAACTTATCGGGAGTGTCCGAAATGAGGAATTGCCCATGTATTTATCAAAAGCGAATGCTTTTATTTTAATTTCTCATCGTGAAGGACATCCGAAAGCCCTAATAGAAGCGATGTCGTGCGGTTTACCATGCATTGGGAGCAACGTTAACGGGATAAAGGATGTTATCATAGATGGTAAGACTGGATTCCTATGTGAGAACGATATAAATTCTATCAAAGAATGCATACTTAATGCATTTGGCACCCCCTCCAAAATGAAATCTGTGGGCCTATCAGCTAGGCAATTTGTAATTGATAACTATTCTAAAGATGCAATATTAAAAAAGAAAATTGATTCATTGCATCAATTAACTTCTGGAACTTTCTAATATATTCAAAAAGTTTTTAATTATAGTATTCCACAAATATTTATTTATAGTTTTTTTATTGTTAGTAGATATATTATTTCGAAGATTTTCATCTAGTAGTAATATAATCTTTTCGGATATCCTTATGGAATCTTTGGGTTCTATAAGAAAACCATTGTAACCATCTATAACTATCTCCGGAATGCCACGTATCCTGCTAGCTATAATAGGCAAGCCGCAAGCCATCGCTTCTAATATTGTAATGGGAAATCCTTCTGAAGTACTAGGTAAAATAAAAATATCTGCCGCGTTCATGTATTTTATAACACATTCATTAGGAATTTTTCCTGTGAATGTTACTTGTTCAGTCAAGCTATTGATATGTACGATATGTTCTAAATGCTTTCTTTCCTCTCCATCACCTACTATTATTAGCTTTATATGTATATAGTCTTTTGATAACTGATTCAAAGCCTCAATTAAGTAATCTACCCCCTTAATCTTGCTTAATCTCCCCACAAATAGCATGATTACGTCTTCATCTTCAAGTCCTAGAGCATTGCGAGCATCTTCTTTGGGTATTTGGTCAAATTTGCTTAGATTTACACCATTAGGCAGAATTGCTATATTCCCGGAACCTATATTCCTAATTTCATTTGCCATATCGTTCGTGAGGCCAAATACGACCATTGCACTGTTAATAATTCTCTTTGAAATAATCTGCTTAAACCAAGATGGCATTAAATATATATCTGAGCCTTGGGCCCAGACTGTAAAAGGGATCTGCATAATTCTTGATATCAACAATGCAAACATAGCATTCACTGAAATCGCTTGAGCATGAATAATATCTGGCCTAATAGCTTTAATCTCAATTAGCACTTTAATAAAATATGATATGTCTATATAGAATGGTATTTTTTGCGCCAAAACGTTAATGCGATGAATATAAAAACCATCAATATACTCTTCATGTAATAAATTCTTATGCCAAATAGTTAATACATGAACTTCGTTCCCTAATTTGGCAAGTTCTTTCGCAATATCATATGTGGCTATTTCTGTGCCCGCTTCCCAATTTGGAGGAAATCGTGAAACCAATATAGCTATTATCATATCTAGAACCCTCAAATTTCTAAAACCGCTTAAATAGATTGTTTTTATACCACTCGCATAATTGATTTTGCCTTTTCCGTCTGTCTCCGCAAATGATCTGAAGACTCTCCTAGCTGCAAATCGATTCCAACCGCGAGATGGCTCTTTAGAGCGAGGACCATATTTTAATCCTTATGTCGATTGTAATATAAATTAGTATCGGCATATTATTAATATGCCTCTGCATTATAGGTTTTGGTTCCATCGCATCAGCATGCAGAGCTTTCAACTTACTTGATCAATCATCTTGCCCATTGTCTTATTTGAGCCGTCTTTTGCTGATGGATTGTCCATTTCCCAGAAGAGAATTGCAGCCCATACTGAAAATACAAGTTGGATAAATCTCTCAATAGTGTTTTTATCCCTTAATTGATAATCTTTGAATCCCAATTTTTGATTTGTTTCTCGGTGGGCTGTTTCGATATCCCACCTATCCTCATAGATAGATATGATTTCTTTCGGAAAAAGGGATTTATTCAAGAACAGCTCTAATTGTAATGGCGCCTTTACTATTTTGATCATTCTACTCCCATGAAAGCAAAATCAATCCAAGTATAAAAACTTTAAATTTTAAGATCACGTTTAAGATTTGAAATAATCAGTGTATATTATAAATAAAGCGAAAAGTTGGAAAGTACAGAAGATTGCGTTTAATATTTTAAATAACTAGTAAATATTGTGAATATAGCGAAAGTTGGTAGGTACAGGAGATGATCGTTATGGTATTTGCACATATAGTTAAATCATCAAAAGCGAAGCATTCATCAATAGTCACATCATTGGTCAATAAATACCTTGCGGATAATAGAATTACCTCCGAAAGTGTAAAAATACTTGAAGTTGGCGCAGGTAATTGCTGGCTAATCCATTCATTACCTCTAGATGGAGTCAAGATAGGAATAGACCTTCATGATCATAACCATTCAAAAAATAATATATACAAAGACTTTATAAGTGATAATAAGTCTCATTTCATATACGGGGATGCAACCAACCTTCCATTCAATGATGAGTCTTTCGACTTAGTTTTTTCAAACGAATTTGTATCTCATGTTAGAAATATAAATAAAACTATATTGGAACAATTACGTATTCTTAAGCCAAATGGGCTCATAATCATTATGGATTCCGACTTTTTTAATCCGTTTTCTTTCTTCTTATGTTTTTTCGTAAATTATTTTACTTCAAGGAAATCCAGTTTAAAACGTGGAGGAATTAAGTGGCTACTACATCGAGAAGATCCTTTTTTCGAATTGGCTCCCATAAAGGATGGTATGCGTAACGTATGCTGGTGCGACGAAAATATACATGGCAAATCTTGGTGGATTAAGCATTTAAAAATCTATACTAAAAAAGCAAACTTTAATGTATCTCATTTTTGGTCATATTTTCCAATATCATTTAAACTTATAATAGTGGGGAGGAAAATATGAAGGTCTGCCTTATCGAGTTAATTTGTCGGGGTGGCATGGTGCATTATGCATCCCAACTATCAAACTCCTTAATGAGCAAAAAAAATTTGGACCTAGATATAATTTTAACAAATGATACATGCACTGATCTTTTTAATAATAAATCAATTGAGCATATACCTGCTATACGAAAGAATCCATTAGGGTTCTATAATCTATTAAAGAAAATTTTGCATATGAATCCGGATATTATTCACACAACTACTACTCATCCTTGGGTCCTTATTATATTACCAATATTAAAAATTAAAAAAATTCCACTTGCGGTAACTATTCATGATGTCTCGCCTCATTTGGGAGAAGCAAGCCTTATTGGCAAATTTATCAAATATATCTATGTAAAACATTCTGATTTGATTTTCGTTCATGGCGAAAACTTAAAAAAAGAATTGGTGGAAAAAGAGATACCTTTTGATAAAATAACTGTAATTCCACACGGAGATTATTCGTTCTTCACTAGATATAAGAAAGGATATGCAGAGGAAGAAAATACAATTCTTTTCTTTGGTAGAATATTGGATTACAAAGGTCTAGACTATTTGATCAGAGCGGAAAATTTAATTAAAAAAAGTATCAAAAATGTTAAGATAATGATAGTTGGCGAGGGTGACTTAACCAGTTATATTGATTTGATACCAGATGAAGATATTAATAATTTTTTTATAGTTAATAAATTTATACCAGATGAGCAAGTTGCACAATTTTTTGAGCGTGCCAAAGTTGTCGTTCTACCATATCTTGAAGCTTCCCAATCCGGAGTGATTCCTATTGCATATGCATTCCGGAAACCCTTAGTAGCAACTAATGTCGGATGTCTCTCTGATATCATCGATGATGGTATCACTGGATTTTTAATTCCTCCTAGAAATGTCGAGGCTATAAGTCAATCGATTGTTACTCTATTAAGCGATGAAAATCTGAGGAAAAAAATGGGAGATAACGCGTTTATTAAAATGAAGAATGATTTATCTTGGGACACCATAGCAGATAAAACTATTGACGCTTATAGAGTTGTTCTAAAGTTGTGATATTATGCGGACGTACAATCAATTACTTAAACATGGTTGGAATCCTGATAAAATTCTAAAATGTATACTAGCAATACATTTCTTATTAATCGGAGCAATCGGTCTTGATTATGTTGGTTTTAGTACTTCTATTTTGCGACCAACTATAGGATTTATTTATCTGACGTTCATACCTGGTTATCTGATAGTTCGAATAATCAAATTGCAGCTACCTAGTAACCTCGAAATTTTTTTATATTCAGTAGGGTTAAGTCTAACGGCGTTAATGTTCTATGGGTTATTACTAAATGGTATATTTCCCCTTTTTGGCATTGAAAATCCTTTCTCGCTATATTACTTAATCATTCCTCTGATTTTGTTGACTCTGCTATTGTCTTTTTTGTTATTATTTCGTGATAATAAACTCTTCATAAAATATCAATCGCTGGATTATAAATTAATTTTCTCTAATACCTCAATGTTTCTTTATTTGATCTTTTTTTTAAGTATATTGGGGGCAAATCTAGTAAATAGATCAGGTAATAATTTTCTATTATTGGTGCTTTTAATTCTAATATCCTTAGTAATTTGTTTAGTTGCTCATAGTAAATGGATAACTCCTGATCTATATCCATTGGCTATTTTTATAATCTCTCTCTCTCTCTTATATCATAATTCGCTAATCTCGAACTATATATGGGGTTGGGATATAAATGAAGAATATCGTTTATCTAGTCTTGTGATTATGAATGGCATATGGGATCCAACGCTTCCTTATGCTATTAATGGTATGTTGGATATAGTAATATTAATTCCAATATATTCAATTATCCTGAATCTTAGCGTAACGTGGGTATTAAAATTAGTTGTGCCGTTCTTGTTTTCATTAGTTCCTTTATGTCTCTATTGCATATATGTAAGGCAAACTGCTACTAATAATAGCAATAATGATATTGCGTTTCTATCATGCATATTTTTTGTGTCTTTATTTATTTATTATACTGAAATGTTAGGCCTTGCTAGGCAACAAGTTGCAGAAATATTTTTAGCCCTAATATTGTTAATTATTGTGAGCGAGAAAGATATATCCGGCGTCTTACGGTCTGCGTTACTTTGCATTTTTGCAGCGTCTCTGGTTGTATCTCACTATGGCATATCGTATCTTTATATATTATTTCTAATTTTCAGCGCTTTGGCAATTCTAATTGCCAAGCCTTCTAATTACAATATGATCCAATCTGTAAAATTAAATCTAATTTCATTGAGGTTTATTCTTTATTTCATAATAATTGCATTATCTTGGTACATTTACATTTCTAGCAGCCTCAATTTTAATAACGCACTCCGTATAGTAAATAATTTATATGAAACAGTACAGGAGAATTTGATTAATACATATAGCTCTCAAACCTTCAATTTGTTGATTGCTGATGTTGGCTCCCCTTTGCATGAAGCATATAGGGCATATCATTTGATATTTATCTTTTTTATCATCATTGGTGTAGTGCTCACTTATTTTAAGCAAACCGGATTAAATACAATTTTTTTTTATTTATCTGTTATTAATATTGTATTTTACCTCGCCACGCTATTGACGCCCTCAATTGGTCTTGGATCTACACGGTTATATCATATTGTGCTTTTTTGCCTATCAATATTTTGTGTAATTGGTGCAATCTCCGTAATAGAAATAATTGGGCATTATTCTTCTGGAAATTTCAGAGATGCAAGCAAAAAAATATTTTCTTATATGCTAGTAATTTATTTATTATTTAATACTGGCTTTATATTTGAGATTGCTAAAGATAAGCCATCATCGATTTCATTAAGCCAAGATTGGATTAAAGAATATGGTGATATTGAATCAAAGGTACATTTTTATAATACGTGCACCAACATATATGATGTTTCCAGTGCTCAATGGTTATCAAAGAATAAAAACAATTCTACAAGAGTTTTATCTGATTTCTATGCTTCCGAACACGTGCTCAGAAGCTATGGCATGCAACCAAGGGAATCGATAGTAGTACTAACTGATAGGCAATTTTCGAATGCAACTGACAATCACAAGGAAGAATACTATTTTTATTTTAGGTACCTAAATAGAGTAATGAACTTATTTTATGATCCTGCTGATCAGAGTTATAGCTGTAACTATATAAGAATTGCTAATTATGCATGCATGCAAAATAATATATATACGAATGGTGGTAGCTTGATATATATAACCGTCAGCCTAAGTATTTGGTTGTCAGGTTATAAATGACTACTAAGCCTAAACAGTATGCTATTGCAGTCGACCCTATCGCGCCGTGAAGTCCCCATAGGGGCACTAAATACATATTTAATATTATATTAACTAATCCTATAATTATTGCGCTAATTAATGTAATTTTCGGCCCCTTTTCCCCGTCTGAATTTAGCATCCATGCATAAACATCGTAGCATATAAATAAAATAGATGCGATTGCAAATAATACCATTAGTGAAATAATAATCTGATAAGAATCTCCATATAATCTCAAAATAAGATATTGAGTTATGAGAATGAATGGCAATCCCAATAACAACACGTACGGAATAAAATTATTAACTATGTTGAGTACTGCCAGCCTATTTGTGCATCTCGAAATAGATGGGAAAAAAACGGCAGTAAATGCTACAGATATTGTCATAATTACATTTATGGACGAAAGATAGTATGCATTATATAAACCGATGTCTGATGGCAAAAAGTACTTATTGATAAATAATTTATCTATATTAGTATAAACCGCAAAGGATGCGCTGCCCAAAAAAGTGAATATACTGTATCTCAATATAGTTTTTATCCAATAAATCGTAACTTTTATTTTAATATATCTAAACGCATATATTAATATAATTATAATCATTAAAGCATAACTTATATATAACGAAATTAAAATATATTTAAATGATATGCGACCAAATAAAACAAAAATGTAAAAAAATATTAACAGTGCAATCCCATACAAGGTTTGGATCGCTGCGTAATATTTCATTTTGTATAATGATCTGAGGGTGTTTAGAGTAAGATTATAAAAGGCAAGCAATATAGCGAAAATTATCGATAGATCAAAGAGATTTCTTCCGATCGAAAACGCAATACTTATTGAATCAGCAAAAATAATATATAAAAAACAAAATATTAAAATAGAAATAAAAGTTATCACATATGTGCTAGCTATTATTTCTGATTGGATCTCCTTATTGGTATTATTCTCGTTAGCATACTTTACCATAGCGATATTTGAGCCTAAAATCATAGGTATATATAAAAACAGTCCTACAGTCTGTATTAGGGTAAAAATTCCGTATTCCGTCGGTCCTGCAATTCTCCCCGCCATTACATTAAAACTAAAAACCAATATTGTCGCAATTATTGTGCCAGCGCCAACCCTATATATATTTTCAAAAAAATCTTCAATAATATATGTAGCTTTCACGTGCATTATTCTTTGATAAATCCATAGAAAAGAATATAAAATTAAGTCATGGAGGCATTTTTTTTTAGACAAAAGACGACCTCTTAAAATTTGAATAGTTGGTTTTGCATGAGATGCACCTATCAATATTGTTTAAGGGGGGAATATCATCCACATGCCCCTCGATCAATTAGCGATTTATAAAGCTCAGGAGCGAATCCCGGATAGTAAACAGGTAGTTATGCAACGGTATTTAAAGAAACCTCCAATTCGAACTGATCCAGAGATATGTAATCCAGTTACGAATGCAGTATTCTCTTGCTGGTATGTGTTTCGCATGAGAAACACTTCACCAATACTGATTTAAGGGCATGTCAGCCGCATGCCCCTCGATCAATTTTCCTAATTTCATAGCCACTCCGTTTAAGGATGTCTATCATCTCCTGAGCTGTGAACTCTCTCTGAGTGGTCGATTGATCAAGCCTATTCGGTCTGGTTTTCCTTGCAGCCCCAGGTTCTTCGTACATTTCCTGATTCATCAAGAGATGGTAAAGTATGCATAGGATCTTTCTGGCCAGAGCCACTATTGCCACGTTGGCTCCTTTTCTAGCTCTAATCCGCAGGTAGAACTTCCTTAGCTTCGAGCCAATTTTTTTGGAAGCGGCATGAGCAACCTGGACCATGATCCACCGAAGATGCTTCGATCCATGTTTCGTGATGCATCCCGTATGTAGCTTGTCCGCAGATTGGTTAACGAAAGGAACTAGCCCGAAATAGGATGCCAGCTTTTCCGGTGAGCTAAAGTTCCTGTAATTCCCTATTTCTGCCAGAATAGTCGCCGCAGATGTGAACTCGATTCCGGGAATGGACATGGCGATTTTCAGGTCGTTTAATCTCGTGATGATTTTGCTCTTCAGATCCATATCTATCCTGTCAATCTTATCCTGGACATGACCCATGAGGTCTAAAGACGACTCGATCAAGAAGATCTGGCTTGAATCAAGATTATTTTCAATGGACTCCTTGATCTTGTCGGCGTTCTTTTTAACCCGACCAGAAGGTATACCTTTGATGATCTCATCAATGGATTGATCATCAAGCAATCCCCTCAGAATGTGCATCCCTGACTTCCCGAAAATATCTGTGACCACGGAAGAAAGCTTGATATGTGACGAGGAGAGATCTCTGTGAATCTTGTTCTTGAGTTGAGTTCGTATCTTTACCAGACCTTCACGAGCTCTGGTCAGGCTTCTAAGAGCTCTATCCTCTTTGGGGAATATCCTGGAAGGAACAATTAGGTCTTTGAGGCATAGTTCGGCGAGCCAATCAGAATCAATCAAGTCCGTCTTCTTGCCGGGTATGTGTTTGATCATGTAGGGGTTGGCCACTACGACCTTGATACTGCCTTCCAGAACGGAGTATACTGGTATCCAGTATGTTCCAGTCGATTCCATGGCAACTACATCACAGCCGTTATCAGTAAGCCAGAATTTGAACCTCAATAGTTCAGATAAAGTAGTGCCGAATTTTGCCTGGTTCTTGGTCCCTGCTAAGGAGAGGATTGTAGCTACAATCGTATTCTTGTGGATATCGGCTCCACAAGCTATATCCCGCTGCTTACCCATATTATCTCCGCCCTATATGGGCAGATTGTAAAACCCTCGTAGGGACAATTTCGCATTCGCGTTCAAGGACGCATTCATGTCTATGCGAGAGGTTGAATTGGCTAGTTTGACAAGTCGGGATCTGAGTCCCAGAAAGCGAACAGCCTTCACTGCCCATATCAACAGTTATATAATAACTGGGAGGATTAACATGTTTCTCATCCATCCATGCATGAGGCCACGCATCATGGCGGTGTGATATGAAAATGATTCCCATCCATCTCATGCAGCTTCCGCCTTTGCCACTGAATATCCAGCCTTCTCAAGTGATCTAATCATCGACCTCTCTCGTCTCTTCATTGTTCTTTCGCAAACCGCCTCAGCACCTATATCTTGATAAGGCTCTCCTGACTTTAGGACATAATAGATATCGATGAGCATACGATGAGCTAAAGCAACAAGAGCTCTTTTTTTGCCTCTCCTTCTGACGATATTGCGATAGAAGGCACTATATGAAGTGTCTTTGGTTTTTGACGCTGCCCATGCAGATTCAGTTAATGCTCCTTTTAAGAAGGAATTTCCTTTCTGCGTTCTACCGCTTTTCTTCTTGCCAGCACTTTCATTATTTCCAGGGCATACACCGGCCCAAGAGGAAATATGTGCTGCATCTGGAAATTGAGACATATCAACTCCAATTTCCGCCAGGATCGCGGATGCATTAACTTCACTGATCCCAGGTATTGTCTGAATCAGCTTCGATTCTTTCTGGAAAGGGACCATCTTCCTCTGGATTTCCTCATCAATCTTTTTTATCTGCTTAGCAAGGTGGTCGATGTTTTCCAGATGCATTCCCAAAAGGAACCTGTGATGATCGGTCAGCTTTCCGTTGAGAGCTTTCTCCAACTGATCTACCTTCTTCTTGAGTTTGCCTTTAGCCAACTGGGAGATTTCCTCTCTTGAAAGCTTGTCCTTTTCCAGCAGAGACCGAATCAAAGCCAACGAAGATACGCCATAGATCTTAGAAACAACGGAGCTAAGCTTGATATTGGCTGCCTCCAACACCTTGATAAGTCGATTCTTCTCGGAGGTCATCATTCCAACAAGCTTTCTTCGAGTGCGATTGAGGTCCCGCAATTCTCTGATTTCTCTGGGCGGTATAAAGCTATTAGGAAGCAATCCATACCTCAGCAAGTTGGCGATGCGTTTGCAGTCGATTATATCGGTCTTCTTTCGGGGAATGGCTTTGAGACGTTGAGCATTAGCGAGAACTATTGCGAATTCGCCTTCCATTACGTTGAAGATTGGTTTCCAATAGACTCCGGTACTTTCCATGCCTATAGTCGTAACTTCATATTTCTTTAGCCATGCCATTAGCTCTTCGAGATCTAAGGTCATAGTTGAGAACGTTCTGATCTCGAATTTCGGAGGTTCATCAAAAGGTCCGTGGGCAATACATACGTCTACTTTCTTCTCGTGGACATCCATTCCAGCACAACTTATAAGAATTGGCTCCATGATAAATCTCCTTGAGACTGGCTGAGCAACATGTGAGCGTAAATTTGATACGCGTGCCTGATAATGGCGACATTCATGGGTTCTAAAGGCTGCTCAGGGACAGTTTAGCTCACGGGGATACTAAAATCCTCCATAAACGATTCGCCCCTATTTGCCGGCCTCATAATTAAAGAAAGGATTGTCCGGAATATATACTTATGGCCCCATTTTCATGCTCATGGGTGCCCAACCGGGCATGAAAGTTTAGCTCCCACATGTATCATAGGAATTTAGTGGCATCTATTTAGGCCAGATAGATTAAATAATATGACGATAATATTCGATATTTGAGAGTATGCATCAAGATGAAATTATCAAGCAACTTCAGAAACAAAACGAGCAAATAAACTAGCCGTGGAGGTCGTCCGAACATTGATATCGTAATTATGGTGAAGGCACTTGTACTCCAGAGTTGGTTTGGTTTATCAGACCCAGAACTAGAACGCCAAGTTACGGACAGAATCTCATTTCGAATTTTCCTTGGCACCACAGAAGTGATCCCAGATTTCAGTACTGTTTGGCTATTTCGCGAGCGACTGATCGAATGCGGCAGATACGAGGATCTTTGGAAAGAGCTCCAGAATCAGCTTGATGAGAAAGGATTTGCCGTAAAGAAGGGCACAATTCCATGCGTCATCGGTTAAGGAATATATATTAAATTTTTTACTTGAATAATTACAAATTGCTGGATTGCTAAATTGCCTTATCTATTGGAACCAATGCCAGTAACGGTATGACAATGATATCTCCTATTCCGGCTAGCCCGAAATATTGTCATGCGCAAAGCGATTCAGCTCTTAACCGATGACGCATGGGCACAATTCAGGATGCTACTTTCATAACATCTGATCCAGGGCAAAAGAGGAATAAAAAAGATCAGAAAGACCAAGATAAAAAGGATCCCAATTTAGAAGCCATCAAGGCGAGACTGACTCCTGATTTTGATAAAGACTTGCTCAATATTTCTAATAATATCGTTAGCAGCAATGCCAAACCAAAGAGACTCGATGATGGTCCAATAAATGAGGGGACTTGGGCAAAAAAGGGCAGCAAATCCTTTTTCGGTTATAAGGGCCATATTCCAATCGATACCGAGTACCATTTTATCCGAAAAATCGAGACAACAACAGCATCTCTTCATGATAGTCAGGTGGACCTTGGAATCAATGGATTACCACGTTACGCCGATAAAGGATATAGCGGTGCCAAGATACAAGGATACGATGCCGCTATGAAAAAGGCCGCAAGAGGTCATAAGTTGGGAATCAAAGACATTCTGAGGAATAAGAGGATCAGTAGAACACGATCGCATATCGAAAGATGTTTTGCGGTTATGAAGCGATCCCATAATGCAGGTCATGTTTCTGTAACGACTACCGCAAGAGCAGGGATAAAATTCATGATGAATTCAATCGTTTACAACCAGGAGCAGTTGAAATATTTAGGGCGTGTTTCTTCAACATAGCGGAGACTATGAAAGTTCACGAGAGAAATAGAGAAAAAGCAAGGCGAAATGCTGAAAAAGTGGCTACATATTGGATGAATTGACCTAAAAACGACCATAAAGATTGAAAATATTAACGCAGGAATTTAAAGCTCTTCTAATTGGTGCTAAATCGAAACCCTCATTAGAAGATCTGCTTTGCACTTATTTCTCAGATGTGAATGTAAAAACCAATTCATTGGTATGGTTAATGGCTGTCTGCAAAAAGTGAGAATTTTTTGTCAAATTGCAGCGGTGCACTCCGCAGGTCTGCTGCGGGGCATTCAAAATAATAAAAACCACAGAATCGCATAGCGCACAAAGGACGAACGGAGACGACTATTCTCAAGGAAGCAAATATACTGTTCTTCAAGTGCTGGTAATAAGATAAATTTCACGTCTCTGTTAACTCTGTGGTTAATAGGTTCATTGCCATCTATCATTATGCTTTGTGATTAGCTATCAGTTAACCACTTATCTAGATATCATCAGTCATAGTGTTTTGTAAACACAACCAACTCTAGTCCAGTTGCTGTTCTTCAACATCCCCGTCACATCCACAATAATCGGCTTCCCGTTGCAGATCGAGAGCACCTTCTCCAGCGTCAGCCCCGCAAAAGCCTCATGTGGCGAGTTGACGACGATACAATCCACCGGCCCCTCGAGCCCCTGGAGCGAGGCGACCGGCTTCGCCCCGAACCGCTCGATCTCGGCAGATGCTAAAAGCGGGTCATAGCCATACACGTCGATGTCGAACTCTTTGAGCTCGGAGACCATCTCCCCAACCGGGCTCTCTCGGGTATCAGGCACGTTCTCCTTGTAGGTCAGGCCCATGACCAGGACCTTCGAGTCCCGGATCACCTTGCCTGCCCGGTTCAGCTCCTTGATGGCGATATCTGAGACGTGCTTGGGCATACTGTCGTTGATCGCCCGGCCGGCCAAGATCACCTGCGGATGATAGCCGAGCTCCTCTGCCTTATAGACCAGGTAGTAGGGATCGACTGGTATGCAGTGGCCGCCGACAAGCCCTGGGCGGTAGTTATGGAAGTTCCACTTGGTTCCAGCAGCCTCAAGGACCGCTTTAGTGTCCAGCCCCATCTTCCGGAAGATGATCGACAGCTCGTTCATGAGAGCGATATTCAGGTCCCGCTGGACGTTCTCGATCACCTTCGCCGCCTCTGCAGTCCGGATGTCCCGGGCGACGTAAACCCTTGTCACCAGCCCATAAAGGGCGGCGAGCAACTCCGTCGTCTTCTCGTCCATGCCGGAGACGATCTTGGTGATCTTCTCCAGGACGTGTTCGTCATCCCCTGGATTGATCCTCTCTGGGGAGTAGCCTACGGCGAAGTCCTTCCCACATACTTTGCCTGAGACCCGCTCCAGTGTTGGCACCATTATCTCCTCAGTGAGGCCGGGGTAGACGGTCGACTCCAATACGACGGTTGCACCTTCTTTCATGTTCCGGCCGACGATCTCAGCAGCCGAGACTATGTAGGAGATATCGGGGTCTTTGGCCTTTGTCACCGGGGTAGGTACGGCAATGATCACGACATCGGCCTCGCGGATCATGGCCGGGTCCATGCTGGCGATGACCTTGTTATCAGGCTCAGCGTTGATCCGGGTGATCTTCTTTGCGTCGAGGTCGTAGCCGATCGTTCTGAGGTGACGCGAGAACGCTTCTGCCAGCGGCAGGCCCACATAGCCCAGGCCCACTACGCATACAGTCTTATCCTTTAGATCTTCTGAAACCATTTGACCGTCTCCTTCAGCCCCGAATTCATATCATAATCAGGATGGTAGCCCAAGGCTTCCCCTGCAGCAGAGATGTCTGCCAGCGAGTCCCTGATGTTCCCTGCTCTGGGCTTATCGTATTCCGGCTCGACTCGAATGCCTATGATCAACATGATGCGACCTGTGAACTCGTTTAAACTGATTCTCTTGCAGCAGGCGATGGTAAAGATTCCTTCCGCATCGACCATCCCTGCCAGGATGTTGGCTTTCACCAATCCTTTACAAATGTGAAGTCTCTGAAGCGGAATCACAGTCGCATGGCCTATAGCAATCATCGTCCTAATCCCTAACCTCTCAGTATATGATCTCTTTCAACCCATTCTCCAGCGAATACCTGGGTGCAAAACCGAGGCTCTGTATTTTGGCAGTATCCGCCAGTGTGTGCATCACATAGTTCTTGATCGGGTTCTCTCTGTAAATGGGATTCAGGTCGGTTCCCAGGCGGGAATTGATCAGGTCCACCAAATAATTAAAGCTGAAGGCCTTGCCAGTTCCAGCGTTAAAGATCCCTGTGCCCTTCTTTGAAGTCAGAATCAGAGCGTCCACAATGTCCTTCACGTAAGTAAAGTCGCGGGTCTGCGTTCCGTCGCCAAATAGGACCGGATGCTCTCCCGCCTTCATCCCCCACAGGAACTGAGTGATCATGTTGGCATAAGGCCCCTTGGCCTCCTCGTGTGGGCCGTAGACCGAGAAGAAACGCAAGCCTGCATAATCGATTCCATAGAGCTGATAGTAAAGCTCAGCCACCCTCTCAATGGCCAGCCGTGCCTCGGTATAGTAGTCCTTGACCGGTATGACCGCATCTTCCCGGTGCGGTGTGGGGACACCGTTATAAAGGGAGGACGAGGAGGCGAATACGACTTTTTTCGCCTCGCTTTTCCGGGCAAGCTCCATTATTGCCACCATGCCGTTTATCGCCTCCCCCACCAGAAAGGGATCCTTCTTATACATGGGCGAGGAAGATGGGATTCCCAGATGGAATATGATATCATGTGGCTCTAGCCCCAGGTCCAGACAGTTGTTGCAGGAGCCTTTTATGAACTTCACATCCTTCTGAACCGATTTCAGGTTGTCCATGCTTCCAGTGTGCAGGCTGTCAAGAATCGTGACCTCATAATCATCAACCAGCGCCTCCACCAAATTGGAGCCGATGAACCCCGCTCCTCCTGTGACCAGTGCTTTCATTAATTGACCTCTCTATTGAATTTTATCGATATATTATAAAATTAGTTTATTGAATTGGGCGTTGAAAAAATAGGCTTTGCGTGTCCTTTATGCCCTTTGAGGTTTGAATTTGTTAGGCTCAGATTCGATCATCCGATCTCACAACGAACATATAATCACCGCAAAGCTCACAAAGGGTATAAAGCTCACACTAAGAAATTGATGGACCCCTAATTTTTTCGCCCTCTGCGTCTCTGTTCCTCTTTGGTTTTGTCCCCGTCGCCCCTCGATAAGATATCAATCAGCCGGCACTTGGGGCTCCGGAATCATATTCCTCAGTTCCCGCATATATCCAAGCGCCTTCTTCCCCTTCGCCGTGGTTTTATATCTGGGCACTTTGCCCTCCTGGATTTCCACAAGCCTGTTCCGGGTGACCAGCTCCAAATAAGGAATCACTGTGCGAAAATTCAGGCCTGCGCCATATACAATTTGCGTCTTGCTCGCGCCTCCTCCCTCTGCACAAAGCTGCAAAATCTGAAGGAGGATCTGGTCCTTGTATCTCTTGCGACCCATGACATAATATTAGGATGTTAGGTATCTATAAATGTTACTTATCACAAAAACCAAGGCAGATCATTACACAATCTACGTCCTGCTCGCCGCCAGCGGCAGGTCCACCACGCATACAGTCTTATCCTTTAGATCTTCTGAAACCATTTGACCGTCTCCTTCAGCCCCAAGTTCATATCATAATCAGGATGGTAGCCCAAGGCCTCTCCTGCAGCAGAGATGTCTGCCAACGAGTCCCTGATGTCCCCCGCTCTGGGCATGTCGTACTCCGGCTCGACCTGCCTTCCAACTATCTCCATTATGAGACCAGCCAGCTCGTTCAGGCTGATCCTCCTGCCGCAGGCTATGTTGAAGACGCCTTCGGAATCGCCCTTCCCGGCCAGGATGTTAGCCTTCACTACGTCCTTAACAAAGGTGAAGTCCCGGGTCTGCTGGCCGTCGCCGTAAATCACCGGCGGCTTTCCCTCCAGGATTCTGGTCACAAAGCGCGGGATCACCGCCGCATACTCCGATTTAGGATCCTGCCTTGGCCCGAAGACGTTGAAATACCGCAGGCAGGCGGTCTTGAGCCCGTACACATCCGAGAAGACCCGGCAGTAGTACTCTCCTGCCATCTTTGTGATGGCGTAGGGCGATTTGGGGTTGGGCTTCATGTCCTCTTTTTTAGGCAGTGTGGGCGTGTCGCCATAGACCGATGAGGACGAGGCGAAAACCACCTTTCTCACCCTGCTGTCTTTAGCCGCCACCAGCACATTGAGCGTGCCATCCACATTGGCCTGGTTGGAGGCGATGGGATTGTCCACCGACCTCTGCACCGAGGGGATGGCCGCCTGGTGAAAGACGGTATCTGCGCCGGCAAACGCCCGGCGGAGCAGATCCAGATCCAGGATGCTGCCATTTATGAACTGGATCCTATCTCGGATGTGATCCAGGTTCTCTATTCTGCCTGTAGATAGATTATCGATGACGGTGACCTCGTGGTCTCTTGCAAGTTCATCAGTTAGGTTCGAGCCTATGAAGCCCGCGCCGCCGGTTACAACGACCTTCATTGAAATAGTTCAACTCCTGAGTTTGTGAGATTCGGTAGGTTAGTGGAAAATGGGCTCTCTTTGCGCTTACTTTGTGGGGCTATTGTGCCCTTTGTGGGGGAATCATAGAGCAATGGTGAATCCTGGGGGTTTACGGGAATAAAACCACAGAGTCGCAGAGCGCACAGAGGACGAACGACGAGACGACTATTGCTAAGAAGCAAATATGCAATCCCTTTTCAAGTGATGTAATATGATGAATTTCACGTCTCTGCGAACTCTGCGTCTCTGCGGTTAATAATCGTAGCTGAAAAATCAACCCTGGGGGTTTACGGGAATAAACCACAGAGTCGCAGAGCGCACAGAGGACGAACGACGGAGACGACTATTGCTAAGAAGCAATTATGCAATCCTTTTCAAGTGATGTAATAAGATGAATTTCACGACTCTGCGAACTCTGCGTCTCTGCGGTTAATAATCGTAGCTGAAAAATCAACCCTGGGGGTTTACGGGAATAAACCACAGAGTCGCAGAGCGCACAGAGGACGA
>Ga0208196_1002252_pt1 | contig 18284 bp, 10 predicted proteins | sample AD_JPNNA7_MetaG_FD_184443 | JGI IMG/M metagenome (GOLD analysis project Ga0208196, IMG submission 184443) | Active sludge microbial communities of municipal wastewater-treating anaerobic digesters from Japan - AD_JPNNA7_MetaG (SPAdes) (version 2) | ecosystem: Engineered > Bioreactor > Anaerobic...
GCCGAGACCGAGACCGAGACCGAGACCGCTCATTTCTTCTTCTCCAGGTATGTTGGCTGACCTTGCCAAGCAAGCCAAAGCGCATTCGTGCTATCTGCACCGAAGCTCATCTCGGGTGCAGTATCGGGTATCGGATTGGAAACTCCACCTCCCAATCCAAGTCCAAGTCCAAGTTTTCCAAACATTATTTCTTTCTCTTAATTATCTTTACAATTGGTTTCACCATCGATTGATACACGGTATCAACCACTCCCAGCATATCTCCAACATCCGCAATGCCGAGTCTCTTCATTGCCTTCGGTGCTGCCAATTGAGCAATCTCAGTTGCAGCAGTGGCTACAACCATTTGTTTTCCTTCATTGGAACGAATGTCAATATCGGATAATCCAGTTTTGTCATCAATGTAATTCAATACCTTCTCCGGATGGTCTTCGGCTTCCGCAGCAAGCGGAGCGACGATGTCCGAGATTTCCAGTCCAGCCCACAGTTTCTTCAATTTCTTATACTGAATAATGATTGTGGAAATAAGGGCTGCCAGAGCAACTACCAAAGCTATTGCAGCTTCGATGTTCTGGGTAATGGTGTTGATGATGTTTTGCATTTTTCCTCCTTTCTTATTCAAGTTTGTTTAACAAGTCGATGATATTCATCTGGCTTGATATAATAATATAAACGAGAAAGCCTGCTATGGCAACTCCAATTATACGAATGAAGTTCCACCATTTCATGGCATTATCTCTACCTTTGGCAATAAATCCACTGATAACGCATTCAATCGACTTTCTTGCTTTGTCTTTTACTATTGTGTCGGCAACAAAGTCTTCTGCATGCTTACTGAACTCTGGATTATCGAGAACTGAAATCGCATCTTGAACCATATCTTCTCGAATAAGATAGCGCTTGTCATTCTCTTCTCTTAAGACAAGTGCATTCTTATCCAGAATATGTTCCAGCTTCACAATTGCTCTACTGAGTTCGGAGATACTGTTCTTGAGTTCAGTAATATCTTCTCGGATTTCTGCCGCGAATGAGACAAGTTCGTCTCGGGTTACGAATTCCATACCATCCATTAGTAGTTCCTCTGTGGTGTGATATATACCTTCTTTCCGGCTGTTCCGCCACCTGATACCGATAACATCTCATTGGGTGAGAGCATGATATAGGTTTCAACTCCAGCAACAAGTGGCATACTGGCAAGAGGAACAATAGTATTGGAATCTTTCCAGGGGTCTCCAGATTCGGGGAAGTTTCCAATAAAGACGCCATCGTCAAAGGTGAGAATTCTTACGAGGTTGGCACAGCGTCCAGGACTGTAGGACTTAAAGTAGGTGCGTACTGCAGAGCTGATACTATAAGAAGACTTATTCGCATCATAAGAACAAGAGATAATTGTCTTTCCAAGAGCGTTATTGATTGAACCAATGAATTCAACGATTTTAGCAATCGTTTGGAATCCTGTTTTCAAGTTGATAGTTAGAATAAGGTCAACTTCTTTGCGTTCAATTGAATAACTTTCAGAGGCATTTCCAACAGTGATATGCAATTGAATATGATTCGCTTCATAGACGTTGCCCAGAGCATAGAGATAGAGGTCAGTCTCTGCAGCATCTTGAGTAGCAGTAATCTTTACATGCGGTCTTGCTTCTTCGGAACTATCAAAAGATGGAGTAGTTACTACTCCGGTAGTAGTTGTAACCAACCTGGTGCGATAAGTATCCGGTATGAATACCGGAATCGGGGTGCCAAGCGCATCTGCTGCGCCAAGAGTTGTGAGTTTCATTTCTTTCTCCTTCTATTTATTTTTCTGGTTTTTCTTTTCCAAAACCTTCCATGCCACTAAATGGGAGCCCAGTCATTCTGTCAATAAAAGATTTTGGATTAAGATAAGATTTGTGTATATCTCTCGCCAAACGACCGAAGGGAAACATTGTCCAAGCGGTATAATCAGTAAACTTCTGCCAGTTTCCAGACATCATGGAAGTTACCATTGCCGGAAATGCTCGGATAATTGGGGGTGAAATTATCTGCAGCGGAGCAACATAGTAGGGATAGGTTCCAAAGAAAGCACTTTGTTTCTCTTTCTTGTCTCCAAATATCCATTCGGAAAGGTCTTTCAGCCAATTCCAAGGCGCAGGAAGAGTAGAATCAAAGAGCGAAAACATGAACGCATTTGCCAAAGCAAGAGTAATCAAATCCATTGCCATCATGCGTTGGAACTTATCCATCTGCATCGTTCCTTCACGGAATCCATAGACCTTTGCTTGCTCGTATATCATACTTCTGGTATTCATGGAGTTGTATGTCCAGAGTTGAAAACGAGTAAGTACCTTCCCCATTGCACTGCGAGCAATTGCAGGACGATAGGGAGCAGTATACAGGAACTGTGTACACTTTACCCCATCCTTCGCCAATCTGCTCAGAATCGGGTTAAAACGCCAATTTCCGTGTTCATCGAAAGAACCTTGAAGAGCTCCATTGAAGAGATTATAGAACTGGATGTAATGTGCCATGAAGGCATCAGTACGCAGCTCAACTTCTGGAGCACGCATGAACCACGAGACCTTGCTATACAACGCATCGGAAACATGGTGCTTCTGAGCAAGTGCCTTCAGAGAAACTTCGTCGAGCATTTCATCTCCAGCCAACTTCCGAGCATAATCATCAAAGAAGTTCTTCAGGGATTCGGTAACATTGATATTCATTCCGCCAGCTTCATTGATAAGGTATTCTTCAATCACACCTTCTTCGGCAACTGCTCTTTTCAAGTCATTTCTATTTTTGAAAGTAGGCGAGAAAGTCTTCCTTATGTAGTCCATATCCCTTGCCTTCTTCAAGTTATCCAGACCAGCAGAGATGGCAGTCATCTGCGTTCCACCAAACATATTCGCTACCATTGACTTCGTATGTGCCAGAAGCGAAGCCATCTCATAGCGTGCTTCCGCTTGAGAAATCTTATTCAGTGTCCAGTAGTCAATCTTTTTCAGCTCTTCCGGAATCTCTCCATTTACCTTAATAAGTCCAGTCATTCTTCCCAATTTGTAAAGAAGTTGAGATTGATAGGAATCGGTAAAGAAGAGATAAGGATTGTGTTTCAATTTCATATTTGGGTCATCCAACATATCACGAGTGATAACTGTCGGATTTCCAAGCGAATCCCCAATATAGAGTTTGAAGAACTTCACCCACGAATCAGTAGCATCTCCAAAAGCATTGTTTACTTCAGCATCTACAATCAATTGCTTACTCAGGAGCCAAGCCATATTCTTGTGGAATGTTCTTATCACGTCTTTATTGTGGCTTACATATTCTTCCGGAACTCTACTATAGTCAATGAGCTCTATTCCTCTGCGTTCTTGTGAGAACATACGTTTCTTTCCAGCGAGTTCCCAAAGCAAAGCATCATCCTGATATGCCAACTTCCTCGCTTCACCTGTTCTCATCTCTTCCAAAGATAGCTCGTGAATTCTATCAGCTTCATGAATATGTTCGTCAATACGAAGGTTTTCATTAGAAGAATGAATACGATTTGTTAAGAAGAGATATTGGTGCGAAAGCTCATACTTCTCGGATACAATTCTCTGGCGTTCTTGCATGAGTTCCTGATACTTACTATATTGCTCTGCAGTGAGGTCATCAAGAGCTTCTCTTGTTGGAGCCATATCGTGTAGTAATTTATTAACTCTTTCTTCTTCCAGAATTATTGCTTGGAATTTATCTACGATTTCTTGAATCTGAGGAAGAATCTGTTTCTTCAACTGGGTTATGTCTTCGTTTCTATGAGGATAATAATACTCGTAGGGAAGTTCTCCAGTCCAGGGAATCTTGTCATCTGAATGTCTTCGAACAATTTTCGAAAGTCTATTATTGAATTCTCCATCTGAACCCTTTGTAAACTTATCTGCTTCCAATATCTCTCGCTGCACTGCTGCGCTTTGAGAAAGACGATAGATACCGTCAATACCAATGTCTTGCATTGGAAATGGTTTTCCGGTAGCAAGAAGGTCATGCATATCCTGTCGGAATTTTTCAAGGTCAAAGAAAGGAATGTCTTTTAATATCTCATTCAGCCTTCTTTTCCCAAGTACTCTTCTGCTTATTCTCTCGCCAAATAGCTTTTCCGGAGTGGTTGTATACTTCTTCAAGAAGATGTTCTCGTTTTGGTCGTCAAGTTTTCCTTTCTGAATAAGAGATATATCTTTGTTGTATTTGGTAATGATGTCAGAGATACGTTCTCGAATTTCGTCTCCAGTGAGCTCGATTATTTCGGTTCCAGTATTGATTTTATACTTCTTCAGAAACACGTCCATATAAGTATTGCGAAACTTATCGGCTTCCACCTTATAGAATAGCGCATTATCAGCAAAGGCATTAGATTTCCCAAACTCTCCCCGCAGCGCATACCAATCACTAAGGGTTTCTGCAGCATGTTGGTCTCGCAGAATAGATTCATATTCCCATATTCTCTTTCCGTTTATTCCAGGCTGTTCAAGATAGGGTTCAATTTCTTGTGAGAATCTTCCAGCAAGCTGTTCTTCCTGACGAGTTCCTTCAAAGAGAATATTACCAATAGTATTTTGCAACGAACCGGCAAGCGATGTCGGAGCGAAACCCCATCCGGTCTTTATAGAACCATCGGAATCCACATACACAGTTTGAACCATGTTGGCTTTCATATTTGGCATAGTGAGAAGTCGTTTGTCAATTGCACTGGGAAAGAGGAAGTAATCTATCTTACGAATCCAAGGTTGCTGTCCATATTTATCTCCGAATAATCTCTGAATGAGAGTTGGCTTCCGCATATTGTCCAAGATATCGCCAAAGGTTTTCCAGTCCTGAATAGTCATCTGCTTCATCGATTTATGGAAAAAATAACGAGTAAGTCCTTCTATAGGGATGTCAGCATCTTTGGTGAATCCGTAGAACTCCAGATTCGTTCTAATCTTCGAGACGAGGTTCTCCAAGTCGAAATCTTTGTATTCGGCATATTGTTCTGCAGAAGCTGCCAACTTTGTTTGTTCCAGAAACATTCTTTTCTTTTCTTCTGCCAACGAAATAACTTCTTGTTCTTTTGCCAATCGCAGTGTCTTATCAAGAGAATTGGAGAGGTCTTCCAATTCCTTCAAGCGGATTTTCACCTCGTTGTATTTCTGCTTTAGTTCCAAGTAATTCTTTGGTACGATTACTAACTTCTCTCCAGGCTTCACTTGAATTGGAACTCGGATTACTTCCTTAACTGGAGCCGGAGTTTCTTCCTTTGTTGGAACTGGAACTGGAGTAGAGATAAGTGTTTCTGGAATTATATTGGAATTCGGAGTGAACATGTGTTTGACTACATTGTCATACCACGTCTGCTGAATGCCATAGAAGGCTTCTTTCACTTTGAAAGGAACTACAGAAGTTGCCAATCCCATACCGGTATGGTTTGTGGCATTCCGCATCTCATAAATTCGCTCCACATACTTATCAATTGGTTCAAATCCAGTTACTCTCCCATTGGAATCTAAGATGGGCTGACGCATATAGGAATTGGGAAGCTTCGCCTGAAAACTACCCATCATAAAGATATCATATATCTTCTGTAGTGTTGGATCTCCCAGAGAAATCCGATACCACTTCTCATCAATGTCGGCAATCTCTCTTGGAACCATCACTTCTCCTGCGTCTCTGGAGATTTTCGATTTGTATGCGTTCACATGGCGGAAAATATCGTTCACATCCTTAAAGAAGCCTTTTCGGAAATAGGCTTTATCTTTCTGGAATACTTCACTGGCTATTCCCTTGAGAGCGTTATAAGTAGTCATATCGATTAAGTCTTGCTGTATAAGTTCCAGAATCTTTGTTCGAATTCTGGTATAGACCTCCAGCGGATTCCCCTTATAGAATTCGTGAGGGAGAAACTTCTTCGCCTTTTCCAAAAACTTATTTATCTTCTCTTCCGAAAGGTCTGAAGTCCGCTTCATACTATTAAGGTCGGTATATAAATCGAGAAGTTCATCAGCTACGTGAGCAGATTTATCCAGGAAGTTCTTTCCGAGAAGCACATATACAACATCTTCGTTCTTGTAATCTCTCCAGGCATACGGTTCCAAGTCCTGATACTTCTTTCCTTCTTTCCGATTTTTTATAGCTCTTCGTATGTCTTCAAGAAACTTCTTTTGATTTGCTGTACCGCTTTTCTCAATGTATTGCACCACTTCTTCAAAGTTACTTATGGCGATTGGATGTCGAGTCATCTCAAAAAGAATTTGTTCCCAATTTGGAACACCAGCCTTTTCTTTTTCAGCAATCGCTCGAAGAGCTTTATAGACGTATGGTAACTTATCTCCATAGATATTTGTGAGATCGAAGTTCCAATCAACTCCACCAAGTACTCTTACTGCTCCGCCAAAGTAGGTAGAAGCACCGGTATACATACTATTGTAGTTTTCTACTTGCATCTTTGTAGTGAAGTAATCATTCCAACCACCAAGAGCAGTATTGAGTTTCCGGAAGGGAGCCAGAGCTTGCAGATAGAGACGCATTGCGGGCTTTATCTTTTCCGTTCCAGTTGCTTCTTCCCGAACATAGTCTTCAAATTCTATCTCTTTTCCATTTTTCGTAATCTTGAAGAGATCGAAAAGCATGTGAATTGATGGGTCTTCGAATCTTGGAACTTCGTCAAAATCGGTAGGGTCTGCAACCTTGGTTATAGCAACTGCCATCTTACGAATTGCCCAATCTACGCTCTTTTCTTTTTCTGCTTTGGGAGTTAGTTCGAAAACTCCATCTTTACTCTGAACTCGAATTGGCTTCCCGTTATCAAGTGCTGCATAGTAAGCTTGCTTCAGTGCAGTAGTCTCATTTACAACAGTTGCGAGTAAGTTTCTGCCATAGGTTGTGGCAATCGATGTCTTGGCAATTGTTCCAGGAGCTCCAAGAAGCGCTGGAGAACTCATTATCTGTTTCAACTTCTCCTTCTCCGGAGTCATCATACCAAAGACTTCTTCGTCTGCTTTCTTTCCAGTTTCTGGATCAACATATTTCTTAACTGCCTGACCACCCCACATATCATTGTTCTTCTTCATTTCCTTCAGCCAACTGAGTTTCATTCCTTTTCCTTCGCCATTGTCCCGCCTTCCAGCGAACCAGAGATAATAACTATCTCCATCATCATCAGAACCACCGGTAACTTCCTTGGCAGTAGAATGAATCATTATCTCATTACTGTCAATATCCATGAAGCCCCTGAATCTCAGTATCTGCATTCCAGCCGGATTATCTTGTGGAACTCTTTGAATTGCGATATGATTAAAGAAATCTTGGAGAAACTTCAGAGAGAGGTCTTTAGGAATCTTTTTCTTTCCCTGTACCATATTCCAGAGGTCGCCAAGCTTATAAACTTTGTTGTTCAATTCAATATTGAGATTCCGAAGATTACGTCCAAGCATAAATTCGTCTCTAGCAATCTGTGTGTCTTCAAATGCCCAACCCCGATTCTTCACTTTATATACTGAGTTTCCTATCTTGGGACGCAGTGCTCGGTTGATAATATATTTGTTGAACAAAGAAGAAACATAACGGACTGCATACTTGTCCCCAAGTGAAACATCGTGTTTCATTGCCACAAGCGTACTGATAACATCCTTATAGCTACTCTGCTTCGTATCAAAGTCTTCTGGAGAGAAGCCTTCAATGCTATCAAACATATCGTTGAAATCATTGAGATTAGATATCTTCTTCAGCAGTGTTTTAATTACCCTTGCATTTCCCGAGTAGAGAATCCTGGCAACACGGTCAATAGAAAGCTCATCAATGTTTTCTGCAATCCATTTCAGGTCTTCGTCGGTGTATTCGTTTCTCGCTTCAATGTCTTTATCAAACTTAAGATTCTTAAATTCGTTTCCCATTGCAGAACGCACGAGTAAGTTATCGATAATGTCTTCTCTTATTTCTTTGGAATGATTCAGATGCACCAACATCTGTTTTGCCAGCGAATTAACATGGTTTATTCCGGCGGCATCGCTTATCTCAGAGAGCACTATTTTGATATCGTTTACATCTATGCCATAAGTATTTATATCGCCATCAACTACTGCTTTTCCATTCACTATTTGAATCTTTGTTTTGCGTCTTGCACCAATCTGCTTAATAGCATTGTCATCGGCTACCATATCTACACCATTGGCTTTCATCCATTCCTGAAGGGGTCTTGGAGCAACCTTCATCAGATATTTTCCGAGCATCATTCCACCTTCCGGATCGGAGTGGACAATAAAACTCTTATTGGTTCTTCCAGAAATAGGAAGTCCGGCAGAAGCATTCAAAGCATCAAGAAACTGCTGAGAAACATAAACATTACCATCTTCTACTGATTCTTCAATTGTTGGATCAAGAGCACGCTTCGCTTGAAGAGCATAATTCACATCTGCAATTACAACTTTTATATTCCTGAGATCAGCTACTCCAGGATCGGCAATGAAGTCTTCTGGTTGTAATCCTATGCCCTGATTAAAGATTATTTGAAATCTCTTATTGAGCTTGGATGAAGAATCAATGAATCCTTCTTTGGCAATGAAACTGAAATCAGTTGCCTGATTGAAATCACGCAGATAGAGAAGTGTATTCTTGTATTGTGTTTCGTAGTAGTTTCTCCAGTATTTCTGCTGAGCATCATTTATCTTTCCTCCGATTATTTCCTTCAAGAAACGCTGATAATCTTCTTCGTGCATTTTCTTTAATTCTTCCAACGGAGTTCCGGTATACTTTGATATTTCTTGCTGGAGCTGTTCAAAGGAAAGGTCATCTACTTCTGGATGTTTGACAACAAAGTTGAATTCGCCTTTATCGTTTCTCCCGCCGATGTAGATATACTTGTTCACAACCTTCTTTCCAGTATTCGGGTCAGTTATATTGGCATCTTCAAATCCACCTTCCATCTTCAGAATCATCTGACGAAGCATCCCACCATCTCGAAGCTTTTGGAATTCTTCATAGAAGTGTGGCATTGCAGCTTCAGTCTTCTCAATGTTTGAATACCAAGTTACTGTTTTAAGTGGCGAAGAAGTTCTTTGCTCCAATCCCTTCACCAGATTAAAGAGAGGTCGTCTCTTCGGAAGTAGTTGCGATACCTTCCGGTTACCAATAACTTCTCCGAACTTAATCGGAACAACTTTGAAGACGCCATTCTTCTCGTGGTTGATATAATAGTTGTCATTCATGTAGTCATAGTACTTTTTCATTATCACATACTTGTTAAGCACCGCATAATCGCTATCCACAATGTTCTCACGAAAGTGCTGTTTGTTTCGATCAATCCACTTCAGAAGTATTTGCTTATCAGGATTCTTTCCAATCTCCAGAATGAAGTCATCAGTGATTTTCTGCACTGTCTTGTCATTTGCTTCTTCCGGAGTAAGAAGACGCTTGAAGGTATTGGCAATCTGCTGATTCCAGTTGGTTTCTGGAATATTTGATTTCACCATGATATCCGAAACAAAAGAACGATAAATCTCTTTCTGAAGATTGTTATCGGAAGTTGCGGATGCTTCTGTGGTCTTTATCCAGATACCAGTTCCCCTATCGTCATACCCTCGTGCTTGCATATATTGTTCAAAGTTTTTCCAATACGGATTGTCACCTCGGTCATAAGAGTCTGGAGTGATAACTGTTGCTTCGGATTCAGTAATCTTATGAATCACATCAATATCCGGAGAAACCTTTCCTTCTGTGGGAACGAATGCTACTATATCATCTTGAAGAATTACATCTGGGTTTACTTCTTTCTTCCCTGCTCCAGCTATAGAGAACTCATTTTCTCCATCGGTTACAAGGACAGTTGAAATAGAAAGCTGAGTAGTGCGAAAGCCATCGGCTTGATATAATTCTCCAGGAATTATTTGAGTAAGACGAGTTATTCCTTGACGTACTTCTTTCATTCTCTGACGCACGGTTCTATATGTTTCTACTATATTCTTCACAGTTTCTTCTGAAGGAGTAGGAAATCCATATTCTTCCATGTCTTGTTTAATGGCATCAACCAATGACCGAAAAGATGCTCTCTCTTGTTCTGCCTTCACTTCTTTGTCAACCGCAGCTTCTATTCTTTGAGAAGCGGTTTCTGGAGTGGGAGGCGCTCCGGCACTGGGAATTGTAAGTAGTTCAATCTTATAGAACATCTGTGTTGGAGTTTCTGTAGTGGTAGTAAGTTTATAGCGTTTTCCTTCAACTTCAACTACACCAGATTCTCCAGCTTTTAGTCCTATTCTTTCTGCTTTGGTAAGATCGACTGCAAGAACAGGATTCTTCTGAGAGATTGCAGATTTAATCTCTTGATTAGCTGTATCTATGGAAACCAGCTTCAGAGAAGGAGAAGTTGGAGTCGGAGTTGGAACAGTAATTGGTTCCAGTGTATAAGTAACAAACTTCTTCGCTTTATCTATTCCAGAATTTGTTATCTTAAATTGTTTACCTTCGATAACAATAGTACTAGATTCTCCTTCGGCGAGACCAATTTTCTTGGCTACTGGAAGAGAGCGAGTAATAGTATTCTTCCTTCCGGCAAGAATCTCTTGTCTATCTTTTGGAAAGATACGTGTTTGAACTTGTCCAGGAACTTTTGGTTCTTCGTATTGGAGAACTTCCGTTCCAACAATTTGTTCTCCAAGATTCTTTTGTTCCTCTCTTGCTTTGGCTATCTCTTCGTCAATTGCTTCTTTTTGTGCTTCAAGAGTTTCAATGTTCATATACATTTTGTCTACTAACTCATCTGGATAATCCTTCCCTTCAGGAATAATTGACGCAATAACAGAACTGAGATAGTTTCTTTTCCGACTGGTACCAATGTATTTATCGAATAAGTCTGCTACATTCTTCTTTACTGCAGGAGAAGCTTCAGCATATCCTTCTACTCCACTAACAGTATCCGGAAGTTTGGCAGTTGGTCTTAAATATGGCTGAATAAGCTTGTAAGCTTGTTTTTCTGCAGCAGGACGATCACGATAGGCAAAAAATCCACCAATAAGGTATTGATATATCTGTTCTGGAGTTGTTTCTCTGCGCATTGTTGAGGGAAGACCATTCCACATTGCTCCAGTAAGAGTGCGAGCAATTGCCTGAGTGCTGAGACCACCAGAAACTCCACCAATAAGAGCTCCCATTGCATTGGCGATCAATCTATCTCCAGCTTCCATATACATTCCACCAGCCAATCCATGAAGCATGGCATCAATCCCATACTGCCAGTTGGAAGTGGCTCCAGCTATTCCCAGACGAGCGGCACCTTCAACTACATCTCCTACAACAGGATTCTTAAGTAATTTCAAAGCGCTATTTACCGCTCCCATCTTTCCCAGTGTAGCTTCGGTAGCAACTTTCTTCGTTATACTGGAAAAATATTTCGTAGCGGTGGGAGTAATTTTTTTCATTACTGCATTCGAAACAAGCAGCGGAACTGATTTCCCAGCAACTGCCTTCGCTACTCCCCTGAGACCTGGAATGGGGACGAGAAAGCCGGCGTATCCTGCTGCCTGACCAACTGCTTTGGCAACCCTTTCCCATGGATTTACAGGGGCTTGTTCGCCTATTTTGAGAGTAGAGAACCCCTGTAGCCAACCTTCGCCAAGATATCGAAGAGCTCGGAAGACATTAAAGTTTACTTCGTCTTCGGCAACTTCTCGAAAAGGAAGTTGATAGTAGGCGGCATGTTGCTTAAGAAGTTGAACCTGAGACTGGTTAAAGCGCTCAGGTTCCCTCATATAGTAGTTTATATACTGTTCCGTGATTGGCTTATTCATCCTCGGAACAAAATATGGATATTGCATATTTATCCTACTGCATATTCGGAAGTGGTGGCATTCCAACCATCATTGGGTTTTGCATACCCATTCCCATTCCCATTTGTGGAGGTATTGTTGGAGTCATGAAATCTTGAGCAATGCCCATTGCTTGACTACCACGGACAAGAGCTTTAGCAATTTCCAAGAGAGCTTGAGAATAAGACATCTGTGTATATAGTTCTCGGATTGCTTCATTCGCAGCAAGCGCACTCTTCACATTTGCTCCAATACTCTTTGCGGCACCCATTGCTTTTGCTCCAGCCTTGGCTCCTTCTGCAGCTTCTGCAGCTGCCTTTGCTCCACCTATCAATTCTTGAAGTGTCTTTCCACTCTTGGCTGCTGCTTTTGCTCCGCCTGCCGCAGCTTTTGCTCCACCGGTAAGAGCTTGCGCTCCACCAAGAGCAGCCTTGGCACCTTTCGTAGCATTAAGAATACCAATAGGAAGTAGAAACGATGCAAGAAGTCCAGCTGCCTTTCCAGCATTCTTGGCATTTTTCGTATACTCATTACTATACCAAGAATCTCTAAGTATTCCAAAAAGAAGAGCATCGAGTAAGCCTCCTCCAAAGGCAAGTGCTTGCTTTCCAAATGTATTATTCAGCTTTGCATCGCCCCTGGAAGTATCCAGTCCATACTGCATTGCAATAGCTTTTGCCATTTCTTGACCTTGTTTATTAAGAGAGGCAGGGTCTTCGTTGTATGTGATCACTAGCTTCAAATTGTTCGTCATCTGCTGCTGTTGCATAGCAGCTAGTAAGCGTGAACCTACGTCAATAGGTGCTGAGAATAGTTGCTGATAATCCATTGTTCCCCCTTAATAACCAGAGCGGTATGTTTGATTATACCAATCGGTTTGTCTTCTGAGATACTCTACTTCTGGAGTTGGCATAGATTTCGTTTCTGGCAGAACAGTCTTCTGAGGCTTCTTCGCCAAGAAGTTTCCTAAAAGTCCTTTGAATTCATAATCTGGGTTTGTTCTTTGTTTTGCCAGAGTATAACTGGTAATCATATCAAGAAAAGGATTTCCAGTCATCTTGGGTTTATACATATTCTGCAGCATACTCTTCATGAGTAATTGATACAACTGATTGTACTGCTCCTGAGCCTTTTGCTGCTCAGCCATGAAGTCCGTTATGCGATTAGCAATACCGCCAAACTCTTCAAGACCACTTCTTATGGTCTGTTCATTAAGGGGCGGTAGAATATTTTCTTGTATTGGCATCGTTTCTCCTTATTTATAAAGATTTACTTTAATCTTTTCATTAGTTCGTCAACCGATGGCATATAGACAGGTTCATATCTTAAGATTCCTGCATCATAGAAATCTTTTAACTTTTCATAATCAGCCTTGTTACCTTGGACTATCAATGTACCCTTCGCCTCATTAACTGTATATTTATTAGCTAATTTTATTGCTTCATCTGCAGTCTCGAGACTGAATACTGGTGCGTTTGTTTTCGTTTTCGTTTTCTGATTATAATATAAACTTTGAGGAATGTTTAGATTAACTCCCATTGCATCGACTGGTGCTGAATATGTTCCTTGTTTTGTTATTGCCGACCGTTTTTTAGTTGAAAATGAAGGAAACGCATTTCCTACACCATTCCCACCAACGCTGGCAGAATATAGGTTTACAAGTTCTTGCTGAGCTTGGTCTGTAAGATATTTGTTAAAGATAATATTGCTTCTTTCTATGGCGCCTTGAGTCTCAAGTGACTGCAGGTAATTCTTACCTCGTAATGCTTCCACAGCAAGAGCATTGCTTGCTTGCAGTCTCGCAATCTCTTTGTCTACATCTGCCTGAAGCTTTGCGAGGGCAAACTCATTCTGTCTATCCTTCTCGCTTTCAGATTGAGTTACCTGAGTTCCATATAAGCTCATCATGTTACCTAATTTTGAACCGAGTAAGCCTCCCAATAGATTTATTCCACCCATTACATTCCCGTAACTGGTATTCAGTTGGTTTCCCAACATGCTAGTAAGTTCTGCCTGTTCTCGTTCCAAATCAGCTCTTATCTGATTATAACGATCGGCAGTCTGACTAAGTGTTTCCCAAAATCCTGGCATCTTTCCTCCTTACTAAAGTCCTAAAAGCTTTAGAAGACCAGCTGGAGACTGTGTTCCGAAAAGCAATGCCGGAGACGCTCCAACAAGATTTCCGAAAAGTCCACCAAAGAATCCTGACTGATTTTGGCTTCTCTGCATTTGCATTGCAGCATCTGCCTGCATCTTCTGTAGTTGATAATTCAAAGCCGATTGTGAACCTTGCATTGCCGCAGTATTCTGAGCTGCAGCATTGGCAAGATTTCCCTGAAGACTGTATCCCAATAATCCAGTACCAGTCTGATACGCATTGTTGAGATAACTATTGTATGCTTGACGAGTCCCTTCCAGATTACTGGCGAGAGAAGACTGAAGCTGACCTGTAGCAAAAGGATTCTGACCAGCTGCCTGCATACGCATGCTGTTCAAGTATTGCTGAGCGGCAGCGTCTACACCAACTTTCTTCAGGTCATTATACATACCTCTATTACGAGAACTATATGGATCAAGAAACTCTTCTCCCAGTGCAGTATATCTACTCGTATCAACCGAGTAAGCTTTTGGGGTATATGTATATATCAATTGTTCCGGAGTCATATCATACCCCTTCAACCTACTCTGCCCGAAAAGTGCATTTCCAAGCCATGACATTATTTCACCTTCCTTATCCAATCGAAAGGAATATTCAGACGAGCCCAACCATCTGGAAACCTTGCTTCAAGATACAACTTCGTTTCACCTTCGCTCTTTGTCTGGGTAAAGCGAATGTTGCTTGTTTCCGGTTTCTCAGCGTTGATATCGCCAATTCCTGCGGATTGGAGTTTTCTATCTATTTCATCGATCTTGTTCCAGATTCGATGAAGTTCTTTGTTTATCTCTTCGAACGAATCGAGAGCCCTATAGGAACTTATTCGTTTCAAATTTCCTCCTTCGTTACAAAAGAACGAATTACATAACGTATTACCGAAATCGGTTCTTGCGATTCGATGCTTATATGAAACACAGACTTCTGTACCGGTTTGTCATAGTATTCAGATGCCTTTTTGTTGTCAATATATATCTCCGATTGTACTCGTGTATTTCCATTGTAGGTCTGAATATCATATATCTGCTTTTTATTCTTAATCCCGAAATCGGTAACATAATCAAGTTTCATTGTGCGAACTCTTGATGTATAAGTGGAAACATCGCTTCCAAAAAGTTTCTGAGAAATTGCATAGGTGGTAAGATAACGACCATTGTTGTAGGATATTGTTCTTACCAAGATTCCTGGAATTGTCGACACAGCTTTTCTCTCTGGGGGAACAATTGGAGGAAGAATTGGAATAGACGGTGATTCCAATGTTTCAATATCAGTAGAAACTGTGATTACAGCATAGCCATCTTCAGTTGAATAGACTCCTTTCAGATAGGAAACGTCATACGCATCAGGCGTTTCAATCATATAAGTAGCCCATCTTCCAGTGCTGATTCCATAAACGAAAGCAATAATTTGCTGATACTTTCCTGGAGCATCTACTACTGTCTCACCAATCACTGCGACAGCATTTCGATCCTGAATATATTCTACATACACACGACCGGTAAGCCATTTGAAAGAAGGAAACGCTGTTCCCTCGGCACTCAATTGAGAATAGTTGTTTTCTTTTATTGCTTCACCAATTGGAACTACTTTGTTTCCATCTACAAGATAGAGATTGCCGTTGAAGTAGACAAAAATACCAGTTTCAGTAGCAACCACATGACTACGCTGAAGAGCACCACAAGACTTACTCGTATATTCAATAGCAAGAGTATCGGCATTGATGATAGAATACTCTTCCTTCCCGAAGGCATATATTCTTCCATTGTAAGGAATGAGAACATTCGGAACAAATCCAAGAACACAGTATTCTTCTTGATAGTTAAATATAGATGGTTGATAAGGTAAACTACGAAGCACAAGATTATCGGTATTGACATTAACCTTTGGATCAAGAGGAAAATAGACATTTCCTGCGTAGATTATACCATTGTACACACATTGGCAGTTTCTTCTTACGCTTACATTATTTACCGTCTCCGAGTATCCAGCGTCAATATTGAAAGAAGCATAGCGTGTTCCATTATCATGTATAGTTGCTTTATAGAGACCAGTATCTGAATCAAAAGTAAAATTATCATAATTAAGTTCTTTTTCACCAACTAAGCGATATAACTCCTGTTCAACGCCATTCAGCATTTCTACGGCATATAAACGAACTGCTGTAATTCGGCGAGAAACTAAGTGCAACATTGCAATATTTATATTCAAATCTGCTTCAATATTCCAAGTTCCAGTTCCGGGAACAGTATGATCCCAAACGACGTCTGAAAGTGGAGAAATACTAATTCCATCGTAGACAAAAGCTATGCGGTAACGAACGCTAGTTCCATGTTCAAATCCAGTTCCTATCGTATCACGAAAAGTTAGAATATCTTCTTGAAAATGTAATTCACCAACATAAGACAAATCCACATTTGGTGGATCAAGTTCTTCAACATTGTAGAGCACTATATTATTAGCAAAAGCAAAAGCTATTGTTTCATGAATAAGATCAAAGACTTTGTATTTCTCTGTTGTTTGTCCTTCTTCAATAGACGTTCCTTCTTTGGTGATCTCACCAACCAATAATGGAACATAGAACAAAGCAGAATTAGTAGCATTAGAATATTGCACATCTGCTGGACTGAAGTATACTAAATTGTTTTTAGATGGTGTAAGAATTGATTTACTCTCGTTGGCAAGAAGTGAATAATGAGTACGCTGCTCTTTGTGGCTTCCAGGAAAAGAAGATAAATCCGAAGCGAAAACAGCAAATCTCGCACTTCCGTCAGATTCAACTTCAGGATTATTAAAGAACTTTGTGAGATGAAAATATCTTCGGTAGTGAGTTGATCCAAGAAGAATATCAAAGAATTCGTAATCCCAGACATTCACAGGTTCTTGCCCATTCCAACAATAATAAATATCTTGTGCTCTTACATCTGAATTAAAATATACATCTTCTTCTCCCTCATATAACGTATTAGGTGTAAGTGGCATAGCCCATATTATATTCGAATTTACATAGCTTTGGCTACTAGAATCAAAAGTACTTATGTGTTGAAAGTATGCCATACCACATCCATAATGTGGTCTACTGTAATGTCTTATATCCTCAGACAGCGATTCAAATTCACAACCCAAATGCGAATTTAGCCACGTTTTTGCATTGCAGGCAATTTCATAACCAACTATATTGTTTACATAATCTAATATAGTTAATGAGCCAATTAGATGAGCATTACTATGCATATCACCATTGTCTACGTAAGCGAATCCACAATATCCTGGAGAGTATATTTTAGTTACTTGCGAAATACCTGTAATATAATCTACATATTCATCATCGTTACTTACATCACGCAAATATAGTTCTTTTAATTTCAAATGCAAGTCCAAGAACCCACACTCTGTATCTATCGAACTATTTGCTCCGTTAGTATTCGAGACCGGCTCACTATTAGCAAATGCTTCATAAGGAATTCTCAAATAGCCAGCTTCTTCACCATTTGGACGATATTCATATCCATTTTCATTCCATCCTAATTCATAACCAGAACTTGTTATGAAATGTTGAGTTTGTACCCAATAACAATAACAGTCAATCTTCCTATACGGCATAAATGGAAGCTTGCTTCGATTCAAAGTATTTTCGGCACAAGATACTGTTATCTCTGGTTGACTATAAACGAATAAGTTTTTGCTGAAGGAGAAGAGCATGTCTTCTTCCGTTGCAAGAGAATTGAGATAAACATTGTCTCCCATGTTATATGCCAAGAATACATAGTCTTTTGAAACTGCTATAGAATCTAATTTACTTCCTGCTGGATTGTTTGTTTCCATCACTTTTACATGAGCAAGAATATCATCGCTTCCTGCGCTAATTGACAATAGTTCTTCTGGATAAACACCGTTTTCTTGAAATACCGAACTCAGATTAAGTTTTGATATAAATAAGGAGCTTCCCTTATAATAGGCAAAATATATATGCACAGGATACCATATATTCCCTATCTTTACTTTATCGTAACTCCACGCCAAGGGCAACGATGGAGCAAGAGGAAAAGAGCTATATGTTATATTCTCTTGTATATCATATAAATACAAATTACTAAAACCGTACTGAGCATAGAGAATATATCTTTCGTTGATTGGAACAGCAAACTGAATATTTTCCTGAGTTGAATAACCATACTTGGAAGAAATCACATCTTCTTCGAAAATTATATCATTTCTATCAACTCCGATAAGGTCTCCTTTGGAATATCCATACCGCAGGTACTTCGCATGCCCACTGTCTTGAATAATGCTCATCTGGCGTCCAATAACGTCCATACAGGGACGATCTCCAGTTGGAGGACTAA
>Ga0208196_1002257_pt1 | contig 18267 bp, 15 predicted proteins | sample AD_JPNNA7_MetaG_FD_184443 | JGI IMG/M metagenome (GOLD analysis project Ga0208196, IMG submission 184443) | Active sludge microbial communities of municipal wastewater-treating anaerobic digesters from Japan - AD_JPNNA7_MetaG (SPAdes) (version 2) | ecosystem: Engineered > Bioreactor > Anaerobic...
GAAGAAGACGCACTCGAGTGGTTTGACGTCGGTGCCGGTGGCGATCATGTCCACGGTGACCGCGATCCGCAGTGACGGTGAGGTGCGGAAGGCCTGGAGCTGGCCCTTGGGGTCGCGCGCGGCATACGTGATCTTGGCGGCGAAGTCGTTGCCCTTGCCGAAGACCTCCCGGACGGTGGTGACGATCTCCTCGGCGTGGGCGTCGTCCTTGGCGAAGATCAGCGTCTTGGGGACGGTGGAGCGACCGGGAAAGATCTCCGTGAAGAGCTTGTCGCGGAAGGTCTCCAGGACGAGGCGGATCTGTGACTTGGCCGTGACCGCGCGGTCGAGCTGCCGTTCCGTGTACTCCAAGTCCTCCTCGATCGCCTCGAGTCGCTGCTGACGGGTGCGACGGTCGACCTTGGGGACGATCGTGCCGGCCTCGATCGCGCCACCCTGCTCGCTGATCTGCGTGCGGATCCGGTAGAGGTCGAAGTCGACGTTGACCCGGTCGGCGACGGACTGGGGGTAGGTGTACTCGGAGACGAGGTTCTGTCGGAAGAAGGCGAAGGTCTGTTTGCCCGGGGTCGCGGTCAGCCCGACCACGTGGGCGTCGAAGTACTCGAGGACGCCACGCCACACGCCATAGATCGAGCGGTGCGCCTCGTCAACGATGACCAGGTCGAACGCCTCTGGCGGCATCTCGGGCGAGTAGGTCACCGTGACCGGGGCATCGGGGACGAAGTCGTCGAGGTTCGGGTCGTCGCCCTCGGTGACCTCTTGCCCGCGCAGCACCGAGTAGACCCGCTGGATCGTCGACACGATCACGTGCGAGGAGCCGAGCATGCCGGCGCTGGTGAGCTTGTCGACGTTGTAGAGCTCGGTGAAGCGGCGTCCGTCGTCGGGCGTGCGGTAGTTCTGAAACTCGGCGATCGTCTGCTCGGCCAGGTTGTTGCGGTCGACGAGGAAGAGGATCCGTCGGAACCCGCCGAACTTCAGCAGCCGGTAGGCCGCGGTAACGGCCGTGTACGTCTTGCCGGCTCCCGTGGCCATCTGGACGAGGGAGCGGTCGTGATGCTGCTTGGCCAGGCTATGCTCGATGCCCTTGATCGCGGTGATCTGAGCCGGACGCAGTGGCGCCTCGTCGAGCGGCGGCAGGTGCTGGACCTTGGCTCGCCACGTGGGCTTGTCGGGGTCGGCCTCGGCGTCACGGATCTGCTTGGCCAGAGTCGCCGGCGTGGGGAAGTTGAAGATCCGGCGCGCCCTGGGGTGGGGGTCGTAGCCGTTGGTGAAATGCGTCTCGGAGCCGCTGGCTTCGAAGACAAACGGCAACCTGCCATCCACGGTGATCGACTTCAGCTCGGCCTCCGCCGGCAAACCATTGGCGTAGACCGCGGACTGCCACTCCACGCCGCTGAGGGTCGTGCCCTCGGGTTTGGCCTCGATCACACCGACGACCTTGCGGTCGACGTAGAGCAAGTAGTCGACGCGACCGTGCCCGGCCTTCATGACGACCTCGCGGCAGGCGACCCCCTGATGAGCGATCAGGTTCAGCAACTTCTTGTCCTGAACCGACCACCCGGCATCAGTGAGCTGGCGGTCGATCAGCACGCGCGCACGCTGCTCCGCCGCCAGCTGGGGGTCGCCATTACCGGTATTCACTACTCGCAACCCTAAGGGTGGTGCAGCGTCCCCGTCCGGGAGAGCCACCTACTTGCGCCACAGCCCCTCGTCTGTGTCCCGCTCTCGGTCGAAAGCGTCGATGACCGTCCGGCCAGCCAGGTCCAGTTCGTTGTAGGCGTGGATGTAGAAGCGGGAGTCCATCGCGTTGGGGGACACCAAGTCGAACTCCCGCAACAGGGCCTTGAGCTCAGTGACGGCGCTGGCCAAACTCGGCTCATCCCTGGAGGACACCGCCTCGTCTCTCATACGTACAGCATGCCCTGAGGCCTGTCGGTGCTGATGCCTAGCATCACTTCCATGAGCAACCTCCAGCAGGTTTCGGACGAGGACGTGTACGCGGAGCTCCGCAGACGTGGGGTGACACAGCGAGAGGTGATGGGAGCGATGCAATGGGCCTACATCGTGATCCCGCGGCGACCCGCGGTCGTCGCGGAGCGGCAGTTCGCACTGATCACGTTGGCGATCCTTGGCGTTGCCACCGTTGCACTGATCGGCTATCTCGCGGTGCAAGGCACGGAACCCCCTGGCCTCCTGTCAGGCCTCGCCGGCACGTGTATCGGGGCGATCGCGGGCATCCTGGCGCCCAAGGGCACTGACGCGACGCCGGCCCAGGAAGGATCAGCCGACTAGCAAGGTTCGTCTCAAAGTCTGCAGCTGACGTCTCAAGATCCGCCGCTGGAGGGGCGATCTGTCTCACGCTGTCTCGTACTCTCGGGTAAGTCTCAAAATGGCTCGCCGTTGACATGTGTGTTGCCGACAATTCCACCGTGGACGTCGTCGTCACCGGTGGCGAATACAGGGACAGCGAGAACGGCCTCAACACCGTCATCAAGTGGGCGGTCATCGACCCGGCGACCTGCAACGTGATGTACGTCGAGAGCGCCACCATCGGCGCGACGCCGCCGCGGTGTCCAGCCGGGATGTAGCCACCCGTCATACTCGGGAGCGTGCCAATTCCACTGTCCGGCCGCGCTCACCTGCGCTTTGGCCTGTTTGGGCAGACCTTGCGCCTGGCCTGCGAGCCCGGCGACCTTCCGATGCTGCGCGAGCAGTGGCGGCGCCTGCTGGCACCTGAGCGTGACGAGCCCGCTGACCGCGAGGTCGACGAGCCGCGCGAGGGCGGCACCACGGGCTACCCGTATGCCGTGCAGATGCGGGTCACGCTCGCCGCCATCGCAGTGGGCACGGGTCGACTGTTCATGTGGCATGCCGCCGGGTTGTCCGACCCGCAGGGGCGAGTCCTCGGCCTGGTCGCTGCGTCTGGGACGGGAAAGACGACAGCGGCGGTCTACTTGGCGACGCATGGCTGGGGCTATGTCACCGATGAGACCCTGGCCTGCGACCTCGACGGCCGGGTGCGGCCCTATCCCAAGCCGCTGGCCTTCCGTCGGCCGCCGGGTGACGACGGGGCCCTGGAACACAAGGCGAGCGTTGGGCCGGACGAGTTGGGTCTGGGCCACCCTGGCGACGAACTCACACTGCACCGGATGGTCCTGCTCGATCGGCGGCAGGGATGGTCCGAGGCGCCGACCCTGACGCGGGTGCCCCTGCCCGAAGCGGTGCGGGCCTTGGTCGGGCAGTCCTCCGGCTTCGTCGCCCTCGACGCCCCCCTGCAACGGCTCTGCACCGTGCTCGACCAGGTCGGCGGCGGGTGGCGGCTGACCTACGCCGAGATCGTCGATGCGGCTCCTGCGCTGCGCTACCTGATGGCGTCGCCGACCGCGCCGGACCGCACCGGTGGCCAGGCCTGGCGGGCCGAGTCACCCGATCAGCCGGATTGGCGCGGCCCTGTCGACCCGCAGGGCGAGATCGTGTGGCGGGCTCCTTACGCCGACGCGGTCGCCTGCGGCAACGATCTCACCGAGATCCTCGTGCTCGTCGGGTCGGTCCCCGCCCACGTTCGTGGCATCGGGACCGACATCTGGCGGGCGGCCGGCGACGGAGTGGCTGAGGCCGACCTCGTCGGCCTGGTCGAGGCTGCGCATGGCCCGCACCCCGAAGCAGCCGCGATGGTCCGGGCGGCCGTCGATGCTCTCGTCCAGGCCTCCGTGCTCGTCCGGGGCCACCGTCGAGGCGAGCGTCGATGACGAATCTGGATGCCGCGGGTAGCATTCCACCCTCGATCAGGGTCGAGTTGGCCCACGCCGCGGTCTGCAACCTCGCTCGCCGAGCGGGGGTCGACCTCCTCGTCGTCAAGGGGCCCGGCATGGATCCCCTCGTGGGGTTCAAGGGGCGGGCGTCAGCGGACGTCGACGTCCTTGTACGGCCCGATGAGGTCGGTCGGTTCCTCGACCTCGTCAAGGCGCATGGGTGGTGGGCCCGCGACCGCTTCGAGACGGGCTCGCCCTTCGGGCACTCGACGACGCTCTTCCACCCGACGTGGGGTGACCTCGACGTGCATCGGCTCATCCCCGGCATCGGGGTCGACCCGAGCGTGGCCTTTGATGTGTTCTGGGCATCCCGGATCGACGTGACGCTGGGCGGTCAGCCATGCCCGCATCCGCAGCCGGCCGCCCAAGCCCTCGTGCTCGTCCTGCACGCCGCCCGTTCCGAGGGGTCACCTCGCGCCGGTCAAGACGTCGTCCACGCGTGGACCGACGCCCCGTCCGAGCAGCAGGCCGCGATCCTCGCGTTGGTCGACCGACTGGATGCCCACGTCGCGTGGGCGGCCGGCACGGGCGACCTGGAGGCCTTCCGCGGCGATTCGAGCTATCGGCTGTGGGCGGTCGCTTCTCGTGGCGGCGGGCGCCTGGAGGAGTGGCGGGCCCGGGTCGAGGCCGAGCGGTCCTGGCGGGCCAAGGCGATGATCGCGTTGCGTGCGCCGCTGGTCAACACCGACCATCTCGCGATGCTTCTCGGGCACCGCCCGACGCGCACCGAGGTCCTGGTCGAGTTCGTCGACCGTTTCCGACGCGGCGCCGTCGAGATGGCGCGCCGCGGCAAGGGCCGGCCGTGACCCATCAGCAGCATTGGGAGTTGGCACACGACACCGGAATCGTCGAGCGCAACGGGCTCACCTACCTCGCGGCTTTGCCCGACGGCCCGATCGTCGTCCTCGACGCCGTCGCGAGCGTCGTCTTGCAGGTCGCTCTTGACGTATCGGCCGACGACGTCACGTCGGAGGTGGCGGCGGCATACGGGAAGGTGCCCACGGAGGTCGACGCAGCGGTGAGTGAGTGCCTGTCTGGGCTGGAGCGGGCCAGGCTCCTGCGACGGGTCGGCGCGCGGGGCTAGCTGCCGGCGCGGCGGGCTTGCCGTCGCGAGGCGCGGGTGCCCAGGGCGCTGGGTGCCTTCCGTGGAGCCGGGGTGCTGTTCGTGTCTGCCTGCGACGGCTGATAGCGGTACTTGCCATAGCGATAGGAGTCGCTGGCGTCCACCTGGACGAAGTTGAGCACGAAACCCGCGGGCGCGACGTCGACGGTCCGCAGTGAGGTCAAGGCGGTCGCGAGGTCCCTCTTGCGGGTCCGTTCGGCAGCGACGACCATGACCAGACCCCCGGTGAGGCGCTGCAGGAGCACCGCGTCGATGACCGGGACGAGGGGCGGCGAGTCGATGAGAACGAAGTCGAAGTCAGCGGCCAGCTTCTCGAACAACTCGGCCATCGGCCGCGACCCGAGCAACTCGCTGGGGTTCGGCGGGATCTCGCCGGCCGCGAGGATCGACAGCCCGGTCTCGCCCCACGGTTGGATGACCTCGGCGAGCGAGGCCCGTCCCAACAAGGCCGTCGTGAGGCCGACGCCACCCTCGATGCCGAGCGCCTTAGCGACTGACGGGTTGCGAAGATCGCCGTCGACAAGAATGACCCGGGAGCCGGCATCGGCGATCGCGAGGGCGAGGTTGATCGTCGTCGTCGTCTTGCCCTCGCCCGGCATCGCCGAGGTGAGCACGAACGAGTGCTTGCCGGTCGTCACATCGACAAACATGAGGTTGGTGCGCAGCCGACGGATGCTCTCGGCGTGAGCGCCGTGCGGGTCGCTCTCGATGGTGAGCGGATGGTCGACGGCGCTGGCCTCCAGCGGGATCTTGGCCAGAACCGGGCGGTCGGATGCCACCTTGAGGTCGGCCTCGGTGCGGACCTTGGTGTCCATCGCGTGGCGCACCATGGCCAGCCCGACTCCGAGAGCCAGGCCGATGAGCATCCCGAGGGCCAAGTTGCGGCGCACGTTGGGGCTGGTCGGGAGCCCCGGGGCAGCGGCCTTGGTGATGCTCACACAGGTCGCGTTGGGAGCTGACTGGGACAGCAGCGGCGAGAACTGCACGGCGACCTTGGCCAGCACGGGGCCGGTGGTGTTGGCGATCGCCGCGGCCATCTGCGGGTCGCTGGAGGTGCCGACAACGTCCATGACCGAGGCGGTGTCGGAGATGTTGAGCGAGACGCCGACGCCCGCTCCCGGCGGCAGCCCGAGCTCGGCGTGCAGCGGCTCCATGACGGTCGGAGAGTAGAGCACCTCGGCGAGGGTCTTGAGGTCGTTGTAGTGCATGACCGACACCCCGCCGGCGTCGCCGCGGGCCGTGTCGGCGGGTCGATCGATCGTGAGATAGACGCGTGCGGACGCCGTGTAGGTCGGCGTCGTCGTCACCGTCACCGCGGCGGTGAGGCCGACGACGAGGAGAAGACATGCTGCGACGGTCCTCCACCGCGCGCGGAGAACGCCGAGCAACTCACGCAACTGCACGTTGATGCACTCCCCGGCTTGAGAAAACTCGAATACCCATCGTCCCACACCTGCCGTGAACGACCTTGGAATCCTCGGAAGTCGGCCTAGGCTGACCTCAGCCGACGGGTCTGGAGGACATGCGTGCGGGTTCTGCGGGTGAACCACAGTGCCGTCGTCGACGCCTGGCGCGAGCGCGAACGGCTTCTTCGGCACGCCGGTCTCGACGTCCAGACGCTCTCGGCGCGCGTCTGGGACGAGGCCGGTATGCCGGTCCGTCTGGTTCCGCGCCCCGGCGAGCCGGTCGAGGGGGTCGCCACCGTCGGCCGCCACCCCGCCCTGTTCCTCTTCGACCCGCGGCCGCTGTGGCGGGCGCTGGGGGAACATTGGGACGTCATCGACCTGCACGAGGAGCCGTTCGCCCTGGCCACCGCCGAGGTGTTGCTGCTGCGGGCGGTGCGGGCGCGGCATACTCCTTATCTGCTCTTCAGTGCGCAGAACCTCGACAAGCGCTACCCGCTGCCGTTCCGGTTGCTGGCTCGGCGGGCGCTGCGGCACGCTTCCGGAGTGAGCGTGTGCAACGCCGCGGCCGGCGATCTCGTGGTGCGGCGCGGCTTCCCGGGCCGCCCACAGGTGATCCCGCTCGGCGTGGACCCGGCCGTCTTCGCCCCTGACCCCGCGCGGCCCCCCCCGACCCCTGGTGGTCCCGTCGTCGTCGGGTATGCCGGCCGTCTGGCCGCGCACAAGGGTGTCGACGTGCTGCTCGAGGCTGCCGTGGCCCAGCCCCGGCTGACGCTGCGCCTGGCCGGGTCGGGGCCGGACGAGGCTCGCCTGCGCGAACGGGTGACCGAGTTGGGGCTGGCCGAGCGGGTGAGCTTCGTCGGCGCGCTCGACACGGATGCGTTGGCCGACTTCTATCGCGGGCTGGACGTGCTCGCCGTCCCGTCGCTGACGACTGACGGCTGGGTGGAGCAGTTCGGGCGGGTCGCCGTCGAGGCGATGGCGTGCGGCATACCCGTGGTGGCGAGTGACAGCGGCGCCCTGCCTGATGTTGTCGGCGGGGCCGGGCGGCTGGTCCCTCCGGGGGACGCGGCGGCGTTGGGCCGCGCCCTGGTGACGATCTGTGACGACCCCACCGAGTGGGCATCCTTGCGGGCCAACGGATTCGCCCGCTCGCAAGAGGCGACCTGGGGTGCGGTCGCGGCCCGGTACCGGCGGCTCTACGACCTCGCCGTCCACCCTGGCCATGCGGCCCACTCTGCCCACGGCGCCCACCCGACCGAGGCTCGGGCCGTCGAGGTCATCGTCGTCGCCTACGGGACCCCCGAGTTGCTCGGCCGGGCCCTCGCCTCGGTCGCGGGTCTGCCAGTGACCGTCGTCGACAACTCCGGGTCGGCCGACGTCGAGCGGGTCTGTCGCAAGGCCGACGTCCGATGCCTCGACTCGGGGGCCAACCTCGGCTTCGGCGGAGGCGTCAACGTCGGGCTGGCCGATCGGCTGCTCCCAGGCGCCGACGTGCTCCTGCTCAACCCCGATGCGGTGCTCCACCCCGGCGCGGTGGCCGCGCTGTCGGAGCGACTGGCCGCCGATGCGGGGCTGGCGAGCGTCGGGCCCCGGCAGGTGGACGAGACCGGACGGGAAGCGCGGGTCGGCTGGCCGTTCCCGACTCCCGCGCGCAGTTGGATCGCGGCGCTGGGGATCTCGCGAGCTCTTGGTCTCGTGTTCCGTCGTGGGCCCGGTCGGGCCGGGGGCGATGGGCAGCCAGGGCAGGGGGCCGAACGCATCGACTACGCCATCGGCTCGGTGTTGCTGCTGCGGGCCGAGGCCCTCGAGCAGGTGGGCGGCTTCGACGAAGACTTCTTCCTCTATGCCGAGGAGACCGACTGGGCCAAGCGGGCCGCCCTGCTGGGCTGGCGGCATACCGTCGTCGCCGAGGCGAGCGCCCTGCACACCGGAGCAGCGACGAGCGTTGACACGGCGGCACGTGACACGCACTTTGCTGCCGGGCTCGAACGCTACTTGCGCAAGCACCATGGCGCGGGGGGCTGGGCCGTGGCCCGCTCCGGCGAGGTCGTCGGGGCCGCGGTGCGTGCGGTCGTGCTCCGCGGGGACCGAGGAGCGGCGGCGCGCGCGCGGTTGCGGTTGCTCCGCACCGGACCGCTGCGCGCCGAACGGGCGCTGGTCCTCTCGCGCCGCCGACCCCGGGTGAGCGCCCCATGACGACGGTGTGGCGGGTGGGCCAATGGACGCTCCGCGCGTCGGGCGTGGTCGTTGCCGTGGGCCTGATCGCCGTTGCCGGCCTGCTGGTCCCGAGCCAACCCCTGGTGTCGGCGGGCATCGCTTTAGGCGCGTTGGCGCTGGGGCTGACCCTGCTCGATCCGATCGCCTTGCCGACCCTTGCCATCCCCGCCCTCCTCGTGGTCTCACGTGTCGGCGCGGGAGGAACGAACCTGGCCATGTCCGACTTCGTGCTTGCGGCCGCCTTCGTTCCCGCAGTGCTGCTGTGCCAGCGTCCGGTGAGTCGGGAGTTCGCTTCCGTCATCGGGCTTAACGCGGTCTATCAATTCGCAACGCTCCTGACCGTTGTGGCGAACCCCTACCTGGCCAATGTCGTGGAGTGGTTCCACGCGTGGATGCTCGTCAGCGGAGCCCTGTTCGTCGGGTGGGCGATCGGCCGCGGTGGCCGTGGGCCACTGGCCATGAAGCTCTTGATTGCCGGCACCATCGTCATGGCTGTGGGAACCCTGGCAACTGCTCTCGTGCAGTACGCCAAAGGAGATTTCGGGCCCGTCTATCCAGCCTGGCCCTACCCCATGCACAAGAACTTCGCCGGGACGGTCCTGGGGTTAGCTGCCGTTGTCGTCTATCTGCGGCCGAGCTGGTTCGGGTGGAGCACTCGACTGGCCAACTGGCTGCTCGTCATCCTGTTAGCCGGGGTCGCCGTGACTCTTTCGCGTCAGGCTCTGCTGGGTTTGGTCGTTGTCTTCTTCCTCGTCGTCATCTGGCCACGCGTGGACCGCCGCCGCTCCCGGGCGGTCCTTGTGGTCGGCGCTGCCCTCCTTGGCGTTGTCGGGGTCATGGTTCAGGACCAGCTGGAGTCCGGGAACCGCTTCAACTCGACGTTTCAGCGGCTGGACTGGTTCCAGTCCTCCGCAACTGTCTGGCTGACCGACCCGTGGCTCGGAGTCGGCTTGCGATGGTGGTACACCGACCGGTTCGAGGCGCGGTTTCAACCACCCAATATCGAGTTGGAGTTGCTCACGTCGGCAGGTGTCGTCGGGCTCGTTGCCTTTTTCGTCATGTTCGGCGGCACTCTCCACGTGCTGCGCCGGATCGACCCTGCGTACGGTCTCCTTCCGTCCATGGTGCTCATCTGTCGACTAGCCCAGGCGCAGTTCGATCTGTTCTGGGCCGCAGTGCTCGGATCGCTCCCGTGGTTGATCGTGGGGCTCGCCCTCGGTGCGCTGGCCCACGACCAGGCGGAAAGAGCGGAGAACCAGGTGCGCGACCTCGTTGCTCCCAAGAAGCCTGGGGTGACCAGGTGATCCGCGTCCTTCAAGTCACACCGGAAATTGGCCCCGGAACGGGCGTCGGCTCTGTGGCGTTTCACCTCGAACGAGAATGGGCCGCACGCGGCATACCGACTGCGCGGTTCACGATGGCGGAAGCGCGGGGGGCCTGGCTACCCGCGGCTGGCGCGCCGGGTCTGCGCGGCCGACTGATCGTCGCCACTCGTGTGGTGTGGTTTTCGACTGTGGGCACAGTGCTGGCGCGGCGGGCTGCGAAGCGGCAGGCGCCAGGGACGGTGGTCATCTGCCACAACGACGCTCTCGCTGGGGATGTCTATGTCAACCATGGCATCGTGCTGCAAGCGATGCGCAACCGCGGTGGCGCGTTCGCTCGGGTCCTGCGCAACCCCCTTCATCCCTTCACCATCACGCGTGACCTGATGCGGTATCGATCTCGGCGTATCCATCAGGTCGTTGTCAACCTCACCTCGACCGACGCAGCCGCGCTCCAACACACCTATGGACGGGTGCGGCCCCGCAGCGTCGTCATCGGCAACGGCGTCGACACCGACCGGTTCCGTCCACCGACCGAGCAGGAGAGGTCTGTCGCCCGGGCCCGGCTCGCGATCCCCCCCGACCAACCCGCTGTGCTCTTCGTAGGGCATGAGTTCGGTCGCAAGGGTCTTCCTGAGCTCGTCGACGCCATCGCCGGCCTGGTGGCGCCGGTGCACCTGGTCGTCGTTGGAGGCACCCCGGACCTGATCGCCGACATCGCGCGGCACCCCGCGGCGAAGTCACTCGGGGCCAGGTTGCACCTGCTCGGTCCGCTGGCGGACCCTCTCTGGGTGTTCCATGGCGCCGACGTGTTCGTCCTGGCCAGCGCATATGAGGCCTACCCGCTCGTCGTCCTGGAAGCCTTGGCCACCGGCCTGCCGGTCGTAGCCACCCCGGTGGGGCCGGTTCCAGATCTCGTTGTCAACGGACACAACGGCCAGATCGTCGACCGGACGCCTGAGGCCATCCGTGCGGGGATTGATCGGGTGTTGTCCGGTGATCCGGCCGGGTTGGCTGAGGCCGCCCGTGCCACCGCGCTGGAACACACCTGGGGTGCGGTCGCCGATCGCTATCTCGTCCTCCTCCGGGAATTGGCACAGGTCTCCCCGCCCAATCGAGGCAATGAGCCCGACGGAGCGGGGCGATGACTCGGGTCGTCCACGTGGTCCGCTCTGACGGCTTCGCGGGGGTCGAGGGATTCATCGCCCGGTTGGCGGCCGAGCAGGCCCGGGCAGGACATCAGGTCAGCGTCATCGGCGGCGAAGTATCCAGGATGCGCGGTGCCCTCGGCCCGACGGTCCCGCACACCCCCGATGAGACGGTCCTGGGCGTCGTTCGAAGCCTTCTCGCGCTACCCCAGCCGCCGGATGTGCTCAACGTCCACATGACCGCAGCCGAGCTGGCCGCGACCGTTGCTGCAGCGTTGCGGCGCTGGGGAGCTCGCCCCGCGGTCGTCGCAACGTGTCACTTCGCCGGACGTCGTGGGTCGGGCTCGCGGGCTTTCGGTCCACTCGTGGCTGCCGTCGCGCGGCACCGAGTTGTCGCACAGATCGCGGTTAGTCGCTTCGTGGCTGCGGAGGTCGGCGGTGAGTCGGACGTCGTCCACACGGGGGTGCCGAACCGCGCGATGCCGGATGGTCCGCGCGACCGGACCGTTCTCGTCGTCCAGCGCCTCGAACCGGAGAAGCGCACAACGGATGCCCTGCGCGTCTTTGCCGAATCGGGCGTGGCGCACCGCGGTTGGCGGTTGCAGGTCGCAGGCGACGGCGTCGACCGAGGGGCAGTGGTGAGCCTGGCCGCCGAGTTGGGGATCGCCGCGAGCACCGATCTGTTGGGCCGGCGCGATGACGTGCCGACCCTGATGTCCCAGGCCGGGATCTTGCTCGCCCCCACGCCTCGGGAGGGCCTCGGCCTGGCTGTCGTCGAGGCAATGGCCGCTGGGCTGCCCATCCTGGCAGCCGGCTCGGGCGGGCACCTGGAGACCGTCGGGTCGATCCCCGAGGGTCAGCTCTACACCGACCTCACCGACGCCGCCGAGCGGCTGGGCGCCCTGGCCGACGACGAGGGCGGGAGGGCGGCATACGGGGCGGCCCTGTGGGCGGCCCAACGCGAGAAGTTCACCTTGGCGCGGCAGGCCGCGGCGACCGAGGCGGTCTATCGGCGTGCACTGGAGGCCCGCTCGTGACCGAGCTCGTCGTACTGTCCCTCGAAGCCTGGGACGAGGTGTGGCGTCGCAACCAGCACCTCGTGGCGGGGTTGCTGCGCACTGACCCCGACCTGCGGGTCCTCTTCGTCGAGCCGGCCGCCGACCCGGTGTATGCCGCGCTGCGGGCTCGCGTGCTCCCTCGCTCGGGCGTGGGGCTGCGTCGCGGCCCCCGGCTGCCGGAGGTCGACGGTGACCGGCTCTGGCTGCTTCAGCCGACGAAATGGCTTCCGCGCAAGGTTGATTCGCGTGCAGACGCCCGGCTGGCCGGCGCCGTCGTCGCGGCCGCGCGCGAGGTCGGGTTCAGCGACCCGGTGCTATGGGTCAATGATCCGGCGGGAGCGGGGACGCTCGCGGCCACCGGATGGCGGGCGCTCTACGACATCACCGACGACTGGCTGCTCGCTCCCCGGACCCCGGCCGAGCACGCCCGGTTGGTCGCCGACGAGGCGATGCTGCTCGCCCGGTCCGTCGAAGTGGTCGTCTGTTCACCGGCCCTGGCCGCGTCGAAGGCTGCGACCCGGCCTGTCCGACTCGTGCCCAACGCCGTGGATCTTGCTGCCTATCAACGTGATTCGGCCCGACCTGCCGACCTGCCGGATGGTGCGGTCGCGCTCTACGTCGGGACCGTCCACACCGACCGGATGGACCTGGACCTCCTGGCAGCGACGGCACGCGCCCTCGCCGGGACGGCGAGCGTTGTGTGTGTCGGCCCCGCGCCGCTTGCGCCAACCGACGCGACAGCAGTGACGGCTGCCGGAGTCCGGTTGCTCGGGCCGCGCCCCGCCGAGACGATCCCGGCCTATTTGCGCCACGCCGACGTGCTCGTCGTCCCGCACGCCGTCACGCCCTTCACTGACAGCCTCGACCCGATCAAACGCTACGAATACCAAGCGGCCGGCCGACCCGTCGTCGCCACTCCCGTGGCCGGCTTCGCCGACTCCGGTATGCCGCGCCTCACCGTGGCAGCCCGCGCCGACTTCCCTGCCGCGGTCGCCGTCGCAGTTGCCGCCGCGGTCGCCGCCGAGTTTGAGGTGACCCAGGCACTCCCGCCGGTCGATGCGTCGGTCCCCACCTGGGCCGAACGGGTCGACGCGATGAGCGCGGTGGTGAATACCGTGGTGGCGAGCCGGGATTCGCGACGTCGCCCCCCCGTCGCGATCGCCCACGACTATCTCACCCAGCGGGGTGGGGCGGAGCGGGTCGTCCTCGCGATGCTCACCGCCTTCCCGGACGCGACCGTCTACACGACGCTCTACGACCCAGCCGGCACCTACCCCGAGTTCGCTGAGGCCCGCATCGTCACCTCCCCGCTCGACCGGATCGGCGCTCTGCGTCGCCACCATCGCGCTGCACTCCCGCTGCTCGCTTGGGGGACCGGCCGGTTGCATCCGGACGCCGACATCGTCGTGGTGTCCAGCAGTGGGTGGGCTCATGGGGTCCGCTCGACCGGGCGGCGAATCGTTTACTGTCACGCGCCCGCTCGCTGGCTCTACCAGACCGAGGCCTACCTCGGCGCGGCCGGCCGATGGGCTCCCGCCCGGCTCGGCCTGGCTACCCTGCGCCCGGCGCTGCTGCGCTGGGACCGGCGGGCCGCCCGGTCTGCAGACCGTTACCTCGCCAACTCGCGGGTCGTCCGGGATCGGGTGCGGGCGGCATACGGGATCGACGCGACGGTCCTTCCCGCTCCGCACGCCGTGGGCACCGAGGGCCAGCGCGAGCCGGTCGCGACCCTGACCGACTGGGCCGAGGGGGGCTTCCACCTCATCGTGTCGCGGCTGTTGCCCTACAAGAACGTCGACGTCGTGGCCGCCGCGTTCGCCGGTATGCCGTCCCGCCGCCTGGTCGTCGTCGGTGACGGGCCCGGGCGCGCCGCCCTCGCCCGCGACCTGCCGGGCAACGTGCGTCTGGTGTCGGGGCTGCGAGACGCCCAACTCCGCTGGGTCTATGCCCAGGCGCGGGCGCTCGTGGCCCCGAGCCTGGAGGACTACGGCCTCACCCCGCTGGAGGCGGCCGCCTTCGGGGTGCCGACCCTGGCGCTGGAGGCTGGCGGCTATCTCGATACGGTGGCGCCGGGCGTCAGCGGGTTGTTCTTCCCGGAGCCGACCCCGGCGGCGGTGGCCGAAGCGGTCGAGGCGGGGGAGCGGCATACCTGGTCGGCCGAGGCGATCCGCGCCCATGCGGCGCTCTTCTCGGCCGAGGTGTTCGTGGCAGCGTTGCGAGCCCACGTAGATGCGTTGCGGAGCACCTGAGCCGGGATCACCGGCTGAGTCAGTAGGCGCCGTTGCTCTCGTGCATGGCGCGCAGCGTGCGCATGAGGATGCGCAGGTCGGACGTGAAAGACCAGTTCTCCACGTAGTAGAGGTCCAATCGGACGCTGTCCTCCCACGACAGGTCGCTGCGACCGCTCACCTGCCAGAGCCCCGTGAGCCCGGGCTTGACGAGCAGCCGACGATGCACGTCCTCTTCGTAGGCGGCGACCTCGCTCTCCAGCGGCGGACGCGGCCCGACCAGGCTCATCTCACCGCGCAGGACGTTCAGCAACTGGGGGAGCTCATCGAGGCTCGACCGGCGCAGGAACCGCCCGATCCGGGTCACTCGGGGGTCGTCACGCAGTTTGAACAGCGGCCCGTCGGCGTCGTTGCCCTCCGGCAGTACCTGATCGGCACCGACCGTCATGGAGCGGAACTTCGTCATGACGAAACTGCGACCGCCGTGCCCGACCCGACGCTGGGTGTAGAACACCGGCCCATGGTCCTCGAACCAGACGAGGGCGCTGAGGACGACGAACAGTGGCGCGAGCGCGACCATGAGGATGAACGCAGCGAGCATGTCAAAGGCCGACTTGAGCAGCAGGCGGGTCCCCGTGAAGCGGGGTGCCTCGACATAGAGCAGCGACAGGCCGGCGACGGGTCGCGCATGGATCCGAGGGCCGGCGACATCGGTCATGCCGGGCGCGACGACGAGATCGATGCCGGTGCCCTCCAAGGCCCAGCCCAGCTTTCGCAGGCCGGTGGCACCCAGGCGCGACGAGGCGGCATACGCCACGACGTCGGCGCCGACCCGCTGAGCCAACTCCGCGGCGTCCTCCTCGCAGCCGACCACGGGGATGCCCTCGACGGACTCTGGCGCGGCCGCGCAACAGATGGCGACCACGCGGAAGCCGGCGTCGGATGATGCCCGGAGGTCACGCACGAGGGGCTGGACGTGGGCGAGGTCACCGACGACGAGCACGGAGTCGGCGAACCGGCCGCGGGCACGATGAACTCCCAGCCAACTGCGCCAGAGCCTGCGGGTGACCAACAGCGCAACCAAACCGACCGGGAAGGCGACCAGGACGTAGCCTCGGGCCAACTCGAGTTTGGACAGGTAGCTGACGATCGCGAGGGCGGCGAACAGTCGGAAGGTGGCATCGACGACCGCGCGGTATTCCTGGGTGCCGTGCCCCAGCATCCGTGGGTCGTATGCCGCATGGACGTGCAGCGAGGTCAGCCACAGGACGATGACGCCGATCGAGACCCAGGTGTATTCGAGGGCGACGAACGAGGTCGTCGGGTCGAAGCCGTCGGCGTCGGCTGGGGTGCCGAAGCGCCATAGCTGGGCTCCGGCGACAGCCAAGACAAGCACCAGGGCATCGCTGAGGGCCAACCAACGGGAGACACGACGAACCCCCGCGCGTCCTTCGACCGCGGCGACCATCGAATCGCTGCGCAAAGCCATTCCCCGCGTTGCCTTCCGCCCAGAAATCGACGAGGTCGTCGACTCCCCCAAGGTGTGTCGATGATAGCCCGGGGATCTGATGAAAAAGGGTCGAATGGCGACAATGCTTGTCTCGCCCGACCTTCCCATCGGCACCGATGAGAGGGTGAAGCCATGACCCAGGTCTCCCGGCAAGCGACGGCGCCACCGACGGCGACACCGACGGCGACGCTGACTCGGGTGGCGCTCAACGGCAAGTGGCTCGCCCAACGCCGCACGGGGACCCAGCGCTTCGCCGAGGAGATCGCCCGCCGCCTCGTGCTCGACCCCCGCCTGGACGTGCTGCTGTGCCTGCCGCAGGATGCCGCCGTGCCCGACTGGCTGCCCGCGACCGTGCCGGTGCGCAGGTCGCGGCTGCGTGGGGTGGCGTTCGAGCAGGTGGCGCTACCGCAACTGGCCCGTGGTCGGCTGCTCGTCAGCCTCGCCGGCCCTGCTCCCGTCGTTGTCGGGCATCAGGTCGCCACATTCCACGACGCCACGCCATTCCGGTTCCCGAACACCTACACCCGCGCCTTCGGCGCCTGGCACCGCAGCATCTATCGGCTCGTCTCTCGGCGGGCCCGAGCGGTTGTCACGGTGTCGGAGTTCAGCGCCGTCGAGCTTGCGACAGTGCTGCACCGGCCGCGTGAGCTCTTCCACGTGGTCGGGAACGGGTCCGAACACCTCTCGGCGCTCACTCCCATGCGCCCCGATTCTGACCTGCCGCAGGAGGGTTTCGTGCTCGTCGTCGGCACGCTCGCCCTCCACAAGAACCTGCCGGGGGTCCTGCGTGCTGTGGCCGACGCACGGCTGCCCACCGTGGTCGTCGGCGCGCGGGGGCCAGCTCGGGTCTTCTCCGGAGCGTCGCCGACCGTGGGCGACGACGACGTCATCACGTATGCCGCGCACCTCACCGACGCTGAGTTGGCCTGGCTCTATCGCCACGCCGGGGCGTTGGTGTTCCCCTCCCGATACGAGGGTTTCGGTCTGCCGGTGGTCGAGGCGCAGGCGTTGGGGTGCCCGGTCGTCGCGGCCCGGTCGTCATCGCTGCCGGAGGTGGCGGGCCAGGGGGCACTGTTCGTCGATCCCGACCGGCCGCAGGACGTGCCGAGCATGGTCCGCGAACTGATCGCCGACCCGGCCCGCCGGGCCGAGATGGTGGCGGCCGGGTCGGTCAACGCTGCGCGGTTCACCTGGGCGACGAGCGCGAGCCGGCTGGGCGACGTGCTCGTGGCGGTGGGGTCAGGGCGCTGACGTGCCGGTTGCGGCATACACCTGCGCGTAGGCACGGGCCACGGCCGGCCAGGTGTAGTCGGCGAGCCTCGCCCGCCCGGCGGCGGCCAGGCGCTCGGCATACCCGGGATCGTTGAGGACGCGGACGATGGCTGTGGCTAGCGCGGGTCCGTCCGTCGGGTCGACGAGCAGCCCATCGGTGCCGTCGCGAACCACCTCTGCCGGGCCACCGTGGTTGGGCGCGACGAGCGCGGTGCCGGCCCGCCAGGCTTCGAGCAAGACGATCCCGAAGGCCTCCTGGCGGCTAGGGACGACCACCACGTCGGCGGCTGCCAACTCGGCCGCGACCTGCGAGGGGGTGAGTTGTCCGAGGAGGGTCACAACCGAGGCCAGGCCGAGGCCCTCGGCCTGCGCGGCCAGGGCGGCTTCCTGAGACCCGGCCCCTCCGAGGCGGAGCCGGGCGGCGGGAACCTGGGCGCGGATCGACGGAAGGGCCTGGACGAGGAGGTCGAATCCCTTGTTTCGCTCCAACCGGCCGACCGCGACAATCACCGGACTCGTGTCCGCCGTGGCCTCGACGACGGCCATTGGAGAGTCCGAGCCGAGCGATGCGGCGTCGGACACGGCGTTGGGAACGACGGAACCGCCCTCCAGCCCGAAGCGTTCGCGCAGGTCGGCTAGGACGGCTTGGGAGGGCGCCGTCGTGCACACAGCCCGGCGCACAGCACGGGTGAGGGTCGTGCGCAGCAACCAGGAGCGTCCATAGGCGTCGTGATCGTCCGCGGTCGTCTCGCCGTGACTGGTGACGACCAGAGGGATGCGCGTCGTCCGGGCGAGGGCCGCGGCATACACCCCGTTGGGGCCGAAACAGTGGACGTGAAGCACCTGCGGGCGGTCGGCCCGCAGGGCCTCCCGCCAGGCGTGCCACGCGGCGGGCGCGACCCGGGCGAATCGAGCCACCCCGGTCGGCGTCGCCGACGGCAACGGCGTGGGGAGGTAGCGCACAAGCACCCCGTCGACGGTCTGGACACCGAGGTGCTCGCCTCGATCGACCGTCCAGACGACGACGTCGTGGCCCTGGGCGCGCAGCGCGAGCGCCACCTGGCGCACGTGCTCCTCGACCCCGCCGACGTGCGGATGGAACGAGGACGTGACGAGAGCGACCCGGTGCCGACCGTCTGTCATCCGCGTCCTCTCCTGGCCACTGGCCCGT
>Ga0208196_1002260_pt1 | contig 18249 bp, 16 predicted proteins | sample AD_JPNNA7_MetaG_FD_184443 | JGI IMG/M metagenome (GOLD analysis project Ga0208196, IMG submission 184443) | Active sludge microbial communities of municipal wastewater-treating anaerobic digesters from Japan - AD_JPNNA7_MetaG (SPAdes) (version 2) | ecosystem: Engineered > Bioreactor > Anaerobic...
CTTCAAAATGTTATATGAACAATCCCATTTAGCTCAATAAAGACAGTCATAAGGAAGAATTTTTAAGAAATAATTATTTGTCCGTTAAATTATCTTTGTTTTTATGTCCTATATCGGATTTGAGATTTAAAGTATCGAACTTAGCCAGGAATAATTGAATAAAAGCGCTTTCCTCTGTATTTTATTTATATAAATTAAAAGAATAGAAAAGGAATAAGAATGAAATATTGGATTGTAAAATCTGAACCAAATGTTTTTTCTTTTGATGATCTGAAGAAAAGTAAAAACCAATCAACTTTTTGGGATGGAGTAAGAAATTATCAGGCAAGAAATTTTTTGAGGGATGAAATGAAAAAAGGAGATCAGGTTTTATTTTATCATAGCAATGCCGATCCGCTTGCAGTTATGGGAGTTTGTGAAGTTATAAAAGAAGGTTATCCTGACCATACACAATTTGATCCTGATAATCATCATTACGATATAAAAGCTGATCCTAAAAATCCAATCTGGTTTATGGTTGATATAAAATTTAAAAAGGAATTTAGAACTCCGGTTACTCTTGAAGAAATAAAATCAAATCCAAAATTAAAAAAGATGAGATTGGTTGCACGCGGAAACAGATTATCTGTTATGCCAATTACAAAAGATGAATTTGAAGAGATCAAAAAAATGGGTGGTTTAAAATAACAATTAATGGGGCTGTAGCTCAGTTGGGAGAGTCCCGATGTATCGGGATTCGCAACGAACAGGTCGTCGGTTCGATCCCGATCAGCTCCACTTTCTAATCTTCCTCTGCACGATTGAGAATTGACTGCGGTAAACTTTTGCTCGCCTTTGCTCCAAGTTTTTTAATCTTCTCAGTACGACTCACAAGATTTCCTCTACCTTCTGTAAGCTTGTTCATTGCTTTATCGTAATTATCTTTAGCAGAAATTAAACCTTTACCTACAGAAATCAAATCATCAACAAAGGCAGTAAATTTATCAAGCATTTCACCGCTTTGTCTTGCAATTTCCAAAGCATTTCTGTTTTGATTTTCCTGCCGCCAAATGCTTGAGATTGTTCTTAAAGTTGCAAGCAATGTTGATGGGCTAACGATTACAATGTTTTGTTCAAATGCATCGGTAAAGATTGATGGATCCGATTGAACAGCAAGTGCAAACGCAGGTTCAATCGGCATAAACATCAGAACAAAATCCAGGCTTTCGAGCTGATATAAATTCTGATAATTCTTTCCACTTAAACTTTTTATATGAGAACGAATTGAATTAATATGTTCGCGCAAAGCAAGGGCTTTTTGATTTTCATCTTCCGAGGAAACAAATCTCTCATACGCAACTAATGAAACTTTTGAATCGATAATTATACTCTTGTTCTCGGGCAGATTCACAATTACATCGGGCTGAAATCTTTTTCCTGATTCTGTTGTTAGGCTTTCCTGAACAACATATTCTCTGTTTTTTACAAGACCAGATTTTTCTAAAATGCTTTCTAAAATAAACTCACCCCAATTGCCCTGAGTTTTACTTTGCCCCTTCAATGCAGTAGTTAAATTTTTAGCTTCCTGAGTAATCTGTTGATTCATTTCTTTTAGCATCTGTAACTGCTCGCGCAACGATGCATTACCTTTAATACTTTCTTTGCTTGTCTCTTCAACTTTCTTTTCAAAGTCAGAGATTTTTTCTTTTAACGGATTTAATATCTCATTAAGTTTTTCTTTGTTCTGCTCAGAAAACTTACTCCCTTTTTCTTCAAAAATTCTGTTTGCAAGATTTTCAAATTCCTTTGTGAATTTTTCCTGCAGATTTTCTATCTCACTTTTTTGTTCTGATAGTTTTGTTTGAAGATTATTAAAATCAGATTTCAGTGTTGAGTTTTCTGAAGTAAGTTTTTCAGATTTATCTCTTTCTCTATCAAGATCGGATTGAAGCGAAAGTTTATCATCTTCAAAAAGTTTAATACGTTCAGTTAATCTTGCAGATTCAACTTTAAGTGAGTTGATTTGATCATTTAATTTGTTTGCTTCATCAAGGGAAATTGTTTTCTTGCTCTTAAGAAAAAAGAAAGCAATAACAAATCCAATTATCAAACCGATTATTAAAAATAATATTTCCATTATTTATCCTCTTAATATTTCACGCAGAGACGCAGAGTCGCAAAGATTTATAAATTGTTAACAATTCTTCTTATGCCATCTTTAATTAATGCTTCATTAAAATTAATCAACAAGCCTAATTTACATCCAGTTAATCGAAGATAAGTCAATAATTGTTTTGAATGCACTGGTGCAATTTCTTCGATTGACTTTAATTCGATTATAACTTTATTTTCAACAATAATATCGGCCCTAAAACCCAATTCCATTTTTAAATTATCATAATTAACCGAGATACCTTTCTGTCGTTCAATATTTAATCCCTTCTTTTTCAATTCATAAGACAAAACTTCTTCATAAACTGATTCCAACAAACCAGGTCCCAATTCATTATGCACTCTAAAAGCACAATCAACTATTATTTTCGATATTTCATTTTCGTGCATTTCTCTGCGCCTTTGCGTCTTTGCGTGAAACTATCCTTCTAAACTGCCGATTACTCTTTCAACTTCTTCAAGTATCTCACAAGATTTTACAAGCTCTTTCATCTTATTATGATCAGAATAAAGCGGACGATCTATATCGAGAAAATCGACATACCTACGAATAACTTCCTTTGCCTTTTCAACACCTTTTCCTGTTTGATGCTCACGAAAATCAAGCGCTTGTGCAGCTGCCATAAACTCAATTCCAAGAACTCCATAAGCATTATCAAGAATCTGAGAATTTTTAATCGCAGTATTCATTCCCATTGAAACAAAATCCTCCTGATCAGCAGCAGCAGGAATCGACTGTATTGATGCAGGATTGGATAAAATTCTTTGCTCAACAATTAATGTATCAGCAGTATATTGACTAAGCATCAAACCGGAAAACATTCCCGCACCTTTAGTTAAAAATGCCGGTAGCCCTACACTTAACGCAGGATTGTTCAATCTGTTCATCCTTCTTTCAGAAAGAACGCTGACCATTGTAACTGCTGCGCTTATCATATCCATAGGAAGTGATACTGGTGTCCCCTGAAAATTTGCACCAGTTAAAGTTACTTTATCCTCGGGAATAAAAATCGGATTATCGCCCACACCATTTAATTCAATCTCAACTTGTGATTTTGCATATGCAACCGCATCGTGTGCAGCACCAATAACCTGTGGAGTTGAACGCATCGAATACGCATCCTGAACTTTTATTTTAAGCTTACCACTTAAAAGATCACTTCCTTCTATACATTTCTTAATTGAATTTGCACTACGAATTGCCCCTGAAAATCCACGAAGTTTATGCAATCTTACATCATATGGTTTCATATTTGCGAGAAGCGCTTCCAGCGACATTGCCGCAGCAATCTCAGCTTGTTTGAGCCAGCGATTTATATCATACAATTGCAAAGCACTTATTGCAGTAATAAAATTTGATCCATTAATTGTTGCAAGCCCATCTCTTGCCTGAAGCCCTGGAATTTTTATTCCAGCTTTTTCAAACGCTTCTTTACCGGGAAGTCTTTCGCCTTTATAAAATGCTTCTCCTTCGCCCATCATAAGCAAAGCGATTTGTGACATTGGCGCAAGATCTCCACAAGCACCTACAGAGCCTTTTTCACATACAACGGGAATACAATCTTTGTTCAGCATTTCAACAAGTGTTAAAGTAATTTCCGGTCGACAACCTGAATTACCATGAGCGTGAACATTTATTCTTCCTGCAATTGCTCCACGCACATACTCAATTGGCATTGGCTCGCCTATACCCGCAGAGTGATTATAGATTAGATACCTCTGAAATTGTTTTACCTGATCGTCATTCAAAACAACTTCAGAAAACTCACCGATGCCGGTATTAACTCCATACATTATTTCGTGCGCCTGAATTTTCTCTTCAAGCATTGCACGGCAGGTTTTTATTCGCTCAATTGAATCTTTGCTCAATTCAACTTGTTCTTTGTTTCTTGCTATGCGGACTAATTTTTCTACTGTAAGGCTGGAACCATCAAGAATGATTGACATAACTTCTCCGAGAAATAATATTTTTGATGATCAAATTTAGTTATAAGACAGGAAAGAAGTTTATGGAATTTTATTACTTGATCTGTTTTCTAATTTCTAAAGAAATATTCTGACTTCTGTCTCCTTCTTTTTATTCCTTACACGGAGAGACACAGAGAAGACACTGAGTAACACAGAGTTAAATCGGTTATGATCATAAACAATCATAAAAATCAGTGTGCTATCGTTAAAACTACATCAGCATTCTCTTAACAATAATTTATACTGCTCATTTAACCTTGAGCATTTAACATTTATCATTTACTTTTACCAAACTAGTTTTACATAGATTGGCAAAATGAACTAAACAGTTTTTTATAAAACAAGGAATTATAAAATGAGAAGGATAATAAGCTTACTAATTAGTATTACAATTCTTGTTCTAACTATTTTCACTAGCATTAATGCTCAAAATTATAGTGTCAGTGAAGCTACTAAATATCCCAAAACTGCTGTCAACTATTTTCAGCGATCAGATAATATTCCAAAAAATATTCAAGTCTCGAGGAATTTTTTTCCAAACAGTATTGGGGATTTCTGGGAATTTATTGAAGATGATACCACTACATTATTTTCTCAGTTTCTATATTTAAAGTTTTCTATCAGCAGAGAAGTCCTTAATGATACTTTAATGAGTAACGGATTAACTTATAAAAAAGTAAAATGGCAAAATGAGGCGAACAGTGTTAACTATCTGCCCAAGTATGAATTTCTCAGAGTTGATTCTATCGGTAATGTAATAATTTTTTATGAGTCTTCAGATCATCTTTTATTTGATTTCACTCTCAATATGAATCAAACTTATCCGGCGCATTTACCAAACTATTATTGGAAAGTTATTGATAAATATACTGTAATTGGATTTGGTGATACGCTGCAAGCAATTGATTTTGCTTTGTATAATCAGAATAACAGTAAGACAGAGGTTTACACTATAGTTGAAAACTTTGGAATAATATTTTACCAAAAAGACTTACAAAACTCTTCGATGCACTTTGGCAATTTTTGGGGTGCTGTAATTGATGAACAAGAGTATGGGACATTAATTGTAAAGAAACAAACAGTTGACTGGAAAGAATTTTATCCATTACATATTGGTAATTATTGGGTGTATGAGGGATTTAGTGGTAGTATTCCGATTATAAATTCTGTTAGAATAATAGGGGATACGGTTATGCCAGATAATAATTATTATTATGTTGTTAAAGAAATTGATCACACCTTTGGATATACTTCTTTATCATTGCAACGATTAGATAGTCTTGGGCGAATTTTTCATTGGGAACCCTGGAATAATAGTGCGAAACAGTATTTTGAATTTAGTAATATTGTTGGAGATACATTAAAGAGTAAATTTGATGGATTTATATATAGGCTTAATAACAAGTATATTAACAATATTACTGGTTTATTTGAACTTAATTATCTTCTATACCCTGATGTAATAAATGCCCAAGATCATTATGCCCTTGGCCTTGGTTTGTATCAAACCACAGGAGAAATGAATTTATTAGAATGTACTGGTGCATTTATTAATGGTGAGATAATTTGGGGCGATACAACAATTTCTTCAATTGAAGAAAATAATTTACAAAATTCAAGAGAATTTTTGCTTTACCCCTGTTATCCAAATCCTTTTAATCCAAGTACAACAATTAAATTTTATATAAATCAGTCTTCTTACACAACAATTAAAGTATCTAGTGTTTTAGGGAAAGAAATAAAACTGCTTTTAGAAGAAAATCTTCCCGCTGGAGAACATAATGTTCAGTGGAATGGGAAAGACAATGAAGGAAGCACACTTCCTAGTGGGATTTACTTCATTCAAATGAAAGCTGACGAATATCAGCAAACAATTAAAACAGTTTTATTAAAATAGAACCACTTGCTTTTAATATAATTGATGCAATCTCTATGTTATCTAACTTCCTGTGCTTAATTAAGTCTCTTTTGCAAAAACAAATAAATTCTTTTGGGACTATATGAATTTTGAAAAAATTCTGACTCCTGTCTCCTGACTCCTTTTTCTAATTCCTTACACGGAGAAACACAGAGAAAGCACAGAGTAACACAGAGTTAAATCAATAAAATACTTATCGAAATAAAAAGCAATTATCTGAAAGCTTTATAAAGTGAGCCTGAAATTGAATCTGTTTTTGCACCTGTAACTGAAGATAAACAATTGACAATGTTGTAATTATACAACACACCAAGAAATGCAAAGATCAATGCTTCCTTATAATTTATTGTTTGCGCATCGGGCAGAATGTATTTACATTGAACTGCATTTTGTTGCATTCGTTCAATCAGAAATTTATTAAACGCACCGCCGCCTGTAACTAAAACTTTTCCTCTTTTAATTTCCTTGCCGATCTGAACGGCGATATGTTTACAATAAGTGCTGAGTATATCTTCAACAGTTAGATGGAATGAATCAATCAATGGAAAAAAATCATTTTCAACATCTTCTCTGCCAAGAGATTTTGGTCCCGCTTTTGAATAGTATGGAAGAGAGTTCAGAGCTTCAAGCAATGCTTCATTTACTTTGCCGCTTCTTGCTGTCTCGCCATCTTTATCATATTCCTTTTCCCTTTGTTTCATATAATAATTCAGTATAAAATTTACGGGACAAATATCATAAGCAATGCGTTTATCATTTCCTTCATAAGAAATGTTCGAGAAGCCGCCAAGATTTAAGCAATAATCATATTCTGAAAAAAGATATTTATCACCAATTGGAACTAAAGGAGCGCCATTTCCATTTAATGCAACATCAGTTGAACGAAAATCACAAATCGTATCGACACCAGTTTCAGCAGCGATACAAGCACCTTTCCCGATTTGTGTTGTAAAACCAAGTTCAGGCTGATGAAAAATAGTTTGTCCGTGTGAAGAAATTAACTTTGGGTCAATCGAATGTTTATCAATAAATTCTTTTATTCTTTTACCTAAATATCTTCCGTAATCAAAATGAAGTTTTGAAAATGATTGTGCATCCATCAAGTGAGCATTTGCCAATTTGTCTTTCAAGATGCTGTCATATTCAATTGTTTCAGCAATATGGATTTTGTAACTCCATTTATTTTCGTTAAAGGTAAAATTCACAAAGCAAATATCAAGTCCATCCAATGATGTGCCCGACATTGTTCCGATAACATCAATGTTAATGTTTCCTTTAACTTCACTCATCAATATGTTCCGGAGTTAAATAAAGTTCCCATTCATCAACGTGACTTAAAATTAAAACACCATTTTTTACAAAAGGATCATCCTTAAACAAGTTTCTGATAGAACTTTCATTTTTACCCGTAGCAACTGCAATTACTTTTGATTCATCTTTCAAAGCGCCGCACATTGTTACTCTATGTTGAAGAAACAATTTGTCTGCAAATCGCGAATGGTTTTCCCAATCTTGCTGATCGTAAAAACTTTTTTCAGATTGATAATTCGGTCCGTGTTCAAATGTTAACAAGAATGTTTTCATTAACTATATCCTTTGATCAATTTAATTTTACGATTTTATTTACTTCGCTTAAAAAGTTATTTTGCAATATCAGTTCTTTAACCTTTTCAATATCCTTATAGATAATTCTATCGTTTAAAAGAGGCGATACATATTTTCTAATAAATCTGTAAACTGCTTCAGTTCCTTTTCCAAACTTCATTGGCTTATGGAATTCGAGTCCCTGAGAAGCAGTTAAAATTTCAATCGCTAAAACCGATTGAACATTCTTTAGAATCTGAAAACATTTTCTCGCAGAGATTGATCCCATTGAGTTATGATCTTCCTGATTAGCAGATGTTGGAATTGAATCCACACTTGCAGGATGAGCTAAAACTTTATTTTCAGATACAAGCGAAGCAGCGGTGTATTGTGCAATCATCAAACCGGAATTAAGTCCGCCGTTCTTTGCAAGAAATCTTGGTAAACTACTCAATGAACCGTTCAACATTCTTTCAGTTCTTCGTTCGGAAACATTTGCATATTCCGATAATGCAATGGCGATAAAATCCAAAGCAAGAGCCATCGGCTGCCCGTGAAAATTTCCGCCTTCAAGATGAGCTTCATCTTCAGGAAAAATCAGTGGATTATCATTCACAGAATTAATTTCTATTTCAACTCTTGAGCAAACATAATCTATCGAATCTCTCGATGCTCCGTGAATCTGTGGAATGCAGCGAATAGAATATGAATCCTGAACACGCGGATCATTAAAACGATGTGACTCGCGGATCTCACTTCCCTGAATCATCGCGAGCATATTTTTCGCAACTGCAATTTGTCCGGGAAATGGTCTTAACTTATGCAATGGTAAATCAAATGCATTATCAGTTCCACGTAAAGTTTCGTGTGATAAAGCTCCGGCAATATCAGCAATCAATTTTAATTTTCTTGCTTCGATACAAATATACGATGCAAACGCCGTCATCATCTGGGTGCCGTTGATTAATGCCAAACCTTCTTTTGCAGCAAGCTTAACAGGTTTCAATCCAAAGTTTTTAAGCGCAGCAGATGATTTTACTTTTTTGATTTTATGCTGATCATCTTTCATTACATCTTTATAAATCTGCACCTCACCTTTACCAATCATTGCTAGAACAAGATGAGATAATGGTGCAAGATCGCCGCTTGATCCAACCGAACCCTGAGAAGGAATAACAGGGATGATATTGTTATTCATCATTGCAATTAAAAGCTCAAGAGTTTCCAAACGGATTCCAGAATGACCGCTTGCAAGTGCATTAACACGAAGCAGCATCATTATTTTAACAATAAACGGCGGAAGCGGATCGCCTACTCCAGTTGAATGTGAAACAATTAAATTCTCCTGAAGTTTTTCAATATCCTTTTGAGAGATCTTTACATTTGCAAACTCTCCAAAGCCTGTAGTTACGCCGTAAATTACTTTACCATCTTTCACCCATTTATCAATCAAGGCGCGGGCTTTAATTACTTTTTTCTTTGAATCATTTGAAAGTGTTACAACAGGATTTTCATTTAAGAAAAATTCTATTTTATCAAGTGTTAATGATTTACCATCAACGATAAGTTTTTTAAGTGCCATAAATAATCTTCTTTAATTTATCTGCGTTTTGTTTACTTGTTTTATAATGAATTTTAATTCCGTCTTCGTCGTAATCTGTTTTCAGGACTTCTGCGAGGGAATGAATTTGAGATACCTTTTTAGATTCGTTCAATCCAAGAACAATTTTTTCATTTACGAAAGTGTTCTCAACAATTTCACTCAACTTTGATTTTAACTGCGAAATATTTATTCCGCGCTTCGCTGAAATCATTATGCAATCTTTGTGCGAATTGCGAATAAAATCTATTTTGGCTTTGTCTTTAATCAGATCAATTTTGTTAAATATCTTTATAATTTGCTTGTCTTTACTTCCGAATTCTTTTAATGTTTCTTCCACGACTTTTAAGTGATCTTCATAAAATGGATGAGAAGCATCAATAACGTGAAAAATAATATCAGCTTCCTGAACTTCACTAAGAGTGCTTTTGAACGAAGCAACAAGCTGAGGCGGAAGTTTTCTGATAAATCCAACTGTGTCTGTGATAATTATTTTTTCTGTTTCGTGAACATCGAGAGTCCGTGTTGTGGAATCAAGAGTAGCAAATAATTTATCTTCAGCAAATACATCTGCACTCGTAAGCAGATTGAACAATGTTGATTTGCCGGCATTTGTATAACCAGCTAAAGCAATTCTTGTTATGTGTTTTCTTCCGGCATTTTGTGTTGAGCGTTGAGATTCTATCTGCAATAATTTTTCTTTCAGATGAGCAATTCGCGTTCTGATAATTCTTCTATCAGTTTCAATCTGTGTTTCACCAGGACCTTTAGTTCCGATTCCGCCGTATTGTTTTGATAAGTGAGTCCAAGCTCTTGTTAATCGTGGCAGCATATACTGAAGCTGAGCAAGCTCAACCTGAGTTTTAGCCTCTCTTGTTTTAGCTCTTGATGCAAAAATGTCAAGTATCAATCCGCTTCTATCAACAACTTTTTTGTTAAAAAGATTTTCAAGATTTCTTAATTGAACTGGCGATAAATCATCATCGAATATCACAATATTAATATCATTTAATTCAACAAGCTGAGCAAGTTCTTCAGCTTTTCCTTTGCCGATATAAAAAGCAGAATCCATTCTTGCTTTACTTTGAATAATTTTAAAAATTGTTTCTGCTCCAGCTGTAATTGCAAGTTCTTCAAGCTCAGCAAGATGCTCTTCAACAACTTCTTTACTGAATTCTTTCGTATCAAGTGCAACGAGCATTGCCCGTTCTGTAGTCTTATGTGTTATCTCTATCATTTAGTTCTATTATACTGTTAAAGTATTTAATAGCAAGAATGCTTGAAAGAATGATTGCATGCATTAATGCATTCACGCAATCATGCAATCATATATTCATACACTCATGCCTGGTTATTAATTCCTTCCAATTCTTTTTTCGTATTTCGTGCGATGGTCATTTCAACCAAGGCTAAAATTATAGCAACAAGTAAAAAATATCTCCAAAGCTCAGAGCCGAATCTTGCCTGCATAATCTTTTGTGAAATATTTTCATCTTTATCGATTGAAGTATAAACTCCTTTAAAATTTATCTGAGAAAGATAATTTTCAAAATCATCTTTATCAGCATATATAGTTTTCGATTCAGTTGGATCGGTATTAACTGAAATATCCTCAATCAGATTCTCACCGGAATAAATCTTATAATTACCAGCAGTTTGTGTGTTGCGATAAGTTAAATAATCCCTGCTTTGATTTTGGTCAAGATTGATAAACTCTTCGGATTTATCCGGTTTGACAATTTTAATTTGCGATTGAGTTGAGCCTTTCAGATTTACACTGATTTCTTCACCAGCAAGAAAAACATTTTGTTCTCTATCTTTTGCAGAAAGATAAACAACTGATTTATTTATCAAAGGAGCAAAAATACTTTTGATCGGAAAATCACTCCAGCTTAAAACCGGTGATGAATTAAAAAGAAAAACTTTGCCATTATCTATTTTAATTTCATCCAAAAATGAAGAACCATCAACAAGTGAAATTATCTGTTTACCTGATTGTGTTAGTTTATAATATGCATTAAGCTCGGGCGATTCATATTTCTTTTTATCATCACTTTTAAAAATGTTCTGAAAAACAGGGTGGCCAAAATCTGTTTTATCAAAATTTATTTTAATATCGCTTCCGTTGACCTTTCCAACAAAGGCTTGAGCATTTCCTAAACCAAGCTGTGTCAATGTTCTGTTAAAAGACACTGCATCAGGATTTGATGATGGAAACAAGATCAAACCACCGCCGTTGTTAACGAAATCTTTTAATTGCTCAATTCCGTTTGATACATTATTTGCAGAAATAATTATTGTTTGATATTTACTTAACTGCTGAGAAGTTAACAGATTAATATTTTTTCTTTCAATCAGATATTTTCCCTCTCCCGCTGTTTGCAAAGCAAGATCAACAAAGATTAAATCATTTTGGTTTTCTGCAAACAATCCGACAGATATTTTTTCTGGAATAAAGATGCTTGCAAAACGCTTGTTGTCTTGTTCAATCTCATCAGTCTCAATCTCAGCAACCACATCAATAAAGCCAGTTGTTTTAGGAGTTGCTTCAATATCAACAATTGCTGATTGCCCCGAAGCAACATCAAAACTTTTTTGAGCCGAGCGTTCATTGTTCATAAATAACGAAACGACTCCGCTATTAACATCTTGCTTAGAATTATTTGTGATCGTTATCGAAAAACTTATTGGTTTATCTATTTCGAATATCTGATTATTAATTTCCAGATCATCAATTGAAAGATTAAAAATATCTTTATCGGCGAGATCAAAAGAATAAAGACGAACTTTATCGTTTAATAGTTCACTTAAATCATTTTGTGCTTTTTCATCATTGATTTTATTCTTTTGAAAATCTGAGATTACATAAATTTCCTTGTTAAAATTTTTACTCTCTGAAATTAGCTGAGCAGCTTTTATAATTGAAAAATTTAAATCACCTGTTGAGTATGATAAATTCAACATATCAAGATTTTTAATAAACTCGGAAAAATTTGTTGTTAATTTATTTTCATTGGTTGGATTTGAAACTAATATCAAACCAACTTCATCGCCTTCCTGAAGTTGTAATATTATTTGTTTAATAATTTCTTTTCCCTGATTAAAGTATGATCCTTTCTGATCAACAACAGACATACTGAATGTATCATCAAGTATAAATATAGCAGTAGTTTTTGCTGCAGAAGTTGTTCCGCCAATCTGAATAGATTGTAAAGTCGGTCTTGCAAAAGCTAAAACCACAAACAGAATTATTAATACTCTGAGTGCGAGTAAAATCCATTGTTTTAGTTTTATCTTCCTGATTTTATTCTTCTGCAATTCCTTCAAGAAAGCAAGTGTACTGAATTCAATCTTTTTAAGTTTTCTTAGATTGAACAAGTGAATGATTATAGGTATTGTTGCAGCTAATAATCCTAATAAAACTGCGGGATTAAGAAAAATCATAAACTTTCTTTTGTAAACAAATTTCTGAAATCAAAAATAAATATAATGCTTAGAGAAAGCTATGCAAATTATCAGTTTGATGAACAGAGTTCTGGAAAGATGGAATAATTAAAAATTTGAAATTCAGATTTTGATCTTTCACTCAAATAAACAAACTGCAATCAAAATCACTTAAGAACTCTTTTAATTAACATCTGATAGCAGTAACTTTGTGTTATAACACAAATAAATTTATTATTCAAGATGGGCAAAAAACTTAAACAATGGCTTAAACAAGATAAATTTGAAAATTTAGATCAGGAAGTATTATTAAACCTATTAGTTACTTCTTATTTTCTTCGCTCAAAACACGAAGCAGTTATGAGTAAGTATGGATTGACAATGCCGCAATATAATGTTTTGAGAATTTTAAATGGCATCTATCCCGAAGGTCATCCCCGCTTTGAAATAATTTCACGAATGATTGAACCGGCACCGGATGTAACCAGAATTATCGATAACCTGATTAAAGATAAATTGGTTGAAAGATATAATTCTTCAACCGATAAAAGACTTTCGATGACACGGATAACAGAAAAAGGAATTAAGTTACTTAACCAAGTTCACCCTGAAGTAAAGGTATTAGGAAAATATATTTCATCAGCATTAACTAATATAGAAAAGAAAACTCTTTCTGAAATATTAGAAAAGATCTATGAAGAGCAAGTAGAATAAATAAAGATATTAATGACTTATTCAGGGACACAAAAAAATATTCTCAAGCATTCTCACTGCTTTTATATGATCTCAAACACTATTTTTTTTAAAATCAAATTTTGCCGCATTATTTTTTTTCTGCTACAGTGTTTTATTGATTTTTTTCCATTAAAGACATTTCAAAACATTCTTAACAGTTTATAAAGAATAAAGTAATAATTTAGGCGTTAAAAATGTCGTTTTAATTTAATCATAATCGACATTTTGGAGGTAAAATTTACTGATTAAATGTAAACTTTTTCCTACGACAAAGAACCCACTAAAAATAATTCTGTTTACTAAACCCAACTTGTATCATTTAGGGATTTTAAGTTGCATGATGTTTGATATTAATGAGACAATAGAGAGTTAAAATTATGAATACTGGTCAAACACTTTTTAGTATTGGAGCACTGTTAATATTATCATTAACAATCCTTAAAATGAATAATTTCCTTCTTGCAAATGATTCAGTAATGCAGGATTCAAAATTAGGATTACTTGCTGTTTCTCTTGCAACGTCACTTATAGAAGAAGCGAGCAAAAAGGCTTTTGATGCAAATACTGTAGCTAACGGAGTTGCAGCATGCTCTTTGCTTACAAATTATCCTCTTGGTCGTAATGCAGATGAAATAAAAGATTCAAGTGCTACTTTTGATGATTTCGATGATTACAATGATTTTCATTATCGCTATACACATCTGCCTTTAGCAGCATTTGATGTTTACAGTAAGGTCTATTATGTTGAACCAAACAACCCTGAGGAAAAAGTTGGTTATAGAACCTGGCATAAAAAAATGGAAATTATAGTAACTAGTGAATCAATGAAAGACACAATTAAGATGTCCACAATTTATAGTTACTGGCATTTCAGATAGGGAATAATATGGGATTTACAACTATACTTGATATTCTTGGCTCAGTTATAATTGGCGGAGTTTTAATGTCAATAGCTTTTAGATTCAGCGATTCAATTACCGAAAAAACCTATAATAATAGTGGTGAGTTAACAATACAACAAAATCTTGCCATTTCTGCACAAATAATTGAATATGATTTTCGAAAAATAGGATATTGTGCAGATTGGACATTAATTCCAGATCCAATGAAAGCTATTTTATATGCTGATTCATCTGAAATTAAGTTTTATTCAGATATTGATTCAGATGGAAATGTTGATTCAGTACATTACTATTTAGGTCCAATATCGGAGTTATCTTCTACTGGTAATCCGAGGGACAGATTGTTATACAGAGTGTTAAATGGAGAACAACATAAAAGTGCAAACTTAGGAATAACACAGTTTAGACTTGTTTATTTTGATGCTCTTGGTGATACTATTAATCCACCAATTGGACACAATGGCGGCATAGTATCAATTGAAATAAACTTAACAGTTGAGAATACAGAAGCCTATGATCAGAAATATTCGAAAGCATTCTGGCGTCAAATCAGAATGGTCTCAAGAAATTTAAGAAACAGGTAAAGTAATATGGCTGGTAAAGCAACATTTATAACCATAATCGGTTTTACACTTTTATTTATGGTTGCAATTAAAAATTTCGGACGTATTTCAACTGACTCAGTTGGTAATATGGTAAACTATTACAGCGAAATGATCGCACATAATATCGCTGTTAGCGGCGCTAATCTTGCCTCTAATCAGGTTTTTATTGACCCAACCTGGGATGATGGTTATTCAAATAAAAGTTTTTCCGGCGGAAAATTAAATGTTTCCGTACAAAATAGCGGTGGGTATAAAAAAATTATTAAAATCACTTCTACCGGAACTTACCATGGAGCAAGTAGTTCAGTAATAGTTACACTTTCACCCAGTAAGTTTTCTAAATTTGCCTATTTTTCTGTTAGCGAAGGGGGAACAATTTGGTGGAATGGAACTGATACAGTTTGGGGTCCTTTCCACACACAAGATGTTTTAAGAGCAGCCAATCGCCCGGTTTTCTTTGGTAAAGCAAGCAGTCTGAAAAATATTGAATATTATGATAACAAAAACAAGAATAAGCATAAGCCTTATTTTTTAGGTGGCTATGAGTCGGGAGTTGATCTGCCATTACCCAAAGATGCTGTTGATGAATTAGAGACTTTCGCAGATGACGATGGGTTAAAGTTTACCGGAAAAGACACGGTCTATTTATGTTTTGTAAACGATTCGCTAAAATATAAGTTCTCTTACAAAACTCCTTATACCACAGTGTACCTGCCGACAGCAGCAAATAACGGAATGATATTTGTAAAGAATTCTATTGTTCGACTTCAAGGAACTGTAAAGGGGCAATATACCGTAGCTTGTAATAGTACTTTATCTACAGGAAGTAGTAAGGGAACAATTTATTTAGATGATGATATAGTGTATAATAAAGATCCAAAACTATATCCAAATTCTACAGATTTGCTCGGTATTTGTGCTGAAAATAATGTAATGATAGCTGATAACAAGCCCAACAGCAAGGATATAAATATTCAAGCTTCAATATATTGTGAGAAGGGTGGATTTAGTGTTCAAAATTATGACAGTAAAACTCCGATTGGAGGAAAAGTAGTTAGAGGTAATATAAATTTGATCGGCGGAATTATTCAGAAAACCAGAGGAGCAGTTGGGACAATTGGAAGCAATGGTGGTATCGCAACTGGTTTTGCAAAGCGTTACAAATATGATGATCGATTTCTTATTGCTTCTCCTCCGTTTTTCCCGGGTACTGGTGGTTTTGAGATTGTATCCTGGTATGAATAAAATAAAGCCGGGTTATTAAAAAAATAATCATATTTCAATTCAGGAAAATTCATTCCCTTCTATTTAATTTTAAAGGAATGAGAAAGCATTAAATGATGAAAGAAACAATATTACTAGTCGATGATGAAATAGCTTATTTAGATTTGCTTAAAAGCATTCTAAATCAAGAAGGTTATCCGAATGTAATAACCGAATCAAATCCATTGAATGTAAAAGAGATTCTAAGAACTCAGAAAATTGATTTGATTCTGCTTGATATCTATATGCCGCAGATGAATGGTTTGCAGTTGTTAGAACAAATTACTCCTGAATATCCCAATATCCCGGTAATAATCGTAACAGCAGTTGATGATAAAGATATTGCACTCGAAGCAATAAAATTCGGAGCTTATGAATTTATCATTAAACCTCCGGATACGGACAGACTGCTTTTAACAATAAGACGGGCAATTGGTTATAAGCTTCTTGAAAAAGAAAGAGATGTTTTAAGAGGTGATACTCCGGTAACAACTGTTGATGAAAATAAATTCTCCAACATTATTACTGATTCCGATGTAATGCATAAAGTTTTTAATCTGGTGGAAATATTTGCTCCAACTAATGAAACTATTTTAATCGTGGGAGAAACCGGCACAGGCAAAGATTTAATTGCAAAAAAAATTCACGATCTTTCTCCAAGAAAAAACAAACCTTATATAGCAGTCAATCTTGCTTCCATCTCGCAATCACTATTCGAGAGTGAATTATTCGGTAACCTGAAGGGATCTTTCACAGGTTCAACAAATGATAAAATTGGTTATTTTGAAGCAGCAAATGGGGGTACAATTTTTTTAGATGAAATTGGCGAATTACCAAAAGAGCTGCAAGGTAAACTTTTAAGAGCTATCCAATACAATGAAATTTTTAAAATCGGAAGCTCTAATCCGGTTAAACTGGATATAAGAATTATTGCTGCAACTAACAGAGATCTGGTTGATGCAGTTAATAAAGGAAACTTCAGGGCTGACCTTTATTATCGACTTAACAGAGGACACATTAGTTTACCGCCTTTACGAAAAAGAGGTAACGATGTTATTCTGCTTTCAAATAATCTTATAAAAATTGCCAACAAAACTTATAATAAAAATATTTTAGGCTTAACCAGAGAAGCAATAGCTCAACTGAGAAATTATCCCTTCCCGGGAAATGTAAGAGAGCTTGAAAATATTATTTTCAATTCGGTTGTACAATCAGAAGATAATCAGAGATTAGCTGTAGTTGAAATTCCCAGGGTTACAGAAATTGTTGAAAATGAATTAAAGAAATCTGAAATTTTAATTTCATTTGAAGAGGCAGAAAAAAAACATATCATAAATGTAATGGGCATATTAAATAATAACGTCCGTAAAGCAGCTTCCATACTTGGAGTAAGCGAGAGGACTCTTCAAAGAAGATTAAAAAAAATACGGGAAGACTAGGTCAACCAAAGCAAAATCGGTCATTTAAAACGTCTGAAATGTCGCTTAAAATTTAACCTCAAACGATTCACCGCAACCTTTTTATTTTTAGTCTATATTCAAAAGAAAGCATTAAGCTGAAGTTTAGCATAATTATTGCATCACTTTATTCAGTAGAATGATATTAGTTAATTGTTTCATTCATACGCTTTTCAATAAAATAATTTAATAATTATGAAACAAATGATATTAAACGATTCTCAGGTTGTTGATTTTAACTACGGAAGAGTGTTTGCAAAAGAAAGAACAAATGATTTTTCCATAATTACAAAATTAGTAATTGCATCTTCATTCCTGTTTGCAATTGCAGTTTTGATTTTCTGAAATTATACCTGGAAATCATCGTTTCTGATTAGTAATAAAATCGCAGGATTTGGTACGATCAATAACTTCTCCTTCTCAAACTCAATTTCAAAAGCTTCCTTCCTTAAAAATATTGCAAGATCCCCTTCTTTCGCCTGAAGCGGAATATATTTAACCCGGATTTGTCATTAAAAAATGAAACAAATTTCGTAAGTGTATATAAATCAATAGACAATAAAGAAAAATCCCTTGTTTCGAATGTAAGTTTTTTAGATTAACTGAATTTACAAAAACAGTA
>Ga0208196_1002266_pt1 | contig 18204 bp, 12 predicted proteins | sample AD_JPNNA7_MetaG_FD_184443 | JGI IMG/M metagenome (GOLD analysis project Ga0208196, IMG submission 184443) | Active sludge microbial communities of municipal wastewater-treating anaerobic digesters from Japan - AD_JPNNA7_MetaG (SPAdes) (version 2) | ecosystem: Engineered > Bioreactor > Anaerobic...
GTGCCCCGCATGCTCCTCCAGCAGATCATCCTGGTGGGCGCCTACCTGGCTTTATTCGGGCTGGTTGCCGGGAGCAGCAGCCTGGCACAGGCGTTTGGGCTTTCCGGCGCGCATTTCGGCTTCAGCCTGCTGTTGTTCAGCATCCTGGTCAGCCCGCTGGATTTGCTGCTGGATATTCCGCTCAACTTCCTCAGCCGCAAGGCGGAGTATGCCGCCGATGCCTTTGCCGCCCAACATGCCGACCCGCACTCCATCCGCAGCGCGTTGATCCGGCTGGCGCAGGAGAACCTTGCCAACCTCAACCCGCACCCGCTGTATGTGCTGCTGCACTACAGCCATCCCACCCTGGCGCAGCGCCTGGGGGCAATTGGCGGAGACAAATAAGGACGAATCTACGCCTGCCGGCGTTTATGCGCCAGCCGCTCAATCAGTATCACCAGCAGGAACCCTGCCGCCATCAAGCCAATCGACAGCCAGGTTTCGCCTGCCTGCAGGGATGGCAGCACATTCACATCCCCCACCGGCACACCTTCCACGTGCAGGTAATCCTTCCAGGGCCAGATCTCCCGCAGGGCTCCTGCCATGAAACCAAGCAGCAGCGCCACCGTCAGGTCGTGGTGGTGGTGCAGCAGCCAGCGCAGGACGCTTGAGAATGCCATCAACCCCACCACCGCACCCGCCAGGAAGACCAGGATGGGGATGACCTGGAAGGTCAGCAGGGCGTTCAGGATGTACTGGTATTTGCCCAGCAGCACCAGGATAAACGCCCCGGAAATCCCCGGCAGGATCATGGCACAGATGGCAACCGCCCCGCTGATGAACAGGAACCATAGCGCATCGGGTGTTTGCGAGGGTGTTATTCCCACCAGCAGGTAGGCGCTCAGGGCGGATGCCGCCGCAAGCAGCAGCGCTGCCGGGCTCCAGCGTTTCACCCGGCCGCGTATTGTCAGGATGGATGCCACAATCAAGCCAAAAAAGAAAGCGTAGATGTAGCTGGGGTGGGTTTCCAGTGCCCAGTGCAGCACGCGCGCCAGGCTGAGCACCGCCAGCCCAATCCCGCTGACCAGCGCCAGGAGGAATTGCCAGGGGAAGCCGCCAAAAGCCGCCCGCCAGCGCAGGCGCAGCAGGTTGCGCAGGAATGGCAGTGCAGATTGGATGGCATCAATTAACTCGTCATAAATCCCAAGGATGAATGCCATCGTCCCACCCGAAACGCCGGGGATGATGTCGGCGGTTCCCATCAGAAATCCGCCCAGGAAGATGCCCAGGGTGTCCTTGAAGGTGCGGTTTGAAACAGGTTTCTCCATTGGCTCCCAATATTCGTGAAGATCCTCCCGCCCGGGCTGCCGGGGGGTGAAGCCTTGATTGTAAAGCCAAATGGCACAGATGCCAAGCCTGATGGAGTCAAAAACCATTTTGTGCAGGGAAAAGCCTTGACCTGGAACTCATTCCAAGTTTATAGTAGATGTTGAAATGAGCCCATGCGAATCATCAGATGGGTTCGATTGGGAACCCGAAAGGAGGACGCGATATGGAATATGTTAAACTTGGAAACACCGGGCTGGATGTATCGCCGATTTGCCTGGGCTGCATGAGCTTTGGCACCGCACCGGGCTGGGTGCATAATGAATGGGCGCTGGGCGAGGAGGATAGCCGGGCAATCATCCAGCGGGCGCTCGACCTGGGAATCAATTTCTTTGATACCGCCAATGTCTATGCCTATGGCAATAGCGAGGAAATTCTTGGGCGGGCAATCCGGGACCTTGCCAACCGGGACGAGGTGGTGATTGCCACCAAGGTCTTTATGCCCATGCGGAAGGGTCCCAATGGCGGCGGTCTCTCCCGCAAGCACATCCTGAGCCAAATTGACCAGAGCCTGAAACGCCTGGGCATGGAATATGTCGATTTATACATCATCCACCGCTGGGACGATCACACCCCGATTGAAGAGACGATGGAAGCCCTGCATGACGTGGTCAAAGCCGGGAAGGCGAGAACTATCGGTGCTTCCGCCATGTATGCCTGGCAGTTCCAGAAGGCGCTTTACGTGGCAGAGCGGCATGGCTGGACGCGCTTCGTCTCAATGCAGAATCACTACAACCTGATTTACCGGGAAGATGAACGGGAATTACTGCCGCTGTGCGTGGAGGAAAAAATAGCCCTGACGCCATACAGTCCGCTGGCATCCGGGCGGTTGGCGCGGGAGACGGCAGAATCCTCCCGGCGGCTTGAAACAGACCCGGTCGCCCTGCAAATGGCCCTGGCGGAAGTAGACATCTCCATCATTGGCTACTTCTATGCCATAGATTTTGGCCCAGGCGTACGCCCGCAGCATCACCGTGTCGGCAAGAACGCCATCTGCACCTGCTACCTGGGCGAGCTGTGCCCAGCCGTGGATGTGGTGCGCGCTTACCTGGCTGCCGGCGGCGAACGCGCCCCTGAACCGCCGCCCGGTTACTACCCGGTGATCCCGGCAAAGTGCCCGATCTGCCGTGCCAAAGTCACCTTCGATGTGAAGCTGAGCAGCAAATATCGCGGCGCCGGTTGGCGCTGCGAAGTCGGCGGCTCGGCGCATTATAGGGCGTTTAGTGACACCAGGCTTCCGCGTTGAAGTTCGCCCGCAAACGGGCTATCCAACAGGGCCTTCCACCCCCTGAACCATTGCCGGTATGACGAATACAATAGCTCTGGTCATCCACCAGGGCTATTATTCTCCGGCTTGCTATTTATCAACTTTCACCCCGCTTCACCAGCGGCAGGGTGTAATCAAGAGCAACTGTGGTACTTAGGATAGCCATCTTGATCGGCAGAATCTATTACTGCGCAAGTACGCACTGTTGTTGAACTGCGCCTTATATCAAAGCGCAAATTTTCGGCTTCCTTATTTTTTTTTTACTGCCACCCATATGATATTTATTAAGCAACCGAAAAAGTAACCTGCTGCATGTACATCCTGTCCAGTAGGTATAGGTTGTATCCAAACATACCCTAGCCATAATACGCCTAAAAGGAAGAATATAACAGACAAAGCTTTGAATTGAGAGCTCAAAAACATGCCAGCCAATCCATAAACTAAGCCGCTAGAGCCTATAGCCACTTTCTCGGGTGATCTAAGGATGTAAAATAGCCACGCGCCGATTGTACACACGAATATAGAAATTAAATATCGAGTCTTGCTCGAGTTATTCTCAAGCCATGCACCCAGCCCCAAGATACCGATTGAATTTCCCATAATATGTTGAAATCGCGCATGAACAAAAACAGCGGTAAGGAGCCCATAATCAAGATGATCTTTAACCCCTAAGCTTTCTATAATAGATTGCCTCTGTTCAGGAAGATACAACATGATAGCCAGGTAGAAAACCACAAACAATAGGCACAACATGATAGTAATGCCTGAATTACGAACATATTCCTTTAACAAAGCTATTGATCTATCGCTCGATAAGGGGTACGCCATATTTGCCAAGCTAAGAGGGCGGGGAAAAGAACTAACATCAATACCCAAAGCCAGTAAACCACAGCTAATAGCCCATAGAAAGTACCAGAGACGAATAAGGATAGCGCCGTGTAGCTATAAATGCCGCTGAGTAATGGTAAGGATTGGCGTATTTGTTTGAAAGATTTAAGAGACAAGAGCATCCTTAAATGCAGAGAAGAATATAAAACAAAAAATATTACTAATATGCCGATGATCAGGTGAATTCGAGTAAGGGCTATAAGGGCCAGCATACAAGTAACTATCATTACTTGCAGTACAATACTATAGATCCATAAAAAATTTGATGTTTTTACTTCATCATTACCTATTATTCGTGAACCGGCAGCAAGCACAAAACTATCAAATCCCGAATCGCTGTCAGTTTTAATATCTTTGAGATGGTTAGGCACACTATTTGTAAGCATCAATATTAGGCTTAACGCCAAGATAAAAACACAACTCCTAAGGGGCAAAGACAACGACTGAGTCATAGCACCACATAGGCAAAGCGTGCCCACAGACAAGGCTAGTGATAATTCCGGCATAATTCTAGGGAAAGGCCCTCGTTTGCTAAATGAGTTATATGCTATGCTTAATATGACGCTAACCCCTAGCAGCACAGTCCCCCCAATGATCCATGCAAAATCACATAATAGGTAAATAGCGCTACCGGTACTTGAATAAGACCGAACAACCAAGCACTCAACAGACTGATTCTGCCCGTAATAAGAGGGCGAGATTGGCGTGAAGTAGTGGCTTTATCCAGTGAATAATCTATCGCATCATTCAACGAAAAGCCAAATATGTGGGCACTCAAGCCAACCATACCTAAAGCAAACAAGTTTCCAATAGTTAGGTGCGGATTCACCGTGAGCGCCCCAAGAATCGGGATGCTCACGGTGAAAGGGGCAAGGTAAATTCGGCTTAATTGGGCAAAGTCGTTTACCACCTCCATAAAACGCATGTTATCCACAACCCGTCATGTCACCACAGCAATCACAAAAATTCTCTTCACGCACACGAATACCGCCACCAGTTCTTTCTCCACGTAAAGCGCCAGTTCCCTTGGACAAACAGGAACAAAGCACACAACAAACGATTACGCCTAAAATCGATTGAAATATGTTTTGATCTTCAGCAAGAATAAAATTGTTAACCTGGCTATTATTCAAAACATCGCAACTTTGTACTAATTGAGGGTTGTGGAGAACAACCGGAACCGGAAGCAGAAAAGCTGCTGCTTTTAGACCGTCAGCAAACCCCAATTTCTCAAACGCGAATTCATCGTTTTCTGTCAATTCCTTTCCAATAGCCGCAATAGTTTGACTAATTGGCTCACAAAGCAACTTGCGGATCAGCTCACCATTTCGACAAAAAAGAACTCCCTGAATATCATTGGAGATATCCGACAGAACTTGTTCCAGACGGTTCAAAAACCATTCAAGACCTTTGCGTGATAAAACCAATTTGTTATGGGTTTCTTCAGAATATGCTCTCAAAGGATTGTATTCTATTCTATGCATATCCTTCAAATAATCATCTAGCGCGTCCTTAAGGTATATATAAACTCCATAATTTGCACCTATCCGGGATAAGATATCTTTATTGGCCGGCTTGTTAGCAAGCTCGCTTGTCATGCCGAATAAGGCGGCGGTCATCTTTGCAGTAGGCAAAGCAGGATCAGCACTTTGATTCAGTTCGGCTTTTTCCTGTGTTAAGCAAAGTTCTGTAAATGCACTGGCATCAAATTGCAGTTCGCGTAGTGTCTTTATAGATGTCTGATGAGGAGTATCAAGAATAGCCTTTAAAAAATGTGCCCTCAAATCATAACCTTTGGTATCCGAGATACCATCCTGGGCGCCTGTTCTTGCAAGTTCAATTGCCGTAGCTGCAGCGAATTTACTTGCCACATCACGATTAATCCCTACTTTGATAAAAGGATTTAAAGGGCACCGTTGTTCTAGTTGTGTCTCTTGCTCACACTGGGATGTAATGAGCATATTGAGTAAAACCATTTCATGATTGGTAATAACGCGCGAGATAAAGCCATAATCATTTCCCAAAGCATGACAAAGGCCACACATATGCACTTGGTATATACGGCGCTCGTCTGGAGTTATTATCCTTTGAGCAAATAAATGTTTATTGGTCAGCATAGACTTATCCTCCTAATCAAAATATATGATGAAACTTACCCGGCCCTCTTGATATAAGAGTAGCCAACGACCATTACTTATATTGATTTCTATTGGGAAATTCCATTGCGATTCATTCGCCTGTTAGCGTAAAATTCCTTTCTGTAATTTATTGTGTGGAATTGAAGATTTGAGTACTCAATGGTTGTGTAATATGCCACAATGAAAACGTCCATCCTTCAGGCGCAAAAGCGCGCTCAAGGACGGACAGGGATAATCTTCTGTATGAATTGACGGCTGTTAGAATTGAATAGTCGAACCAAGAACCAAGAACCAAGAACCATCATTCCCTCTCTATGATGTTGTACATAATTGATACTGTATTCTAACACGATTTAACGAGCCGTGAAGGTTTTTTCTCACATTTGAAATAACGCCTTGCGAACAATTAATCTGGACCCTCGGCTCGTGGAACTCCACACCCCGAGGGTCCCCTTTCATTCCCCCACCTGGAGACAAGTCACATGACCATCACCATTTCTAACGATTCTGCCTCGGTCTTTGCCCGCGGCTATGCACACACCGAAAACGGCCTGATTGTCTGGCTGGAAATAGCCCCGCAGCATCCCAAGCTGACCGGCGCGATCTGGGCCTCTCTCGTCAGCGGCCACCACCCATACCTTCAGCTCAAAGACGGCGACAAAGGCCTGGGCAAGGCTGTCTATGGCCTGGGCCGCGCCTACACCCGCCTGGAAGCCGACGCGCCTACCCTGGCTGTCGCCAACGATGGCGGCAAAGCCACTGCTGCCCGCGCCAAACTGACCCGCCTGGTCGCTCCCGAAGCGATCAAGCCAATCTTGCTTGACCAGCCGTTCTACGTGCTGGCCTGGCCTGGTCTGACGCCTGAAACTGTCCTGGCGGCTACGCTGGAGAAAGCTGCGCCGTATCCGATCCGCATCGAGTGGGGTCAATACCTGCTCGAAACGGCCCTGGAACGCGGCAATGCCATCCCGCTGGTTACCGGCGGCGCAGCGCTGCCCGGCTACGAGATCGAAGCGAACGCCAACTGGCTGGATATCATCAGCCTGGGCTTGAAGACCGGCAAGATCGCAATGCAGTAACACACAAGCCGCACGACTCGCCCTGGAATCTAACCCTATTCCCCTACCGGAGGCACGCGCTGGCCCCCGGTGGGGCATTGTCGGTGAAGGCGGGCAAAAACTGCCCGTTCACCGTGGCGCGTGTCTCCGTTTTGCATCATCTTACGGAGACACTTATGCGTATCGAAGCACAATCCAAACTCGGGTATTACCCGACCCCTGACACCCAACTTCCCCTGATCCTGACCTGGTTGCAACTGCCAGCCGCCGACCTGGTGCGCGCCCTTGACCCGTGTTGCGGGAAGGGTGAAGCACTGGCGTACCTGGCGCATGGCCTGGGCCGGATCACGACCTACGGCATCGAACTCAGCTACAGCCGCGCCGAAGAGGCCGAGCGACTGCTCGACCGCGTCCTGGCGACCGGGTTCGAGAATGCCGTTTTGACCGATGGAACCTTCTCCTTCTGCCTTTTGAACCCTCCGTATGATGGCGAAACTGCCACCGGTGGAGGCGAACGGCTGGAAGGGCGTTTCTTGCATTCGACCACGCCGCTGCTGTGCGAAAACGGTGTGCTGGCCTACATCATCCCGGAAACCCGCGTGGATGAGAAAATCGCCCGCCACCTGGCCGGCTGGTACGCTGACCTGCGCTGCTTCCGCTTCACCGAACCCGACTACCAGGCTTTCCGCCAGGTAGTTATCTTCGGGCGCAAGAAAGCCTATCGGCAGCCCACCCAGGAAGCGGTGGACGAAATCCACGCCTGGGCGCTGGGCAGCCTGGTCGTTGGCTACGAAGACCGCCTGGTTCCACTGACCGATGACGAAATCCTGCTCGCTCGCGTTGAGAAGGCCGTTGGCAAGAAACCCGAGGAACTGCAAATCGCTAATCGAGTTGTTGCCCTGGTTTCCGGCCAGGCGTTGATCAGGCAGAACGCCGGCGATGAAACACTGGTCTGGGCGATGAAGGCGCAAGCCTGGCTGGATGCCCAACCTGTGGTTGTAGTGGATGACGAATCTGCCCGCCCGATCAAGAAAGTGCATGTGCCGATCCTGGCCGACCTGCCCACGCTGGATGCCGGCAGCGGTGAGTACGTTATCCCATCGTCGCCGGTGGCCGGCCCCAAAGGGCAGGCCTTCCGCTTCAAGCACATGCCGGTCACGGAAGAAGATTACCTGCGCGCCGCCGACAAGGCTGCCCTGGCGCTGGAGAAATCCCGCCCCTGGTTGAACCTGATCCCGGAGATCGAAGCGCAGACCATCACCCCCGCCATCACGCCCAAGCAAGGCCACATCTCGATGTTGGTCACGGCCGGGCTGCTCGGCACCACGCTGGTTGCCCACAATGGCTTCCCGCTGCTGCTTAAAGGCGGCACGGAGAAGTACACCGTCAAGATTGACGAAGACAGCGAAGAGGAAGAGATCGAGTACGATCCTGATGATCCGGAAAAGAAGAAAAGCCTGTTCCGGGTGCGGGTCGAGGAACGCTCCCGCCCTACGCTGTGGACGCTCGACGCGACCGGCAACTTCACCTTCTCCAATGACCCGGTCAAGATCAGCGATACCCTGCGGATCCACGTGGCCGAGCTGGCTCAGCGCGTGCTGGGGCGCAACATCCCACGCTACGATCTGAAGCCGCAGGCCTGGGAATGGCAGGTGTTCGACCCGCTTTCGCAAGGGCGCTATCTGCCCGGGCGCAAGGAAACCGGTCTGACCGACTTCCAGAAACACCTGTCGGTTGCCCTGGGGCGACTGCTCCTGGCAACCGGTTCAGGGCTGGTCAACGCCGAGATGGGTTCGGGCAAATCAACCGTGGCCCTGGGCGTGGCAGAATATCTGACCACGAACTATGAACGACACGGTTCGACTAAATCTGCCTACCCTATCTTGATCGTCGGCCCGGGCATCGTCACCGGCGACCAGAACTGGCCAAAGGAAACGCGTGAAGTAGTACCCGGCGCGACGCCGAAAGTCATCGAGTCTGCCGCCCGCCCGGTTCCCAAGCCGGCCAAGGTGGTAGAGTGGTTGGAGTCTATCGGCGTCAAGCTGGATGACGAAGACGCCGGCGGTAAAGGACACCGCTTCGAAGGCCTGTCTGCCAAAGCTGCCTGGAAAGCCATCGTCGAAGCGGCAAACAAGCAGGGCAAGCTCGCCGGCGCAGAAAATCGCCGGGCGCGCTTTGCCTTGTGGCACACGCTGCAGCACGGCGAAAAGCACGCCCCGCGCAAGCGGCAGAACGCTGAAAAGCCCAACCTGCTCGATGCCCGCATCGGCGGATTTGCCTGGCTGGGCCTGGGCGAGTTAGCCCGCGACAAAACCCACCAGTCCGAGACGCGCCGGCGCTACAGCCTGGCTCAGTTTGTGGACGAGTACAAACGCGGCGCGCTGCCCCAGAAAAGCGTGGCCATTCTCTCTTACGAGACGGCTAAGCTCGGTTCAGGGCGCGTGCCCGCCATGTCCACCCGCAAGCTGCGCCTGCGCTGGAAGGAAAAAGGCGAGTGGTATACCAAAGTCATCGAAGCCTGCACCTGCCCGCACTGCGGTAAGTTCGTCGCCGGCGACTACGACGAGGAAGGCCATGCGGTGATGGGCAACATCATCACCCCTGCCACCGCCGCCCAGTTCGTCGGCGCTAAACGCCGTTACTGCCAGTCGCCCACGCCCAAGTGGGTCTGGAACCCGGAAACGGGCCAGCACGAATGGCGTGAGACAGACGAAAACGGCAATAAGCTGGTCTGCGGAGCACAACTGTTCGCGTACACCGAGTTGCGGCGTGAAGCAGCCGCCCGTTACGTTCAACGCAAGGCAAAGAATTTCTTTCCCCTGCTCCTGGTAGATGAGCTGCACGAGGCGAAAGCCAAAGGCACCGGCAATGGCTGGGCGCTCACCATCCTGGCAAACAGCTCTCCCTATACCCTCGGCCTGACCGGCACGCTGTTCGGCGGCTATTCGACCACGATTTTTTGGCTGATGTACCGCCTTTCGGCGCTGGTGCGGCGCGATTTCGGCTTCCACGACGAGAACGAGTGGGCGCGGCGCTACGGCTTGCTGCGCTACACCTTCTACGTCGCCAAGCCAGAAGACGTAATGGAGGACGGTTCGTACACCGGTCAGAAGTTCATGAGCCGGGTGGACGAACGGCCTGGCATCCTGCCAGCGATCATCCGCGTCGGGCTGCCCAAGATCGCCTTCGCCAGCCTACAAGACATCGGCCTGCCACTCCCGCCGTACAACGAGGAAGTGGTCTGGCTGCAAATGTCGAACGGCATGGCCGACCAATACCACGACCAGGCTGACGGCAGCATGATCGGCAAGCCCTACCCGCCGACATCGCTGTACAACTGGGCCATCGAAGAGATGAAAGAAGGCACCAAAGGTGCGCTCTCCGTCTGGCTGACCACGGCGCTCAACCGCGTCAACAGCATGTTCCGCGACGAAGAGGTCTGGTTCAACCGGCGCATTGAAGGTAAAGGCAAGTACGCTTTGCGTCATCCTGAACTGGTGACCACCCTCGATGCCGTGAGCGACACGCTCATCTCGCCCAAAGACCGCTGGCTGGCTTCCCGCTGCCAGGCGGAACGCGACGAAGGGCGCAAGTCCATCGTCTTCATCCGTCAAACCGGCAAACGGGATATTCAGCCGCACGTCGCGCAGATCATGCAAGACAACGGTCTGCGAGTGGGCGTGCTCTCGCCCTCGGTCGAACCGCGCCGGCGCGTGGCCTGGATCGAAAAGCACATCGGCAGTATTGATGTGCTGATCACCAACGCCCGCCTGGTCAAAGTCGGCCTCAACCTACGTATGTTTGCCACTGCCGTGTTCTACGAGATCGAGTGGAGCCTACCCATTCTCTGGCAGGCGATGCGCCGGGTTTACCGCCCAGGCGCATCGCTGCCGGTGCGGGTGCTTTTCCCGACCTACGAGAATACGCTGGAAGAGCGGGCGCTGAACCTGCTCGGCCAGAAGATGAAAGCCGCCCAATTGTTTTACGGTGACGAGGTGGCGTCGGCTTTGTGCGATGATAAGGAAGGCGACTTCTTGAACGACCTGATCCTGTCGGTGCTGAAAGACGATCGCCTGGAACGCGCCAGCGCCATCTTCTCCACCCAGAATGATATGACGGCTTCCCCGCTTGGCTCACTGACCGCGGCCAGCCCGCATCTCAACCCCTTCGAAGCGCGTACCTGGTCCGAGTGGCTGGCGGCGCGCAACAAGGCGCTGCCGGCTAAAAATGGCAGGCGCAAGAGCGCTGCCGCGCAAGGACAGTTGTCGCTGTTTTAGCGTGACCTGTAACACGATAGCCCTGGCCACAAGTCAGGGCTATCTCTAACTATGCTGTCATAAACAACAGATTAGATCGCTTGATATGGCTTCTAGCAAGGTAATACAAACGCCATAGCATACCACTTTAAACTTTGTTTTTTAGGTAGCTCTTTCGTTTCTCAGATTAGCCATTATTGAGCCAACTGCTTCTAAGAACTGCTGCATGGATGAAATGGATAACGCTGCCCTGTATTTTTCTTGATTGTTATGTTCGTCCCAGAATTCAAAATTGCTACCCTCAAAGAAAAAGTTTGCGTGGGCCAGCGCATTTCTCAAGTGATGGATAAAGCGATAAATAGGATCTTGCCAATTACTCCTATCAGTTTTGAGGTTTATCCCCTTCAATGACCAGACAGCACCAATACGTTCATACACCGGGTCTTTTTCGCCAAGACACCAGAACTCTTTTGGAATCAAGATGAGTGAATAAAGCAAAGAAATGGTGCGAGTTTGCAAGTAGATACCGCTTCCCAATGAACCTGGCTCCAAACCATATTCGGCTTCAACAGATCGTACAGATGGTAACAATAAACCTTGGGCACTTGCTCGATGAAGTATTTGAGCCTCAATATAAGCTAGTGCAGGGATTTGTTCGTTCATACGTTCACTCTCCTCAACGAATTTCTTCGTTCATTGATATCGGCGTAAATCACATCTCGAACTGGTGAAAAGCGCAATAATTACGAGTACATCAATCAATTTTATCCCAACTTGCTCATACAAGTACGGCTTTGCATAGTAATTTCCGGCCCTGTCTCCTGGGAACGCCCAGGCGAGAGGGCCGGTCGTTTTGCACCCACCACCATCCAACCACAACCATTGGGGGCAAATTTCCGGGGACGGCGAACTGTCTCTTTGCCCTCCTTTGATCCCCTTCCATCCGGGGAATCAAAAGACCGTCCAGGCGGACGGTCCATGTTTCAGGCGGGGAGGGTGGGATTCGAACCCACGGCGGAGTTTAACCCCCGCACTCACTTAGCAGGCGAGCCCAATCAGCCTCTCTGGCACCTCCCCGGATGGAATTGTTAAAGTAAGCGTTCAGCGGAGGGAGAGGGATTCGAACCCCCGGTGGGTTGCCCCACACCTGTTTTCAAGACAGGCGCCATAGGCCGCTCGGCCATCCCTCCCATCGTGCAACCGATTCTACCATACCTCTCCCCCCCTTACAAGGAAACGCGCGCCGGGCAGGGATGCCTCCGGCGCGCGCTGGGCTTGCCAGGTTAATTTTTACGGGTGCCTGGGTCCGCCGGGGGTTCCCACCGGTTCGCCAGGACCATAACCGCTGCCGGGGGTGGGCGTGCCGGTCGTCCAGGGGTTGCCCGGGTCACCCGGACCATAACCGCTGCCGGGGGTGGGTGTGCCGGTTGTCCAGGGGTTCTGCGGTTCACCGGGACCATAACCACTGCCGGGGGTGGGTGTGCCGGTCGTCCAGGGGTTGCCCGGGTCACCCGGACCATAACCGCCGCCCTGGGTGGGGTCACCCGTCGGGTCTTCGGTGGGCTGGGCAAAGCGGCTGCGGAGTTGTTCGCGCAGCTGCACCGGGTCTTCAATCCCGCTTTCCACCACGCGCAGGCGGTTTTGCACCGTCTCCCGCAGGCGTGCCAGGGCGGCTTCGCCCTTTGGTTCGTTGGGCATAATTTGAGTCATTGTCCGCACCTGGGTTTCCATCCGCTGGCGGAGCTGCTCCAGGGCTTCGCGCGCCCCGGGTTCCTCCTGGTCGGCGGCAAACTGGAGGGCGTAATTCAGGTGCAGTTCCAGCCGGGTGAACAATGCCTCGGGCGGGGTCTGGCTGGCTGCCAGCAGTTGGGCAGCCTCGTCAATCCGCTTGTCGGCAAACTGCAGGTGCAGGTCCAGCAGGGCAGCCGGGCTGGCAGCCAGGTCCAGGCGGGCGTCCTCCGTCCAGAGCTTCACGGGGTAGAGTGTGTCGCCGGGGAGGGCTGCCTGTGCTGCGGCGGTGGTGATGCCGGTGCCGAGCACCAGCGCAAGGATCAAAAGAATGGGGAGGGCAAATTTCAACATGGGTTGGGCGTCCTTTCTTGCAAACAGGGTGGGGATCCAGTGGATCCGTCCTGTATGACGCCGTTCCGCCGCCGGGGATACGGCAGGCTTCATCCGTTCCGCTTCGGCAAGGAAAGCCGCCCGCCCCGCCTCCGCCCGCCCGGCATCCCGCGCGGGGGTTTCGTGCAGGCGTTGCAGGGCTGCCCGCGCCGCGGATTCTTCGGAATGGGGGTTGATTTTATCGGTCATCGTGTACCTCTTTCTCCAGGATGCGCTGGAGGGTGTTGATTGCCCGGTGCTGCAGGGCTTTGACTGCTCCCACGGGTTTGTCCAGCGCAGCGGCGGTTTCCGCCAGGCTCAGGTCTTCCAGGAAGCGCAGCACCAGCACCTGCCGCTGGTCGGGGGTTAGGCTGCGCAGTGCCAGCCGGATGCGCTCCTGTCCCTGGTGCTCCTCCGCCTGCCTGCCGGGGTCCGGCTCGCCGCTGGCGACCAGTTGGTCTTCCAGCTGCAGGGGCGGCGGGGGTTGGCGGCGGTAGCTGTCGGTGATCCAGTTGTGGGCAATCCGGTAAAGGTATGCCCGCAGGTGGTCGGTGGGACCCCGCCCGATGCGCAGCGCCCGCAGGAAGCGGGCGAAGGTCTCGGCGGTGCAATCCTCCGCCAGGCTGGCATCACCCAGCAGGCGCAGCGCGTAGGCATGGATCTGCGGACTGTAGCGGTCATAAATGACAGCCAGAACATCCAGATCAAACCGGGCTGCACCATGCAGAAGCTGCCGCTCCTCCAGTTCACTCATCTGTACAATAAGACGCCCTTTCCCGTCATGAGATACGGTCTGATTGTATCTGTTCTGTAGGAAATTGTGATATAAATATTCATTCCCCCGTATCTTTTTGTTGGATTCTGCGTCATAAAAGTGTCTCATCCCATTCCAGGAGGGCTGTATCGATTCAATCCATCTTCCTGATCCCCGCCACGGCAAGGTACGGTGCTGCCTGAACTGACCTTCCCCATTGTTTTCCCCAGGCAATTTCCCGGTTACAAACCCATTTTCAATCCCATTTCATCATTGAAAATTGCATAGAAAGGAACCCATGAAAGCTTCCACGCTCTTCAAATTGATTGTTCCCGTACTGGTATTGGCGCTGGCACTCTCGGTGGTCACGCCCGCCCAAACTGCTTCCTCCGGTCCCGACGGCAAGGTGCGTGTTTGGGTGGAATTTGTTCCCGGCACGGCAGTTCATGTGGAAAAGGCAATTCTTGGCGCCCAGGCAGAGGTGCATTACCGGTTTGATTCATTGAACGCTTTTGTTATTTCTGTTCCGCAATCTGCCCTGGAGGGTCTTGCCCGCAATCCCAACGTGGTGTCCATTGAAGAGGATGTCGTGCGGTATGCCTTTGGGGAAACCGTACCCTACGGCATCGACATGGTTACCGCCCGCGATGTGTGGGATTCCGACCGCAACGGTGTGGTGGATGCTGGTGCCCCCACCGGTTCCGGGCGGACGATCTGCATCATCGATTCCGGGCTTTACACCGGGCACGAGGATTTTGCCGGGGTGAATATCCTGGGCGGATATCCCACCGGCTGGAATACCGATACCTGCGGGCATGGCACGCACGTGGCGGGAACCATTGCCGCCCAATTTGCCAATGACCGTGGTGTGGTTGGCGTCACGCCGGGGGATGTATCGCTCTACATCGTCAAGGTCTTTGGCGATAACTGCGCCTGGACGTACAGCTCCACGCTGGTGGATGCCGCCAACCGCTGCGCAGCGGCAGGCGCCAACATCATCAGCATGAGCCTGGGCGGACCCACCAAGTCCACCACGGAAAGCCGCGCCTTCAATACCCTGTACACCAACGGCATCCTGCCGATTGCGGCAGCGGGCAATGATGGCACTACGGCGTTGAACTACCCGGCGGGTTACACCTCGGTGGTTTCGGTGGCGGCAATTGACGATTCGAAGACCGTGGCGGATTTCTCCCAGTACAATTCGGATGTGGAACTGGCTGCGCCCGGCGTGGGCGTGCTGAGCACCATTCCTTACGTTGCCACCGATCTCCTGACGGTGAGCGGTGTGACCTATGATGCGAGCCATATTGAATATGCAGCCTATGGCACGGCAACCGGCGCGCTGGTGGATGGCGGTCTGTGCACCACCACCGGTGCATGGGGCGGCAAGATTGTCTTGTGCCAGCGCGGCGACATCAGCTTCTATGACAAGGTGAAGAATGTCCAGGATTCCGGCGGCGCGGGGGCGGTCATCTACAACAACGTGGATGGCGAGCTGCTTGCCACGCTGGGCGAAGGCTATTCCTCCACCATTCCCGCCATCACCCTCACCATGGCGGACGGGCAGTACCTGGTTGCCAACAAGCTGGGCAGCACGGCAACCCTGCAGACCAGTGTGGTTTGGGGTGTTTCCGGCTATGAAGCTTGGGACGGCACTTCCATGGCAACCCCGCACGTTTCCGCCGTGGCAGCGTTGATCTGGTCGGCTGACCCCAGCAAGACCAATGCCGACATCCGCACTGCCATGACCAGCACCGCGGAAGACCTGGGTGCAGCCGGGCGCGATGTCTATTACGGCTACGGGCTGGTGCGTGCCTATGAAGCCTGGCAGGCACTGGGCGGCGGTGGCGGCGGTGGCGGCGGCGCCCTGGCTGTGACCGTAACGACCAACAAAGCCAGCTACATCAACCGTGAGACGGTGGCGATTACCGTAACCGTCAAGGATGATGCGGGTGCGCCAGTGGCAGGTGCTGCGGTGAGCGTTGCTCTCACAACCGCCAATGGCACCAAGCTGAACTACTCCGGCACCACCAACACCAGTGGTGTGGCATCCTTCTCCTACAAGGTAACCACCAACAAGCATGGCACGGGAACGTACTCCCTCAGCGCCACGGCGACCAAGGACGGTTACACTGCCGGAACAGGGACTGCCACCTTCCTGGTCACGAAGTAATTTTTTATGGAAGTAAAAGCCGCCCCCCGACAGTGGATGGGGAGGGGGCGGCTTTTATGAGGGATATGGGGGCGAGGCTGCGGGATGGGCTGCTTATGATGAGACAGGCGCCCATCCCGCCTGCGCTTTAAATATCCTGAGGCGGCGTTAGCCTACCATGGCGCGGGCGGCTTCCACGGCGTTTTCCAATGGCACCAGGAAGACTTCGCCCCCGGCGCGGGGTTTGAATTCCACGCTGCCCTGCTTGAGCGACCGCTCGCTGATGTTGATGCGCAGCGGCAGACCGATCAGGTCGGCATCGGCAAACTTGACGCCCGCATACTCGTTGCGGTCGTCAAACAATGGCTCCAGCCCGGCGGCGGTCAGTGCGTCTGCCAGTTCGCTGGCGGCGGCATCCGCAACGCCGGTCTTGCCGCTCAGCAGCACCAGGTGAATGGGGTAGGGAGCAACCGTGGGGGGCAGGCATAATCCCCGCTCATCGTGGTGCTCCTCGGCAATGCAGCCCAGCAGCCTGCCCACGCCAATCCCATAGCTGCCCATGATGATGGGGTGGCTTTCCCCCTGTTCATCCAGGAAGGTGCAGCCCAGCGCATCGGAGTAGCGCGTGCCGAGCTGGAAAATATTACCTACTTCCACGCCGCGGCTCATGCGCATGGGTTCGCCGCATTGCGGGCAGCCATCGCCCGCCCGTGCTGCCACAATATCCGCCACAAGGCTGGCGGTGTAATCGCGCCCGTAATTGACGTTGCGCAGGTGCAGGTCGGGCTGGTTGGCGCCCGCCACCAGGTTGGGGCAGGCGGGGACCAGGTCATCCACCACCACCCGCACACCGCGGATGCCCACCGGGGAGGCATACCCCGGCTCGGCACCTGCCGCCCGGATTTCCTCGTCGGTGGCGGGGCGCAGGTCCTTTGCCCCCACCGCGTTGGCAAGCTTGGTTTCGTTCACGTCCATGTCGCCGCGCACCACGGCAAAGATCAGTTCCGGCGGCAGGTCGGCATCCGCCGGGGTGGCGGTAAAGAAAACCGCCTTGGCGGTGCGTGCCGCGGGAATTTGCAGGAAGTCTGCCAGGTCGGCTATTGAGGAGACCCCCGGGGTGGCAACCGGCTCCAACGGCAGCAGCGCTTCGCCTGCGGGGGCGGTCTTGCGGAAGGCGCTCACCTGGCGGTTGGCGGAAAAACCACAAGAATCGCAAAAGAACAGTGTATCTTCGCCAATTGGCGTCAGGTACATGTATTCATGGGCAAGCTTGCCGCCCATCATGCCGGTGTCGGATTGCACCGCCACCACCGGCAGACCGCAGCGCTGGAAAATACGGAAGTATGCTTCGTAATGCGCCTGGTATTGCTGTGCCAGCCCGTCCCAATCTGCGTCCAGGCTGTAGGAATCGAGCATGGTGAATTCCCGCACGCGGATCAACCCGGCGCGCGGGCGGGGGTCATCCCGCCACTTGGTCTGAAGCTGGTACACCAGCATGGGCAGCTTGCGATAGGATTGGATTTCGGAGCGCGCCAGGCTGGCGACAACTTCCTCGTGGGTCATTGCCAGCACCATGTCGCGGTTGGTGCGGTCCTTGAACCTGCCCATCTCCGCACCGATCTGGTACCAGCGCCCGGTTTCCTGCCAGACATCCGCCGGATGAACGACCGGCATGGTGAGTTCCTGCCCGCCGATGGCATTCATCTCCTCGCGGATGATCTGCATGATCTTTGCCATGGAACGGTGGGCAAGCGGCAGGTAGCTGAAAATGCCCGAACCAAGCGGGCGGATGTAACCGGCGCGCAGCAGCAGCTGGTGCCCGGCAGTTTCTGCATCGGACGGGGCTTCGCGCAGGGTTTGACCAAGCAGGCGGGAAAGTTTCATGCAAGACCTCCTTAAAGCATCCGCATCCAGCCGGAGATTGCCCGGTAGAGCGCTCCACCCAGCACGTGATTGCTGCGCTGCGCCACCCATCCCACCACCAATGCCTGGGCAAAGGTCAAAGCCGCCTGCAGCAGGGCAGTCTCGCGGGGGAGCTGGAGCCAGATCGGCAGCAGCCAGAGCGTGGAGAGCGCAGCAGTCACCGCCACGCCCGCCCACTTTCCCCACCAGCCGGAGAGCCGCAACTGGATGTAGCCGCGGAAGATGCTTTCCTCCACCAGGGCAATTCCCAGCCAGTAAAGCAGGGCGGTTCCCTTGTCTGCCGGGATGCCCTGGAAAAGGGTG
>Ga0208196_1002270_pt1 | contig 18177 bp, 15 predicted proteins | sample AD_JPNNA7_MetaG_FD_184443 | JGI IMG/M metagenome (GOLD analysis project Ga0208196, IMG submission 184443) | Active sludge microbial communities of municipal wastewater-treating anaerobic digesters from Japan - AD_JPNNA7_MetaG (SPAdes) (version 2) | ecosystem: Engineered > Bioreactor > Anaerobic...
CGCATTGTATAAAAGTGAGTCAGGCAATTACCGGTACTTAACTGAACTGATAACTACCGGCCCTATCAATCCTGAGGCCTGGAGCGGATCATCAGGCCTGACAGAATTCTCATTCAGCCATGTGGACCTCTCTTTCTCAGGGAGCCTGCTATCGCCGATAAGCCGGTTTATCCAGTTGTTCACCACCTCTATCTCCAATGTGTTTTCACCCTGTTTAACCATTTCTGTTATATCGACTGACCACGGCTGGGTCCATGTGCCTCCCGCAAATCTTCCATTTACCTTCACTTCCGCCATTACACCTACTTTTCCGAGATCAATTATAACGTTCTCTCCAGCCGGAATCGGACCAAGTGTAAAACTGTTCCTATATATGGCACTCCCTGAGTAATACCTGATCCTTTCATCCAGGCTCTTTGACCAGTCTTCGGGAATTTCCATCATTATGCTTTTTTCAGGTCCATTGGGTTTTCTTTCAAACGTCACTTCCCACGGGGTGTTAATCTCTACAAGGGTAACGGGAACAGGGAAGTTTGTGGGTCCCACCGGTTTTTCTGACCTGTCTCCTGAACCTTTTCTAAAAACAATGAATGCGCTTCCGCAAGGTTCAAGCTGTAACGGGGTTACCGTCATGCCGCTCGTGTGAGAAAATTCACCTAAATCACGTATCATCCCGTTCAAAGGATCCCACAGTTCGGGCTGCATCTTGCCTATCCTGAAACCCGCGTCGAAACTTATCCTTTCATCGCTCTGATTCGTAATGAAATAAATATCACAATCCTTCATCCTCCTGTGGATCCACAATACAGGAGTACTTTCAGGCAGGCTGACGTCGGGCTGTACTCCGGCACTATTCAGAGCTTCCTCCAGGCTCATGTTATCCATCACGTAACCTCCGGAGGGCTTGTCAGCCTTCTCGGTCTGCCATAATTCCCCGGTAAGTCTTTGTACTGTCCTGTCAGCTTCAGGATAGTTTTGCAGACTGGGCGACCTGGAAGGCGGGGGTCCGTATATCTTTGCCCCCTTTTCCACAAGCATACCGATCTTTTTAAGTACCTCGGGCCGCATGGTTTCAAGCGGTGGAAGCACCATGAGCCTGTAGCTCATACCATCGGGAAGGACAAGAAGGCCGTCTTTAACGGTCAGCCTGTCCAGGATCACTTCCGCATTTATGTAATCGTAAGAATATCCAGGGGGAAGTTCCGGGATTCTGACCCCTGTCATCTTCGGTACATCCTCCCCGATAAAATAACAGACATCATTTACCGGGAGTCCTCTCCGCAGCATAAACATGCACCTCCGCTGGTAATCGATCCAGTGTTTCGACTGCCTGAACCAGGTATTCTTCCTGTTGAATTCTGTCCCGAACCATGCATTGATCCCGGGATTTTTATCTTCATAGGGCTGATGGATATACAGATGCAGGACTACCTGGTTAATCCCTTCGGTATAACTCCAGTCCCCCCGTTTTTTTAGCATCGCGGGATATCTCTGGTATGCCTGCCCGGCCGAAGTATATGATTCAGCCGAGACCAGCCTTTTACCGTAAATATGAGCTGCCGATGATGCGGCACGGCATTCAATGTTTCCGAGTTCACCCTCGTTCCAGAATTCCCCGGCTACATCATGGCTCTGCCCTCCGTACATCAGGAACTCTGAAGGAAAACCCCAGTGCCCGTAATTCTCAAGCCATATCCTCAGTCCGTTTGCTGCACACAGTTCACGGAAACCTCCAACATAATCATATGCAATCCGGTCCGCGACCAGCCTCCTCCAGTCCCAAAGGAAACGGTCCGACTGGTCTGCTGACCCCACCACCCTGCCTGTCAGTACAGGGAACCAAGGGACAGGATTATATTCATACCTCGCCATGAAATCCCCGATCATTCCCTCAGTCCAGTTCTGCGATCCCTGCTCATAACTGTCAAGAACAACATGTTTTAATGCTGTCCTCTCATCCGGAGACATTCTTCGTATAAGATTGCCGATGTAGGCGTCAAAATGCCTTTTCAGATGATCCCTGTTCATTTTATCGACTTCCCATCCCACAGCATTGGGTGCCGCCTGTGCATTCATGGCCCCGGTGGGAACGGCCCCGATCTGCAGGATGATCCACTTTCCTCCTGGAACATCCCAGTCCAGGGTCCCGTCGGCTGACATCCCGGATGTCAAATCCACCACTTCCATAGGATTAATCTTCATTTCCCCGCTACCACTTTCCTGCTGTGGTATCCACTGATACTCGTTCCACAAAGGAAATGGTGTCTGGCACATTTTGCCAAGTTGTTTTTCCACATAGCTTTCAACAACCGGTACACCTGAAAGGACAATCTCTGACAGTCCGGCATCCGAGGCATTGTCGGGTCGGGAAGTAAGATAGTTGCTAAGACTGAAGTTATTGAGTATCATCCTGAACCTGGTTGACGAAGTTTCCGGAAGTGAAACCGCCACTGGTGCTTCAGGTACCGGCCCTACATTTATCCGCGGATTGCTCCGGTCGTACCTGAATGTCCTGACCGATCTGTAGGATCCGTCTTCTGCTAAAGCCATTACCTCTACATCAGCGGCAAATGAAATACCTGCCGGAAATAATTTCAGGCTTCGTGCAACAAACGGTTCGCGGCTTTCAAGTTCGATCAGAATTTCCGACGCCTTTCCTGCCCTTCTGAAAAGGCATATCGTCCCCGTATCCCCATCAATAAGATTAATCGTGTTATCCAGCCGGGGAATAGTGGTAATAACGGCATTTGCACTGTTGAGAACGGAATACTCAGATTCGGGTGAGGGAAATCCCAGGACCTTCAGCAACTGATAATTCTCAACTGGATTAGACAGCTTTCTCCGCACCCTCGTGCCGCCTTCAACTGTCATTTCAGTACAGTAAAGATATCGCATCGATTCCCCGGGACCAACCCAGGGGCCGCCCGACTGGCTCCAGCCCGGACTGTTGAAGATCCCTATATCTACTCCTGTCCTTTTTCCTTCCCTTATGGCATGCTCAATCAGCTGCCACCATTCTTCACCCAGAATACGGCTATCACCGTAAGGCATCCATTCATACCCGATATTGCCGATCATGGCTTCCCCGATACCGGCATCAGCCATTGCCTCCAGGTCTTTCGTGATCCCTTCCCTTGTATTATTGTCACTTATCCAGTACCAGTAAACCCACGGTTTTATGGAATCGGGAGGACTTACAAATCCATCCTCCAGCATCTGAACTGTAACCGGATCATGATTTTCAGGATGCGGTCCGGCACAATTTATTGTTACCAAAATAACACTGAGCGAAACTACTAACAATCTCATTACAAATATCTTAATATGGAATTGTTTTTATGTCATAACCATTTCCCCTGCTGCGAATTAATCCTGCTATCCCTCAAGTACCACACTGACCGAACTTATTTTGCCACCTATCGGAGGGTTCAATTTTGACACCTTGACAACTACTTTCTTCACTCCATCCAGTTCGGCATGAATTGCACTTAAAATCCTTCCTGCAATATTCTCCAACAGATATGATTTTTTCTCCATCTGTTTCTTTACAATCCCGTATGCCGCCTGGTAATTCACGGCATCCTTCAAATTATCTGATTCCGATGGCTTTGTCATATCTGTCTCTATTGTGAGATCCACCAGGAACCTGTTCCCGACTTTCTGTTCTTCCTGATAATGCCCGTGAAAGGCATAAAATTCCATTCCTTCAATCCGTATAAGACCCATGTTAGAATATTGATAATTAGAATATTGATAATCTGTAATAAAAAAATTTGAAAACAGTTTAAAATTTCTGTCCAAATATTAGGTTTATATTATAAACTATTTTATATTTACAATTTATTTAAGGCTACTTATTGCCGCAATTAAAATTAAAAATAATTATGGAAACCAACGAAAAAGTATTGACAGGAGACGAGAGTCTGCAGATCATTTCTGAAATGATAAACAGGACAAAAGTCAACATAAGGCAGGGAAGCTTTCACCTGCTTTTCTGGGGATGGCTGATATTCTTCTGCAGCCTTGGTGAATACCTTCTTGTAAGGTTAACTGACCTTCGCGATCCATGGCTGATCTGGCTCCTTGTAATCCCGGGTGTGTTTGTTTCCTTGATTTACGGCTATATCAAGGGAAAAAGCAGTCCGTTTCACACCTATGCAGATATGCTTTACATGTGGACATGGATGGGGTTCATGATAGCTGCAATTGTGCTTTTCATAATCATCTCCGACCGCATTGAATCGGTTGCACCTTTTATACTGACCCTTGCAGGGATCCCTACTTTTATTTCCGGCTTCATCATAAGATTCAGGCCTTTGATTGCCGGCGGATTATCATTCTGGGCGCTGGCGCTTGTTTCATATTTTGCAGGGCCGGCAGCCGCGCCGCTTGCCGTACCGGCAGCGATGCTTACGGGCTACCTTTTACCGGGGTATTTGTTAAAAAGAAAAGTTGACCATGAGGCCGTTTAAAGAGCTTGATCCGGTCATTCATTCCCAGCTCAGGCTGGCAGTGATCTCACTTCTGACAGTTGTTGAGGTTGCTGAATTTACCTGGCTCAGGGAGCAAACTGAGGCAACGGCAGGTAATCTGAGCGTACAGATATCGAAGCTGAAAGAAGCCGGATACATAGATGTGGTTAAGAAATTCAGCAACAATTATCCGCAGACCCTGTGCAGGATAACTCCGCTTGGAAGGAAAAAGTTCGCCGAATATGTAGAAGCACTTAAGGACTATCTTAATCCCTGAAAACTACCAAAAAAATTATAAGCAATGAGTACTGATTCTTGCTCCCCCGGATTGGTTTACCTCTCCCCAACTCCTCTCCAAAAAGAGAGGGGCTGATGACTGCATGGTTCCTGCTCCCCTTCTCTCCTGGGAGAAGGGGCCGGGAGATGAGGTGAATTATTCTCAACAAAACTCCATTCCCTGATTATTTACCTCTCCCTAAATCCCTCACCCCTGTACTGGTTTACCTCACTCCAACCCCTCTCCAAAAAGAGAGGGGCTGATGACTGCATGGTTCCTGCTCCCCTTCTCTCCTGGGAGAAGGGGCCGGGGGATGAGGTGAATTATTCTCAACAAAACTCCATTCCCTGATTATTTACCTCTCTCCTAAGCCCCTCGCCCCTGCACTGGTTTACCTCACCCCAACTCCTCTCCTTGAAGAGAGGGGCTGATGACTGCATGGTTTCCGCTCCTTTTCTATCCTGCGAGCGGGGGATAAGAGGGGGTGAGGCAAATGTATCATCAAGGAAAAATTCATTTTCTATAGTTGAGTCTTAAATTCATCCTATTTTTGTAGTTTCAAATTTCTGTGAGATGAGTGAAGAAGACATTATCACCGGAGAAGAATCAAGATCACCGGTCAGTTTTATTGAGCAGATAATTATTGATGATCTCGGGGAAGGAAAGAATGGCGGAAGGGTCCATACCCGTTTTCCCCCGGAACCCAACGGCTATCTTCACATTGGTCATGCCAAAGCCATATGTCTTGATTTCGGAATGGCAGAAAAATACGGTGGAAAATGCAATCTGCGTTTCGATGATACCAATCCTGTTAAAGAAGAAGTTGAATATATTGAATCTATTAAAGAAGACATAAGATGGCTTGGCTTTGACTGGGAAGACAGGGAATACTATGCTTCCGACTATTTCGGAAAGCTCTTTGATTTTGCAATTGATCTAATAAAGCGCGGCCTTGCTTACGTGGATGATCAGCCCGCCGAAGTTATTTCAGCCCAGAAAGGCACACCCGCCCAATCCGGGACCGAAAGTCCTTACAGGAACCGGCCCGTCGGGGAAAATCTCGACCTGTTCGAAAGGATGAACAGGGGTGAATTTGAAGAAGGAAGCAGGGTCCTGAGAGCCAGGATTGATATGACTTCTCCGAACATGCATATGCGTGATCCGATAATATACAGGATTATAAAATCATCCCATCATCGTACCGGGGAAAAATGGAAAGTGTATCCCATGTATGATTTTGCCCACGGCCAGAGTGATTATTTTGAAGGTATAACCCATTCCCTCTGCACCCTCGAGTTTGAAGTACACCGACCCTTGTATGACTGGCTCATAGATCAGCTTAAGACAGGCGAATACCGTCCGAGACAGATCGAGTTCAACAGGCTTAATCTCACGTACACAGTGATGAGCAAGCGAAAGCTTCTTGAGCTTGTTCAGGATGGAAAGGTATCAGGATGGGATGATCCAAGGATGCCGACGCTCTGCGGCCTGCGGAGGAGGGGATACACCCCGGAATCAATAAGGAAGTTCATCGACCTTATCGGCTACACAAAATATGAGGCAATAAATGACATTTCCCTGCTTGAGCATGCGGTCCGGGACGATCTTAACCTCAGGGCTCCGCGGGTTTTTGGTGTATTGAATCCCCTGAAGGTGGTTATCACCAATTATCCCGAAAACATGGTTGAGGAGGTTGATCTGATAAATAATCCTGAAGATGAAACCATGGGAAGCCGTAAAGTGCCTTTTTCCCGTGATCTGTACATCGAACAGGATGATTTCATGGAGGATCCGCCGCACAAGTTCTTCAGGCTTTCTCCCGGGAGCGAAGTACGACTCAAGGGAGCTTATATAATCAAATGCACGGGCTACACTAAAGATGAAAATGGCAGGATCATTGAAGTTCTTTGCACTTATGATCCTCATACAAGAAGCGGCGGTCATTTATCAGGCAAAAAGGTAAAGGGTACGCTCCACTGGGTTTCCGCAGCTCACGCCCTGGATGCAGAGGTGAGATTGTACGACCGCCTTTTTGATCATGAGGATCCGTCAGGACAGAAAGAAGACGATTACCGGAAGTTCCTCAATCCCGATTCACTCAGGATCCTCAGGGGCTGCAAAGTCGAGCCGTCGCTGAAAACAGCCATGCATCTTGACAAGTTCCAGTTCCAGCGCCTGGGTTATTTCTGCATCGACTATGATTCAACACCCGATCATCTGGTTTTCAACCGAACTGTCGGACTGAAAGATTCATGGGCGAAGATGAACAAATAGCCGCCGGATAACGGATGAGACTACTATTCACCTGTCAGATCCCAACAGGTTAGCTGTTATTCCTGTTTGTGGTTTTTACATTTATATTTATCTTTGCCCCCGAATACTGCTCCGTGGTGTAACTGGCAACACGTCTGACTCTGGATCAGAAAAGTTCAGGTTCGAGCCCTGACGGAGCAACTTAAATAAGCCGACAATGATTTGTTGGCTTTTTTTTATCCAAAAAACCATGAACATAAGAGGGCCCGAACGCCACCGCGGCAGTCTGGCTCCTTCGCTATTCCGACATAACATGTCGGAACTTAACGCTTGGCCCGGTTCGAGCCCTGACGGAGCAACTTAAATAAGCCGACAATGATTTGTTGGCTTTTTTTTATCCAAAAAACCATGAACATAAGAGGGCTCGAACGCCACCGCGACAGTCTGGCTCCTTCGCTATTCCGACATAACATGTCGGAACTTAACGCTTGGCCCGGTTCGAGCCCTGACGGAGCAACAAAAAGCTGCAAGCATTTGCAGCTTTTTTGTCTAATTATTATCAAATTTCTGAAAACAGTTGAAATAAAAAATAAAACGACTGGTAACAGAATTATCCTTGCATTTAATTAAAATTTATGAAATTTATAAAACAGTTAAGACCAGAATACCTTATTTTTCGTAATTTCAACTGAAATATCAATTTTAAATGAAAAGAAGAGAAATTCTTAAAAATCTTTCCGTGGTTCCGCTCGCCGGGGTGATAGGCAACGACATAACAGGACCTGAGAAAAATAAATCAAAGGAAGAATGGACTCCCGTTAAAGAGGCTATTCCCGGCGTCTATCCTACAACCAGTCCCCTGTCATTATGCATTCGTTCGGGTCATCTTGTTTTTTTAAGCGGCATAGGTGGCTGGTATGCCAACAGGCGTGCCGAACCGGGGGACATAAAAGTGCAGATTGAGAGCGCCCTTACAGACATGAAGAATCAACTGGAAAAAGCAGGCACTTCAATGGCCAATGTTTTAAAAGTACACATGACACTCGCTGATCCAAATAAGAATCTGGCACCTCTCAATGAAGTCTATGGCAAATTTTTCCCCGACCCGAAACCTGCACGCTCCTTCAGCGGAGCAGGAATTGACCAGATGGGACGTGACGGCGTTCTGGTCCAGATCGACTGTATTGCATACATAGATTGAGAAATATTTTACTGAAATCTCTTCCGATGTAGAAAATACCTGATATAAGGCTTAAATATTTTGCAGCCGAACCTTTTTGAATCTATATCGGAAAACTGTGATTTCTGCTTCCGGATTTTTTTGAATGCTTTTTGGAAACATTAATAACCGGATTATTCTTTTTCGAAGCTACAACCGGATAAGCGAAACTAACTTTCCTGGCATGACATGAAGAATTTCTGCCTTTTCCCGTACCTGCTGATGCCTCAGCCGGCATAATGCACATCAAAAGAAACACCGGAAGAATGAATGTGAGCAGGTATTTTGCCCTAAAAAGCGGTACTCTTCCAGCTGAGCTTCCATTCACGACAGATCCCTTTGCTGCTTTCCCTGACGATTTCCTGTTGATTGTTTCCATGATTCCTTAGTGTTTCATTTGGGTTCTCATTTTCCTTTCAGCTTATCACTGTATCCGGGTTAAGTTCTCAACCAATTTAACGAAGATTGTAAAGGAATTACTCACGCCGATTGACAGATACAAACCGGCATAGGTGTCCTCAATGAATTTCCTGTTTATGTAGCGTACTGTATTCCTGTTAATTACAAAACACAAGGTTAGATGCAGGCAGATATCTGCGGATTTGACGAACATCCTGAATCTGTTGACCAATGGAATCTGACAAAGAAAAAACTCCATGATTTAGTTTTCCATGCTCATCCTGACAACCTGCCTGAACAGTTGTCATAAATTTTTCCACGAGTCAGCCGCCTTTTACCTGGAAGCCCGACTGTCAGCAAAGGAAATGACCGGAGGGCAAACGGGCGGAAACATAACCCTGTGCCAAATCAGCAGTGCTGCAACCGGCAGAAAGCACAGCCGGCATTTCAGACTGATGCTGACCTGATACTAGGGCCTGATTACCGGATCACTTTTCTGATCCTCCAGCCGGTATTCGGGTTTCTCCTTCTGATCCTCAACCATCTCCCTGGGATCATCAAGGATCGGTGATTTTTTCAGCGATTCCCAGTCAAAATCCTCATCGAGTGGTGAAAGTGCTTTCTGCGGATCAAATATCCGCAAGTCGGGAGGTAACGCTTTGTAAGGGGTGAAATCGGGAACAGCCGTGAACATGTCGGACAGGTCGGTGGCAGCAGCATCATATTGATTCAGGTAAGGGAGCCCGAGAATGTTCCAGAAGGTCTTGAAGATACTACCGAAGCTGTAATGCACCTTGCTCACATAATCTCTTTTGACATAGGGAGAAATAACCATCAGGATGCTGCGGTGGGCATCAACATGATCCACTCCGTTCTGGGCGTCATCCTCCGTAATGAAAACTGCCATATTTTTCCAGTAGGGTGTATGTGAAAGAAATTCTATTATTCTGCCGACTGCCAGATCATTATCCACCATGTAACTCTCCCGGAAAGGATATCCGGCTTCAGGCCTCTCACCTGCACCGTGATCGTTCGGGATTATAACCGTCAGCAGCTGCGGCATTGTATCCCTGCCGTTCAGCCACTTTTCGCTGAACTCCTTTATAAACTGGCTTACCCTGAACTGATCAGGAATCATCATATTATAGGTAGGATAAGTTTTTGACGTTCTTGTGAAAATCGGTGTCGGAACCGGAAAATTTGCAAACTGCCTGATTCCAGTATACTTATATGATTCATGGTAAAAAGCCGGTTCGAACATGATACTGAAACCGAAATTAAAGAAGTCGATATTATTCCGTTCAAGATGATCCCACATGGAGCCCGACTCATTGTAATCTTCGGGATAGATTGCGCCCGCGGAACCGTTCATACCAAGGCTTCCCGGTGCCTTTGACGCCGGATTGTAGGTCCTGTTGCCTCCGTAGCTGGCTGCAACACTGGTCTCCACCCATTCATTCGGATATGTGTTGACGAGCCAGCGATGGCCGTCGGCTGAAACATCGGCATCAACATAAAAATTGTCGGCCATCGCAAATTCTGATACCAGTTTCAGATGGTTCGCCATAACGTCGGCATTCTCAACCTTCATTGATTTATCCCTGTTTGAAAAGGAGACGTTCCTGCCGTATCTGGCAATTGAAGCATCGCCCACGCCCTTTTCAACCTGGCCAAACACTTCATCATATGTCCGGTTCTCCTTTGAAATAAACACTATATGCTTAATAGGTGATTCCTTTTGTCCGCCGTACAAGGGAACAGGATTACCTTTCCGCTCCTTCAGAAGCTTTGCAGCCTTATCCTTCCGGAAATTATTCGCGATCACCTGCCTGGTCATTTTTCTAAGTTCTTTGTCCGAAGGAATGTCAATTATCGAAATGCTTCCCTTCATCAGGCTCCCGATATAGGTTCCCTCAGGGCCCTCCCTGAAATTTCTTCCGCCGTTGGGTCCAGAGCCGTATCCCTTGGCATTTGTTACTATCAGTCTTTTTCCGTCGGGTGTAACTTTAACCTTTGAGGGAAACCATCCGGAAGGTATATGTCCCACTACCCTCATCGAAGGTATATCTATCACGCCGACAGCGTTTATTCCGGATTCGGCGACAAAAAGCTTCCTGCCGTCGGGGGATACGTCAAGCCCGAAAGGTATGACTCCCCTGAAATGCTTAACCGCATCATCAGGCTTCAGATAGATCTCTTTAACCACTGAATCGTTTCTTATATCGATAACCGTGATGTTATCATTGTTCCCGTTGCTGACAAATACATAGGAAGATGTAACTGCCATTGAATTCGGGCTCGATCCGCCAACTGCCGGAATACCTTCAACCATCTGGCCCACAAGATTTCCGGTTTTTATCCTGGAAGTCACAACCGGTTTTGAGATATCCTCAATATCAATACCCCACACCGAGAATGCCAGATCGCTGTTGGGATCTCCCAGGCCGGGAACTACAAGCGAATCAGTTGTAATGCCATTTATCATTTCCTGCGAGTTATAAGCAAATGGCGGGAAGCTTAAGGCTTTTCCATAGTCTGAGTCTGCTTCTATGCTGCCTATCTTACTGTACTGGAACATTCCCACGTTTGCGACATAGATCTTTTTTCCATCATTTGTCAATGCCAGTCCAAAGGGATAACGACCCACGGGAACTGACGCGGTTACCTGCATGACCCTGGTATCGGCGATCAGCATCCTGAAATTCATCTGGTCCACGGCAAAAAGATGCCTGCCGTCTTTGCTGATGGCCATGTCCCCAATGTAACCATCCGGATAGTCGGTCCCATCTGATGATATGGCGCAGTCGATTGAGTCTGTCTTATTTCCGGTGACAAGGTCGAAAACAAAGATTTTATTAGCCTGTCCGCCAGCAACATACACTTTCGAATTATCGGGGGTAATGGCCAGGCCCATGAAAACCGACTCAAGAATTCCGGCATCGGTGGAATGCCCTGGGGGTATCTGCATGATCTCGGGAGACAATGAAAGATTTCTTATTATTGAAATTGAGAGCGGGTTTGTACCTGAGTTGGCTGTTACAGCAGTTTCACCGTCACTGCTCAGAGCCAGCCCGAAAGGATGCGGTGCAACCAAGAAAGTCATTCCTGCCGGTGTGAGCAGACGTCCGTTGGGAATAACAGTGACGCCTCCCATATTGATGGAAGTATACATTTTCCCTGCAGGAGCAGAAAGTACAACAAGGTTCTTTTTCCCATCGCTGCAGCTCTGTAAAATCATAAATACCATGAGTAACGGGATCAGATTTCTCATTTCAGGCCAGTTTGGTTAGTATTAACAAATATAAAGATATCTTCCCGAATTATCCTATTCAGAATGAATAATTTATATGATCATCAAATATTTTCTTCGGACTGCATGCCCCCCGGTCAGCCATAAAAAAGCCTATATTTGAATTAAACAAAAAATCTATCTGATTTCAAGGTTATACTGTCGACCTGAAACTAATTCAATATGAAGACAAAACCATTAACAGGCTTGCTTCTCATCATGGTAATGATCTGTACAGGGTCCGGCCCTGAAATGAATGATAAAAAATGGCCGGAGAACATTCAGGTCATACTTGAAAATACTACTGCACTGACTTACAAACGCGGCGATCGGCTTCCCCTTTATCTCTGGCCTGCCATTGATCCGGGCAAGCTTACCGATACGGAAGCTGAAATGCTTGTTAGGGAGCTTGACAGCCGCGGGATCGGACTCATCTCACGCTGGAAGGCCGGGGAAAAAGAGTCATCACTCGAAACAAGCCTGGTAATTGCCCGGGCTCAGACAAAACTGGGCCAGAGGGTGAATATTGAAGCGACATCCCTCATGGATTCATTCTTCAACGGCGACATAAAAACCGCACATATTGATGATAACGGCAATCCCTTCTTTGATGACAGCTTCGGAGATCATAAAATGGGTTGTCCCTTTGCACTGGATTTCAGAAAAAAGGAAATCCGTGCCCGTTTTGAATATTTCACGGAAAAATTCAGGAAGGAGGGATTGAAGGTCGATTTCATTTTTACTGACTGGGAAATCGACGGCCCCCTGGAGGTCAATCGTGCTTTTGCTGCATCGAAAAAATGCAAAAGGTGCAGGCAGCATCTGGGCGAAGATTTTTCTTTCACTGAATTCCAGAAGGCCATGCGTGAGATGAGGTCCTACCTTCAGAATTATGCCTGCAGCTCGGTCATATTATCCAGATTTCCCGATGCCCTGGTAGGGAATTACGCAGTTTATCCAAACGACGGGTACAGGTACTGGTACGACTATTTTGAATATTATGTTGACGGGCAGCCCTTCATTGCCGACCAAAATGCAAAATACCGGAAATGGTTCAATGATTTTCCACTGACAGGTTACACTTTCGCCATGCCTGTTGTCTATACATGGGATCAGATCTTTGGCTGGTACGATTTTGAGAATACTGATTACAGGTGGTTCTACAATATGCTGAAGGTCGCAGGCAATGCTGGTAAAAGCACGCCTCAAGGTATTCCCGTAATAAGTTTTGTACATTGGAACACCGTTAAAGTCGCAAGTATGAAACCCGAACCGGTTCAGATGAGCCTGGAATGTTACAAGGAACTCCTCTGGCACATGCTTTTAAGAGGAACCGATACCTTTTTCATGTGGTGCAACAGAAGCGAATATGCCGAAGAGATCAGGCCCGTTCATGAAGTATATTCTGCAGCACAACAGTACGGAAGATTCCTCGAAAAAGGGATACCCATAACTTTTGATGTGCCGGCTGAACCCGGGACTGTGATTTCCGGTCTAGTCCTTGGCGACAGCGTGCTTATCCGCCGTACAGATTTCGGATCAAACCGCGAACCTGTAAGCGTTCTGGCAGGCACAAAAACAATTACGGTTGGTTTCAACCCCGGGAAATGCGTGATAATTCCAATGAACTAAACCCCAATAAGCCGGATTCCTGAGCCCGTTTTCATTAAAGTTCTTTCGGATTTTATTGTTTACTTTACAGGCTGGCCGCTTTACAAACAAACCTGATACAATTACAAAATGCAGAACCCTTTATTACCGCTTTCCAGCCTGTTGCTTATGGGAGCTGTTACCGGAAGCGCTCCCCTCACCAATGCATGCGTAAAAACCACAGACTCCGGAAAACGTCCCAATATCCTGTTCCTGTTTGCCGACGATCAGCGCGCCGATGCCTTGGGATGTGCCGGAAACACATATATTAAAACACCCAATATCGACCGTCTTGCAGGAAACGGAGTACGGTTCACCAATGCCTATGTCATGGGGGGTCATCACGGCGCTATCTCGGCGCCCAGCAGGGCCATGCTGATGACGGGGAAAAACCTGTTCCATGTTTATGATGTACTTGACGGAAAGGTAACTATGCCAGCATATTTCTCGGGGTTTGGTTATGAAACGTTCGCAACCGGGAAATGGCACAATGGCGCCGCCAGCCTTATCGCCACCTTTCAGAAAGCGGAAAATGTATTCCTGGGCGGAATGAGTGATCATTTCCAGGTGCCATGTCAGGACCTGGACAGCTCCGGAAAGCTGACTGATCCTGTAATAAAAGGATTCTCCACCGACATTTTCGCTGAAACCGCTGTCAGATACCTGAAGGACTATGCTTCATCGGGGAAGAAGAATCCGTTTTTCTGCTATGTCGCTTTCACTGCCCCCCATGACCCGAGATCGCCACAAGCGGATTACACAGGCCGGTACAGGGGTGAGGCGATCCCCCTGCCCGGGAATTTCATGCCCCTGCATCCCTTCGAATTCGACGATATGAACGTACGTGACGAGACCCTCGCTCCATGGCCAAGAACCACAGAAATTATCCAAGCATCACTGGCCGATTATTACGGGCTCATCACACACCTCGATGACAGGGTTGGCTACATTGTAAGGACACTCACCGAGCTCGGGCTGGCTGATAATACAATTATCATTTACGCCGCCGATAACGGTCTTGCCGTTGGCAGCCACGGACTGCTCGGAAAACAGAATCTTTATGAACACAGCATGAAAGTGCCGCTAATTATCAGCGGCCCCGGCATTCCCAAAAATGAACTTAGGAATTCACTGATATACCTCTATGACCTGTATCCGACTCTTGCTAAGCTCTGTCGATTGCCCGTCCCCGGCGATATTGACGGAAAGGATCTTGTTAAAGTAATCACGGGCAGGGAGAAAAACGTGAGAGGTTCGCTGTATACCGCATATCGCAACACCGTCAGAGCCGTGAGGGATGAAGAGTGGAAACTGATAAGATATCCAGAGCGAAATTACACGCAGCTTTTCAATCTGAGGGAGGATCCGCTTGAAATCAATAATCTTGCCTCCCTGCCTGAATTCATGGAAAAAACTGATGAAATGATGAAGCTTCTTGAAAAATGGTATGCGGAAACAGATGACACTGCAACACTGAATCCGAAATTCATTCTCCCCTTGGAATATGATTACAAAAAACTCAGGCAGATACGGGATCAATATCAGCCCGGGTATGTAATTGAACGATATTTTGAAGCCGCGGACATGAAATGATTGCCGTCATTTCAGGAGTGTTACAATCCTCGGATCTGACATGAATTCAGGGCCATTAAGGTTCCCGGTCACATTATAGTAACCCGCATCGCTCCAGAAACTGAAGCCTGCAAGTTCGGGAAAAGCGGTCCGGAGCTTTGTCAGAACATCAAAACAATCCCTGGGGGGATCTTCGCGGTCACGTATGCCAAGCTCGGCCCACCAGATAATTTTTCCATGGTTCTTCTTTTTCTCAACCGCCCACTCGTATTCGGAGAAAACAAGCCCGGTCCCATAGGCTGATTTACCGATAACATCCGTATATTCATCGCCGGGATAATATTCTTCCAGCGCTCCTTCTCCCTGGGTGGTATGGTATGCCCAGATAATATTCTTCAATCCTTTTCCTTCAAAATAGTCATGAACAAGCCTGTAAAGCCTGATTGCATTTTTACTTCCTTCCTTTGCATGCCACTTGTTCCTGTCATTCAGCTCGACAAACGGAGTGTAAACCACAGTTATTCCCTGGTCCCCGAGCCACCTGAGGTTTGAAACCATCCGGTCCATCTGGGCATAAAAATTCGACCTGACCGGATTATCATTCAAATCAAACACCGGATCAATTTTAACCGGATCGTTCCACCGGCCACCGCAGGGATTTGCAAAAAAATTATAAACGCCTGGTATCATCCCTTCCTGCCAGACCTTTCTTACGCCCTCATTCCATGCTGAATCAGGAAAGGGATTATCATCGAAATCATATGTGATGCACGCATAACGCGGCTTCCTGCCTGTATGATCATAAACTTTCCTGATCCAGTTTGAAGGATGGTCAATATCGGGATTCTCATCGTGAACCCAGGTAGCCATCTGACCAAACATCCACGAACCATTTCCCAGACCCTTCAGATAAACAATTATCTCCTCCCGGGACTGTGACTGACCACCGGCAGGCAATATGAGAATCAGTGCTGCCGTAAACAAAAAATGAAGTGATTTCCTGATTGTAACCGATACAATCCTGTTGATCGGCCGATGGTTTTTCATATCCGGATTTTTTTGATTTCCTCAATATGCTGATTTATTCCGACAGATCCAAGTCAAATCTGAAAGATATAATGCTATTCATAAATATGCCAGTCAATATTGAGTCCTTTTGTACCCCTGAAACGTTCCCTCATACTTTCTCTGTCGGGCAGGGCTGTGAAATTTTCCCGGAACGCTTTCCTGTAATCAATTTCAGGATCAGTTATATGTATCTGCACAGCCTGCAGGGTATCCACAACAAAGGGTATAATTCCCACCTCAGGGCTCACATACTTCCTTGTAAATCTTTTAAGCATCCTCGCCTGAAAAGGATCAGTTGCCAGGGCAATCCTCCGGAATCCAAGCTTCATGGCTTTCCGGTATGAATAATAAATATTCTCCGTACTGTGTTCCGCCAGGGTTTCAGTATATATTTTCTCTTCTGGTATCCCTATCCCCGCTGCATACATGGCCATTATCTCAGCTTCAACATAAGGTGAATAAACCGCAGCTCCGGAGTACATGACATTATCGGTGATTCCCTTGTCGTACAGATACTTTGACCAGCAAACCCTACCCTTCATCACAAAGCTCCACTTCCCGTTCGTGAACGGCACTCCCGGTACTATTACAATATCATATTTCTTATCCCGTGCATCCTTCAGGAGGTCAAGGCTTCTTTTCTTTGAAAATGCACATGAGCCTGTTGAAATTAATACAGCAATAAATATTATTGCAGATGATGGGATGTATAATCGCTGATGTATCATTAAAAACAGTTTCTGAAAAGGTATCATTTTCATATTTATTCAAATCTGGCAAAATGAGGCCGTACAGGGGAACCGGTATTCCCGAGATCCGAACGGGAGTTTTTTCCTTCAGATCAATAGTTCCCTGCGCATGAAACTGGAATGTTGTTGTGTTTCCTGTGAATAACCTGATACAATCATCAATGGAAGAAGGATTGTACGTCTCATCGTCGTAATTTCAGGTAAAGTTACAATTTTAAAAGATCCGGATATCTAAAAAAAGAATTCCCCCTTATTGTAATTATTTCCTAATTTTGTATAATAGCTTAAACCTGAAGAATATGAGAACACATCTGTCTAAGCTCAGGGTAATTATTGCTTTTATATCAGTATTATGTTTCAATGGTTATTGCGCACAGCAATCGCCTGAATCCAAACGGAAGGCAGAAGAAGTTAAGGCACTGGGCGCAATACCGGAAAAACAGACGCTCTCATCAAAAGAGCAGGTGAGTGATAAACTTCATCGCTTCAAGTTATTCAGGTATATCGACCAGCAGGGAACAGGGATTGAAGCATTCAGCTTTCTCATGCCTGCCGACTGGATGTTTGAGGGAGGAATGACGTGGCTTCTTGACAACCCTATGATGCCTTCAGTCTCTGCCTTCCGGGTTTTTAATCCAAACGGGAGGGAAGAGTTTGAAGTATTTCCCAACTATAGCTTTTACTGGACCGACAACAAATTGCAGATGAACCTTTTCCCCCCTGGGAGCCGCTACTACGGAAATGTTGTGAAACAACCTGTCACTGCACAGGTTGCCCTTCAGGAAATTATTCTTCCGGAACAGAGGGGTGGTCTTCAGGGACTTACTATCTTAAAGAATGAAAATGTCCCTGAACTTCCCGCTGCATTAGGTGCGGGCCAGCAGCAGGCCGGGGTTGCATCAGGTGCCACAGGGGCAAAGCTGAGGATAAGATACATATCGGGCGGAGTCCCAATCGAAGAAGAAATATACGCGGTGGTTGAAACAATGACCTTCCCCACCCAGGGTATGTTTGGAGTCTCCTATAATACGCTCTGGTACCTTGACTATATCTTTTCATTCAAAGCCACCGCCGGGAACCTTGAGAAGAATACAAAAATATTCCAGACCTAAGTACATGACAAAAATTTACAGCATTGGGTAAATTTATCTATATCGTTGCTAAAAAGCAAGTTGGAAATATAAGTGAGGCCATATTTGAAGAGACTCTTTGCTCTTCTGCCATGATTC
>Ga0208196_1002272_pt1 | contig 18173 bp, 8 predicted proteins | sample AD_JPNNA7_MetaG_FD_184443 | JGI IMG/M metagenome (GOLD analysis project Ga0208196, IMG submission 184443) | Active sludge microbial communities of municipal wastewater-treating anaerobic digesters from Japan - AD_JPNNA7_MetaG (SPAdes) (version 2) | ecosystem: Engineered > Bioreactor > Anaerobic >...
CTGCCCGCGCCCTCTCTGCCCTCTACGACGACCTGCCCATCATTGATTCAAAAAGCCGCTCTACCGGCTATTTTTCTTTTAGCCCGAAAAAAGGCACCGTCGAGTGGGTCCAGTATGATTTTCCGCAACCGGCCACAGCCACCGCCATCGAAATATACTGGCTGGATGATTCGGCCCTCAACGGCCCTTACCAAGCCCCCGTCCGCTGGCGCCTCCTCTACCGCGACGCCCGTGGCAACTATCTTCCTGTCAAAAATACCTCGCCCTACACCACCGCCCTCGACCGCTTCAACCGCCTGACCTTTGAACCGGTCACCACGACCAGCCTCCGCCTGGAAGTTGAGCAGGCTCCAGGCTACACGGCTGGCCTCTATGAATGGCGGGTCGAAACTGACCAGGAGAAGCTGCGGCGCCAGGCCTGGGAGGAAGAGTCCCGTCAGGTCGCCCGCCAGATCAAAGTCGAATCGTCCTTTAAACTTGCGGATGCCCTCCTCTGGACAGTCTCGGTCGAAAACCTCACCGATCGCCCCCTCGAAATCGCCGACCTTGGCCTGCCGCTTCCCTTTAACACCCAGTACGGCTGGAATAAAGATGAGACCTATAATCTGCGGGTCATCCGGCATTTTCTGGTAGCGGGCAACGGCTCATTCGTCTTCTGTCAGCGGACCAACGCCGAGCCGCCCTATCTTCTGATGATTCCAGTGGGCGCAGCTGCCTTTGAATATTTTGATGACGGCGGTGGGCGCGGCATCTTCTGCCCTTATCTTCACTCGGCCTGGGCTTTCGAGCAGGTGAAGAAGGAAGGCGGCCGCTGGCGCTTCCAGACGACCTCGGTCCAGCTCAGCCCCCATGGCCAGTCCGGCGATCGCCTGAGCTATACCTTTAAATTTATGTGGGCCGAGGACGGTTACCAGTCGGTGCGCGACTTGCTCTATGAGGAAGGAAAATTTGATGTCCAGGTTGTGCCCGGTATGGTTGTGCCGGAAAATCTGGAGGCCCTGGTCGCCGTCAGGACCAAGCATCGGGATATCAAACTCGAAGCGGAGTTTCCATCCCAGACGACTATTGAGGAAGTCCAACCGATTAAAAATTTCGGTGAGTCCGCAGTGGTTAAAAAGAGAAAAGGGCAAACAGTCGGCGCTGCCGCAAACAAAACCGAGGCAGACGTCAGGACAGATAGTAGCTACCGGCTGTTCAGAATAAGATTTTCACGCCTCGGCGAAAACATCGTGACGATAAAATATGGAAGTCCTGAAGCCAGCCTGAGTAAGGGCACCACTGCCGGAGAAAGCGTTGCGATTACCGCTGCCGGGGATGATGGCGCAGGCTCGATGCCGCTGGAATTTTTTGTGACCGAGGATCTCGAAACGGTTATCAAAAAGCGGGCCAACTTTTTGACTACTCGCCAGCAGCACCAGGATCCGTCGAAATGGTATTACGGTGTTTACAGCGACTGGGACATGAAGAACCGCGTGCTGCGCAGCCCCGATGACCGCGATGGTCTGCCGACCTGGCTGGTTGATGCTTGTGATGATGCGGGCAATGCCAGGCCGGCTTATGTTGCTTCGAAGAATGTTTATTTACCGGTGCAGGCGGAAGTGGCCAGCGTTGACCTTTATATCAAGCATTATTTGTGGGGCGGGATGCAGCAGACAGACGACGAGCCGTATCCTTTTGCCATCTACGGGATTCCCAACTGGAAGGTCAATCGCGACAGCCCGGACCCGGGGCGAAACGGGCAGAAGCATATCTGGCGGATCTATGATTATCCGCACATTGTGTTGCTTTATCACCGGATGTATCAGGTGGCGAGGCTCCACCCGGAGATAAAGACCGAGCTCGCGGCCGATGAATATCTGCGGCGGGCTTACCGGACAGCTATCGCCTATTTCACCGTGCCGCTCGAGGTCGAGGGCTGGTCAGCCTATGAGACGCCGACCATGAATGAGATTGTCATGAACGATTTGCTGCGGGCACTCGAGCGGGAAGGCTGGAAGAAGGAGGAGGCGGAGCTGAGGCAGCACTGGGAGAAAAAGGTGCGGCATTTTGTGGAAGATGACCCCTATTTGTTCGGGTCGGAGTTCGCCTTTGATTCGACCGGTTTTGAGGCGACCGGAGCTATGGCGAGATATGCGATGGAGAAGGTGGTGGAAGGAGAAATGAAGAGAAAAGAGGAGAGGAGTTTGTGGCCTGGTGGTGAAAGAGGGGATAAAAGAGCCGAATTTGAAAATTTGAAAAAAACAGAAGCAAAATCGCCCGGCGAAGGATTGGTCGGAACAACAACTTCAAAAGGAATAGCGCCGGTAAAAATGGTACAGACCCGGCTGCTGGCGGGGGAAGCTGGCCCCGAACTTCAGGCTGGGGAGGGCGTTGAGGCCAGGCCGGGCTGGGAGCGGGCCAGAGTTGAGAAGTTTATGGAGAAGCAGGTCAGGCTGAATGTGGCGGCGCGGGGCTGGCTCGAGACAGCTTATTATTATCTCGGAAGCGATTATCGGGCGGGCGGAGGACTGCGCTATACGCTGAGTTATATGTCGCCGATGGGCGGCTGGTCAATCCTGGATTATGGGCTGAACTGGGCGGGGGCGCGGGCGCACCTGTTTGATTATCTGCGGCTGGGCTATGCTTCTTATCTCAGCAGCTGGGCGCTGGTCAATTCGGGGCGGGCGGAGACAGGGTATGGCTTCTGGTTTCCGGGTGAGGAAAATGACGGCGGAGCGGGGGGCGGCTTTGAGCCAATGGCCCGGGCGCGGGGCTGGCTGGGAAAATGGATTGAGCGAGGGGCTTGGTACTACAGTGCTGAGGAGGATGTGGGTTACTGCGGGGCGATCAGGACGGCAGCGACCGTTGTGGCGAATGACCCGGTCTTTGGACTGGTGGCGCTGGGAGGGAAGCTGGAGGATAAAGGGGATAGAATTGAGGTTGTGCCTCGGGATGGACTCGGGGTGCGGTTTCATTTGATGGCGAGTCCGGAGAGGCGGCTTCATGTTGAGTTTGAGCAGGGGCGGCTGGCCAAGGGAAAAGCCGTGGTTATTAAGAAGGATTTATCCGAGATTATTCTTCAGGTCGAGGGGAGAAGGGAAGAGGGTCGGGCAAAAATTGACGGGGCTAAAATGGCTGAGGTGGAGCTCGTGGTGAGCGGCTTGGGGCTCGAGTATAAAGCCTATGACCGGGCTGGGCAGGAGATTAAGGGCGAGCGTCTGGCCGACGGCTCCATCCGCTTCCATTCCCCTTCCACCGATCTGGTGGTTTTGACCCGGGATCTGGTGGTTTTGACCCGGTGACGGAACACTCCGTCCCTTTTTGGTGACCGGTGACGGAACACTCCGTCCCTTTTTGGCTTTTTTTCGGGGTCCTGGGGTCCGGGGTCCCGGGTCAGTGGTGTCGGCTTTGATCTGACCGGTCTCTGTAAATAAAATGGAATATAGGTCGAAATGCACTCAACAGTCAGAATTTCCTTTTGCTCCCCTTGAGCCCTTTGAGCCAGCGCAACTAAATACCATCTTTCTTGAGATAGGCGTCTTTAGAAGGAGATTTTATGATCGCTCATTTCTTATTTTTCCAGTATGGCTTTATGACTTTATTTAAGGTAGGGTTTGGTCATGACAGTTTTATCCAGTCATCTTGCGGTCAGAAGTAATAAGCAAGAGGTTGCTGGGGACGGAGTGTTCCGTCACCGTCACAGCCTATCGTTCAGGCTCAAACCTTTTGTCTCATTTCTCACGGGGTTTAGTTTTTTTATACTGAGTTTTTCTGGAATAGTATTGTATGTGAGACCAGAGGGTAGTCTGGCCAGGTGGATTAGCTGGGAGTTTCTCGGGCTTGACAAAAGTAGCTGGGAGGCAATTCACATTGTCTTCTGCGCGTTGTTTGTTATTGCCGCTATTTTTCATCTGGCTTTGAACTTCAAGGCTATAGTGGTCTACTTAAGAACAGGCCTCGATAATGGACGAAAAAACTGGTTGGAGCTGGCAGTGGCGCTTGGTCTGGTGGTAGTGCTAGCCCTGGTGGTAATCTGGCGGGTGCCCCCTGCTTCCTGGATGATGGAAGGCAGAACTAATTTTAAGAATTATCCCCGAGGCCTGCAGATCGAAACACCCTGTGCCGATTTCGAAAAGCAATCCTTGAGAAGAGTGGCCGAATATCTTGGACTCGGGCCGGAGACTGTGCTGAAAGAGCTCGAGGATAAGGGGTTAAAGTGGCTGAAGCCAGAGAGTACACTGGAAGAGACGGCCCGACAGAACGGACTCAGCCCACAGGAACTCTATCTTCGCATCCTTGACGCGCGGGCGCGTGAATAGGGAGGTGGAATGGAGCGGGACCTGAAATGGAGTGGGACGTGCTGCCCTGCTACCCTTTCCTTCCTCTTTTTTTATAAGCGACACACAGCCTTTCTGACCACATAATTACCTGAGGCCAAGGCTATCTAAAGGCCAAGGCCATACTAATTACGTCACCAGGCTTCATCTGCCAAGCTGTTGGCAATTTTAACTGGCCTGAGTTTTTCAGTCTGTTCTTAAATCACGTCAATTAAATAATTACATCATATCAATTGATTATTTAATAACTAAAAGTTATCCGAATTTAATCTTTTAATCTTAAGCAGAAGGAAGAATAAAAGGCCCAGGCCCCAGGGCAGAGAGGGAGGGACAGGGGGGGACAGGGTATCACGTCCCTTTTTTATAACTTATTAATTATCAAATAGATAAAAATGGCGAAAGGAGGGACGGAGTATTACGTCACCTTTTTTACCCTCCTTAAAGTCTGGCTGTTGAGGGCGACAATCACCGTACTGAGAGACATCAGCACTGCTCCCAGAGCCGGACTGATGACGATACCCTGTTGATAGAGCAGGCCTGCCGCCAGCGGGATGGCAATTATGTTGAAACCTGCGGCCCACCACAGGTTCTGAATCATCTTCGAAAAAGTTTTCTTTGATAATTCGATGATGCTGGCAATATCAGCCGGATTGTTCTTGATGAGAATCAGGTCGGCGCTCTCAATGGCCACATCCGTCCCGGCTCCTATCGCTATGCCGACATCAGCTGTGGCCAGAGCCGGAGCATCGTTGATACCATCTCCAACCATGGCCACCTTCAGACCGCTTTCTTTGATCAGCTTTATTTTCTCGGCTTTTTCAGGCGGAAGCAGTCCGGCAAAATAATTATCAATGCCAACTTCCCGGGCCACCTGAGCCGCTACCAGCTCTGAGTCACCGGTCAGCATCAAGACTTTGACGTTAAGCCGCTTGAGTCTCTTAACCGCCTCGAATGATTCAGGCTTGAGACGATCATTGAGGGCCACCGCTCCGGCGACCTGCCCGCCAACTACGGTGAAGACCAGGGTCTGCCCGCTGCCGGCCAGGGCTTTTAGCCGCTCGTCTTCAAGCTCAGACTCCAGTTTAAGTTCTTTAAGTAAATTTAAGCCGCCAACAAAAACAGTCTGGCCGTTTATTTCGGCGCTGGCCCCTTTTCCGGGAAAGGCTTTAAAATCGGTGGCGGCTGCCGGGTTTAAACCCCGGCTCTGGACATAAGCTACTATCGCTCTGGCCATCAGATGTTCTGAATTGATTTCAACACCCGCCGTCAGGCGCAAAAATTCCTCCTCGGGTATATCGGGCTTGAGGGTCACAACCTGCGCTACCGCCAGCTGGCCTTCGGTCAGGGTCCCGGTTTTATCAAAAACGACAGCCTGGACATTTCGCACTTCTTCAAAAGCCCGGCGGTCGCGGATGAGAATGCCCTGGCTGGCGGCGATGGAGGTGGAGATGGCCACGACCAGCGGGATGGCCAGGCCCAGAGCATGCGGGCAGGCAATGACCAGGACAGAAACAGCTCTTTCCAGAGCGAAATCCGGGCCCTTGATAAAAGCCCAGATGGCAAACGAAATCAGGCCTGCCGCCAGAGCCACATAAAAGAGCAGGGCGGCTGACCTGTTGGCCAGATCCTGGGTTCGTGACCGGCTCTCCTGAGCCTGTCTAACCAGTGCGATGACCTGAGCCAGGTAGGTCTCTTGGCCGGTCTTTTCAATCGTGACCTGGAGTGAACCATCGCCATTAATCGAACCGCCTATAACCCGGTCACCGGTAGCTTTGGGCACAGGACGTGATTCTCCGGTCAGCAGGGCTTCGTTGACCAGGCTCTCGCCATCGGCCACTATTCCATCGGATGGAATTTTTTCGCCGGGACGAACCAGGACCAGGTCGCCCTTTTGCAGGCTGGAGACGGGAAGGTCGGTGACCTCATTGACCTGGCCATTGCGCAGGACATGGGCGACAGTCGGCATAATCCTGACCAGTTCCTCCAGGGCCCGCGAAGCGCCCATGACACTCCGGGCTTCGAGCCAGTGGCCGAGGAGCATAATAACAATCAGGGTGGCCAGTTCCCAGAAAAAGTCTTGTCCCCGGATAAAGAAAGTGGTGGCGCTCGAATAGAGAAAAGCAATGGTGATAGCAGTGGCGATCAGGGTCATCATGCCGGGCAGTTTTTGCTTGAGCTCCGATAGCGCACCGGTCAGGAAAGGCCAGCCGCCATAAAAATAAATAAAAGCCGAAAGCGCGAACAGCAAATATTTTTGAAGCGGGAAAGTCAGCCTGAAGCCCAGCCACATCTGGATCATTTCCGAGAGAAGAAGGACGGGAACAGTCAGGATCAGAGAGACCCAGAACCTCTGGCGCAAGGACTCCAGGTGATGATGATGGTCGTGGCCCTGACCCTGAGCGGAGCCGTGGCTGCTGTGGGTGTGGGTATGGCTGCCGTCGGTGTGGTCGGCGGTATGGTCGTGGATGTGGCTGCTGTGAGTGTGGCCGCTGTGGCCGCGGGCAGCATGGGGGCTGTGGTCAGGAGTCTGGTCGTGGCTGGCTCCATTATTCTGGCTATTCTGGCTGTGACCGGCAAGGTGGTTATGGCCGGGCGGAGGGTTATGGTCATGGTGATGGGCCTGGCTTTGAGGCTGGTCATCTCCTGTCTGATGGCTTTGTTTGCTCTGATCAGAGAAACCTTGATGAATAACGGCTGGATGTCCTGTCTCGGCCGGTGGTGTCAGGCTGGTGTCAGGATTATGATCCATTTCCTGGTTATTATTTCTTTCATTATCTTTGGCCCGTTTCATTTTTTTTTACCTCCCTGTCTTTGTCCTTTGGTCTTTTTGGCCTCGGACTAAAACCAGATACTTTTTTGGCTAAAATCCCAGGCGTTAAGGGCAAACATAGTCTCGACTTTTAGTCGGGGCGTGATACTCTACTCCTCCTTTAGCTCATTTTATAATTTAACAGATCAAACAAAAAGGGGAGGTGATAATCTGCCGCTTTTTCTTTGCCACTCGCCATTTCTAATCAGTTTATTGCCTTTGCCTGAAACAAATGAAACCATGTTCATCTGGTTCACATCTATTCCATCTCATCTTGGCCAGGACTAGAGCGACATCAAATTAGATAAAATCTAAATCAATAAATAAATATTGGGCATTAAGAAGAGGCCAGGGATAATAAATGGTGAAGGCCGGGGCCAGAGCCAGAAAAAAGGGGACGGAGTGTTCCGTCACCTCTTTACTAATGGTCTATAATAATAAATAGAGCACCGATGCTATCCCGAGCGATCAAAGGCATCAAAGGCACGCATCCAGGCATCTATAAGATTTAATGCTAAAAGCTCCGTTAATGGTCTCAGGGCTAAGACATGAGGCCAGCTTTTCCGGGGCTGGGTCCGATGCTTCCAGGCATCGCCTAAAAAGAATTGACACAAGACGGATGGACGTTGTTCGGACCCCGTCGATAAAAGAATAAAAAGGAGGAAGGCTTATGATTACGCTCAAGCAACTTGAAGACGAAATAAGGCTTATAGCTTACCAGCTTTACGAGCTGCGCGGCAAGGAGCCAGGACATGAGGTTGAAGACTGGCTCGAGGCTGAAAAGATAGTATTAGGTAAATATCTAAAGAGCAAAGAAGAATTAGAAGGGAAATCAGCACAGGCCCAAATGAAACGAGTGGCAGAAGGAGCAACAGGCGAAGTCATGTCGGCGGTGACATTAGCGGGGGCAACGGAGGTGTCAGAGGCGGGGGCAGAGCTAGCTGCAGAGGCAGCGGAGGCTGAACAGAAGGCGGAACGGCGAACAGGTCAAAAAAGGGCTCGGTCAGCGAGTGGCGGAAGACGCAGAGGAAGCGCAGGGAAGAAAAGTGCCGAATGAGAGATTGTTGTCATCCTGGTTGGCGGGAAGGGACCAGGGCGCGAGGGGACCAGAGTGTTACGTCCCCAATTGTTAAAAATGAAATCATTACCGGTTCTGAAATGGACAAAAGTTTAGTATAATTCAGGCCATGAATTCATTGCTGATTGTAGCCATAGGTCTTCTGGCCGGAATTTTTTCCGGGTTGTTCGGGATAGGTGGTGGAATTGTCATGGTGCCGGCGATGGTGGTCCTGGCCAATTTCCCGCTGATCAAAGCCACTGGTACCTCGCTGGCGGCGATTTTGCTGCCGGTTGGGATTCTCGGAGTGATTGCTTATTACCGGGCGAGGCTAATTGACATTCGCGGCTCAATTTTAATTGCGGTGGGGATGGTTCTCTCGGTGATAGTCGGTGCCTGGCTGGCCCATAGGCTACCCGCTGGGCTGGTGCAGAAGCTCTATGCAATTTTTTGTCTTTATGTTAGCTGGACTTTTATCAAGCCAGTGGAGAAGTTTAAGAAATACTTTGGGCGCCCGGATAAAGAGAAGGCCATTAATGCCTCAGCGCAGGTGCCTGTTAAAAATACAACAGAAAATTTTGGGGTGAAGTCGGGGGAGCCAGGCTTGTCTGCCTCTTCCGCTCTGGATTTAATAGCGGGCGGAACCGGTGGAACCAAAGATGGAAAGAGTCTGGCGGCGAGTCAGCCTCCTGGCCAGGGCCCGGCGGTAGTGTCTTCGCCGGTCGGTGGAGCAGCAACGCTTACTTCCGCTTCTGCTTCTGCTTCCGCTTCGAATCAGGTGCCGGTCGTGCCGCATCCGAGCGCTATTGCCTTAATTGGAGTTGGGCTCGTAGCCGGTATCATGTCCGGGATGTTTGGCATTGGCGGCGGGAATATTATTGTACCTTTTCTGATTTTGTTTCTTCATTATCCAGCCAAGAGGGCCATTGCTACTTCACTGGGGGCGTTGCTGGCGCCAGTCGGGCTGCCAGGAGTGATCTATTATTATAAGGCCGGAACGCTGGATTTAAGGGTGGCCGGAATGCTGGCTATCGGGCTGGTGCTGGGGACAGTAATGGGGGCGCGAGTCAATATCAGAATCTCTGGAGAACTGGTTAAAGTCCTTTATGGGGTATTTTTGATCTTTGTTGCCGCACGCTTCTTCTTTTAGAGACGGTGACGGAACACTCCGTCCCCACCCTTTTCAAAAAGCTTTAGAAGGACTGATTAAGGGTGGAATGAAGGAGTGCGGGGAGAAAGAGTGTGGGGACGGAGTGTTCCGTCACCGTAATTTTCGCCCGGTCAGCTTTTCGATTGTTTCATAAAAGACTTCGTTGCCGAGAGGACGCCCAGATCCTTGATTCTTTCTGATTTCTTCCAGATCATTTTTGCTTTCATTTTCAGCCAGATAAGCTCGCCAATCGTGAATCTGTTGCAGAAAAGAAGAGTCTGATAGAACCTCATCTGCCAGGCCGAAAACGTGCGCCCGGGCGCTCGACCAGGGATAATCTTCAGGTCTTTCGACGATTTTTGCCCTGACCGGATTTCGTTCAATATACCTGACACATTTATATAAATATCTCTCGTCCATTGGGTAAGAAAGATATCTTCCCTGCCATAACGTTCCCTTCCAGTTGTTTCTAATGTTTATGACCATGGTGTAATTTTTATGGACCTGCCGCATCAATTTTGCCAGGCTGTCTGAAGTTGATGGGATTGCTACGAGATGTATATGGTTAGTCATCAGGCAATAGCTCCAGATCTTTACGCCGTATTTCCTGGCGAAATTAGCCAGAATCTTTAGGTAGGTTTGTCGGTCTTCCTTTTTAAAAAAGACGACCTCACTTCTATGCCCACGCTGAATTACATGGTGAGGGATTCCAGGAACAACAATTCTAGCCATTCTCGGCATCTATAATCACCTCTCTACCTTCAATAATTCAATGAATTCAATGGCCATTTTAGTCGTGGCCTTAGCGTTAAGTGGCTCTGAGTCGGTTGATCAGCTGTCGTGGTAACTGAATTGTGAACTCTGCGCTGATCGTCAAGTGCCAACCCTAATTGGAAAACACATCCGTCTGATTTACATTCATCTGTAGTTACCCGTCTGCCGTCTGCCGCCCTCGGTTCGTCGATGAAGGTTAATTATATGCGTGTCTTTGTATCATCATAGACGAAAGGAGAGTGAGAAAATTCTCAGTTCTACGGTGACGTAATACTCCGTCCCGGGACGGAGTATTACGTCACCGGATTGAAATGTTATAATCTTAGCATGGCGACTGATAAGAAGAGAGTGCTGGTCGGGATGAGCGGCGGTGTGGATTCCTCTGTGGCCGCCCTGCTGCTAAAGCAAGCCGGCTATGAAGTCACCGGCGTAACTATGAAGATAGCGACCCCTGCTGGTGACTTGCCCATCAAGCCGGATCCAGAAAATAGGGCTGATTCCGCCTCTGGTGGTTTCACCTCACCTTCAGCCTCCGGGCCATCTTCTGGCTTTATTCAAGGTTCGTTCAAATCTTCCGGGAGCCACCTTCGCCTCTCGTGTTTCGGTGATGATGAAGAGCAGGAAATCAGCGAGGCGGCGGCCGTCGCCCGCCAGCTCGATATTCCTTTTTATGTGGTTGATCTTAGCCGTGAATATGAGGGCCGCATTCTGAATTATTTCCGCTCTGAATATGCCCGTGGCCGCACTCCCAATCCCTGTGTTAAGTGCAACGCCGAAATTAAATTTGGTCTGCTCCTCGATGGCTGCCGGCAGCTCGGTCTTGAATATGATTTCTTCGCCACAGGCCATTACGCCCGGGTCAAATATGATGAAAGCCTCCGTCGCTGGCAGCTTCTTAAAGCCCGGGATGCCGCCAAAGACCAGTCGTATTTTCTTTCATTTCTCAGCCAGGAGCAACTGGCCCGCTCGCTGTTTCCTCTTGGCGAGCTGATCAAAAGCGAAGTCCGTCGTCTAGCCAGAGAACATGGCTTGCCGGTCAGTGATAAAGAAGAGAGCCAGGATTTTTATGCCGGTGATTATCGTGACCTCCTGCCGAAAGGCCAGCCCGGCCCGATCAAGGACCTGACCGGTCGGATATTGGGCCAGCACGAGGGCATAGAAAACTATACAGTCGGTCAGCGCCGCGGTCTGGGGATCGCGAGCAGCAGCGGCCGTCTGTACGTGGTCAAAATTGAGGCAGCTACCAATACAGTTTATATCGGTGAGGAAAAGGACCTGCTCGCCACGAAATTTTGTGTCGACGGGATTAACTGGGTCGGACGAATTCCTGCCCGGGGTGAAACCATCGAGGCTACAGTCAAAGTGCGTTACCGATCGCCCGAACTCGAATGCCGGGTGATAATGGGCGATAATCGAAGCGGTAGGGGCGACAGTCAGGATGAAAGTCATGGGGCCCCGGAAAACTCAGCCGAGGTTATCCTTCTGACTCCTTATAAGGCGATAACGCCGGGCCAGGTGGCTGTCTTCTATGAAGGCGAGGCTGTCTTGGCGGGCGGTTTTATCCGGTGACGTAATACTCCGTCCCGGGACGGAGTATTACGTCACCATTTTTTAACTTATTAATTATCAAATAGATAGGTTGGGGCAAAAGGGGGACGGAGTATTACGTCACCGTCAATATCATCACCGTCAATATCACCGTCAATACAAGCAATAGGAGAGCTTGATCAGGAAGACGTTGTCCGGCCGGCTGCTGAACAGCCTGTCTATGTCCCGGTTAAAATCCATTAGGCCATTCTGACCAGATTCAGTTCGCCCCTGAGACCAGACGAGAAACAGAGTGCAGCCTGGCCGGTACTCCCACCTTAAAACCAGGTTGGCCCGGAATTGCAGGAAGTTGAAATCGGGATTAGCGAACGAATAATCCGTCTCTCCATCGCTGTTTTCATCTACTAAATAAAGCTCTTCTCCGACATCATACTCCAGCTGGCTTTCTCCGAACAGCTCGTACCTGTCTTCCCAGTCTCTGGCCCGCGGCTCGGTGATCAGTTTAAACCGGTCATATTTACCGGCCGAAATAAATGGCATGCCATAAAACTGAACCGACAGGTCCGGCGTCAAGCTCAGGTTGAAGCGGACGGTAAGCGATATTGTTTTCTGGTCAATTTTTCCCACAATATATTTTTTCGCTCCTCCACCGCCGGTCGCCACAACCGTGTTAACGTATTGCAGTTCGTTTCTGAAATAAGAATAGTCCGGCTGAAGAGACAGGTTGAAGGCCGACACCGGCACATAGGTGATCTTAGGCCCAAAGCTATAAATCAGCCTGTCTCCATTAAAGGCCTTCGTCCAATCGCCGTAGACACTCAGTCTTAATTTGCGGCGCATATCCGTTTGAAAAGATCCCCAGACGCCGACGCCAGGAGCATTGCGCAACAGCGGCCCGCCCCTCAAAGCGCTGGTCGAAAGTCCGGTGAACTGCCGGTTCAGACCGAAATTAAATGTCCAGTAATTCTTGAACTCAGCCCAGCCATTGATATTCCCTCCGGCAAAAGTTTTTTCGCCTCCAAAGTTCCAGCCAGTCCACTGATTCAGGTTGAGCTGGAGATTTCTGAAAATGCTAAAGGGCTTATGGATACGGTAACCTGCCCAGAAATATTGCATAGACGAATCAGCCGCCCTCAGATAGCCGGCATCATTCAACTCCAGCCCGGGTGAGCGCCAGGTAAAACCGGTCGAAAAAAGCAGGTCCGACCCTCCTGCCCGCCCGAAGTCAATCGAACCGCCATGCCCGTAAAGAGCTGCCCTGTCCGGATCATAAGTCAGGTAGTCAGCATCCGGTCGCTGGAAATAATGGACAGAAGATTCCTGGGTTAAGCTGATAGCTTCAGGTGTGCCGTGAACTCCGCTGCCTACCGCTTTGAGCGAAACATAATATTGCCTGTCCTTCCAGCTGTGATAGAAATCAAATCCGCCGGAATAAGCCGAGCGGTGGAGCAGGTTGTCGGTCTCGTTATCCAGCTGCCGGTTGACTCCGGTGAACATCACCCCGACCACGGTCGCTCCCTGGCGGTAATCCTTGGCTAACCTGAAGGCCAAATAATTCGCTAACGGCTCGGCTACGGCCTTCTCATAGGTGCCGCTCTCCGGCAGGTAAATGGAGGCCTGTTCTTTATCGGTCAGAGCCTCGACCAGGCCGATTGACCAGCCATTTTTGGTTTTACCCGATAGCTTCAGTGCTCCCAGGATGGTCGTTGATTGGGGCAGGCGGTAATAGCCGCTGGTCTCAGGGTAAATCTGAGGTTCACGCCCTAAGCGCCGGCTGTAAAAAAGGTTGTCGAAAGAAAAATCGCCACTCCCGCTGGTTATCTTAAAATCAGTGATATTTCGTCCCTCAACAAAAAACGGCCGTTTCTCCTCAAAGTAGGTTTCGTAAGCCGTCAGGTTGATGACCGAGGGGTCAGCTTCGACCTGGCCAAAATCGGGATTTAAGGTGAAGTTGACGGTCAGATCGTGAGTCAGCCCAACCTTCCCGTCAAGTCCGCCGAAAAGCCGGTTATCATGGCCGGTGGCTAAAGGATTGCCTTCCTGGCGGGGATAATTACGCAGGCTGCCGACGGTGTAGGGAAGCATCTCGACCTGGCGAGGCGGCTTGATGGCTGTCACTCCCCGCAGTTCGCCAAACTGGCTGGTCCAACCGGGGGCATTTTTCAAAATCCGCTGCCAGAGTGAAACCTCATTTTTCCGGAATAGCTGGCGCATGACCTGAAAACCCCAGATTTGCTCCTGGCGGCGGCCGAAGCGCAGTTGAGAGAAGGGGATTTTCATTTCGGCTGTCCAGCCGTCATCATCGAGGGCGGTCTTAATTTCCCAGATCGGATCCCAGGAGATGTCAACTGTATTTTCATCGAAGCCGTCATTAAAGAGAAGCTGATCAGCTTTAACCCCGGCGGCATTGACGGCAAAACAATAGCTTGTCCGCTGGTCGTATAGGCTGTCAATGAAAACCAGGAGGTAATCGCCAGAAAGACTGTCCCGGCGGCTAAGGCGCTGCTCGATGGATCCGGGTTGTGAATCATAGCAACGTATAGCTAAATAGAGATGGCTGTCATCATAGACGACTTTAAAAGCAGTAGGCTCGGAGGGAGGCTGGCCTTCCTCCGGGTCAAACTGGATGAAATCAGAAAACCACTCGCCATCCTGCCAGGCAGGATCGTTCAGGCGGCCGTCAATGGCTGGAGGGTGAGGGTTGACGCGGCGGGCGAAGGCAGTTTTTTTTGAGATTGAGTTCTGAGGTGAATTGGGGGGAGTGGTGGTGGATTGTTTCCGGGACTGAGCTTCTTGACCTGAAGCCAGAGCCGGCAGAACAAGAATCAGTGAAGAAAAAGAAAGAGAAAAAGAAAGAAAAAGAGCAAAGAGAATTGGGCGGCGGAGAAACGTGACGAGCTGGTCAGGCTTTCGCCTGGGAGACTTTGGCGCAAGAGGCTTTAGAGATTCAACCGGTTCAAATAGATTTTTATACTTATATTTCATCAGCGTTCTTTACCTCTCATCCTGAAGATTTTAGGGCGGCCATCGGCCGCTTAATACCGGGACCGGGCTAATGCCAGATCTGATTTTCTTCCAAAGGAAAAACAATCAGTCCAAACTCAAAGATCATTTATATTGACGAATAAGACGGCAACAAGGTTGCCAGAATTATCTGGTTTCGGTGACGTAACACTCCGTCCCGGGACGGAGTGTTACGTCACCGGTGTCCAGTGTTTCCTCTTCTATGCCGGGGCAGCATTTAGTAAAATTGGACTGAGAGGTGACGGCATGAAAATTAAATCGGGTTGGAGATCCAGGTCATCACATCTTAACTGGATGAGGCCAGGGCTACTCAGGTGGTGGGCTGCCAGGTCGGCAAATAGCCTGGTGCTGGCCATAGCCTTATTGACGTCGGCAACCTGGCTTCTCTCACCCTCAGCCGGGGCGGCGGCCGCTGTGAGCTGTGCTGTGAGCCGTGAGGGAAGAGGTGAGTCTTTTCAGATTAAAGAGATTACAGAAGGACTTTCGTCGGCCATTGAGACCTGGGCCAGAGTTGAGGTTGAAGCCTGGATGCTGGATCAAACACAGCCAGTGCTTCAGGATCAGCTACAGATAATGGCCTATGGCTGGGTCCAGACCGCGCTGCCTCGGACTCGGTGGCAGAGCCCTGGCCAGACGCCGATTACGATTAAGACGCCAGTTCGGCTTCGGCTGCGACCCCAGCGTCGAGCTCAGACCCTCGTCTCTACAGGGACCGAGACTCACACGCCAAAGCAGCCTCCAGCTCAAACACCCACTCCAGCTCAGACTCCTCTTGCCCTCCAGAATCAGGCTGATTCCGTATTTCAAGCTACAACTCCAGCCCAAAAACCAGCCCCGTCTCTACTTCCAGCTCAGGCGCAATCTAAAACTAAAACTAAAACTAAACCTAAAACAAAAACGCCAGGCCGGACTCAGGATGCCTGGATCAGCGGAGTCTGGATGCATCCCGGACTGTTCGGTCCCAGGCAGGATGAAGCCGTCTCTAAGATGAGGACCGTGCTCGATGACTATGCTCGGGCCGGCATTAATACGCTCATCATGCTGGTCAAAGACACCAGCGGCTATGTCTATTTTGACAGCGACATCGGCGTTAAAGATCCGGCTTATGACTGGGATTTCTTTGGTGCTTTCCTGAGCGAAGCCCGCCAGCGAAACATGACAGTTCATCCCTGGTTCTGTGTTTTCCCGGAAGGGGCGCTCCTCGGTCAGGTCAGGCAGCATCCGGAATGGCTGATTGTCGGGCCGAACCGCGAAATGGTCCGTACGGTCAATCCGGCTCTGCCTGAAGTCCGCGCCTACGAAATCAGCTTGATGACCGAACTGGTTAAAAAATACGGCGTCGATTGGGTTCACCTCGACTATATCCGATTTCCCTGCGAGCCGACTGAACCCTATTTCAGCCACGACCCGAAGACGCTCAAGCTTTTTAAAGACGAGACCGGCATCGATTTTACCAGCCTTAAGGCCCGCGATTCGGGCAATCCTCACTGGAATGCCTGGCTCGAATGGAATCGCCAGCAGGTCACGAGATTTGTCAAAGAGTTAAAAGACGAGCTGCAGACCACCGGCCGCCAGGTCAGGATAAGCGCGGCTGTTTTTCCCGATGCCGATAATGCTCGCGTGCTGATCGGTCAGGACTGGGCCAGCTGGGCCGAGCAAGGACTCATCGATATGCTCTGCCCGATGCTTTACACCAATGACCCGGCTCTTTTCGACCGTCTGACGAAGCGGGCAGTGGCCATAGGCCTGAGAAGCGGTGGCGATCAGGCTCAAGGCGAGGTGGGAAGAGGAAAATTAGCAGGCGGCAGAGAAGGTACCGGTAGCGAAGTGGCGAGCAGAGAGAGCCTCAGCAGAAAAGAAATCAGGGCTGGGCAGGAACAGGCTGAGAAAAGAAGAGGAGATGCCATAGCCAGAGTCAGCGGTGAAAATGCCCGACCCGAAATTAATATGAAAACTGATATCGCCTCTGATATCTTCTATGATATTACAGGTGATATCATGTCCGATAGCCATAGCTCTGGTGGTTTCGATGTCAATAGCTGCCCCAGTCCCAATAGCTATAACTTCGCCCAGGAAGTCAGTGGCCAGAACCAGCAGGACAAACAGGACAAAATAGAAGGGGCCGCTCCCCCGCTGCCGGCGGCAGTTGGTGCTGACCCCGTCGCTCGCCAGGAGAGTGAGCTTGAACTGCCGGTTGAAGCTGAGGCCGGGGCGAAGGGTAGGACAGAAGCCAGTTCAGTAGCCGTCCGGGGAAAGATTCCTGAGGCTGGTGCCGAAGCAAAATTATTAAGACGGCTCCTGGTCTGTCCGGGAATAGGCATTGGCACCTCGCACAATCAGAGTACCCCCGACCTCATGCTGGAGGAAATCAGACTGGCCCGGGCCGCTGGCGCTGACGGCGTTATCTTTTTTTCAGGCAGCAGCCTGACTACCCCATTTTTGGACAGAATGAGAATGGGGTTGAGCCAGCACCTTTCTTTCCTAATCAACGCGTTACCCGATTATGCCGGTTATGCATCCACTATTAGAGTCTTTAAAGATGACCTGTGGAAGCCACGTGTTTCCAGCTGCTGTGGTCAGCTTGGATCAGTTGATAGGATAATTAAAAGATAGGTGCCACAAAAGATGCTGGGGGCGGTGAGAAAAAGCCCGGATAGAAGCTGAGGAAGCCAAGCCCCAGGTCAGGGAGGATTTTATTGATTATAAAATAATGATAAGTATATAAAGCCAGTCAATTAAAACTCATGCTCAATGAGCTAGTGTATAAGATAGTTTGCAAATTGCAGTAAAGGACTTAGCCGGCTAAGAATCTCCTTTTAAAGAACTTAATCTCAAAAAAGGAGGAGTTTACGGACGATGGCTCAAAAAGATTATAAGATATTACCGGAAGAATTGCTTACAGGGTATTTAACAGAGCAAGATCCGTGTAGTGTGCTTTTATATTGATATTAAAGCAAATCGGCTGGCCTGACTCTATCGGCTTGGCCGTGCGCCGACCGCATAATTGTGAGTTCAGGAGTATAATAAAATTGATAGGAGACAAAAATGAAGAAGATTAAAAAGGCCGCTCTGATCCTGGCCCTTGGCCTTATTCTTGTCTGGCCTGCTGTTCTTTCTGCTCAGGTGATAACAGAAAGATACGGACAGGGTGTCTTTGCCAATTCCTATGGCCCCATTAAACTGGTAGTCGATGCCAGTGTGGCTATCAGGGATATAAACAGCCCTTATGTACTGTTTATACTTTACCTGGCTGCTGGAGAAGAAGGGCAGAATATCGTCGTTCATCGTGACGGTATTACCATGATTTATCAGGACCAGGAATACAATATGCCACCGGTCAAGGAACTTCGTGAGAAATATCACCGTCAGATGCGGGATACTAATTTATACCAGATTAGCGGCCGGGAAGGCCTGGCCTCGACCTGGGTTCGGTTCTACAAGTTCCCCACCAACCAGGACTTTTTCCCTCTCCAGGCCAGCTCCTCGGCTCCGGTG
>Ga0208196_1002298_pt1 | contig 18015 bp, 18 predicted proteins | sample AD_JPNNA7_MetaG_FD_184443 | JGI IMG/M metagenome (GOLD analysis project Ga0208196, IMG submission 184443) | Active sludge microbial communities of municipal wastewater-treating anaerobic digesters from Japan - AD_JPNNA7_MetaG (SPAdes) (version 2) | ecosystem: Engineered > Bioreactor > Anaerobic...
TCCAAGTTTGATTCATTCTATCACAAACACGACCCACGGCATGGATGGATGCTCGCGGTATCAAAAGCCCGCTGAGGGGCATCAGCGGGCTTTGGGGATTTATTCCTCGGTAATTTTTACCGTCAACAACTTGACGCCGGGATATTCCGGGCGCATGGGGTCGCGCGGCTTGATGGACATCAACACGTCCATGCCGGAGGTGACTTCGCCAAACACGCTGTGCTTGTTATCCAACCAGGGGGTGGCGACATGGGTGATGAAAAATTGCGAGCCGTTGGTGTTGGGTCCGGCATTTGCCATGGACAGGATGCCAGGCTTGTTGTGCCGCAGGGAGGCGTGGAATTCGTCCTTGAACTTGTAGCCAGGACCACCCCGACCGGTTCCGGTGGGATCGCCGCCCTGTGCCATGAAATCGGCAATCACGCGGTGGAAGATGGTGTTATCGTAAAAGCCTTCCCGCGCCAGGAAGACGAAGTTGTTCACGGTCATGGGGACCTTGTCGGCATGCAGGTGAACAACAATCTCACCCAGATCGGTCACAAAGGTGGCGGTGTAGGTTTTCTTGAGGTCGAGTGTAAACTTGGGGGCGGATGCCCATTGTTGGATGGGGGACATGCGGTATGGTTCCTTTCGGTTCAATCAGGTTTGGTTGGTTTTCCGGCTTTGATATGTCTTCCAGCTGAGCCGGAAAAAATTAATCATGTGCTGGATGGGGCGGATGTGGCTGCCCTGGTCGCGGTAGATGGTCTGGATGGGCACCCACTCCATGCGGAACTGCCTGCGTGTGCAGGTGACGATCATTTCGACCTCAAATTCAAAGCCCTGCTCCTGCGATTCCAGGACGGCTTCCACCAGGCGGCGGCTGATCAGCCGGTAGCCGCTCTGGTTGTCACGGACGGGCTGCCCCAGCGCCCATGAAAAAATTCCCTGCCCCAGGGTGTTTGCCAGCCGCCGGATAAACGGCATCCGGGTGAAATCGCGCGCCCCAATGATCAGGTCAGTGCCAGTGGCGCGGTGGGCGGCGAGGAAGGCGGGGATCTCCGCCGGGTCGTGCTGACCATCGGCGTCGAGGGTGAGGACTGCCTGGCAGCCCTGCGCCAGGGCATGGCGGAACCCCGCCCGCAGTGCGGCGCCCTTGCCCTGGTTGGGGACCTGCCGCAGGACGACGGCACCGGCTGCTTCCGCGGTTTGGGCGGTTTCGTCGCTGGAGCCGTCATCCACCACCAGCACCGGCAGGTGTACCTGTGCCGCCCGGATGACGGGGGCAATCCGCCGGGCTTCGTTGTATGCCGGGATGAGGGCAAGGATGGGGATGGGGGGCATGCAGGGAATTGTATCATGCCTGCATCCGCCGGGGGATGATTATTTTGTATTGTACCTGGATTCCAATTCGAACCCTGGATGATCGAGATGAATGATCCACTTCCGGCTGCGTTTGTCTTCCTCCAACAAGCCGCGATTGGGTCCGTCCTTTTCCAGCCCTTCCTCAATAATGTCGCAGGTCAGCCTGCCATAGGGGCTGACGATCCCCTTCAGAAAAACAGCTTTCTCCGATTCGTCCTCCAGGCATTCCCGGGCTTTATTGATGGAGACTTTGCGTGTCAGGATGGGGTCTTTCCCCTTCATCAAGGTGACATTCCATCCGCCATAGCGCCACTTCAAATATAACCGCCAGATTCCCGATGTGAACGCAATGGTGAGGACCAGCCAGGTGAAATTTTGGAGCAGACCCGACCAGAACCACTCCCGTAAATCGATCCATGGAAACATGATGTACCTCCAGTGGAAATTTTTCCTCACCTGTTCAACGATGAGGGACACAAACAGTTTCATTTTACATCATTGAGTGCGGATGTCTTCCCTCCTGCCGGTGGATGATCCATTCTCGTCCCTGTCAATGCCGAGGTCGCGGGTTCGAATCCCGTTGGGTTAAATCAAGCCCCTCCCCATCCCTCCCCAAATTCTGCGAATTTGGAGAGGGGGACAGGCACCGGGTTCGCTAACCCGCCTGCGGCAATCTTTGTAGGGGCGAGGCAGACCTCTTATGATCACGGTATGAAGGGTTCAGCCCACCTGCACTGCACCAAACGCAGTGCGGTGCAAGTGTCGCCCTTACACCCAGTCACGCAGTACGGCACGCTGACCCGCCTGCAGGAAGTAAACCCCTCTCCATTTTGCGTTTGTCAAAATGGGGAGGGTAGGGAGGGGCTTGTTTGTTCTCTTATTCCCCAGGTTCTCCGGGAGAGGAATTCTCCCCACCCGGCAATCCCTGCTGGACAGCGTCCAGGATCACCTGTAAAACAGCATCCAGATTGTTCAGTACATCATTATTCCAGAACCGGATCACCCGGTAACCACACTCTGCCAGGAAGGTCGTCCGCTCTGCGTCATACTTCGCCTGATTCATGTGCTGACTGCCGTCCAGTTCAATGACAATTTTCACACTGGGTGAGCAGAAGTCCACGATGTAGCTGCCGATGGCATGCTGACGGCGGAAGGCAACCCCGCTGACTTGATTTCGGCGCAATTTTTGCCAGAGGAGATGCTCTGCCGGGGTGGGCTGTCCACGCAGTTTGCCTGCGCGGTACATGGTTTTCGGTGCGGTGCGTTTTTGTCTCATGGATTGATTATAGCGAAGGCTGAAAGAAGCCCCTCCCCATCCCTCCCCAAATTCTGCGAATTTGGAGAGGGGGACAGGCACCGGGTTCGCTAACCCGCCTGCGGGGGACAAAAAACCCTCTCCATTTTGCGTTTGTCAAAATGGGGAGGGTAGGGAGGGGCATCTCATCGAGTGAGAAAAGGGGATTTTAAGGAACGGATTTGAATACAAACTCATCTCTGTTCATAGTACTATAAGTTTCAATCTCATCGAGTGAGAAAAGGGGATTTTAAGGCAGTGTGGTCGCTGCTCGCAACACCCCACCTGCCGTGTTTCAATCTCATCGAGTGAGAAAAGGGGATTTTAAGAAATGTAAACAAAGTCGTCCAGCGACTGCTGGTAAGTTTCAATCTCATCGAGTGAGAAAAGGGGATTTTAAGACACATCCGCTGATTGAAGCCCGGATTGACATCGCATTTCGGTTTCAATCTCATCGAGTGAGAAAAGGGGATTTTAAGTGAGGAGTGTCAACAACCTGAGGGTGTGTGTCCCCGTTGTGTTTCAATCTCATCGAGTGAGAAAAGGGGATTTTAAGGGTCAAGGTTAACCGGCAAGCCGTTCGCAATCAGCCAGTTGTTTCAATCTCATCGAGTGAGAAAAGGGGATTTTAAGTAGAAAGAGGAGAATACTATGTTGTCAACGCTTTTGATCGGAATCGGTTTCAATCTCATCGAGTGAGAAAAGGGGATTTTAAGAATCTGACCCCTGTTCAGGATGGCCGGTTGACGATCTCGGATTAAAGTTTCAATCTCATCGAGTGAGAAAAGGGGATTTTAAGCCGCTTCTAAAATTTCTCAATCCTTGAAGGAGGATAATATGTTTCAATCTCATCGAGTGAGAAAAGGGGATTTTAAGAGGACCCTGGACCTAAGGTTCAGCGCAACAACAATACGTTGCGAAAGTTTCAATCTCATCGAGTGAGAAAAGGGGATTTTAAGACGCAATTACATCGCCTCACTACCTGAAGACGAAAGAGGTTTCAATCTCATCGAGTGAGAAAAGGGGATTTTAAGATATAACTGGTTGCGATGTGAATAATGGCTCTTGCAGCCGAGTGTTTCAATCTCATCGAGTGAGAAAAGGGGATTTTAAGCCAAAACCACGCCAAAGGCAGCGACCAAAAGTACTACAAAAGGTTTCAATCTCATCGAGTGAGAAAAGGGGATTTTAAGAATATGACAGCAATCTACAGAAGTATGTAGTTGGATTTTGGGAGTTTCAATCTCATCGAGTGAGAAAAGGGGATTTTAAGCCCCACATCGGGATCAACTACACCGCAGCCACAGCGAGTTCCGTTTCAATCTCATCGAGTGAGAAAAGGGGATTTTAAGAATCACCGCCTTTATCCGCCGCCAGGCAACATCCTGGGGAGGTTTCAATCTCATCGAGTGAGAAAAGGGGATTTTAAGCTGTTCAACAAGCCAATTATACGGAGGTATAACACCATGGCTAGTTTCAATCTCATCGAGTGAGAAAAGGGGATTTTAAGCCATGACCCAGCCCAAACAGGGCTGGAAGTCTCGCTCGTTTCAATCTCATCGAGTGAGAAAAGGGGATTTTAAGAAACAAGGAGACTCAAATGTCTAACCAAACGCAAGAAAGTTTCAATCTCATCGAGTGAGAAGTGGGGATTTTAAGAAAGTATTAGAAGCGGAGTTCTACATAGTAGAACCCGTATACATATTTCAATCTCATCGAGTGAGAAGTGGGGATTTTAAGCGGAGGAAGCCGAGAAAGCAAGGAGGGAGGCGGCCAAGAAGGGCTATTTCAATCTCATCGAGTGAGAAGTGGGGATTTTAAGTTTGCGTTTGTCCTGGCTCTGATCGCAGCAAATGACGTAATTTCAATCTCATCGAGTGAGAAGTGGGGATTTTAAGTGAGGTGGTGTTATGCTGCCTCTTCCGCGTCCTAGCCATTGATTTCAATCTCATCGAGTGAGAAGTGGGGATTTTAAGACCCCGTCGACCCAGCAGAACACCGCTAGCAATTTCAATCTCATCGAGTGAGAAGTGGGGATTTTAAGCTGCACTGGTCACTATATCGATATCCTGAATTGTGACATTTCAATCTCATCGAGTGAGAAGTGGGGATTTTAAGCGAAGAGCTACCTTGAGGCAACCATGAAAACACCAGAAGTTTCAATCTCATCGAGTGAGAAGTGGGGATTTTAAGAGAAGTAATTCGTGCAAAGGCTGAAGCAAAGGCTCAAATCTGTTTCAATCTCATCGAGTGAGAAGTGGGGATTTTAAGTCGAGATGATTGTTGGCTCGCTGTCCTTAGCGCCCGTTTCAATCTCATCGAGTGAGAAGTGGGGATTTTAAGTAATTCCGGTTTTGATTATCCTGGTGCTTGCAATTGTTTCAATCTCATCGAGTGAGAAGTGGGGATTTTAAGTGGATTCGTCCTCTGGATGTCCTTCTGGGGCGTCCTTTGGTTTCAATCTCATCGAGTGAGAAGTGGGGATTTTAAGATTATTTGGGGCGGAAATTACTTCAATCTTCCACCGTGCCGATGTTTCAATCTCATCGAGTGAGAAGTGGGGATTTTAAGAGCCACAGGTGGCGGTGGACAGTTCAATTATACAACAAAACCTGCCGCCTGTTGCAGTCAATTTTCACCAACTGCCACAGGTGCCGGTTTTGGAAGTTATCGAGACAGACTTTCATTTGAAAAATGCCTGTCTGCCTCGATAAAATGATCCATATTTGCCAATTTTTAAGACTAAAGATTGCCTTTATCCCCCACCGGTGGGGGGTGCTTGGGAAAATCATCGAGACAGACTGATTCATGATTTACCCCCCCTCTGTCTCGATAGCTCCACCGACAATCATGGCGTCCCTGGTGGGATGCACCACGTCCACCCCGCAGGTAATTTCTGTTTTCGTCACGCAGCCGGCGCACAGGAAGTAGTAGCGCACCTGGTCCACCCGGGGGCGGATGACCTTGCGGACGGCTTTGCGCATCCGCTCCAGCTGTTTTGGCTCCAGCAGGCACTCAAACACCGAGTACTGTACCGGCGTGCCGTAATTCAGCAACGCATTATGGAGTTTTGTCCGGCGCTTGTCACTGCTGATGTCGTACACGACGAGAAGGAATTGTTGGGCGGGCATGCTTCACCTCAGCGGATGCGGAAGGGCTGGTAGACGGGTTCGCGCCCCTCGATGACGTGCGCAATCCGGCGCGCCTGGACCTCGAAGAGCTTTTGATACGAAATTGCCCGATTGATGCCGGGAGGGGTAATTTCAGAATGCAGTTTGCGGTTAAACTGGTGCAGGAAGATGCGCCTGCCCCTGCCCGTCAGCCAGGTGCCGGGCTCGTCGCCTTCGGGGGTGAAATGTTCGGGGCGCAGGATGCGGTGGTTAACGATGTTCAGCACCAGCGAATCGACCACCGGGGCGCGGAATTCCTCCTCCAGGTCGAGCGCCAGCGCCGGGCGCCCGTACTGTTCGGTGTGGTAGAAGCCCAGGTAGGGATCCAGCCCGACGATTTCCAGCGCGGCGCACAGGCTGCAGTGCAGCAGGGTGTAGCCCAGGCTGAGCAGGGCGTTGATGGGATCGCGCGGCGGGCGGCGGTTGCGATTGTGGAAGCCCCAGGCAGGATCGAACATGGCCTGGAAGATGCCAAAATAGGCATGGGCGGCGGCGCCTTCCACGCCCAGCAGGGTTTCCAGGCTGGGGCTGATTGCTGCATTTTGTTGCAGGCGGCGTAGTTCTTCAGGACCGGGATTACGGGATTGTTTTTTGACGCGCAGCCACCGACATGCCAATTGAATCTGATTCCAAATTTTGCCGGTAACGATGGCGCGTGCCAGGTGCAGCGAGAATTCGGCATCGGCATCCCGCTGGTGCTGAAACTGGCGCAGCGCCACGTTCAGCCCGCTGGGACCCACCAGCCTGCCCAGCAGCCTGCCGCCGGAGGAGAGGAAGAACACCGGGATCTCGCGGGCAAGCAGGGCGTGGACGGCGGGGGTGGTCATGCCCACCCTGCCCAGCAGCACCACGTGCGAGACCTGGTCCAGCCGGGTGCGAAAGAGGACTTCGTCCTCCAGTGTGACCAGCAGGCGCTCATACTCCACCTCCAACCGGGAGCCGGTTTCAAAGACATATAAGCCGGGCATGGCTAGTCGTACTCCGGTCCAAAATCGCTGAACAATGCGTCCACTTCATTGCCCTCCACTTCTATCCGTTTCTGTTCCCAGGAATAGCTGTAGGTATCGGAGGTGAAATGCACCCCCAGGAAGGTAAATCCCTCGGTAAAGGAGGTGAGGCGGGTTTTCTGCGGCTCGTATGCCAGCAGCAGGTCCTGCAGGATTGCCTGCACGTCGGTGTATGCCAGGCGGGCTTCGGCTTCGCTTTCCACCAGGATGATGAAGTCGTCGGCGTAGCGCACCAGGTGATAGCCCAGCCCGGTGGCGGAGAGATCCAGCCGGTGGAGGAAGACGTTTGCCAGCAGGGGCGAAAGCGGGGAGCCCATGGGAATGCCGCGGCTGGCGGCGGAACTGCCGCGGCTTTTCTCCAGCCACTTGCTGATGAGCGGCAGGAGGGAGTCGTCCGGCAGGTCCGCCTGCAGAAACCGTTGCAGCAACTCGTGATCGACGGAGTCGAAGAAGGCGTCAATGTCGGCATCCAGCACGTGCAGGCGGTCGTTGGCGCGGTGGATGAGGATGCGCTGGACTGCCTGCTTGAGGCTGCGCCCGGGGCGGTAGCCAAAGGAGCAATCGAGGAAGCGGGCTTCAAAGAAGGGCATCAGCACATCCGCCACGGCGCGCTGCAGGACGCGGTCGGTGACGGTGGGGATGCGCAGGGTGCGAAACTCGCCGGGTTTGCGCTTGGGGATGTGGCGCAGGCGCAGCTTGTGCGGCTGGTAGGTGTTGCTGCGGACGGATTTTGCCAGCTCCACCAGGCGTTCCTCCCAGTTGCGCCGCCAGCGCTGGATGGAGATGGAATCGACGCCGGGGATGCCGTCATTTTCGGCGATGGTCACCCAGGCGCGGCGGAGGACATCGGGCTGGAGCGCCTGCTGCAAAAGGTTGATCCCGGTGAACCCCTGGCGGGCGGGCAAGGCGTCACCTTTCCCGGAGCAGGCGGGTTTGCCCCATTCCCTGGGTGGTGTGGTAGCCGGTGCCGGAATAAAAGGCAAAGGTGAAAAGCAGGTGGAGGGCAACCCGCATGGCGGGGTGCACCTCGATGGCGCGCAGGGTGAGCCTGCCGGTGCAACCAATTGCCTGGCGGATGCCCTCGCTGATTTTGAGGGTGTGCAGGGAGTAGTTCGCCACACTCAAATCCTCGCGCCCGATGCGCACAAGGTCATCGGGCAGGGCAAAGGGGGCAAAGGCGTTCCAGCGCTCCAGCCAGGAGCGAATCATCAGGTCGGGCAGGGGGAAGGGGAACTGGGTCTTTTTACCGTTGAAGGCGGTGGGTGTGACCATCTCCAATGTCCACAGGTCGGGCGGTTTGCGCTGGTCCAGCAGGGTGCGCAGGTCATCGTAGGATGCGGCGTCCGCCCAGGCGTGCTCCGACGGGGTGCGGGAGACCCCGGCAAGCTGCCAGACGATGCCATCCACTGCCAGGACGGCAGGCAGCGAGTCGAGGAAGGCGGGCAGGTGGGCTTCCAGTTCGGTGGAGAGAACCGTCAGGCGCAGCCATGCCGGGCAGCCTTCGGCAACCTCCACCGGTCCCTGGGGGGTGGGGATGCCCAGGATTGGGCTGAGCGTGAAGGGGGCAAAGCGCCCCGGCTGGTGCATGGCATCCGCCAGGGCGGGGTTGAAGGTTTGCCAGCGCTGGAACCACCAGCCATGCACGCCGGGTCCGGTGGCATGGCGGTAGGTGCCGGGGTGGGCGGCTTGCAGGTGCAGGACGATGGATGCGGGCATGGGCGGTTCTCCGGGATGGATTATTCTTCGATATCCTTGACAGCAAATGTGAACAGGATGGGGAAACTATCCCCCTGGCGGTTGCCGGCGCTGTCGTAATGCGAGCCCACGTACTGGAGCGTGCGGCGCCGGTCCAGGCAGGCGAGAATCATGCCCATCGACATGGACTTGGAGGTGCCGGTGAAATCGGACACAATGTCCTCGTCCCGCAATTGGAATTTCCCGCGCGCTTCCCGGTAGATTTCGTTCACCACGGTGTAGGTTTTCTTTGCCATGGCATCATCATCCTGGGCGGGGATGACATATCCATCGCCGTGGTGGAAGTTGCCTGCCCCGCAGATGGTTTGGAGGTAGGCAGCCAGGACCTGCGCATAGGGGCGGGATTGGTTGCGCTCGCTGGTGTTGGATGTGGTGATGATCCAGCAATGGCTGAGGTTGGAGGCGTGGGCGGTGACGGCGATGATGGCGGGGTTGAAGTTGGAATCGGTCAGGTGGAGGCTGTCATAGTCCCCCTTTTCCGCCAGCTCCAGCCGTTCCTTTTCACTCAGGTGGTGTGCCGGGGAGCCGGGGTTGGGTTTAAAATCGGAGAGCAGGAGGATCAACCCTTTTCGGGCGTGGCGCTGGTATTCTTCTTGGCGAATCGGAACCGCTTGGTCAAACTGGACGCTGACATGGGGTGGATTTAAGATGTTGCGGATAAGAATGTAGGCGATGGCAGCCAGTGCACCAATGCCCAGCACCAGCCAGATGATCCGCCAGCCGCCTTCGACGGTGAGGTTGGCAATCAGGTTGCTGACGACGTTGAGAACCGCCAGCACCAGTGTGAGAATAATTTTTCGAACAGACAGGTTTTTCATGGTTTCCTCCAGGGTTCAGTCTGACTGGTTTTCATCCAGCCGCCTGGTTGTGCGGGCATTTTCGCGGATTTGCTGCAGGTTGAGGATTTCAGCGGCTTCAAAGGCGGGCGGGGTGGAGCCGGGCACGGGGCGCAGGCGCAGGACAGCGGGGAAGTAGCCCATCCGCCCGTGCAGGTCCGCCAGCAGGAGGGCGGCAATGAAGTTGAGGGCGGGCAGCACCACCAGGATGGGCTCGGTCTGCAACTGACGGGGCGTCAGCGGGATATGGTTGACCAGTTCCTCCACCTGGGGGGCGAAGGGCAGGGTGGTGTCAAACTGGACGGGGATGTTGAAGACGGCATCCACCGGCTGGGCAGCCAGTTCGGCGGTGCGGGCAAGCTGGTTTTCTGTGAGGGGGTGGGAGAAGTTGAGGATGAGCATGGGGGCTACTTTTCAAAATGATCGTAATGCCATGTTTCAGCTAATTTTTGTATCGAAGTATAAATTTTTGCCATTTTTTTCTCCATATTGTCCAGGGCAATTAATAAACTGGGGGCTTGGTGTTCGGCGTGATCAATCTGATTCCGAATGGTTCGAATATCCCGCCATGCTTTAAGGATAATTTCTTTTTCATCCCAGGTTTGAATGATTACCCCCCATTTGTTCAGGTCACTTTGATCATAATTTCGTTTCCCATTGGGGAAAGGTGAGCCTTGCAAGCTCAATATGTTAATACTGTCTTCAAACTGGGAGCGGCTTTTTCTCGAGAAATCCAGTGGCTCACCCAAATGGGCAGTGACTACATCAATTAACCATTCGCGTGACAAGGTAACAAATTGTACCCATTGTTTATCCGAATAATACCGTCTGATGAGACGATATTCCAGGATAATTTTGTCCTCATCGGATGCACCACTTGTCAGAGACAGGGCGGAAAAATGGTCTGCGATTCGGTTGGCTAAAACTGTAAATGGGATCGATGTAATGGAAAATTCGGTTGCTGCAGCCTCCAAGTTTGGGGATATATTTCCAGATTGTGCTCCGAGTGAGAATGGCTGGCAAAGGAAGGCTGCCAGAGATACTGCCTCGAGGTTTTTTGCTGCTTTTTTGGATGTGCCGGAGCGTCTTTCCAACAGGGTTGCCAGTTTCCGGGCATCACTGGTTTGTAGAAAAAGATCAGCTGCAATAATCCAATCCAACATTTTTACAAATTCAGAAAGTTCCAAAACAGGTGCAAGACCATCCGGATGGCTGCGAGCCATTTCAAGGGCTCCATAATAGACCGCAACAATTACCGCATTTCTGGCAGTCTTCAGATATGCTGCAAAAAGGAAGGTTAAAAAGGGGAGAGATCGGAAACCATGGGTAATATCAAAAATGACTTCGTCATTCTCGTCGATCTTTTCAATCACCTTCTCAAAGATGACCCAATAATCTCCGGCTTGATTTCCGTCAGGAATATCGACTGGATTGATCCGAGGATCACCATATTTTTCAAGCAGCGGATAGGTTGATTTCCTGGCTTCTTCCGTGGAGAAAACCCACATTTGATCAAATTGTTCTTTTCTGATCAGAACTTCTGCAAACTGCTCACCCTCAACCTGCTCAATATTGTTCCAAAGATACGTACACTTGCTTGGTCTTGCTCCGAGAAAGCATATAATTTTTCTCATGTCAGCTCCTTTTTAGAGTCAGCTGAGTGGTTTAACGATAAAAAGATTGTTTTTTGCCGCTGGCTTGTTCATGCGGTTTATTGATTACATTATATGGGGGGAACACATCCTGCCAGTTCTGGTGGAAAAAATAGCCCGGGGGTCCCCTCCAACGCTCCCCTTTCGTTCCCGCCCGGGCTGCCGATTTTCACTTTCATCATACGGCAGCGGGCGGTACCTGTCATGCCAATTCGTTCGAGTCTTTTTCCCAAATTGTTGGGATGATTTCCATCACCTGACTGTGCTATAGTAAATCCATCCCACGAAGGAATGGGGAAAACCGTTGTCTCAAAAATTGTGTGTCGATTGTCACCTCCTCGTCAGCCCAACTTGCCCGGCAGTGGTCCAAAATCACTCGCCGGTGGGAATCAATCGTACTGACAGCCACGTGCAGCTGCCCGGCAGCCTGGGTGCGGGTGCTGCCATCTGCAAAGGCTCTCAAGACCATCCTCTGGCGGGGGGTCAGTCGCTCCCAGACTTCCTTGCAGCGCTCGCGTTCTTCATCCCGCAGCCAGCTTTGCGGTTGTTCCTGCTGCTCCCGCCGGTTCAATTCCAGCAGGGGTCTCAGCCCAGGGAACCAGGCTGCCCAGGGCACAAACGGCACCGGGATCAACCGGACACCACCTTCCGGTGGTACGTGCATGATTTTTCCATCCCGAGCCTGGGCGGTCAGCTCGGGGGTGGTGTAGATGTGCCAGAGCCTGTCCACTGGACTGAGGTGGACCATGGCAGCCTGGAGCGCCATGAGGGCAATCATCCGCCTGCCGCCGCTCAAGCTCAGGTGGATGGTGTGCCCCTGCTCCTTCAGGCTGCGAAGAAGCTCGTTGCATGTGGCATGAATTTGCTCCACCTGGGCAGGTGTGCACTCATCCGCCGTATTCGTGTCTCCAAACCGGATGGGAACACTACGCAAATGGCAGCGGCGCCCGGCATACTGATCACCCACAAATTCGCCCATCAAGGTGCGGTAGGCGTTGTAATAACGCGGGTGGGGAGCCGGGTACATCACCACCACCTGGTCCACAGCCGCGCCCTGGCGCAGCAGCAAATCCAGCGTGAAGGTGACTATTTGCGGCTGTCCGCCCAATGTGGCGATCAGCGTGGTCTGGTTTTGGAAGGATTTTGTGGAGGTCATGGATGAGGATTAATTTGCTTCCGGCGATTGTTTTGGCGGGTCCACCGCACAGTGGAAAATCCGTTTTTGGGTACCTGTTGGCAAACCAGTTGAAGGAGCTTGGGATTCAAAGTTATTTGCTGCGGGCTGTACCGGATGGGGAAGGGAACTGGTTCCTGGAAGGGGACAGGCAGGTGGTGCTATCCCTGCGAATGAAGCATAAAACCGGGTATTCACGTAATTTTGTGGAACATATGCACGGAGTAATTGCTAACCGCCCCTTGCCGTTAATCGTAGATATTGGCGGTCTCCCCAATCACCAGCAAATCCAGATGCTTCAAGCCTGTACCCATTCTATATTATTGTACCGGGAAATTCAAGAGCTTTTGGATTGGAGAATCAGGCTTGAAGGAGTGGGTTTGCTTCCTCTGGCGGAACTTCAATCCAACCAGGCAGGGGAGGATGGAATTATTGAACATTCGCCCATCCTGCGAGGATTCATATCGGGATTGGAACGCGACCCCGCGTTGCGCACAATCGGTCCGGCTTTCCTTGCTTTACTGGATCGCGTCTGCGGAATCTTTGCGTATGACCCCCAACAGTTGGAGGATATCCATTTACAGGGTGCCCCGTTCCCCGTGATGACCGAAAGTGAGCTGGCGCAACGCCTGGGATTGCCCGGAGGGAGCGGGATGTGGTGGGAACCAGTTTCCTTGCAGAAACTCGATCGGATTGATGTAAATCCGAATGGATGTGCATTCTATGGAAGGGGACCTGTCTGGTTGACGGCAGCCATGGCTGCCCGGTGGTTCCCATATCCTTTCGCTGTGTTTGACTTGCGTTATGGTTGGGTTCCGATTGCCTCCATCCCGGTGAACAAGCGAAACGACCAGATAGAATATGAACTGATTACAAAAGCCGGGGTGACCTGGGTGGAAGCAAGGCTTCCTAATTCATTTATAGATATACACGAATTTTATCTTCCACCCCCAACCGGTGGGGGAGGTTTGGTCCTCAGCGGAAAGCTGCCCAAGTGGGCTTTCACCCGCCTGATGCAGCATTATCTGCCGGATTGTTCCTGGATTGGGGTGCTGGATGCTGCCAGGAGCCGGGTGATCGTTGTGTTTTCCTAGGCAGGTCTGCATTTTCCTGGGGATGTCCTATTGATGAATGATGATGAATTGATCTAAAACATTGTAAACGGGGCTGCACCAAACCGAATTTCCAAATCCCAATAATTCCTCCTTGATTATTGTTGCGCTTTGTAAAGCATTGACATATAATCAAATCACTATACTCATTCCGGAAGGAGGAAGAAATGGCAAGTGTAACGTATTCCAATGTTTGGAAGAAGTTTGGGGACTTTGTTGCCCTGAACGACCTCAACCTTTCAATTCAGGACAAGGAATTCCTGGTGCTGGTTGGTCCATCGGGCTGCGGTAAGACAACCGCGCTCCGCTGCCTGGCTGGGTTGGAAGAAATCACCTCTGGTGAAGTGCGGATTGGCGATACCGTTGTCAACGACGTGCCGCCCAAAGATCGGGATATTGCCATGGTGTTCCAGTCATATGCGCTCTATCCGCACATGACGGTGTTTGATAACATGGCATTTGGTCTCAAACTGCGCAAGGTGGCAAAAGAGGAAATCAAGCGGCGCGTGGAAGAGTCGGCAGCCATCCTGGGAATTGAAAAACTGCTCAAGCGACGCCCACGCGAACTCTCCGGCGGTCAGCGCCAGCGTGTGGCTGTGGGTCGTGCCATCGTTCGCGAGCCAAAAGTCTTCCTCTTTGATGAACCGCTTTCGAACCTGGATGCCAAGCTGCGCGTTCAGACCCGTGCGGAAATCAGCAAGCTGCACCATCGCCTGCAGACCACGTTCATCTATGTAACCCACGACCAGACGGAAGCCATGACCATGGCATCCCGCATTGCCGTGATGAACAAAGGTATTCTGCAGCAGCTGGATACCCCCCAGAAGCTGTATGATTTCCCCGCTAACCAGTTTGTTGCCGGTTTCATCGGCTCCCCGTCCATGAACTTCTTCCCCGCCAAAATCCGCAAGGATGATGGCAAACTGGTTGTGGATGCCGAAGCGTTTTCGGTTGCCGTCCCTGAGAATCGTGCTGGTCCATACCATGCGCATGTTGGCAAGGATGTTATCTTTGGCATCCGCCCGGAAGATGTTCACAACCCGGAATTTGTCCCGTCTGGCATTCACACCGCACCAGTGGAAGCCAAAGTGGATGTGATTGAATTGATGGGCAATGAAATCTTCCTGTACCTGCTCAGCGGCAACAACCAGTATGTTGCCCGGGTGGATCCCCGTACCCGCTTTTCTGTGGATCAGAAGGTCCAGATGGCGTTCAATATGGATAACTTCCACATCTTCGATGTGGCAGCTGATCCTGAGAACCCTGTGGCAATCCGCTAGCAGGTTCCAGTTGGTTTTTGATTAACAAATGTAGCGCAAGAGATTATCTTGCGCTACATCATCATGTCTACAGGAGGTTTGCATGTATAAAGTTGTTTTATTGCGTCATGGCGAGAGCGCCTGGAACAAGGAGAATCGGTTTACGGGATGGACGGATGTTGATCTGACCGAAAAAGGCATCCAGGAAGCACAGGAAGGAGCCCGCCTGTTAAAGGATGCGGGTTTTACATTTGATCTTGCTTTTACATCGGTGCTCAAGCGCGCCATCCGCACACTCTGGATTGTTTTGGATCAGATGGACCTGATGTGGATTCCGGTCAGGCGGTCTTGGCGATTAAACGAACGCCATTATGGTGCCTTGCAGGGACTGAACAAGGCGGAAACTGCAGAAAAATTTGGCGAGGCACAGGTCAAAATCTGGCGACGCAGCTACGATACCCGCCCGCCGGACCTGGAACTGGATGACCCGCGTCATCCGCGGTTTGACCCCCGCTATAAAGAGATTGGTCCCATCTTCCTGCCCAGGGCGGAGTGCCTGAAGGATACTGTTGAGCGGTTTCTGCCCTATTGGTTCGAGGAAATTGTTCCTGAAATAAGATCCGGGAAGAAGGTCATCATTGCTGCGCATGGCAACAGCCTGCGGGCTTTGGTCAAATACCTGGATAACATCCCTGAAGACGAGATTGTTGAACTCAATATCCCCACGGGTGTTCCGCTGGTGTACGAGTTGGATGAGGATCTGAAACCAATCACCCACTATTACCTGGGCGACCCGGATGCGGTCCGCAAGGCGATGGAAGCGGTTGCCAACCAGGGAAAGAAGAAATAAGTTTTTTGGAAATAAACACAGGGCATCCAAGAGGTTGCCCTGTGTTTTTATTTAAGCAGCCTGGTGAATTTTGGATGCCCGCCGAGTGAGCAGTCTGCCGCCCACGATCAGGAGGATTCCACCCGCAGCAGTCAGAACTCCCGCCCAGATAAAACTGTCCTGCCATAAGCGCACAGGGTACAACCGAATCAGCGTATCGGAGTAGTAAAACACCCAGGTACCGCTTTCAAAGAACAGGCTATGGAATGCACCAAATAGTGCATTAAAGCTGGTAGCAACAGCCACCAGGACGGCAAGAATCAATAGCAGGGTGACCATGCCGCCGGTGGAGAGTATGCGTCCATAGTCTGACAGCCACTTTCCCGACCAGGCAACTCCAAATAATCCCAACAGGAGCGCACCAATCGCCATCCATGCCAGGACCATGCGCTGATACACCCGTTGAACGTCATCCATGTGGCTGAGCTCGCGTTCGTTGTAAAGCGGGCTTCCATCTGGAAACGTCAGGTCGGACAGCGCGGTGATGGGGGCATTGGTAGTGATGTATTGCAGGGAAAGAATCCCCCACTTCATCCGGTCATCCACCGTGAAGCCATATGAGTCTGCAGGAAATGAGGGGGAGTGGTATTCCAGGTCAAGAAAAAAAGGGTTGAATAATATCCGGATTGAAGACATGAGCAGAAAAACCGGCACCAGGATGGGAATCAGAAACCGTAAAATTTTTATCATGGAATGGGATCCGTATGGGGGGAAAACAAATAGGAGAGCACAAGCTGGTTTGTCACCAATTCAACCGGTGCAAGGTCATCCGTGTAGACAATGGTGGATTGGGGTGTTGGCTGCAGGTTGGCAATGGCGATCTGCATGGTTTCCAACAACAGAGGATGTGCGGTTCCAGAAAGCTGGAGTTGAGAGAAGTTTTCCAGCAGGTTGGCGGAATCCGTCGGCTGGACGGTTGCAAACAGCAGCGAATTATACGAATAAGGCAGGTCCACCACGTGGACAGATGGAAATATTGCCAGGATGGTGCTGGCAAGCTCATCAATCAGTTGGCGGCTGGTGTCCGTCCGACCTACATTGATGATCATTACTCCATCAGATGACAGGTGTTCGTGAACGGTATTAAAAAATTCCACCGTGGTCAGGTGCCAGGGAATATAGGGCGGGCGGTAAGCATCAACGCTGATGACCTGGTACTGGTGAGGGCTGGCAGCCAATCCGGTACGACCATCCTGTACAAACACATTCAGGTTGGGCATATTCATGTCAAAAAACTGATGTGCCACGTCCACAATTTTGGGGTCAATTTCATACCCATCAATGATCAAATCTGTTCCATATATTTCAGTCATCTGGCGGGCAGTTGTACCGGCAGCCAGTCCAACAATTGCGGTTCGTTGAACAAAATCGGGGGAATACGGAGCAGGATTGAAAAATGGCGCAATGGCAACCTGTTCCCAGGGACCGTAATAATTTAATCGGCTGGGATGGTAAATTGAGTGGACGCCCTGTCCTTCGTTGAGGCGAAGGAGGGTGTACCCATCCTGTTCCAGCACCTGGATGTAATTGTATGCAGATTCCGTTTCATAAACCAAGCCGGAGGAGTTTTTATCCGTTCCCTGTGTTCCCAGGATTGCCAGGATCACGAGGATTACTGGCATCCACAACCAGGGGAGTGTTTTGCGGAATCCGCTATCCAGCCATAAACCGACCAAAGCAGTAACCAGTAAAATCCCGCCGATGGCAACAAAGGTTCGGAAGGTGCCAATCAGTGGGACAAGGAGCAAGCCTGGCAGGAAAGTTCCCAGGAACGAACCCAGGGTGGAGATGGCATAGATTTTTCCGGCAATGCTGCCAGCGTGGCGGGAATCATGCAGGGACAACCGTATGGCGAAGGGGGAGGCTGTACCCATCAGGGTGACCGGTGCGCTGAAGAGGATCAGGACAGTTACAAATGCGCCTACCATTCCCCCCAATGCAAGCTCATCAAAGGCATTGGCAGCCAATTGCAGGATGGGGCGGGAGACCAGAGGAATCACCCCTACGAGGAAACCACTCCACGCCAGGATGCGGTAAAAGGTGGCAAAATGTGGGGATTGATCCGACCAGCGACCACCCAGGAAGTATCCGGCGGTCAGATAGATGAGGATTAACCCCACAATGACTGCCCAGATCAGATTGCTGGAGCCAAAGTAATTGCCCAACAGGCGGGAGGCTGTCATTTCCACTGCCAAGCTTGCCATACCGGAAATGAAGATAGTGAAGACCAGGTATTTTCTCATGGAGCGATTATACCCTACGCAACTCCGGCACATGTATTTCCGGTTGCCATCCAGGTGGCAGGAGCGTACAATCAATATAACTTCGATTGGATAATAAAAGCACGGAGGACAGGATGCGGATTCTTTCTGTTAAAGCGATGCGAAACCTGGAAAAAGAATCGGATGCACGGGGTGTGACCTATTCCATGATGATGGATCGCGCCGGGCGCGGGGTGGCGGATGAGAGCAGGAAAATGTTTCCTGGTGGGGGGAAGTGCCTGGCATTGGTTGGTTCAGGAAA